>Ga0182017_10000948_pt1 | contig 22742 bp, 23 predicted proteins | sample 712E3DmetaG_FD_120492 | JGI IMG/M metagenome (GOLD analysis project Ga0182017, IMG submission 120492) | Permafrost microbial communities from Stordalen Mire, Sweden - 712E3D metaG | ecosystem: Environmental > Terrestrial > Soil > Wetlands > Permafrost | place: Sweden: Stordalen | collected... | reverse complement strand
TTTTGATTATCAACCGTAAATAGATGGTTACCGGCAATGGTAAACCGCGCCAGCGATCCACCTGTTCCCGTGCTACCTCCACCTTCCATATTACTATTACTACCAGGGTCTCCAGAGCCTTTGTCACATGCATAAGCAACTGCTAAAACTATACATAGAATTAATAAAATGTTCTTCATAAAAAAAGGTGTTAAATGTTAATCAATAGGATAAACAACAGATTCGTCTGTCTTTCGCCATTCCACAATAACCGTATTTTCCGGCCGGTTAGACAATTTGTAAACTTCGGGTAAATAAGTAAGGTCAGGTGGAAGAAGCTCCGGAAAAACGCTTTGTACGCGTCCTGTTACCTGTAAACTAGTAATGACTGAAAGATCGACTGTGACCAGGTCAGTTGCATTATCAATATACATACTATTCCCTTTGATGGCCATATCAAGACATCCTGGAACTACGATAAAGCCAGCATTAACCGGGTTTGCCGGATCGTGGTTGTCAATTACATGAATACCTTTATACTTTTGGCTGATAAAGATGTAATCATCTTTGGTATAAATCTTACCTATTTGGGTTAGTGGGCGTGGATCGGTATAACGGATGCTTTTTCCCAATTCAGTCCTTGACATCAATACAGGTATGTACTGAGATTCCCTGTAATTTGCTGTTTGATCACTAAACGCAGAGAGTAAAATAAAACAGATGATCAAAATAATTATACTTCTCATAATGTTTGAATTTTTATTTGAATTTTCAATTTTTATAATTTTAAAACTGCAGTTTTGTGAATATAAGATGTCGTAATTACTCCGATAGTTGCGTATTCTATACCACTATTTTTTAATTTTCTGTTATCCTGTTCTTTATAGCTTTCTTCCGTTTCCCTAAGGTTAAATAAGAACATAATATTTCTTTATGTCATTGTCTTTTGTTAATTTGGGACTCATTTTGTTTATGCCTTGATTTAAGTATATAAGATGAAGTCTAAGGTTGAAAAACAATGTAAAATTCTTGTAGTTGACGATAACCTTATAAATATTAAATTCATTGAAAATATTTTAAGGAAAGCGAATTACTTCGTCGAATCTGCGCTTGATGGTCATCAGGCATTAATTCTTCTTAAAACAACCCACAACTATGATCTGATATTGCTAGACATAGATATGCCCGAAATAAATGGCTTTGATGTTTGCAAGGCTATTCGGAAGGATGAGTTATTAAAAGAAGTGCCTGTTATTTTTTTAACCGGATTTTGCGATACTGACAATATAGTTACCGGATTTGAAGTAGGAGCCCAGGATTATATTACAAAGCCTTTCAATGTAAAAGAGTTACTTGCAAGGGTTGATACCCATATCCAATTAAAGCAAAAGTCGGATCAGATTAAAGAGATGAATCAATTGCTTGAGTATAAGAATACTAATATTACTAATAGCATTTTATACGCAAGATATATACAGGAATCCATTCTACCATCGAGCGATATACTAGCGGGAATAATGCCGGAATATTTTATACTTCATAAACCGAAAGATATTGTTAGTGGTGATTTTTATTGGTTTAAAAAAATTAAAAACCTATTATATATTGCTATTGCCGATTGTACCGGACACGGTGTGCCAGGGGCATTTTTAAGCATTCTTGGTATTTTGGGGCTAAATCAAATAATAACCAAAAGAAGTGTTAACCATCCTAATTTGATCCTTACAGAACTCCGAAAAAAGATAAAAAAAATGCTAAATCAGTACAAAAAAGCATTTGAAACAAACGATGGAATAGACATTGCATTTTGTTTAATCAATTTTGACGACAATACCTTGGAATATGCTGGAGCAAATTGCCCTTTATACCTGATACGTAACAACGGAGTGCACAACAATGTCGAATTTGTTATTAAGAAAGCAAATCGCATGCCGGTTGGAATACATCCAAATGATGACCAGGACTTTACAAATCATAAAATAAAACTGCACAACGGCGATAAACTATATATGTTTTCCGATGGTTATGTTGCTCAATTCGGGGGAGAACATAACAAAACATTCAGAACAAAACGTTTTCAGGATGTTTTATTGAATGTTCAAAACAAACCTATGTTGGAACAAGGTCAAATTCTGGATAAAACTATTGAAAAATGGCGCGGCGACTGCGAACAGGTTGATGATATCCTGATATTAGGGGTACAAATAAATATACCAAGTAAGATGAAATAAGTAACCTAAGTTGCTGGTTACTTGAATTAAGTAATTTTGAAAAGGTTTACAGCACTGGTCATATTAGAATAGATGTTTTGACACTGACTTCCTTATTGGCAATTTGTTATAGTTTGTTTTCATATAATTGAACATAAAACATTTTTTTTTGTTAAAACTATTAACCAGAAACTAAATAATATTATGTTAAAAGAATTTAAGGAGTTCGCCATGCGTGGCAATATGATCGACCTTGCGGTTGGTATAGTAATTGGTGGTGCGTTTGGAAAAATTATTGCCTCCCTCGTTGGTGACATCATGATGCCTATCGTCAACCCTCTTATCCCTGGCGGCGACTGGAAAACAATTCAATTGGGCCCTGGTATTAAATTAGGCAGTTTTGTCGGGACAGTGATTGATTTTATTATTGTGGCTTTAACTATCTTTCTTATTATTAAAGCCTTAAACCAATTGCAAAAGAAAAAAGAAATAGTCCCTCCGCCACCCTCAAAAGAAGAAGTATTGCTTACCGAAATAAGGGACCTATTAAAGAATAAACAAACCTAAAACCTATATTATCATGCTTCGTAAATTATTGATATTAACCTGTATCGCGTTAACTTTAGTAAAAGTTAATGCTCAAACCCCTCTTGACACTGTTAAACATTTCGTTTTTGGAGGTTTCACTTCCCTAACATTCAACCAGGTTAGCTTAAGTAATTGGGTAGCAGGTGGCGAAGACGCATTATCTGCAACTGGTATTTTAAACTTGTTTGGTAAATACAAAAAAGAAAAAATTGCCTGGGACAATTCTCTCGATCTGGGCTATAGTTTTTTAAAAAGCGGAAGTCAAGGAGTACGCAAAAATGAAGATAAAATAGAATTTAACTCCATATTGGGTTACAAAGCAGTTGAGAAGCTTTATTACAGCGTATTATTAAATTACCGCTCTCAATTCGCCAATGGCTACAAATATCCTAATGATAGTGTAAGTTTACTTGTTTCTCGATTTAATGCGCCTGGCTACCTCGCGCTAAGCATAGGCCTCGACTACAAACCCAACGATTTCTTTTCGGTATATCTATCGCCGATTGGTGCCCGTTTAACCATTGTTGCCGATCAAGCCCTTGCCGATTCAGGGGCTTATGGGGTCGATCCTGCTCAAAAGGATGCAGCTAACAATATCATTAAACACGGAAAACAAACTCGCATGGAATATGGCGCTACCCTTAGCGCTAAGTTCCAGAAAGATGTGTTCAAAAATGTTAATGTTCTTTCCAAACTCGTTTTATTTAACAACTATACCGATAAACACGAAGACAATCGGAAAAATATAGATGTAAACTGGGAAGTAATGATTAACATTAAAGCAGGTAAATACCTAACCACAAGCATATTGGCTAATTTAATTTATGACCAGAATATAATTGCCAAAACCCAGTTTAAAGAAGTGCTGGGTGTAGGGGTTTCTTATAAGTTTTAATAATTGCATTGAACCTGTATAATTCATGAATTATTCTTTTGCGCTCTTTGCGAATAACATAGCGCTCTATTTGCGGTTTATTTTTTACCGCAGAACGCAAAGAAGGCATTAAGTTTGCTAAGTTTATGAATTAATCAGGTTAACGAGAAAGGCACAAATTTTAAAACTTAAAAAAAATAGTTTTTTATTTTATAATCACTTTTTTAACGAACAATTGACTGCCATACTGAATAGTAAGAAAATATAGTCCGGGTTTTACAAGGTTGTTAATTGCATAGGTTTCTTCCCATGTGCCTGGTGTCCTTGCTTCCGATACAATACCCGATACATTTCTACCCTCTGCATCAATTAATTTAATGGTAACATTTGCTTTCGAATCCAGTGAATAGGATATTGTCATATAATCAGATGCAGGATTCGGGTAAACCTCAACAAATGTATTGCCTGTTGAAAGAGTATTGATGCCAGCAGGTGTAGAGACAGTAATTATCCCTTTCATTCCTAAGGATGCATGAGGCTCGCAAACAAAGTAAAAGATGCCGGCATTTTTAAATATTACAGTACCTCCGCCAAAAGGTACGGTAAACCCACCGTTTGAAGTATTTCCGTTAGCATCATATGTAGCTTTACTCACCTCTAAAGCGTTATGTGCGCTCGCAAGAGTAAAAATTACAGTGTCACCTACATTTATGGTTAATGTACTAGGCGAAAACGTAAAACCTGAATTGGTAATGGTATGTTTTGTGGCAAAACTAATTCCCGTTGTTATAGCCATAATCAAGGCTAACAAGATAAATCTTTTCATCATGTATAAATTTTTCATAAATCAAAATCATTAGTGAATACTTAAAATTCCTTTGTATTCTTAAGACAATTCTATGAGAAAAATGTTCATATCAAATAACAATACCGAAATCATTACGGGTTTATTTACCGTGCAGCGGTAACCTTGATTGCAGAATAATTAAGAATGGATGCATTATAAAACCGTGTTTCACAATTAGAACTTAATAGCCAAGCTTTAGAAGATAGGTAGGAGGTTAAGCCAGATTAAAAATGAGTTTTTACCACTTTTCAACAAGTATTTGTGCTTATATAAAAATCATGTAGGTTTGTGCTTTAATATAAGTTTAATGAAGCGTACAGTTTTTTACGATCTGCATAAAGCACTGAGAGCACGCATAGTGCCATTTGCAGGATTTGAAATGCCTGTCGAATATACCAGCATTAACGACGAACATCTCACTGTTCGCAATGGAGTTGGTGTGTTCGATGTTTCGCACATGGGCGAATTTTGGGTTAAAGGACCAAAAGCTTTGGATTTGATCCAACGTGTTACCACCAACGATGCCTCCAAGCTTACGGTTGGTAAAGTTCAATATTCCTGTCTTCCAAATGGTAAAGGTGGAATAGTCGACGATTTGCTGGTTTATAAATATGATGAACAGAAATACTTTTTGGTGGTAAATGCTTCAAATATTGACAAAGACTGGGCGTGGATCAATAGCCAAAATACCTTTGGCGCTGATTTGGAAAATGCTTCAGATAATATATCACAACTTGCTGTCCAGGGGCCGCTTACTTCAAAAGTCCTTCAAAAATTAACTAACGTGAATCTCGCCAATATGCCCTATTATTCATTTACTGTTGGATCGTTGGGTGGTGTCGCTGAAGTTATCATCTCCGCTACCGGTTACACCGGCGCAGGAGGTTTCGAACTGTATTTCAATAATAGCGATGGTCCAAAGATTTGGAACGCTGTATTCGAAGCCGGAAAAGAATTTGGTATTAAACCCATTGGATTGGCAGCCCGCGACACGCTTCGCCTGGAAATGGGCTATTGCTTATATGGTAACGATATTGATGATACCACTTCACCCATTGAGGCTGGTTTAAGTTGGATAACCAAATTTGCAGAGGGTAAGGATTTCATAGATCGTGAATATCTTTTCAACCAGAAAACCTATGGCATTGACCGGAAACTGGTGGGCTTCGAAATGCTTGAAAAAGCTATTCCCCGGCATGGATATGAAATTGTTAATAGCAAAGATGAAAAAATAGGTGAAGTAACTTCAGGCACTATGTCTCCTTCATTAAAACAAGGAATAGGCATGGGATATGTTAAACCGGAATACTCAGAATTAAATACCGAAATTTTTCTAAATATTCGAAACAAAAGCCAAAAAGCACGTGTTGTTAAGCTTCCTTTTTATTCTCAACAGCTTCACCGAGGTTAAATAAATACAGTGGTATTTTTACGGTAGTATTAATACCTATCACGGATTGGGTAAAATTAGTATTTGTTAACAATCTGCTTTGGTATACCTTTGTTCTCTTGATTACCCGTTTTTTATACTGTTCATGGATAATAAGAAAAAAATAGAAGTTTGTTTTACACCAGCTGTCTTTAATTGCTTTAGTCATCCGGATGCAATAGTAATTGTGGTTGATGTACTTAGGGCAACATCAGCCATCTGTAATGCTTTTATGAATGGTGTATCAAATATTATCCCTGTTGAAACTATTGAAGAAGCCCTTGAGTATAAATCCAAAGGATATCTGGTTGCTGCTGAACGGGATGGATTTGTGCTGGACTTTGCTGATTTTGGAAATTCGCCTTTTAACTTTACCAGGGAAAGGGTTGAAGGGAAAACCATTGTATATAGCACTACCAATGGAACACAAGCTATAAAAATGGCAAGCGAATGCCATCAGGTTGCCGTAGGTGCTTATTTAAACCTTACTGCCCTGAGCGATTGGGCAATTAACAAAAATAGAGATATCATAATATTATGTGCCGGATGGAAAAATCGCTTTAGTTTGGAAGATTCTCTTCTGGCCGGCGCAATCACAGAAAAAATTTTAGGGCATAATAACTTTTATACCATGTGCGATTCTGCTATAGCAGCGCTCGACTTGTGGTCTGTTGCTAAAACTGACCTTCTTTCCTATATCGAAAAAGCGGCTCAGCGAAGCCGGTTACGTACAAACGGTCTCGACGATGTTATTGAATATTGTCACAGTATAGATTTGACTTCTATAGTTCCAATTTATTCCGATAAAATTTTATTGGGAATTACTGAATCGATTTCAACCTGTTAGATAATTGTTAATAATATATTGTTAAAACTTTGCCTAATTCATCATAAAATTCATTTAAATTTGAATTGTTTTTCGAATAACAGTAAAATTATTTTATAAAATATTTAAAAACTACACTTCATCATGAAAAAGTATAATTTCAATCCTGGACCATCCATCTTACCGGAATTTACTATTCAGGAAACTGCAAAAGCAGTGTTAGACCTTAATGGCAGTGGTTTGTCGATTATGGAAATATCTCATCGTAGTAAAGATTTCGAAGCTATTCTGAATGAGGCAGTTTCGCTGTTCAAAGAATTGTTAAAAATACCCGAAGGTTATTCAGTGCTTTTCCTGGGAGGTGGTGCCAGTATGCAGTTTTGTATGGTTCCTTACAACCTCTTAAACACCAAAGCTGCATATCTCAATACAGGCACATGGGCTGGTAAAGCGTTGAAAGAAGCCAAAATTTTCGGTGAAGTGATCGAGGTTGCCTCATCTAAGGACAAGAATTTTAGTTATATTCCTAAAAGCTATTCTGTACCTGGCGATGTTGACTATTTTCACATTACCACCAACAATACTATTTTCGGGACTGAATTACATAAGGATATCGATTCAAAAGTTCCTCTTATTGCCGATATGTCATCCGATATTCTGAGTCGCCCAATAGATGTTTCAAAATACAGCCTTATTTATGCCGGCGCTCAGAAAAACCTTGGTCCTTCAGGTGTAGTTGTTGTGATCATAAAAAATAGTATTCTTGGCAAGGTAAGCCGTACTATCCCTTCTATGCTTGATTATAAACAACATATTGAAAATAATTCGATGTACAATACTCCTCCATGTTTGCCTATTTTTGCCTGTTTACAGACCCTTAAATGGTTAAAAAACCTTGGTGGTGTAGCTGAAATGGAGAAGATTAACCTGAAAAAGGCTAAAATTCTGTATGATGAAATCGAACGCAACAAACTATTCAAAGGAACGGCTGCTAAAGAAGACCGTTCAATTATGAACGTTTGTTATGTGATGGAAGATCAGTACAAAAACCTGGAAGAAGAATTTCTTGAATTTGCCAAGAAAAAAGGCATGTTAGGAATTAAAGGCCATCGTTCAGTTGGTGGATTCCGTGCTTCTATTTACAATGCTATGCCACTTGCAGGGGTGGAAGCTCTTGTGGCCAGCATGCAGGAATTTGAAAAAACAAAAGCATAAAACAGTACGAAGTACCGAGTAAAAAGTAAATTGAATAATTTTTTCTTAATATTTGTTACTTAGTACTCTGTACTTATTACTTAAAACTTTAAAGTATGAAAAAAGTACTTATTGCTACTGATAAACCCTTTGTAAAAGTAGCTGTTGATGGTATTCGAAAAATAGTAGAAGATGCCGGCTATCAATTGGTCCTTCTGGAAAAATACAAAGAGCCAGGCGATCTCATCAAAGCTGTCGCTGATGTCGATGCTATGATCATTCGAAGCGACATTGTTAATCGCGAAGTAATTGAAGCAGGTAAAAACCTTAAAATTGTGGTCCGGGCCGGTGCTGGTTATGATAATATAGATATCGAAGCAGCTACCCAGCGCAAAGTTATTGCCATGAACACTCCCGGACAGAATTCTAATGCTGTTGCAGAATTGGCATTTGGGATGATGGTTTACATGGCTCGTAACCTTTTCAATGGTTCCTCCGGAACCGAACTTCGTGGTAAAACGCTGGGTATCCATGCCTATGGAAACGTTGGAAAATACGTAGCCATAATTGCCAAAGGTTTTGGCATGAAAATATATGGGTATGATGCATATATTGCTGCTCAGGTCATGCAAAGCGACGGCGTTCAACCTGTTGCTTCAGTAGCAGAGCTTTACGCAAAGTGTCAGTATGTATCAATCCATATTCCGGCAAACAAGGAAACCAAAGGCTCGGTTAATTTCGACCTGCTTTCAAAGATGCCGGAAGGGGCAACTCTTGTCAATACTGCCCGCAAAGAAGTAATTGATGAAGCCTCTCTTGCAAAAATGTTTGAAGCCCGTAAAGATTTTCGGTATGTTACAGATGTGGCGCCTGACAATGCACAAACACTTGCAGAACAATTCGCCGGCAGGATTTACTGTACTCCCAAAAAAATGGGGGCACAAACCGAAGAAGCTAACATCAATGCAGGTCTGGCGGCAGCCCGCCAAATAGTAAACTTCTTCGAAAAGGGTGATACTAAATTCCAGGTGAATAAATAAAATCAAAGTCGTAAGTAACCCCCTAAATCCCCCAAAACGGAGGACTTTAGGAAAAACTCAAACTAAATTTGTTAGTTAAAAGTAGTAAGTCTAAAGTTCAAATCATTTTTGTCTTACTACTTACTACTAAATACTATATACTATTTTATGGCCATTATCAAAGCCTTTAAAGGCATCCGTCCCGTAAAAGACAAAGCACATCTAATTGCATCGCGCCCTTATGACGTATTGAATCGCGAAGAAGCCAAAAAAGAAGCTGGCAACAACCAGTACTCATTCCTGCATATCATAAAACCTGAAATTGATTTACCCGTTTCTGTTGACGAGCACGATCCTATTGTTTACCAGAAAGGAAGAGACAATTTTTTTAACCTCATTAAAGAAGGGGTTTTGGTAGAAGATAAGGAAGAATGTCTTTACATTTATGCACAGACGATGAACGGCCGAACACAATACGGTATTGTAGCCTGCGCAGCAGTTGACGATTACATGAACAAAGTTATTCGTGAACATGAATTAACCCGTCCGGATAAAGAAGAAGACAGGAAAAACCACATCCGGCTAAGCGGAATGAATTACGAACCGGTTTTCTTTGCTTATCCAGAAAATAAAGAGCTGGACGAAATCGTATCTAACATAGTTAAGGCGCAACCTGAATATGATTTTACTACAGTTGATGGTTTTGGGCATCACTTCTGGGTTATTCGCGATAAAGCTGCAATTCAACGGATTATCGATACTTTCAAAACCATAAAGCACACTTATGTTGCAGATGGACACCACCGCACTGCTGCCGCAGCAAAAGTTGGTTACGAAAAAAAACAGGCCAACCCCAATCATACCGGTAAAGAGGAGTATAACTTTTTTCTGGCTGTTCATTTTCCAGCTAACCAATTGGCTATTATGGATTACAACCGGGTAATCAAAGATTTGAGCGGCTTTACTGAAACTGAATTTTTAAAAGCACTTGAAAAGGGTTTCACTATTGAAGAAAAAGGTAGCACCGAATATAAGCCCAGGAAACTTCACAATTTCAGCATGTACCTTAGCGGAAAATGGTATTCTCTTACCGCTAAGCCTGGCAACTACGATGATAAAGACCCCATTGGCTGCCTTGATGTTACCGTATTATCTAACCTGGTGTTAGCGCCAATCTTAAATATTACCGATTTACGAAACTCAAAACGAATTGATTTTGTTGGTGGAATACGTGGTTTAGGTGAACTTAAACAACGGGTTGACAAAGGCGATATGAAAGCTGCTTTTGCCTTATATCCGGTTTCAATGAAACAGTTGATTGATATTGCAGACTCAGGCAACATCATGCCCCCAAAAACTACCTGGTTTGAGCCTAAACTCAGGAGCGGCTTGGTGATTCATAGTATAGAGTAATTGTCTTATGTGTTCGGCAAAGGTTCAAGCCTATTTCGTTAAAATCTTCTGCTTATACAAAAATTTTCAATTCTACTTAAAATGAGAAAAAAAATTGTTCTTTCAATAGCAATCGTTTTCTTTCTTGAAATTATTCAAACAATTACTGCCCAAAAACCAGCATTGCCGGTGAATTCAAATGCAACCAAGGAAGCAAAAGCATTACTAAAATATATATATACAATTTCAGGGGAAAAAACACTCACAGCCGAACATGAGCAACTATACATTATGTCAAAACATATTGACAGCATTGCTAAACTTACGGGCAAGCATCCTGCAATCTGGGGTGGCGAATTCGGTTTTTCCGATGAAAGGCACGATATAGACAATATTAAATATAGGCCTCGTCTTCTTACGGAAATATTAAAACAACATGCTGAAGGCTCCATAATAACGATGACCTATCATCAAGCCTCACCTGTTATTGGCGAACCTTGCGACTTTAAGCCAGGCGTAATTGGTAAATTAACTCCCGAAGAATTTCGCGATCTGCTTACTCCGGGAACTAAACTTTATGGGACATGGAAAGGCATGGTGGATAACCTTGCTTTACTTTTTAAAACCTTGCAGGAAAAAGGTATTCCCGTTCTTTTCAGGCCCTACCACGAAATGAATGGCGGTTGGTTCTGGTGGAGCGGCATAAATTGCGATTCATGCTACATAAAGCTTTACAGACAAATGTACAACTATCTTACCCATCAATGTAAGATTAATAACCTTATATGGGTTTGGTCCCCCTCAAGTCAAAATTTCAAATTAAAAGAATTTTACCCGGGAGATAATTATGTTGATATTTTGGGGTTCGATATTTATCCCCCACATCGGGACGCTAAACCTGAAGAAACCTTCAAGCAGGATATATATGATACCCTTTTAAATTTTGCTTCAGGCAAACCGATTGTTATCGGCGAATGCGGCACCATGCCAACTCCTGAAATTTTAGAAAAACAACCTCGTTGGGCATGGATGATGTGCTGGGTTGACCTAATATTTAAAGGGAATTCCAACGAAGAAATAACCCGAATTTATAATGATAAAAGGATTATAACACAGGAAAGCATCGTATGCACGCCTTTTTAAAATCGGTGGCCGAATATCTCTATCAAACCCACAAATCCGACATTCAGGATGTATGCCTGGTATTTCCTAACCGTCGTGCAGGCGTATTTTTCAGCCGTTACCTGGCGCGGTTAATCGATAAGCCAATTTGGATGCCCCAGATTCAAAGCATTGCCGAATTGATGAAAGGCCTTTGCGGTTACCATCTTGCTGACCCACTAACCCTTACATTTGACCTCCATCAGGTATATAAAAAGGAAAAAAAGACCAAAGAGTCGTTTGATGAATTCTACTACTGGGGCGAGATGATACTGAATGATTTTGATGATATTGATAAATACCTGGTCGATACCAAACAGCTATTTCAGAATTTATCAGATATAAAGGAAATAGAAAAGCAGTTTTCCCTGCCCGAAGAGCAAATCCAAATTATCCGGGAGTTTTGGACAAATATAAAGCTAAACGAACCAAGCTCTCTGAAGGACGATTTCATCAGCATTTGGACTGTATTACACAACATTTACACTAATTATCGCGAACTTCTCCGTTCCAAGGACATTGCTTACGAAGGTATGATGTACCGTGATGTTTATGATAAGATTAAGGATACCGGCCATATCGAAACCTCTTATAAACGCTTTGCCATTGTTGGATTTAATGCTTTGAACACTTGTGAAAAAGAATTTTTCAAATACCTGAAAAAAAACAACTTAGCTGATTTCTTTTGGGATTATGATGATTATTATATAGACAATACCTGGCATGAAGCAGGATATTTCATCCGTGATAACCTAAAAATTTTCCCGCAACCACGTGTCTTTGCGTCACATAATACTATTACACTACCTAAAAATATTGAAATCGTTGCCGTTCCGTCAGATATAGGACAGGCCAAACTTATTTCAAATATTCTGAATCGTTGGAATTGCACTAAAGGTGAGATGACAGAAACCGCAGTGGTTTTGGCCGATGAGCAACTGTTAATACCAGTACTGACCTCACTGCCGGAAGTGGTTCATGATGTTAACGTTACATTAGGTTATCCGCTTCGTTTGACACCGGTTTATAGTTTTTTTGAAACTTTAGTGGCCTTGCATCGAAACGTAAAACAAGGCAACGAGGGACAGTTACGTTTTTACCACCGCGATGTCACTGCATTGCTAAACCATCCGTATTTAAAAATAATTTGTGGGGCAGTAACTAATGAATTGTTAAATTACATTATTCGGTACAATCGTGTTTTTATTGCTTCCGAAGAACTAACTAAACACGAATATTTATCGCGATTATTCAGGGTTAACAAAACCTCAGGCGAATTCATTAATTACCTTACTGATATTGGGTCACAAACCGCACGGCTGCTTATCGAAAAACAAGAAAACAAACGAAGTAATGATTTTCACCGTGAATACTGGTTGAACTTTATTACAGCGCTCAACCGGTTAAATGATATCTTAACTAAAGAAAACATCCAACTCGAAATACCAACTCTGATCCGGGTTTTACGAAAAATTGTCCGCGGTCTGTCTATCCCGTTTAAAGGCGAGCCTTTGGCAGGTTTGCAGGTAATGGGCATGCTGGAGACCCGTACGCTCGATTTTACCAATGTAATACTAATCTCTACTAATGAAGGCGTTTTACCCAGGAGCGAAGCGTCATTGTCGTTTATTCCGTATAACCTTCGCAAAGGCTTTGGCTTACCAACCATCGAGCACCAGGATGCCGTTTATGCTTATTATTTCTATAGGTTAATACAACGGGCCGAAAATATTGCCCTGTTATATAACTCTCAAGGAGGTACCCGATCCGGAGAAATGAGCCGCTTCTTATTTCAGCTCAGTTACGAACCTGCCTTCCAGGTGGCCAAGCATAGCATGAATTTTCATATCAATTTATCCGGTGAAAAAGACATTATCATCCCGAAAACCGATGAAATATTACAAACCCTTGACCGGTTTACCGCACAACACAGCAAACCGCGATACCTAACACCAACAGCGCTCAATGCATATCTTGAGTGTAACTTGCGGTTTTATTTTCGGTACATAGCTCAAATTCAGGTAAAGGAAGATGTGGCCGAGGATATCGAAGGTTCTATGTTTGGGAAACTGCTGCACAATGCTATGGTACAGATATATGCCCGTTTTCTGAAAAAAACTATGTCTGCCGCTGATTTCGATAGTTTATTAAATGATAAAGATTTAATAGAAGAATCCATCCTGAAAGCATTTGCCACCGAGTTTTTTAAGAAGGAAGGAGAAATACCTCAATTACATGGCAAAAGCCTGGTTGTTAAGGAAGTGCTACGGAAATATATGCTGCAAATTCTTGAAGTAGATAAACGATTAGCTCCTTTAACACTGCTGGAATTTGAAAAAACATTTCAAACTACCATTCCTATTGATGTTTCCGGAAAAATAATTCCGGTAAAAATAGGAGGTAAAATTGACAGAATAGATAAAACAGACAATATTTTGCGAGTAATTGATTACAAATCAGGTAAAGTCAATTACAAATTCGAAAGTATTGATCAATTGTTCGAGGTCTCTGGAAAAAAGTTGAATAAGGAAGCATTGCAAATCCTCCTGTATGCTTATATCTTAAGTGAGGATAAAGATTATAAGCAATTGTCAATTTTGTCCGGATTGTATGGCATGCATGATATTTTTAAACGAGATTTCGACTGTCGTCTTTACCACGGAAAAAACACATTAGTAGAACATTTTGATGCAGTAAGAGAGCCATATCTATCAGGATTGAAGAACCTTTTAGCCGAAATTTTCAATCCCGGACTTGCATTTACAAAAGTAGCTAATAAAAAGTTTTGCGAATTTTGTGATTATACTAGTATTTGCCATAGGTGAGAAGTTACTGCTTACTGCCTACTGCCTACTGCCTACAAGTTAAATCGGCAAATTGACCAATTTCAATCGTCCTCCCATGCATCAAGAAGCTCAGGCCGCAGTCTCCTGGTTCGCTCCAATGATTGTTCCAACTTCCATTTTTCAATCAATGCCTCATTGCCGCTTAAGAGTATGTCAGGAACTTTCCAACCGTTAAACTCAGAAGGCCTTGTATATACAGGCGGTGCAAGCAAATTATCCTGGAACGAATCGGTCAAAGCCGAAGTTTCATCACCTAAAGCGCCAGGCAATAAACGTACAATGCTATCGGTAATAACCGCTGCCGCTAATTCGCCTCCGCTCAATACATAGTCGCCTATTGAAAGTTCCATTGTAATCAAGTGGTCGCGCACTCGCTGATCAACCCCTTTATAATGTCCGCAAAGAATAATCACGTTATTCAGTGTGGAAAGGTAGTTGGCACAACGCTGGTTTAACATTTTACCGTCGGGCGACGTGTATATCACCTCATCATAAGAACGTTGTGATTTAAGATGTGTTATCGCATTAAAAACTGGCTCTACCATAATCACCATACCTGCATCACCGCTAAAGGCATAATCATCTACACGTTTATGCTTATCCTGCGAATAATCACGCAGGTTATGGATCACAATGTCAACCAATTGTTTTTCCTTAGCCCTTTTTATAATGGAATGATTGAAAGGGCTATCGAGCAGTTCGGGCAATACCGTGATAATATCTATTCGCATCAATTTTGAATATACATTTGTAAAGTTTACACCCCTCTTCTTACTGAGACATTGGTATATGAATACATAAAGTAAATACTTATAAAGCAAGATACAAAATAAACTATACGATTGGGATAGAAATGGTAAAAATGATAAATTTGTCTGAAATACACATCAGCGAAAATGATTACCAATTTTGCCCTGGTTTTATCCATTTTACTTCAATTTATTGCTGCTTTTGCTGCCATTCGGCTAACGAAAATCACTAAATATAACATTTCGTGGATATTGATTTCAATCGCATTCATGATCATGGCCCTGCACAGGCTTACTGAACTGGTCCCGAAGTTATATGAAAAAAACCCGATTGATATCAATACGATTTTCACCTGGATGGACCTCATTACATCAATTTTTATTACTATTGGTGTATTGTTGATCCGTAAAATATTCAATTTTATCAGGAAAGTAGAACAATCACGCCGTGAGGCAGAAAACAGGGTGCTCAATGCCATCATTCAAACCGAGGAAAAGGAGCGTAAACGCTTTGCAAAAGACCTGCATGATGGGCTAGGTCCATTACTCTCAACCGTTAAGATGTCGGTATCAACTCTTTCCCTTATGGATAACGATCCTGCCCGTAAAGAAATTATAGAAAACACTGCGTATGTAATCGACGAATCCATTAAAAGCATCAAAGAAATATCCAATAACCTAAGTCCCCATATTCTCATTAATTTTGGACTTGCCAGTGCCATTAAGTCTTTTACGAATAAAATCGATGCGAAGGTTATTCACACCAATTTCGAATCGAATATTTTTAGCCGCCGGTTTGACGAAAATGTGGAAGTAGTACTATATCGTGTTGTGTGCGAGCTAATCAACAATACCATGAAACATGCAAGTGCCAGAAACATCGACATTAATCTGACGTTTCAACATAAAACGATAATACTCTCCTTTTCAGACGATGGTGTTGGTTTTGATGTCAATGAAATTGTGAGCGACAATCCCCCTACTCAAGGCATGGGATATTCGAATATGTTTTCGCGCCTAAACTCTATTAAAGGGAAAATGGATATTGAAAGTAATCTCGAAAGTGGTACCAAAGTATTGATTAGGGTAAAAATTTAGCTTATTTTGCATGAATAAATGTAACGAAGTAACGGGGTGACGAAGTAATGAAGCAATTTTATCTTCATCACATCGTCACCCAATCACTTCCTGACCATTCAGAACTTCAAATATGTCAATAATAAATATTGTTATAGTCGACGATCACAGTCTGTTTCGTAATGGAATGAAGCTTTTGCTTGCTAACGCCGGTAATTTCAATGTATTGGCTGAAGCTTCGAACGGTAAAGAATTTCTGGAATTACTAAACAGCGCCAAACCTGATGTTGTTCTAATGGACATAGACATGCCAGAGATGGATGGCATTGAGGCTACGAATCGGGCGCTGGAAATGGATCCCAAAATGAAAATCATCTGTCTCTCAATGTATGGCGAGGAGGAGTATTATTATAAAATGATTGAAGCCGGTGTCAGCGGGTTTCTATTGAAAAATTCAGATATTAATGAGGTGAAAACTGCCATAACTGCAGTGTATAACGGAGGAAAATATTTTTCACAGGAGTTATTATATAATGTTGTAAAGAACATTAAGACTACCCAAAACAATCAGGAAGTTGTTGAGAATCTTTCTGAGCGTGAAATAGAAGTATTAAAGCAAATATGCATTGGCCTTTCGAACCAGGAAATTGCTGTAAATCTTCATATTAGCAAGCGAACGGTGGATAAACACCGCGCCAATCTTCTGGATAAAACCAATGCAAAAAATACTGCCCACCTGGTAATGTATGCCATTAAGAATAAGTTGATTGATATATAAAATGCTGCTGGCTGCTAGTTGAAACCAAAAACAACCTGTAACCTGTTTCCCATTACTTACGACTTGATGCTCTTGAGAACCTATTTTGTGAATCTCTGAAAATCAGAACCTCTGTGTTCATCAAAGCCCTCCCAAAAGGTATTGAAAATCACATCATTTTATGTTCAATGTTAGCAAAATAGTTTTAAATTTGGTATAGCAATATGTTATTCTGGGGTTTTAGAATGGAAAAACAATAGTGCTATAATAATGACAAACGTAATTGTTATTGATACGTTTAGGACTAATAATGAATTAAAGAAATAACAAATATGACGTTTTCTCACGAAAATGTATACACTCGTTTAGGGATTTCTATAATAGATGGAGTTGGTGTTATAGCAATTGTTGATATTCCTAAAGGGACTGTTTTATTTACTGGTGATAAATCCGAAATGGTATGGTTTAAAGAGGAAGAACTAGAATTAGACAAACTCCCAGAAGAGATTAGGAAGCTTTATAAGGATTTCTGTGTCATAATAAAAAAAGATGATTCAAAAATATATGGTTGTCCTGATAATTTTAATAATATTACAATGTCTTGGTATTTGAATCACTCTAATAATCCGAATGTGTGTTGTGATAAAGATTATAATTTTTATGCAATCTCAGAAATAATGGCTGGTGATGAATTAACCGTTGATTATCATACTTACAGTGATGAATAAAAATTAAACGCTATGAATATAGAATGTTGTCACTATTTTAGCTCATATTTTTCAGCATTTGGCCAATTCTTGACTGGTATTGGTGCTATTGTGCTTGCAATATGGGCAGTAAATAGGTACTTTAGAGAAAGGAACGGTGAAACAAATTTATCTATTGAATTAACAAAGACTGATTATGTAATAAATAATTATAATAAAGTTTATTTAGATGTTTCACTCGAAAATAGGGGCAAAGTGGCTATTCGCACATTTGAAAGATTTACAAAAGGAAAGGAAGCAAAATTCACTTATATAGATAAAATTGAGACGATAAAATATTCAATAGAACTTCAAGTAAAAAGAGTTAAGCAAAGTCAAACAGTATTATATTATTGGTTTGATCCAAATCAGTATGCAGCAGTTACAGATCCTATTAATCTTCTTACGGATCTTGAAGTTCTTGGCGATCCAAAGAATACTCCATTTTTTATTGAACCAAATGAGACTTATCATTTGGGTTGTTGGTTACAATTAGATAAAGGACTTTATGAGGCAAAAGTAATTGTTGTTGGTAGAAAAAAGAAACCTGATGAATTCTGGCATCGTAGATTTCCTTTTGAAGTAAAATAATAAGTAATAGATAGAAGGGAAACAACTAATTAGAAATTTTAATAAAATACTGCTCTCATATTTCGTTGATAATTTTCTTACATTAGCAAAACATTTTTGATAACTTGAATTAATGAGGAATATGAAAATTGTGAGTTCATGTATCAATAATTCTCATCATGCCTAAGGATATTAATAAAGAACCATTTGATGAAGCAACCAAATTAAAACTCGAAATTTTCGGTGAATGTTTTCGCGAGTGGTTACCTGTATTTATTCATAATCCTTCTATTGAAAGGATTTATATTTATGATTTCTTTGCTGGTAGCGGAACAGACAGTGAAGGAACCCCAGGAAGTCCTCTGATTCTTTTAAAAGAAGCCAAAGGTAAAAATTGTATAGTGTGTCATTCCGTAGGCGAAAAACAGATTATTTTTGGCTTTAACGAGCTTCTTGATGATAAAAATAAAGAATTAAAGAATTCAATTGACAGCTATATAAGCGAATGCATCAAGCAAAATTGTAAAAAAAGTGAATGTCAATATAAACATCACGTTGGTAAATTCGATTTTAAAGAGGCTTTTAACGGAGAAAGATTTAAAACTATTTTAAAAAACAAGAAGTATGCAAAATTTATATTATTAGACCAATATGGTTTTAAACAAGTAGATGAAATAATATTTAAAGAATTAGTGAATTCTCCTAAAACGGATTTTATTTTCTTTATAGCATCTTCATTTATTGATAGATTTAAAGAACATCCCAATACTAAAAAATACATTGATACATCAAAAATCGATTTTGATAATTGTAAACCTAAAGAAAGACATAAAGTAATTGCAAAGTATTTTAAAACATTAATTAACCATAAAGACTACTATCTCCATCATTTTACAATTAAAAAAGGCTCCAATCATTATGGACTTATATTTGGATCGAGTCACACTCTTGGTATGGAAAAATTTTTAAAAGTTTGTTGGAAAAAAGACACATTGTCAGGGGAATCTAATGACAATAGTCATAATGATTTTTTAGAAGGAACTCTATTTCATAATCCGGAAACATCAAATAAAAAAGAGGAAGTAAAAGTAAAAATCATTTCTAAAATAATGAATGGTGAAATTACTGATAATCTTGCAGGTTTTAAATACACTATTTCTGAACTATGTTTGCCAATTTTATTCACTCAGGTTGTTAAAGAATTAGAGAAAAGCGGAAAAATACAAAGAGTTGGCGATAAAAATTATGCATCAGTAGGTATCCACGAAGCAAAGAAATACACAATTGAAATATTAAAAAAATGAAACCATCAAAGATAGAATGGACTGAAGCAACTTGGAACCCATCAACAGGTTGTTCGAAAATCTCAGCGGGTTGTGCAAACTGCTATGCCGAGGTGATGACCCGTCGTTTACAGGCAATGGGAATGGAAAAATATAAAGACGGTTTTAATCTTACATGCCATTATAAAGAACTTCAACTGCCATATACCTGGAAAAAACCTCGAATGATATTCGTTAATTCAATGAGTGATATTTTTCACGAAAACATGCCTTTCGATTTCATTAAAGCCGTTTTTAAGGTAATGAACGAATGTTCTCAACATACTTTTCAGGTATTAACTAAACGTGCAGATATTTTAGAAAAATATTATACTCTCTTAGATTGGACACCTAATATTTGGATGGGTGTAACAGTCGAAAGCGATAGAGTTACAAATCGCATTGATGCATTATGCAAAGTACCTGCATATATTAAGTTTTTGTCTATGGAGCCAATGATTTCGGCAATTCCTAATCTTAATTTATTAAATATTGATTGGGTCATAGTTGGTGGCGAAAGCGGACAAAAAGCCCGCCCTATAAATGAAGAATGGGTTATTGATATTAAAAATCAGTGTGAGCAAAAACAAATTCCTTTCTTTTTCAAACAATGGGGAGGCAAAAATAAAAAAGCATCTGGCAAATTGCTTCAAGGTAAAATATATTGCCAAATGCCTGAATTAGTATAAACCCAAACCTCTACTTCCGCAGGGTTCAGGTTTTCAATTACCGACCATGCAGTATTATCACGATTTCGATTGCCTTGCAAATTATAAAGGGAGAACAGTACTATAACCTGCAACTTTCAACCCGAAACTATAACCACCCAGGTAGTATAAATACCACCCTAAAAGTACTTATTGCAAATTACGATTAATCGCCCATTTTTTCTCAGTACGCTTTACCCTACATTTGTATAAGAGATAATGTTTTATGTCAATGGGCAATATTATTGAAAAGTTAAAAGAAGACATTCGCTTTGTGGAAGGGTTAAATGCCTGCATCAATTGCGGAACTTGCACTGCCATTTGCCCTGCTGCAGAATTTTATAATTATGACCCACGACAGTTAGTAGTTGATGTGCAAAGTAATGATGAAGAAAAAATCATTCAGCTTCTAAAAAGTGATACTATTTGGTACTGTGGCGAATGTATGAGTTGTAAAACCCGTTGCCCCCGTAGTAACACTCCCGGCCTCATCATCATGGCATTGCGCGCTCTTTCGCAGGAATTAGGCTATTTTACCGAATCCGAAAAAGGCAGACAACAGTTAGTTTTGAAACGCACTGTTGGTGAGTGGTCGCTCAAGCATGGTTATTGCATGTACCCTGAATCTATTACAACCAATAATTTTCCTGAGCAAGGTCCTGTTTGGGATTGGGAGCATGCGCACCTGCATGAGGTAATGGACAGGTTAGGCGCTAATTACCAGCGTGATGGGGTAGGTGTTCTTCGTCGTATCCCACAGGATGCGCTTGATGAAATCAACAAAATATTCGAGGTTACCGGCGGACTTGATCGTTTCGAGAACATTGAGAAATGTTCTCGAAAGAAAGCTAAGGAACTCGGCATGCAATTCGACGAAACACACGATAACGAATATTTTGACCATATTTTTATGGCCAACAATGGCCAACATCAAAAAGATTAAAAATGTCCTCCCTATTGGGGAGGATTTAGGAGGGGCTTTATGAAGATTGCAGGAAAAAAACTTCTTTGGAAAGAATATCAAAAAGAAATAGCTACGGATCATTATTTCTATGCCCGAAGCTGTATCCGTCAGAATTTTTTTCCTGCTTCGGAAACAACTTTTTTACGTGTAATGCGCGAAGAGCTTGGTAAAGATGTTTATGAAGATCCTCGTCATACTACCTGTACAGGCATTGTCTATCATACCGATCTGGTACGCATTGAAACTACTATGACTGTGATTGCCCGTCAATTTTCTCTTATGACGCAAGCAGGCTACCATAATTATATTGCTTCGTGCATCACTTCATTTGGGCTTTATAACGAAATTCTCGATTTGTGGGAACATCACCCGGAAATAGAACAAAAAGCCAGAGAATTATTATGGAAAGCCACCAAACGCGAATTTGAAAAACCACAGAATATAGCACATGCAAGCGATATCATTTATAAGTTTCGCGACGATATAGCAGCACGTGGTAAATATCGTCTGATTAACCAAAAGACAGGCAAACCTCTGAAGGGGGTTGAACATATTGGTTGTCATTATTCCAGGATGTTTCCCCATAAGGGTGTTGGAGGCGCCGAATATCCTTACGTACTAGCTGGAATGATCGAGACTTTTGGCGGCGAAGTAGTTGACTATCCCGAACGCCGGCACTGTTGCGGGTTTGGCTTCAGGCAATATATTGTTAAGGCCAATCGGGGTTTCTCTGTTGCCAGTTCAAAGAAAAAATTCGAATCTATGGCCCCGTACAAACCCGATTTTATTCTTACCAATTGCCCCGGTTGCCCATATTTTCTCGACCGCTGGCAATATGCCATCAGCGAAATGGAAGGCGTTACATACGGAGAGAACGGACACGGTATTCCAGTACTCACTTATGAGGAGTTGGCAGGATTAATCCTCGGCTACAATCCCTGGGATGTGGGACTTCAGGTTCATCAGGTAGCAGTTGAGCCATTGCTCGATAAGATAGGCATACCCTATGACCCGATCAAGAAATACTTAGGAGCCAAAGGTGAATCACTTGGAAGGCCAGAAAAACCTTCTGTGTTGAAGGTTTATTAATTAAGCAAATATTTAACCAGTTACTAGCAGCTAGCAGCTAGTAACCAGTAACCCATAAAATGAAACACGTTTTAGTCATCGGCGGAGGAGTGGCAGGCTTAGAAGCTTCAACTAAGCTTTCGGAATTGGGCTTTTCCGTTTCTATTATTGAACAAACCGATAAGCTCGGTGGCAAGTTAAATCAGTGGGATAGACTTTTCCCGAATGGTCTTCCCGCAAAGGACTTGCTACAAAAACTGGAATCCCGCCTTAATGGTAATGTAAAAAAGCATCTAAGCACTCAAATTTCTACTGTTCAGAAAAATAAGGATCACTTTGACATAACCCTGGATAATGGCAATAAGATAACAGCAGATGCTATCCTTGTATCCACAGGTTTTGATGTATTCGATGCCA
>Ga0182017_10000946_pt1 | contig 22749 bp, 18 predicted proteins | sample 712E3DmetaG_FD_120492 | JGI IMG/M metagenome (GOLD analysis project Ga0182017, IMG submission 120492) | Permafrost microbial communities from Stordalen Mire, Sweden - 712E3D metaG | ecosystem: Environmental > Terrestrial > Soil > Wetlands > Permafrost | place: Sweden: Stordalen | collected... | reverse complement strand
GAGCATCGCCGCGACAAACCCCCACAGCGGCGCGTAGGGAATGCCGATGGCCAAGAGGCCCAGCGCGACCACAACCCCAAAACCTCCGTTGATCACCGACTGATGCAGAATAAAGCGGCTGATACGTAGGCCCGCCTCGTCCAGCGTGCGGGTGGTGAGCGTCAGTTTCCCTCTGCCGACCAGGCGAATGAATCGATCGCGCAGGTCTTCGTGTTTACCCAGCAGGAAGATCACCAGCACCAGCACGATCAGCACCTTGGCCAGCGGCGCCAGCACTGGCGTCAAGACGGCCTCGATCCGTTCGGTGGTCGTCGCTTCGGCGGGGATAAGCTTCACGGGACGGGCCTCGCGATCGTCCGCCACGCGCTCGTCCAGCTGTTGGACCACCCGGTCGATACTTTTGGACAGTCCAGCCAATCCGCCGCCCTTTGGGCCCCGCAGAGCGCTCACCTTCCTACGCATAGACTCGGAGTACTTCGTCATCTGTGTCGAAAGATCGACAAGCTGATGCTTGAGCAGGTAACCGAACGCGGTCACCGCCGCGAACGCGACGACGGCCACCAGGGCGATGGCCACAACGCGCCCGAGCCGACGCTCGAGTCGCTTGACGATCGGACTCAAAGCGAAGGCAATTACGACTGACAACGCCAGGGGGACCAGGATCTCCTGAGCGCGCGAAAAAATCGCCACCACCAGGGACGCGGTGGCCAACCAGAAGAAGACGTGCCTGTCCGGACGTGGCACCGCGGCGGCCGGTTTGGATTCGTTCACGGCCCAGCCTCGATGAGACGTTGTGCGCGGTCTACGCGGATACTGTTCGCGGTCGGCTGCCCGAATGCCGCCGCCGGAGCATAGGGCTTTCGATGGGTGTTCTTCTGCGTCGAGGAACCCTCCCGCCGTGGGCCGCCACGTCCGCCGACGGGCCACCCCGAGTCCGCGAGGCGGATCTGACCGCCGGCAGAGCGTCCTGAGAGGCGTGTCCCGAGCATTGGCGTAGTCTACCCCATCGCGTCCCCGCCGAGGCCGCCGTCAGTTGAGCCAGTCTTCGCAGGCCCGCTCTTCGCCACCCCGTGACGCTTCAGGTGCCGAGACCGGCGCCTCGAGCGCCCTCTGAAGGTCACGGTCCGTGGCTAAAGTGGAAGGACTCCGTGGAAGGACTCCAATGGGAGTAGACCGCGCGTCCTTGGGCGGCTCAGGCGGAACCGCGACGACAGGTGGAAGCGGAACGGCTGGTGTTATCGCAACCGGTGGGACGGTGGCCGCTGGGGGTCAGTCAAGCGTTGCCGATGCCGGCGCGCTGCCCTCGCCCGACGGCGGCGAGCGCGATCCAATGTTGCTGGCTAGCTGCGCGGCTGCACGGGCGCTGGGATCGTTTCCGCGTCCTCGGCAGCCAACTCGGCCAGCACGCGCATGGCAGCCTCACGGCGGGCGCGGCGTCGGTCGGCCTTGTCAGGGGCCGGTGCGATGGCGGACTCGCGGCGGGCGCGGCGTCGATCGGCCCGGTCAGGGGCCGGCGTAACGCCGGGCAGGCGCGCGCCGTTGCCGGCTTCGTGCTTCTCCTCTTGGGTTTGGCCTCCCATGGTCGGCCTGTGTCTGGCATGGGGTGGCGCTGTCGCGTGGTCGTTTGACTGCGCTCCGCTACCTATCTCCGCTGCTGCTAGTGACTCCAACGGCAACGGAGTGGCCCTTTCTCTCGCGTCAGACGCGGGCCGCTCGGGCGAGGACGCGCGAAAGGCCGGGATTACCTCTTTGAGGAAGTGGTCACGATCGAGGCGCTCCTTGTCGATGACGTCCTCGAAAATTGCCTGCATCAATTCGACCACCCGGGCAGGGTCTGTCCGGGGTGCGATTTGGGCGATCACGTCTGACAGCGCGAGCCGGAATTCCTCCGCGCTCTGAGTGCGCTGTCGCCGGTCGGGGGCCAGCGCCCGCAGCACGACGTTGTCCAGCTCGGGCGCGATCCATGGGGCGCGTGTCGAGGGAGGCGTGGGTTTGGGGTGGCGAACCAGCGCCAGGCCAGCCCCTGGATCCATGCTCGAGATGGGCAGGTACTGTTGCCCGGTCAGAAGTTCCCACAGCACGACGGCCAAGGTGTACACGTCGGTGCGCGCGTCGGCCACCTCGCCTCGGGCTTGCTCGGGCGCAAGATAGGCGGCCCGGCCGAATACCACCCCAGGCTGGGTCTTTTCCTCTTTCAAAGCGCTGCGCGCCAGCCCAAAGTCGGTGAGTTTCACGTCGCCGTTGTAACCGAGCAGGATGTTGGGCGGCGCAATGTCCCGGTGGACCAGCTTGAGATCGCCGTAGCTATGAACATAGGCGAGAACGCGCGCCACCTCGCGCGCCACGTGCAACGCGACCTCGATGGGGATGCGCTGGCGCTTGCGCACACAACGGTTCCACACCTCGCGCAGATCCTTGCCCTCGACCATCTCCATGGCGATGTAGAATTCCCCGTCCACCTCACCGGCATCGAAGGTATTGACCAGGGCCGAATGACTGAGGCGCAGCACGACCTTCGCCTCGTCCAGGAAGCGCTTGGCCTTGCTCGGATCGGCTCTTTCTGACAAGACCTTCTTGATCACGCATAACTTCTCGAAGCCGCCGATCTGCCCCAGGGCTGCCATGTAGATTTCGCCCATCCCACCCTTGGCCAACGGGCGCAGCAGCAGGTACTTGCCGAAGTGGCGTGGGAAGTGCGAACTCACGGCGCGCCCATCATCTAGTTCCCGCGGCGCTCGACCAGATCCAGGTTCTGGCGCGCGGTGCGGTTCTCGGGGTCCAGCTTGAGCGCGTCCTCGTATGCCTTGCGCGCTTCCGGGAACTTCTCCAGGCGGAAGTAGGCGTCGCCCAGCACCATCCGCGCTTCCACCCCACCCCCGGCCCGCGTGGCCTCGCGTGCCCGATCGACGGCCTCCTGGTATTCGTGTTTCTGAAACGCAATCTTGGCCAAGCCCAACAGTGCCGGCCCGCGACCTCGGCCCGCGTGAACCAGTCGCTCGAACGCCGCGCGGGCTTCGTCGAAGCGTTGGGCCCGCAGGAAATCGCGACCTTCCTGCAGGATCTTGCTGCCCTCCGCCTGGGATAGCGCCGCATTGGGCGGGATGCGCGGCGACCTGGGACGCGCGCTCGCCTCGCGCCTGGGGGACTCCCCGGCCGGAGCCGGCTCAACGCTCGCCTGGATTTCTTCAGCCTCGGGCTCCTCGGCATCCGAGGGGCTCTCCGCGTCCGGGGCCAGCGCGGCGTCAAGCGAAATCAGAGACGGCCCCGCCTGAACCGGTGCCATCACAACCGGCACGGTGGCGGTCGCTTGGCCGACCCCGCCCCGGCCAACGCGCGCCGGCGTCCGCACATGTCCTCGCACCAGGAGCACAAGCGCCAACGCCCCGAGGGCGGCTCCGGCCAGAAAAAGCGAACCCCAAGACCTGACTACGGCTCGCAGGCGGCCCGTGACGGTGAACAAATCCGTGTTGGGCAACGATTGGTCATCGATGGCCTGCGGCAACCGAAGCAGCACCGGTGCCGGCGTCACCGACAGGGCAAGCTCGACCTCGCCGATCTGGCGCGCCAGTTCGGCCATGCTCTGCGGGCGCTCGCCCGGATTGCGCGCCATGGCTTTGCCCACCAGGGCCACCACCTGCGACGGCACATCGGGCCTCAGTTCGAGAATCGGGCGCGGCGGCTCATTGGCCTTCTTGTGTAGGATCTCCATGACGTTTTCGCCGTCATAGGGGGGAATGCCCGTCAGCATCTCGTACAGAATCGAACCCACAGCGTAGATATCCGAGCGCGGATCGGCTGGATGGCCGGCGGCTTGCTCGGGAGCCATGTATTCGGGCGTGCCCATGGCGACGCCCGGGCGGGTCAGGCGCTTGCCAATGCGCGGGCTGTCGTCGATTTCGTCGCTCTTGGCGATCCCGAAATCGAGCACCTTGACTAGGTCGGGCGCCGCCGCCACCACTTCTGCAGCCGGCTGTGCTCCATGCCCATTGGGCGTGCGTACGTTGGCTGGGCCGACCAGCAGAATGTTCTCCGGCTTGAGATCGCGGTGGATGACACCCGCAACGTGGGCTGCCTGCAGCGCCGCACACATCTGCTCGGTGATACGCAAGGCGTGGTTGATGGCCAACGGCCCCTCACGATGGATGAGCAAGCCCAACTCGATCCCCTCGATGTACTCCATCACGAAGAACAGCGAACCTTCGGCCGTGGTGCCGAAGTCGGTCACGTTCACCACGTTGGGGTGCTCAATGCGCGAGGCCGCGCGCGCCTCACGGCGGAAGCGCTCGACCAGATCGGGCGTGCGCGAGTAAGCCGGGTGCAGGACTTTGACCGCCACCCGCTTGCCGATTTCGATGTGTTCGGCCTCATACACCCGGCCCATGCCCCCTTCGCCGCGCAGACGCTTGATCTGATAGCGCCCGGCCAGAAGCGAGCCCACCATGCGCGATCCCTCTTCGGACAAGCGACTGCCTTCTTGTGGCACATCGGGCTTTTCCCGTCGGCCGAGCGGCGCGGTTATGGCCCGGTCGGCCTTGGCCTGCAGCCCGCCAGACGAGCCCGCCGGGACCTGCGGGGTCTGGCCCTCGGCGGGCGCGTCCAGCAGCGCCGCCGCGCTAGCCATGAGAGCCTGCCGCTCCTCCCGCTCTCGCAGGATGATGTCCCCGAACAACTCGCGCATGAAGTGCGCCACTTGATGACCGTCCATGGCCGGGGCTGTCTTGGCCAGGAAGGCAGCCAGATCCGAACGCAACTCCTCGCCGGTTTGGTACCGGTCCTCGGGTCGCGTCGCCAGGGCCTTCATGGTGATCTCATCCAGCTCGGGGGGAACCCGAATCGCGCGCTTTGAGGGCGGCATGATCTGGGGGTGGCGCACGCGTTCCAGCAGGTCGTCCTGCTCCAGCCCCGGTGCACTCGCGGGTCGCGCACCGGCGGCGAAAAGTTGCCGTCCCGTGAGCAGCTCCCACAGGATAACGCCCGCGGAGTAGATGTCGCTGCGACCATCGAGCGTCTCCGCGCGCGCCTGTTCCGGCGCCATGTAGCTGATCTTGCCGAAGATTACGCCGGGCGCGGTCTTCTCCAGTTTCAGGGTTGAAGTGGCCAGGCCGAAGTCAGTCAGCTTGACCTCACCCGAATAGGAAAGCAGCACATTGGGCGGCGATACATCGCGGTGGACCAGGCGCAGCCCCTCAAACCCGTGCGCATAGGCGAGGCCCCGCACCAGCTCCTTGACGATGTGGGCGGCCACAGGCAGCGGGAACGCGATGCCTTTCTGGGCGCAGCGGTTCCAGATGGCGCGCAGGTCCTTGCCCTCGACGAACTCCATGGCCAGGTAGATTTCGCCCTTGACCCGGCCGGCATCGAACACACCCACCAGGTTTCCGTGGCTGAGGCGCACAACCACCTTGGCTTCGTCCTTGAACCGCTGGACGTAGCTCTTGCCTGCCAAATGCGGCAAGGCAGTCTTGACCACGCACAACTTTTCCAGACCCCGCTGCCCATGCACCGCCAGATAAAGCGCTCCCATGCCCCCGCGAGCCAGGGGCTTGGCCAAAACATATCCGCCGAAGCGTCGCGGAAAACCGTCCATGGACAGCAGCGTGCTAGCTTCGGATGTTATTGGAACTGGTAGGAAATTCCTAGGAACGTATGCAAAAAACTCCGATTGCCGCTCATCGCAAGCAGACGGCCAAGACCTGCTTCATGTCGGTCTTGCCGGCAATAGCCTTATCGATGCCGTCCTGAAGCAAGGTGGTCATGCCCCCGCCCACGGCGAGGCGACGCACCTCCTCAACCGGTGCGCGCTTGGCAATCGCCTGCTTGATCTGGTCGTCGTTCACCAGCAATTCGTGCACCGCAAGACGACCCTTGTAGCCGGTCTTGCCGCAGGCCTCGCATCCCGCGCCCCGCCACAGCTTGATCGGGCCGCGTCCAAATCCCCGACGAGTGGTCTCCTCTTCACCGAAGGCCTGCATGATCTCCTCCACCTCGTTGTCGGTCGCGTCGACCTGCTGGCGGCATTTCTTGCACAGCCCGCGGGTCAGGCGCTGCGCGAGCACACCCAGAAGCGCGTCCGCAAAGCTGAACGGGTCCAACCCCATGTCGATGAGGCGGGTGATGGTTTCCGGTGCACTGTTGGTGTGCAAGGTGGAGAACACCAGGTGGCCGGTGAGCGACGCCTCGACGCCGGTGCTGGCGGTTTCCTTGTCGCGCATTTCGCCCACCATGATGACGTCTGGGTCGGCACGCAGAAAAGCGCGCATGGCCGAAGCGAAATCGAGGCCGATCTTGGGCTGCACCTGCACTTGGCGCAAACCCGCCTGGGTGATTTCTACCGGGTCCTCGGCTGTCCAGATCTTCATGTCGGTGGTGTTGATGGTGCCGAGCGCCGAGTGCAGAGTTGTGGTCTTGCCGGATCCGGTGGGCCCCACGCACAGGATCAGGCCGTAGGGCTTGGCTAGGAGCTTCCTCATCTCATCGAGGTTGCGCTGACTCATGCCCATTTCGTCGAGGGGGATGGGCTTGGAGGCGGCCAAGATGCGCATGACCACATCTTCGTTTCCGTTGACGGTGGGCAGGGTGGCGACGCGCAGCTCGATGGTGCGATCGCGCATGCGGAACTTGATCTTCCCGTCCTGCGGCTTGCGCCGTTCGGAAATGTCCAGCTTGGCCATGATCTTGAAACGCGCCACCAGCGAATTGCGAAAGGCCGCCGGAATGTCTTGGTAGCGGACGCAGTCGCCGTCGATGCGGAAGCGGATTCGGGTGTTGTCCTCCTTGCCATAGGGCTCGATGTGGATATCGGACGCCCCCCTCTGGAAGGCGTCGATGATGATTTGGTTGGCCAACTTGATGATGGCGCTATCTGATTCCTCGCCTTCCTCGTCATCGTCGCCGGGCTCGTCGACGGCGCCCGTGCCGTCGTCGGTGGACAGCTCTTTGAGCAAGACGTTGACGTCCGACCGTAGACCGTACGAGCACTCAATGCAGGCGGCAATCTCGTCCTTGAAGCCCACGTGAAAGACGACTTCGCGATCGGCCTCGATGGCGCGCAACGCATCGCAGCGGGAGAAGTCCGTTGGGTCGTCGATGACCACAATGAGCTGTGGGCCACGCCGCTCGATGGGCGCCGCCCCCATCTTCTTCAGGTAGTCAAGGCGCAGGCGGCCACGCAGGTCTTCCGGGATCAGCTGGTTGCTAGTAAACCGATAAAAGGGCGCGTTGTAGTAGGTCGAGAGCGCCTTCTCGACCTCGGCGCGATTGACTCCTACCTTCTCAATGAGATAGCGGGCCGGATCTTGACCGGATTGCTCCGCCGAGGAGAGCGACTTGGTCAGAGTCTCCAGCGGCAAAATGCCGGTACTAGCAAGGGTGTCCCACTTGTTGGCCAGCTTCTTCTCTGCACGCTCCTGCGCGGTTAGGCCCACTTTGACCCCAGACGTGGGGGTGCTTCTCTTGGGGTGGACAGCGGGCAGCGCGAGCGGAGTCGCGTGCGCTGCCAAAGCCGTGGCTCGGGGCACGGGTGTCCCTGCGGCGGGCGCGGGCACAGCCGCCTCGCGCGGCGTCAGTAGCCCGGCCAAGGCTCTCGCGATGGCCCGACATAGATCGCCGGCGTAGACCAGGTCGTGCGGAACGAAGAGTCCGGATTCATCTTGGCGATTGACCACCAACATGACACCGAAGGGCAAATCGCCAACCAGGAGCGGCGCCACGATAGCGGCTTGGATCGAAGTCCCCAGCCATCGGTCCAGGCGGTCGTCGGGCCGCAGGCGCGGATGCAGGCGCGCCAGCTCGTTCGCGTCGTTCAGCTTCTTGAGGCTCAGCGGAGCCTGGGCGGTGTACGCGAAGCCAATCACGTTGGTCGGCTCGCGCGGCAGGCGCAGCTCGCGCACAGAGTTCTCTACCCAAGCCACGGCCCGCAACTGACCCTGGGAATCAGACATGAACAGCGTGGTGCGTTCCGCGCCGAAGAAAGCGCTGGTGCGATCGGTGGCCTCGAACAAGAGGTCGTCCAGGGTGGCGACGGAACCGATGTAGGCAACCAACTCCGCAAGGCGCGCGCGCTTTTCAGTCTGGCCAGGCTGGTCGCTGAGTTGCTTGAGCCATGTGGCCGCATCCATGGAACCTCTTGAACATCGTCGGAATTATTGATGTACCTGAGTTCAGGCCGCCGGCGGCGAGGGCGCGCGCGAAGCGCGCGGGGCGGGCAGGGTGGGCTGTCCGTCCCGAAGTCCCCGTAGGGGGCGCCGGCGGGCTCCCCACGCGGTTGCACACCACGGACTACCTGCGCCTACCTCGACGACCGGCCTTCGTTCTGTGCGTCTGCCGTGGTAGCCTGCTTTGTCCGCGAACGGAACCAGATATCGATGCAAGACGAGAGTATCCTCGTCATAGACGATAGCCCGACCATCCTGAAGCTAGTCGAGATGACGCTGGCCAAGGCAGGCTTCCGCGTGTCGACTGCGGATTGCGGCGAGCTTGGCATCCTGGCAGCAACGGAGCGGCCCCCGGACCTTCTGCTGCTCGACTACCTTCTGCCCGATCTGAATGGGGACGATGTGTGCCGGGCCATCTCGGGAAACGTGGCCTTAGCTGCCGTGCCCGTGGTCGTGATGAGCGCCAAAGGCGAGGAGGCGGGCGCCTGTTTTTCCAACCTGGCCAGCGTAGTCGATGTATTGCCCAAACCCTTTTCGCCAGACGCGCTGCTTGCGGTGGTGCATCACGCCCTGGAGAAGCACCGGCAGCAACCGCCGCCCGCATCCCGCGAATCGTCCGGCAGCCTGGATGTGGTCGGGCTGCTGCCAAAGGCACAAGAGGACAAGCCGGCTGGCTTTCCTATCGGTCCGGATGGTGCCGCATTCCTGGGTGATCTGGCGGTCGTGTCGATCGCCGACGTGCTGCTCTTGCTGCAAGACCGGCAGCATTCTGGTGCGCTACGTCTCAGGGGGAACGATGCCAGCATCGAGATCTGCGTGAACAAAGGCCGCATCGATTTTGCCGGCGCCCAGGGCGTGCCCGATGAGTTCTTGCTGGGACACTTTCTGGTGCGCAGTGGACAGATCGAGCGTGTGAAATTGGATGAGGTTCTCGAGGAGCGGCGCGTTGCTCCGGGCGGCGGATTGCTGGGTGCCGATCTGTGCCGTCGGGGTCTCATCACCGAAGCCGGGCTGCGAAGGGCCATGGCGCAACAGACCACAGCCCTGGTGTTCGAGGGGTTGCGCTGGGGCGAGGGACACTTTTCCTTCCACCCTGCGGCCGAGCCCTCGCCGGCTGCACGCGAGGCGACCCTGGGCCTGCCCATCGACGGGCTCATCATGCAGGGCCTCCGGCGCGTCGACGAGTGGCGCGTGATCGGACAAGAGATCGACAACTTCGACATGGTTTTCGTGCGCAACGAGAACAAGATCGCGTCGTTCGACGAACACCGGTTGCTGCGCGAAGAGGTGGCCATGCTCGAAATCGTCAACGGAAAGAACACCGTGCGCGACATCATCCGGCTGTCCAAGATGGGTTCGTACGATGTGACCCAGGTGCTGTTCCGGCTCCTGCGCTGCCGGTTCATCCGCAGACGCGTGGCGCCGATGGTTGGGTGATTGTGGCTGCGTCGTCCAACCTGGACGTGGTGTTCTTCCACCTGCGCGGCCTTCGCTGTGCTCTGCCCGCCAGCGTGGTGCGCGAGCTGTTGCCCATGCCCGCCCTCACTCCGGTGCCGCTGGCCCCGCCCGTGATGCGCGGGATCGCTCCTGTGCGAGGCCAGGTCCTGCCCGTGCTGGATCTGGGTGTGTACTTTCCGCAGGTCGGCGAATCGCATGACGATGGCACACCCGACCTCATGACGGCGGAGCGGCTCATCTTGATCGAGACCGCACCCGACGCCAACACGCCGGCCATTTCCGCCGCGTTGGCCGTGGAACGTCAGGTGCGAGTGGGCCGAGTCGACGAGCAGCACAGCCGGTCACCGCCCCCGCGGCCGGTTTTTCTGACTGCCACGGTGCTCGACGCCGACGGCCCCGCCTTGCTGATAGATGCCCAGCGGGCCATCGATCATGTTCGCGACGCCATCAGTATGGTGACAAGCCTATGACGACAAAGAGCGGAATAGAGGACCTTCTGCATGTGGTGAGCGCCGCCAAAGGTGGCGATCTGACGGTGCGCGCTAGGGGGACCACCCCCAATCTAGAACCCCTGGCCTGCGCGCTAAACGAGATGCTGGAAGCGTTGAGCCGGCATGCCAGCCAGATCGTGGGCAGCGCCGCCCATACCCTTTCGGCGGCGGAAGGGCTCAAACGCACCAACCAGGTGATAGCCGACGGCGCGTCTCACCAGCAGGCGTCCATCGCAGAAATCGCGCGCAAGTTGAAGGCGCTGGAGGCGCGTTCTGACGAGATCGGACAGATCCTGGAGTTGTTCGACGATGTCGCCTCGGAAACGAATACTCTGGCGCTCAACGCGGCCATTGAAGCCTCGCGCGCGGGCGTGCAGGGCAAGGCGTTCGGCCTAGTGGCCGAAGATGTGCGCAAGCTGTCCGAGCGCTCGGCGGCCGCCACCAAGGACATTGGCGCCTTTATCCAGAGCATCGTGACCTCAACCAGCGAAGCCAACCAGACCATCGAGGAGATCCGTCGCGTGACCGAGACGTTGGGTGCATCAGCCACCCAGGCAGGACGCGACGCCGCAGCTCTTGGCGTGGCCGTGAAGGAGCTGACGCAGGCGCTGACACGGCTGCGCTTCGCCGGCCAAGACGAGGCCGAACTGGCGCGAGCCTTGCGCGAACGGCGCGCTGAGATCACCGGCCTGCTCCAGCCACTGGCGCCCCTCTTGGACAACCCACCGACGCCGCTCGGCGATGCGGTCAGGCGGGTGCTAGCCGTGGCGGCCGATGGCGCGACAGAGAGCGAGCGCTAGTTCCAGCTTCAGCCATGGCATCGTCCGCAAGAAACGGCAGCGACAGCGGCGAGCGCGGCCCGCTTGGTGAGTGGAATCCGAGCGAGGCCGAGCTGCTTCGCGGCTTGTTTCTCGACGAGGCGGACAAGCACCTGCGCCACATCGCGGAGGCGCAGCGGGCGCTGGCGCGCGCCGCGGAGGCCACCTTGGAGGTCGACCCCCAGCTCGTGGACGCCTTGTTTCGCCATCTGCACACGCTCAAGGGTGCGGCGGGCTCGGTGGGCCACGAAGTGATCGCGCGGGCCGCGCATGACCTGGAGGAGCTGTGCGCCGAGATGCGGATCGGGAAGCTTGCGCCAACCTTCGGAATGCTGGAACGGATCGACGAGGGCATCTGCTCTATCCGCGCCCTCCTGACCAGCGCTCGCCTGGCGGCCCCGCCCGGGCGCGGCGTCGATCCACCCGAACCCGTCGCCTTGCCGCAAGGGGCGGCGGAGCGCCGCCGGCAAACCGACCGGCGCGCGGTGGCCGATCGGCGAGCAAGCAGCGATGGCATGCTCCGGGTCGATGCCGAGCGGCTCGATGTGCTGCTCGATGGCGTGGGCGATCTGGTCATCCTGCGCACGCGCCTCGATCGACGCGTGCATGAGCTGGAGAGTGTGCTGCGTGACCTGCGTGTCGCCCGCAGCACCATGCGCAGCTCACTGGGCGAACTGGGAAGCGACCCGCGCAATGCTGACCCCCACTGCCAGGAGAGCAGGACGCGCCTTCTCGACCGTCTGGGAGAAGTGGAAGTCGCGTTCAGCAACTTCGCCTCGTATCTGGACCGCACGGCCCGCGCACTCGCCGCCGATGCGGGCTCCATGGGCCACACCTCGGAGCGGCTCGAAGAGCAGATCCGCCGTGTGCGCCTCGTCCCCATGGAATGGCTTTACAGCCGGCTCGGCTCGGCCATGCGTGAGCTGGAGCGCAGCTGCCGCCGCCCGGTGGACATGGTGGTCACGGGCGGGGAGGTCGAGCTGGACAAGAGCGTCGTCGATCAGCTCGTCGACCCTTTGCTGCACCTTCTACGTAATGCTCTGGCGCATGGAATTGAGTCGCCCGAGGTGCGCGCCGAGCGCGGCAAGCCAGCCCGCGGTCGCATCGAGATCAAGACTGTGCAAGAGGCCGACTGCGTCTTTGTCACCTTTGAGGATGACGGAGGAGGTATCGATCGGGAAGCAGTCCGACAGGCCTTGCGGCGCACCGGGCGCCAAGAGGCGGCAGCCGCGCTGGATGACAAAGGCTTGCTCGCGACTGTCTTTGAGCCGGGCTTCTCCACCCGGTCCCATTCAGACGCGCTGGCCGGCCGAGGCATGGGCCTCAATATCGTCGAGCGCACCGTCGCGCACATGGGCGGCGAGGTAAAGCTGGAGTACCAGGCGGGCGCGTTCACGCGCTTTCGCCTCTCGGTGCCACTGAGTGGCATGATTACGCAGGCCGTATTGTTCAAGTTGGGCGGCCAAGTCTACGCCGTGCCAGCCGCACACGTCATCGAAGCCTTGCCGGTGGGGTCCGACATGCTGGCCGGCAATTCCGTCGTGGCGCGCATGCCGGCCAAGCATCCGGCTGGGAACGCACCCGCGCTGCCCGTTCTGCATCTCCATGCCCTGCTGGGCGTTGAGTTGTCCCCGGGCCGGCGCGCGGCAGGCTTGCACGTGCGCTACGGCGGACGCAACTTTATCTTCACCTGCGACAAAGTAGTCGGCCCACGCACGGTCGTGATCCGTCCAGCGGGTCCTCTTCTGGGGCTCATTCCACTCTATGCCGGGGTCACGGCGTCGGGGGCCGGCAAGGCGCAACTGGTGCTGGACCTGGGCACGCTCGCTGACGCGGCCTTTGGGCCGCCACGAACCGCGGCGCCGGGGCCCCGGCGGGGGCAACCGCGCGTCCTCATCGTCGACGACTCGCGCATGGCACGCGAGAGCGCCTCGCGCTTGCTCGCCGCCGGTGGCTACCAGACCGTCGCCGCCGAGGACGGCTGGGACGCGTGGGAGATTTTGGGCGAGCGGCGGTTCGACGCGGTTGTGACTGCACTGGAAATGCCACGCGTGGATGGGTTCCAGTTGATCGCGCGAATTCGACACGAACCGACCCTGCGCGGCTTGCCCATCGTGGTCTTGTCGTTGCGCACATCGCAGTCGACCCGTCAGCGCGCGCTGGCCGCCGGCGCGAATATCTTCCTACCCAAGTCGCGCCACAAACGCAGCCTGGTGGAAGCCGTCGCCTCCTGTCTGCGCGAACAGGCCTTGCCGCCGGCGGTGGGCGGACGATAGGTCCGCAGATCCGCAATCCCGCGACAAGCGCAGCCGCGGACCACTTGAACGGGCCTTTCCACGATCGAGTCGCTCACCCAATCGGAGCGATCGGTGGTGGTCGTAGACGTGGTCGCAGTCGTCCCCGTGGCCGTGGCCGGAGTGATCACCGACGGCCACGGCCACGACCACGACCACGGCCACGACCGCCGACGGTTGTCGCGGGATGGCGCCTACACCATATGCGGCGGCGGAGTCGTCTCGGCCAACAAAGGGCCCTCGGGGGTCACAATGGTTCCCGCCAGATCTCCCTGCGCGGTCGCGCCTGACCAGACCACGCTGCGGACCACCTGCGTGCCTGCCGACACGCGGCCTCCGCCGCACACCACGGCCCACGGGCCCACCACGGCCCCTGCCTCGACCACTGCCCCGGCCGCGAGGCGAACGGGCGGAACGATCTGTGCCGATGGATCGACGTGCGCAGCGGGATCCACGCCCGCAAGGGGCCCAGGCGGATGGGACAGCAAGGCGGGGTTGGCAACCAAGGCCAGGTTCCCGGCGAGGTAGCTCTCCGGGGTAGAATGCTCGGCGAAGTAACCGGTCATGGTCATGGATCCGATGTGATCTCCGGCCAGCAGCGCCGGAATGAACGCGTCTCCGATGATGTCGGACACGCCTGGCGGCAGGCGGTCGAGCAACGCCGATTCGACCACGTAGATGCCGGTGAACATGCGCGGGGCGAGAAGCGCGGGGCGACCCGCGCACTGGCCTCGGATGCTCATCACTCTGCCGTTCGCATCCACGCCGATGGGCGCCCACAGTTCAGGATGAGGATCCGTGCGCAGCACCATGGTGGCCATTGTTCCGCGAGGCGCCTGGCCGTGGGCCGCGATGACCGCACGCAGATCGACCTCAGCCGCGACTTTGCCGTTGATGATAAGCACCGGTTCGGATGCAAAGAGCGCGCGGGCCTTGCCCACGCCCCCGCCCGTGCCGAGGAGCTCTTCCTCGACCGAGTAGCGCAGGTTGACGCCGAACTGCGAGCCGTCACCCAAGGCCTTGCCGAGCTTGTCGCCGTGGTGGTGCAGGTTGATCACGACGTCGTGCAGGCCGGCTTGCCGACACAACGCCAAGGCATAGGTGACGGCAGGGTAGCCACACACGGGTAGCAGCGGCTTGGGAAGCGCCATGCCGAGAGAGCCAAGACGGGTCGAACGTCCAGCCGCGAGAATCATCACCTGCATGGGTGGAGATTATTCCACACCGCAGCCTTGCGGTCGCAAGACTCGACCATGCTAGGCTAATCGCCTCATGAAAATCTGTGTCATCGGCACCGGCTACGTCGGACTGGTTGCGGGTGCGGGATTCGCGGACATGGGCAACGACGTCACCTGTTGCGACATCGACGAGGAAAAGATCGCCGCGCTCAAGCGGGGCCAAGTGCCTATCTACGAACCCGGCCTGGACAAGCTGATCACCCACAACGTGCAGGAAGGCCGACTCGCCTTCACCACCGACCTATCCTCCGCTGTGGCAGGAGCCGAGGTCGTGGTGCTGGCGGTGGGCACCCCACCCGCGCCCGACGGCTCGGCCGATCTCCGCTACATCTTCCAAGCCGCAGAAACGGCCGCACGCGCCCTTTCGGGTTGGGCCGTGCTGGTGACCAAGTCCACCGTGCCGGTCGGCACCGGCGACAAGATCGAGGCGATCGTGCGCCAGCATGCACACCACGAATTCGCGGTTGCGGCCAACCCCGAGTTTCTCAAGGAGGGCGATGCGGTCAACGACTTCATGAAGCCCGATCGCGTGATCGTGGGGACCAGCGACCCGCGCGCGCTGGCCACCCTGCAGGCCTTGTACACGCCCTTTACCCGATCGAGCGACCGCATCCTGGTGATGGACCGCCGCTCGGCCGAGCTGTCCAAGTATGCCGCCAATGCCATGCTGGCGACGCGCATCTCGTTCATGAACGAAATCGCCCGTCTGTGCGATGCGGTCGGCGCGGACATCGAGCTCGTGCGCAAGGGACTTGGTTCGGACGCGCGCATCGGCACCAAGTTCCTGTACGCGGGGGCGGGATTCGGTGGAAGCTGCTTTCCCAAGGATCTGCGCGCGGTGATCAACACCGCCAAGGAAGCGGGCACGCGCCTGCAGGTCCTGGCAGCGGTGGAAGCGGTCAACGAACGGCAGAAACACCTCCTGGCCGAACGCTTGCTTGAACACTTTCGCGGCGACCTTCGTGGTCGCAAGATCGCCGTGTGGGGGCTTGCCTTCAAACCCGGTACCGATGATGTGCGTGAGGCGCCGGCGCTGGTCCTTATTGAGGACTTGCTAGCCGCCGGTGCCCGCGTGGCAGCCACCGACCCAGTCGCCATCCCGACGGCGCGCAAGCTCCTGGGTGAACGCGTGGAATTCCAGGCCTCCAACTACCAATGTGCCGAGGGCGCCGATGCCCTGGCCCTGGTCACGGAATGGCACGACTACCGCCGGCCCAACTTCGGGCGCCTGGGTAGTCTCATGCGCACGCCGGTGGTCGTCGACGGGCGCAACGTCTGGGAACCATCAGCCGTGCGCGCCGCTGGGTTTACGTACTACGGGGTGGGGAGGGGTCGAGGCTAGCTTTTTTCACCACAGAGGACACAGAGGTCACAGAGCCGGATAGGAAAGAGAAGGGTTGCGTTCTCCGCGGTCCGGATTCTTCCTTCTCATCCGAGCTCTGTACTACTGACGTTGAGTTTCTTCGCAAGCCGCGAAGATTCTCGACAGCGCCGCGATGGCTGCAAGAAGCCGTGGTCGTGGTCGTGGTCGTGGCCGTGGTCGTGGCCGTGGCCGGAGTGATCCCTTTGGTTGCGGCCGTCAGGCTGCGATGTGTTCTCTGTGGTGAAAAGGCTAACTACCGACCGTTCTCGGCGCGCCACCAGGCGACGAAGCGGGGAATGCCTTGCTCGATGCTGACCTGGGGCGCGTAGCCCAGATCGCGCCGGGACAGATCCAAGTCGGCCAATGTGTGCGGCATGTCGCCGGGCTGCTCGGGTTGCCAGTCGATACGGGCCGGCTTTCCCAGGGCAGCGGCGATGCGGTCGACCAGATTCTTCAGGCCGGTGGGACGCGCGCCCCCCAGATTGTAGATGAGAAACGCAGGACTGGTGTGCCGGGCCTGCTGTTCGATGGCGGCGAGCACGCCGTCGAGGATGTCATCGATCCAGGTGTAGTCCCGCGAGGAGGTTCCGTCGCCGAAGAGTTGAATCGGCTGGTCGTCGGCAATGAGCCTGGTGAATTTGTGGATCGCCAAGTCGGGGCGCTGGCGCGGTCCGTACACGGTAAAGAAACGCAAGCAGGTGACCGACGAGCCGTAGAGGTGGTGCTCGGTAAAGGCGAGCAGTTCGCCCGCCCGCTTGGTCGCCGCGTAGGGTGAAAGCGGCCTACTGCAGGGATCCGTCTCGCAAAACGGCACGGAGCTATCCTTGCCGTAGACTGAAGACGACGAGCCGAAGACAAACCGCTTGATACCGCGCGTGCGACAGGCGGAAAGAAGGTGCAGCGTGCCGGTCACGTTCACCGCCCAGTAGCGCTGCGGGGTCTTGATCGATGGCCGCACGCCGGCCAGCGCCGCCAGGTGCACCACCCCGTCCAGCTTGCCCGCGGCATCCAGGGCAGCGGCGATGTCGTGCGGGTCGGTCAGATCACCCTCGACCAGGCGGAAAGCCGGGTTTCGGCGAAGCCCCGCGAGATTCCGTTCCTTGACCGCGCGCGGATAGAACCCGTCGAAGTTGTCGAACCCGGTGACGCGATCCCCGCGCGCGACAAGCCGTTCGGCCAGGTGAGAACCGATGAATCCGGCCGCACCGGTGACGAGAATGTTCATCAGGCACCACAATAGACGGCGGACCGCCTGAGTACCAGCAGGACGATGGGCCTGATCGTGCTTGCCCTGGCGCTTTCCCCGCTAGCGATGGCGAAGATGGAGGAGAAACTCCACGTTGCCCTTGCCCCCGGTGATGGGGGAGGTCGTCTCTCCCAGAACCTCGTAGCCCAGATCGCGTGCGACGGTTTTCACCTGGTCGAGTGCGTGCTGCCGATCCGCCTCGTCGCGTACGATACCGCCCTTGCCCACTTTGGCCCGGCCCACCTCGAACTGCGGCTTGACCAAAGTAACCACGGGCGCGCCCGGATGGAGCAAAGCGGGCAACACGGGCAGCACCAGGCGCAAAGAGATGAAAGAGACATCGACCACGGCAAGCGCGCAGGGCTCGGGAATGCGCGAGGGTGGCATGAGGCGAATGTTGGTGCGATCGACGACGACCACGCGTGGATCCGAGGCGATCTTCCAGTCGAGCTGGCCGTGTCCGACATCGATGCAGTACACGCGCCGTGCGCCGCGCTGAAGCAGGCAATCAGTGAAGCCGCCGGTCGAGGCGCCCACATCGATGGCTACCAGGTCCTTCACCTGGAGGCCGAAAGTCGAAAGCGCATGCGCCAGCTTGAGCCCGCCGCGCGAGACGTAGGGCATGGGTTCGCCGCGAAGGCGCAGGACCGCCTGCGCCCCGACCAGATCGCCGGCCTTGTCCACCGGGCGATCGCCGTCGAGTACCTGCCCCGCCAGGATGAGCGCTCGCGCCTTCTCGCGCGTGGGGGCTAGCCCTTGCTCGACCAGCGCCAGATCGGCGCGTACCCGGCCGGCGCGCACCTTGGCCGCGGCCGGCCTTGGCGTGGTCTCGGCCTTGGGGTCGGGGTTTGCTTTGCGCGCCATGGTCCGGACGAGAATAGACCCCTGGGACTTCCTGGTTGCAAACCCGATCGCCACAAGTACAATCCCCTGACCCGTTTCGGCGGGTTTGGGGCTGTAGCTCAGCTGGGAGAGCGCTAGAATCGCACTCTAGAGGCCGTGGGTTCGATCCCCATCAGCTCCACTGCAAGATCATTCAGGTTTTGGGAGGTGGCCGAGGATGGAGGCGGCGCGTCTGTAGGGAATGTGTAGTAATCCGCCGGATCTGAAGTGGAGAGAGGGTGCCGAACGAACCGTATGGCCCGCCATCCAGCTGGCACAGGCCTCGGGCAAGAAGCGTGATTCACCCTGCCGAGTTCGCGGCCCGTTGGACTAGCGCTTGACCTTCGAGATCAGCTCCACGTCGAGCGCGATGCGTTCATCTGCCGCGTCCCAAAGGTCGCGATGGACCTGCTTCCTGTCTGGCGAGTGAACTATTTGGATCTGGACACCTTCATCTTTCGCCACGGCCACAGCAGGAAGAAAATCCGAGTCGCCGGCAATCAAGACAGCACGATCTATCCTTTGCTTTGATGAGAGACGCACTAGATCCACCGAGAAAAGCACGTCGACGCGCTTCTGCATGTACTTCCAGTCGTTGCGGTCCGTATCCCACACGCGAGCGCATTTCCCTTCCCGCACCTCAAATCGGCTCAGCTTCTTCAGCGACGAGAAGAAACCCTGACGAGCCGAAAACCGCCGGGACTCTTCAGGCGTCGGTGGATTGGATTGGTACGGTGGAGCGTCGTAGTAGTAGGTGCGCAGGAGTTCGTGACCCGCCGACAGCTCGCTGGCCAGGCGGTCGAATGCGACCTGCACCCCGCTGTGGTGGTTCTTGAGGATCTTTCCAAGGTGTGCGCCGTCGATGAAAATCGCTACTCTCACCCGAACCTCCTGCGAGCGACGTCAAAAAGAAACCCCACTTGGTTTTTCGCCAAGCGGGGTCTCAGAATTGACTCCTGACATCCACGTCGGAACGTCAGGGCAAATAACGCTTGGCTTCTCGCCAAGCATGGGTCTTAGAATTGACTCCTGACATCCACAAATGAACGCCAGGGCGAAAGACAAATGCATTGTGCATTTCGATCATTTCTCGATCAAGAAAAAAGAGACTGCTCTTCTGTTCATGTGTTGCACGCCGAAGATGCGCGCGGAGACTCACGCGATTGAAATTAGGCGAAGCATTTCAATCTGTTACTCGATTCTGCGATGTGCCGTGATGGCGGGCAAGATCACTCTCATCGCAGATGAAATAGCTGACGCATCGGTCTGTTTCTCTCTACCCACTATCCCGTGCCTGCCCGACGCTCGGCAAGGTTCGTAACGACGGCCGCGGGCCGCTCGAAGCGTAGGCGGGCGATCTCGTCTCGCATGAAGTCCGGGGCCAGATGGGCGTATTTCATCGTCACCGCCACCGAGGAGTGACCGAGGAGCTTTTGCAGGGTGAGGATGTTCCCGCCAGACATCATGAAGTGACTGGCGAAGGTGTGGCGAAGGCCGTGGAAGGTGACGGCGTGGCACTCGGCGCCGGTCAGCGCGGCCTTGAATCCGTAGTCGCGATCCTTCTGCCTCATGAACCCGCGGGCCGTGGGGAAGACCAAGGCTTCATCCGAGGCCGGGCAGTCATTCCGCCACTGGCGAAGGATCGGCAGCAACGCCGGGTTGATGGGCACCGCGCGCGGCTTGCCCGACTTGGGGGCCAGTCGGTAGGACCGGCGCACCGTGAGCAAACCGCGGTCCAGGTCGCAGTCAGCCCACCGCAAGCCCCACAGCTCGCCCATGCGCAGGCCGGTATAGAGGGCTGTGGCATAGGCCGGATATTCTTTCGGCTGTTTCTCACGCGCCCATGACAGCAAGCGGTCCGCCTCATCCATCGACAAGAAGTTGAAGTCCATCGCCTGCCCGGCCACCGAGGGTTTGTCCACCAGGGTCACCGGATTGGAAACATCGATCAAGCCTTCCGCGCGTGCCCAGTTCCACATGCGTGACGTGTAGGCCAAGACCAGCTTGACCGTAGCCTTCGACAATCCGGCGGCCAGCTTCTCATCCCGTAGCCGGGCCAGATGCAGCCGCCCCACGTCCACGACGCGCATGTAGCCAAGCGAGCCGGTCAGGTGGTGCAGCGTGAAGCCAACAGCCCTCCTGTATCTGGCGGCATCCTTCAACCGCGGCGAGGAGTAGTCACGCAGGAAGGTGTCCGCCAGTTCCTTCACCGTGAGCCGATGGCGGGACGCCTCCTCGGGCGTTCGCTCTGGGATTCCGACGTTGCCGGCCGCGATCCGGGCCTCCACCTTTTCGGCGTATAGGCGCGCTTGTTTCTTCGTAGGCTGGCGGGAAGGAACGGCCTTCCGGCGGCCGTCGATGTCCCGATACTCCACCCACCAGTGCGGCCGATGTTTGGTGCCCCTGTTGTAGACCGAGGCCACCGTTACCGCTCCTTTTCGATTGCCTGTAGCCCGGTCAGCAGGCAGATCCGAAGCGCGTCGGTGCGGGTCACTTCGAGGCCAGGCCGGGACAGTTTGCGCGCGACGGCGTCCAGGCGGGTTATTAGTTCCAGGTCCAGGCGGACGGCGGTCTGCACAGTCGGTCCCTTGTCCTTCGCGTTCTTCGTTCTGCCCATGTCGTGTTCCCTTTCGTCTTCCAGGTAGGCCCCGAGACGTTCCCGCGCCTCGGGTGTGGTGAGTTCAGGCCAGCTTTTGACGGTGGCGTCCAGGCCGGCAAGACCCCGCCGGACGGCGGCCAAGTCGACCATACGCTTCTTGCCGCTCATGCTGCCAGCCGCGCAATCTGCGTGAGCGAGAACGGCCGCCCCACGCGGGACACCATGCCCCGGCGCTCGCACTCGGCCGTCACCGCTCGCAAGGACAGGCCCGCCGCGCGCAGCCCGCGGATCTGCCCGATGACTGCTTGCTCGGCCGCGTTCTCGGCCAGGTGGACGCCATCGGCCGTCAGTTCGTAGCCGTAGGGGATCCCACCGATGCGCTCGCCCCGTGTGCGCTTGACGGCGAGGGCAGCCCGCGTGCGGGACTTGATCACTCCGCGCTCGTAGGCAGCGAACACGTCCACGATCCCGCGCATCAGCTGGCCTTCCGGGCCTGCGCCGTCGCTCGCCCCATCGGCCGTGGTCACTGTGGCGCCCGCGCGGACGGCTGCCTGTTCGACCATGGCCACAATCACGGTGTCTCTGGCGATGCGGTCACGCTTCGCCGCCACCAGCAAGCCCGCCCCGTTCTCACGGAGGGCGGCAAGGGCAGCCAACAAGCCGGGGCGCTTCTCCAGCGAGGCGCCTCCACTGATGCCGTGGTCCTCGAACACGGCGGCCACGCGCACGCCGCGCGACTGCGCCCACTTCTCGATAGCGGCCCGCTGCGCCTCCGGGCCTAGGGACTGTTCGTCCGTGCTGACGCGAACGTAGCCGACTGCCACCTTGGGATCGCCCGTCTTGATTCGCTTTGCCATGGTTTCAGCGTATACCACTGGTTTCTCTAGTCAAGCCTAAAAGCGCATCGGTGTACACAAGCCGACCGGTGTGTGTACAAGCGGACTCATTCCCATCCCTGAAGCAGACCGTCATAGGCCGTTGTCATCTCTTCCAGCAGCTTTGGGTCGACCGCCCCTGGCCCAAGTGCCTGGTAGGGTCCTTCGATGTCGCAGTAACGGCGGATCGCCGCCGCGTCAACCTTGTGCTTGGCGCAGACCGCTTCGAGCGCCACATCCATGGTCATCAATCGAGTTTCCCAAACACCCCACGCATCGAAGCAGACCCCGACGCGCTCGTCTTCCTCTTCGCTAACATCCGGCTTGTTGTACATGTGCATCAAGAAGCCACTCGCCGCCAAAGACTTTGCCTGAAATCGCCAGTGCTCCATCCCAAAGAACAGCGCCATCCTGCGGAGACCGTCGGCCCAGCGAGTATGGTCGTTGTCGAGCATGCGATAGACCTTGCGCGGGACCGTGGCGAGGATTCTCTCAACTTCCTGGAAGTTCAGTTCGGTGAGGTAGCCAAATGCCAAGACGGCCCTCTCCTTGAGCGTCAGTCCCTCGTACAACCTAGCGATTCGGTCCACGGGCATGGGGTTCTCTCCTTTCTCCAATCGTGCGTTCGAGCGCTTCGAGGCGGTCTTGCAGTTCGGTCGTCTCGAAGGCGCGCAAGAGCAAAGACAGCAGGTAGCCGAGACGGGTGGCGGCCGAAGGGTCCAGGCGACCGGCGCGTGTGTCCCGGTAGACCGCTGCCAGTTCTCGCCGTACCGCGTGCGGGTCACGCAGATCGATCTTCGGCCCAGGTGGGGGGGATAGGGTGCCGGCGGATCCATCCGAAAGCACGACGAGATCCGCCGAATCGTTTCCGCCGATGTCTGCGTCATCATCGGTTGCCATGGTCATCCGCCCCGAAGGCATCGCCGGCAGTATCGGGCGCCGAAGTCGGTCACGATGGTCACGGTGGCTTCCTTGCCGCAGTCGTCACACACATTGGCCGTTGGCACTATGGCCACGGCCGCGAGTGTTTCCTCGCTGGAACCCAGGGGCGCCGGCACTGCCAGGTTCTGGTCCCGAACCGGGCCGGTTACTGCCTTCGCCCGGTCAAGATATCGCCCCATCTAGCCAGATCCCCCCGCGAAAGAAGCGAAAGAAGCGGAAGAAGGGGGGCTTTCTTCGCTTTCTCCGCCTTTTTCGCCTGGCCCAGCAAACCACCGTTCGCCGGGGCGCCCACCAGTTGTCTCGCTCATCGCATGGGCCAGGTCGTGCCGGGTCAGCAGGCCCAGCGCTCGGGCAAGATCCGCAGCCGCCCGGTGCCCGCCGAACGACTGG
>Ga0182017_10000945_pt1 | contig 22753 bp, 15 predicted proteins | sample 712E3DmetaG_FD_120492 | JGI IMG/M metagenome (GOLD analysis project Ga0182017, IMG submission 120492) | Permafrost microbial communities from Stordalen Mire, Sweden - 712E3D metaG | ecosystem: Environmental > Terrestrial > Soil > Wetlands > Permafrost | place: Sweden: Stordalen | collected... | reverse complement strand
TTTTTTAGTTCAAGCGGGTCGATCGAACCGAGTTTTTTATATATAATTTCACCGCCAGGTTTTATCAGCAAAGTATAGGGAAGCGCGCCCGGCCAGTCTTTATCGATGGCTTCAATCAATTTGTATTTATTATCCGAATTATATTGATAGTTTGCCGTTGAAGCATAATTCTTTGCCAGGAATTTAAGGACTTTGTCTTTGTTCACCGGATCATCGGTGCTTAACGTTACTATCTCAAATTCCCGATTGCGATACATCCTGTTCATTTCGATTAATTCAGGAAACTCGGAAGCGCAAGGTCCGCACCATGTTGCCCAGATATTGATGAGCCTCAAATTGTCAGTTTTGTTCTTAAGCAAATCTCCGATTTCGTTCAAATCTATTTGTTTCAATTCGACTTTTTCCTGATTCCATTTGGCAATTGCTTCTTCAGCGGATACCTTTTTATATGCCCATTTAAGAGAGCATCCGAAAGTTTTTGTTTGTTCAACAGGAACCTGTTTCCCTCCCAGAAGCGCATCGAGAGCATTCCGCGCATCGCTCACGGTCACCTTCTGAAATTTTTCAGAATCGTCTATTCGTCCGTTATAGCGCAATTTCCGTTCTTTATCGAAGATGAATACATGAGGCGTAGCCTGCGGACCGTATTTTTCTGCAACCGTTTGATTGTCCCCATCATAGAGATAAGGGAAATTAAACCCTTTATCCGCTGCACGAATTTTCATGTCTTCAATATTATCGCCCAAATCACTATAACCCATTTCATCAAGGCGTAATGCCTGCGGACTATTTGAAGAGATGCAAACTACCTGAACATTATTATTTTTATAGTCGTTCGTCAGTTTTATAATTCTGTCTTCATAAGCCTGGGCAGTCGGGCAATGGTTCGCGGTAAATATGATGACAAGAATATTCGCTTTTGAAAAACTGCTCAAAGTATAGTTGTTGCCGTCGATTCCCGGCAAATTGAAATCCGGCGCAGCCGCACCGATTGGAAGTGATTTGTGATTTTCCTGCGCATTGAGCAATGTCCCAAGTAAGAATATTGCCAAGAGGTATTTTTTCGTGTTCGTTATCATAATTCCGGCCTTCATCTGATAATTGTTATATCGTATGTCAATCGAACCGAAGAATATTGCCATTCTTTATTACAATGTCAAATTCCATTTACAGTCATTCGCTTAAGGCGTATTATAATCGATTAAAATCGCGGTAAATTGGACTGTAGTTAATTGCCGTCTATTTGTTCAGGGAATGCTTGCATATAACTGCAGCAATGTATAAATTTGGATCATTGCAACAGCGGCTAAGTATATCTGAATTGAGCAGGCAGATATTCTGCACACGTCTCTTGAAAAATCCCAAGATCCGTAAATCATTGAAAGGATATCCTATGGACACAAAATCACCAATTCCCGACGGCGTCAATAAGCACGCCGAATCCGAGGCTTTTTATGCCAGTATGCTCTCGGTCTCACTGACCGTAAAGGATCTCGGAAAGAGCCTTGCATGGTATCACGATGTGTTGGGATTCAATATCGACCGCAAACTTGAACGTGATGGAAAACTGCGAGCGGTGGCGCTGAAAGCAGGGAACTTGAGGATCTCGATCAATCAAGATGACGGAGCCAAAGGATGGGACCGGATCAAAGGAGAAGGATTTTCTCTGCAGATTACGACAGAACAAAATATCGATAAGGTTGCAAACCGGATAAAAGAGTTTGGCGGCACACTGGAGTCGGAACCTGCCGATATGCCATGGGGTGCGCGCTTATTCCGATTGAAAGACCCGGACGGATTTAAGCTGTCGATCTCGTCGCCCCGTCCTGCTTAGCCACTTTAATAAAGAGCCCGCCAGAAAGAGGCGGGTAAACTGGAAGCATAATAATGTTTTATGAATCCCTTGGGTTTCGAGCTGAAGGACGATTCGAAAAACGAATTCAAGACGTAAGCGGGAATTATGAAGCGGACATTCCGATGGCTTGGCTTCGATAATGTCGTGAGTATGGGAAAGAGATTGGACCTAGATGGCAACGATACCATGAACTTACGAAGTTGTTATTTAATCAAATAATGTCATATTACATCAACAAAAACGACATTCGCAGTGCCTCACAAGTATTGGGCAAGTCATTCATAGATTATCCTGTCTTTTCTTTTATTCTTCCTGATCGATCATATAGAGAAAGGAAGATTGAATTCCTTTTTACCTTTCTAATCAACTTAGGCATGCTCAGTGGAGAAGTGATAGCTACGAGCAGTATGTTGGAAGGTATCTCAATCTGGATTGATTCTTCATCCAAAAGACCTTCCATGGCGAAAATTCTTTGGAAGTGTTTAATTCCACTTTTTCTGAATATTGATACTAAGTCAGTATTCAGATTTATCAAAATTGGTTTTGTAAAAGCGAAAGCACGGAGGGGTATTTTAAAAGGTCATTATTTCCTTTTGGATATCATTGGCGTTAATCCGATTTATCAGAATCAAGGATATGCCCGGCGGATGATTGAATCAAAATTGAAAGAATATGATAATCAGCCTAATCCGTGCTATCTTGAAACAAGCGATAAAGAGAATTTATTTTTCTATGAAAAGTTTAATTTTCGTCTTTATCATGAATATCAACTAGTTGCAACAAATATTTACTGTCTTCTCAGAGAAAGCAAATTAACTGAAAATAATTACCGCTAACCATATTAAAAAGAACAGAGTCAAGTAATTTTATCTCTCCCGATGCGTTCCGTGATAGCATCAGGCAGTGAGCGGCTTGTGTGTGAATCACTTTTCAAAACTTAGGCTATTATCCCATACAACAAAAGCCGACCCTTTTCAGAGTCGGCTTTTAGTATATTCAATCCACACTTTGGAATCCTGCAATGATTATTAGAGAAGTTTTAAGGCAGGTTCTCAACAAATTCTACAATCTTCAATTTGCATTTTGAATTGTCTTAAGTTGAGCTTTGAGGCAAGCTCTCAATTCATTCTGCAATCTAAATTCTGCGTTTAAGATTTTAATGATATTATTTTAAATTCTACAATCTTCAATCTGCATTCTGAAATCTGCAATTATGTGTGCCCCCAACGAGATTCGAACTCGTGTTCCAGGCTTGAAAAGCCCGTGTCCTAGGCCTCTAGACGATAGGGGCGATGAGAATTCAGATTGAAGATTTAAGAATGAAGAATATTTCTGAAAACCTAAGAAAGAATTTTAAGTATGAAAAATGTTAAAAAAACTTCAAATTATCTAAAGAACAATTATCGAAGAAAATTATTTTGATTGTTCTGCGGTTTTAGCAGAAGAAACGAATATGGCGATTAATTCATCGACTTCTTTGTAAAGTTCTGCAAACTTCTTTTGTTCAATCAAATGCAATTCAAAGAACAATTCCAGCCAATATTGAGTTTCATCGGCTTCTTCAAGACAGATTTTTATTTTAGAAATAAAGTCCGCTCTTGATCTGGATCGACAAGCTGCCCGATAATTCGCTCCTACAGAGGTCGCCGATCGTATAATTTGTTTTCTCAGAACGTCGGTTTCTATACTCCCCTTTATATCCTTCAATAGTTCAAAGATAGAAAGTGCAAACCGCTTAGTTCTCAGTTTAAGATCAGAAGAAGCCCGAACATCTTTCTCCATTCTTTATCCCCCGTGAAGTTCATCAATTCTTCATTCTTAATTCTGAATTCTTAAATCTCTTGGGGTGACCAGTGGGAGTTGAACCCACGACCTCCAGGGCCACAACCTGGCGTTCTAACCAACTGAACTATGGCCACCATGTAAAAGAACAATTGAAGCGCGGCAATATCTGCTGAACTCCCGCATTCGCTTCGCTCCGCGGGATCCTCAATTTCGCCTATAACTTAGTTCGCTTTGATCTCTAAGTTATGCGAAATTGAGACAATAAAGCCCGTTATTCTCATAACAGGCTCACTGTACACAGTTTTTAATATATCAAAAATTGTATCCAAAGGCAAGGTCTTTTTCTCGACACATTTCTTGTTCATGAGCCGCTGCCGAATTTTCTTTAACTCTCCCGTACGATTTATTATTGTAAATACTTTGATAATGCTCTATATTATAATTTATGAGTTTATAACGATTCTTCAAGTCTGATAAGGAATTACAAAGAATGTTTAAAATTATTGAAAAAGAATTTCTTGCTCCGACAGTTGCTCGATTTGTTATTGAGGCGCCGTTTATCGCTCCCAAACGAAAACCGGGCAATTTTGTCATGCTCCGGGTCGGCAAAACCGGTGAAAGAATCCCGATTACATTGGTCGACAGCGATGTAACAAAAGGAACAATCACATTGATCGTTCAGGGAATAGGAAAAACAACCAAGGAACTGCTTACAAAATCGGCAGGAGATTTTCTGTCCGATGTGGTGGGACCTCTCGGCAATCCAACGCCGATTCTGGAAAAGAAAACGGTCGCCTGCATCGGCGGCGGTGTCGGCACTGCGGAATTATTCCCGATTACAAAAGCTCTGAACGACGCCGGCTGCCGCGTCTATTCGATTATCGGCGGACGTTCGAAGGAATTGGTAATCCTTGAGAACGAAATGAAGCGTTCGTCTCATACTGCTGTCGTAACAACGGATGACGGCTCTTACGGACGTAAAGGAATTGTTACCGAGCCGTTGAAGGAATGGCTCGATGCCAAGACCGGCATCGAAGCGGTTTATGCCATCGGCCCGCTGCCGATGATGCGCGCTGTCTCAAATCTTACAAAAAATTACGGCGTAAAAACCTATGTCAGTTTGAATGCTATTATGGTGGATGGAACCGGCATGTGCGGCGGATGCCGCGTGACGGTGGCCGGAAAAATGAAATTTGCCTGCGTCGATGGTCCGGAATTCGACGGTCATGATGTCGATTTCGATGAAATGATACTGCGGAACCGGTCTTATGCGGCTGGAGAGAAAACGGTCCTGGATCGGTTTGAACATGCACCGGGGGAATGCAGATTGGAGAAGATGGTATGAATACAATGAAAGCCTCGGAACGCATGAAAATTCCGCGTCAGCATTCCATAGAACAAAATGCGGAAAAGCGCAGTCATAATTTTGAAGAAGTTTCTTTGGGATTGGATGAAGTTCTGGCTCTGACGGAAGCATCACGCTGCCTCGAGTGCAAGGATCCGATCTGTATGGAGGGATGTCCCGTGAATGTGGACATCAAATCGTTTGTCCAATTGGTTAATGAAAAGAAATTTGTCGATGCGGTGAAAAAAATACGCGAATCCAATTTTCTCCCGGCTATTTGCGGACGGGTTTGCCCGCAGGAAGAGCAGTGCGAAAATGTGTGTACACTGGGCAAAAAACATGATCCGGTTGCTATCGGCAAGCTGGAACGGTTTGTTGCCGATTATGAAATGAAATCCGGCCAGTTTACAATTCCGCAGATTGAGACAAAGCGGGAAGGAAAAGTGGCTGTTGTCGGATCCGGTCCTTCCGGCTTGACCTGTGCCGCAGAGCTTGCAAAGTACGGATACGCAGTCACTCTCTTCGAAGCGTTGCACGAAGTGGGCGGTGTGCTGCGGTATGGGATTCCAGAATTCCGTTTGCCGCGGACTATCCTCGATATCGAAGTAGAACGTATACAGGCGCTCGGTGTAAAAATCTATACGAACTTTGTCATTGGACGGACAGCCACTGTCGATGAATTGTTCAAGGAGTGGGGTTTCAGTGCGGTTTTCCTGGGCACGGGAGCCGGTACTCCGCATTTTATGGGTATACCGGGGGAAAGCCTGAACGGTGTTTACTCTGCAAACGAGTTCCTGACTCGCGTAAATTTGATGAAGGCATATAAATTCCCGGAATACGATACGCCGATCCGCCTTGGAAAAAATGTCGCAGTGATAGGCGGGGGTAATACGGCTATGGACGGCGTGCGGACTTCAAAACGTCTCGGCGCGGAAAAAGCATATCTGGTCTACCGGCGTTCGCGTGCGGAAATGCCTGCGAGGCTGGAAGAAGTACACCATGCAGAGGAGGAAGGCATAGAATTTCTCATGCTTACAAATCCGACAAAAATATTGTCGGATGGGAATAATAACGTGGTCGGCATGGAATGTCAAAAGATGGAACTTGGCGAACCGGATGCATCGGGCAGGAGAAAGCCGGTTCCAATATCAGGATCAGAATTTGTGCTCGAAGTACAGACTGTGATCGAAGCAGTGGGTCAAGCGCCGAATCCGATTATTCAGGCAACTACGCCAGGACTCGAAACCAGCAAACGCAGTACGGTCGTGGTCGGTGAAAAGCAGCAGACAAATCGTCCCGGAATTTTCGCAGGCGGAGACCTTACACGCGGCGGTGCGACGGTTATTCTTGCAATGCGGGACGGTAAAGAAGCAGCAGCAGCGATTCATGGGTATCTATTGGAGCGCAGTAAATAGGAAATGGTGGGGGGAATGTGAATCGCGAATCGCGAATTGTCAATTGCGAATTGCAGACTGTAAATTGAGAACTGTGATGGGGGAGAATGCGAATCGTCAATTGCGAATTGTAGGCTGACGACTAAAAAACTAAGAAACTGGAAAACTGATTACCAGATTGAATGAAAAAGCATATGATTAAACACATCGTTGCCTGGAAATTGAAAGACTTTGCAGATGGGAATTCGAAAGATGTAAATGCCCGGGAAGTCAAAAAACTTCTTGAAGGGCTGTACGGAAAGATTCCCGGTCTGCGTAAAATTGAAGTCGGTATAAACTTCACGCACGAAGCAAGTGCGGCTGATATCGTTCTGTATTCCGAATTCGATTCAAAGGAAGCATTGGATGCATATCAGATTCATCCGGCTCATGTGGCTCTGAAAGGATTTATCAGCACAGTGCGTTCGGAACGAATTGCAGCCGATTATGAAGCATGACATCCTCAGAAATCAAAAGCTATAAATAAACTGCGAAATGCAGTTTATTTATGTTGTCCCCCCGTCACAATAATTGTTTGAAGAGCCTCTATTTCTTCCTCTTTTGCCGATACTTTACCGCCAGCGGCCGAAAACTTTGAACATTTCTTTGCCTTTCCTCGTAAATTAATGAAGAAAATCACAATAATTAAGATGGAAAAACGTCTTTATTCTATAGAATGGTCGAAACAATTCAATTAAAACAAAATAATTTGATATTCTGTGCAACATTGGCTATACTGTAATGTATGTAATAACTGACAGTCATTAAATGAACGGTGTTGCAATGGGAATTCATGAACGTAAGGAAAGAGAAAAAGAGCAGCGGAAGGAAGAAATAATAGATGCTGCTCAGCGCATTTTTTTTGAGAAGGGACTGATCGCTTCTACAATGGATGAAATAGCAGAAGCTGCTGAATTAAGCAAAGGGACGCTTTACCTGTATTACAGCAGCAAAGAGGACCTCTATCTTGCTGTTATGATGCGGGGGATGGATACACTCCATGATATGTACGAGCAAATTGTGAACTCTGATGATTCGACAGTGGAGAAGATCATTCGATGCAGCAATTCGTACGTGGATTTTTTCCATTCGAATAGAAATTTTTTCCGGATGTTTCCGTTCCTTCAAAATCCGCGATTCCATAAACAGGTTTCTGAAGAAATGATAAAATCGTGCGGTCTCAAGAATCAAAAAATGTGGGATATGGTCATTGCCATGTTGAAAAAAGGAATGGAAGAAGGAAAATTGCGGTCGGACCTGAATCCGGTCGAAGTCGGAATTATTTTCTGGTCGAGCTCTACGGCTTTATTGATACGGGAGGACAGCGAAGGACCTGCCTGGAAGGCGAATCTCAATATAGATTTCGATCACACGCTGGAAGTTTGCAATATGCTGCTGATGGAATCGATATTGACCGATCAAGGCCGCAAAGAGTATCATGCACTGAAGAAGACATAAGGGATAGACGAATTATGAAAGCAATCCGTATACATGAGGTGAGAATGAGGAAACGATTCAATAAAATATTTGTGATGATATTTTTGCTTGTACTCGCAGCGCCTGCGCAGCAAAAAATGTCGTTAACGATCGAGCAGGCTGTACAAACCGGAATGGAAAACAGCAAAGCGCTCCGAACATCGCAGTTCAGAGTGTTATCCGCCGATGCAAAGGCAAGCGAAACAAATACGCTCGGACTGCCATCGCTAAAATTGAACGGAACATATACAAGAATTAGCCCTGTACCTGCTTTGGTATTTCCATTCCCGGTGGGTGCAATGCTTACTTCTACGGCGCTTAATACCACGAATTCAATTTCATTCGTGACCCAGAATTATCCGTTAACGTCCAATATTGTAAATACGTACGGTCTCAGAGCAACTTTGCAGCAGCCGCTGTTTACCGGCGGGAAAATATCCGGCGCTATCGATGCTGCAAGTTTTTCAGCCGAGGCAACAAAAGAAGATCTAAAAAAGGACCAGGCGGATGTACTCTATAATATCAAGGCGACGTATTGGAATTTGTATCGTGCACTTGAATTTAAAAAGTTCGTCGATGAAAATGTCGATCAAATAAAATCTCATGCCGTCGATGCGGAAAATTTATTCAAACAGGGACTTTTGACAACCAACGACGTCATGAAAGTCCGCGTTCAGCTTTCCGATGCATTGGTCCGTCAGATCGATGCAAAGAATGATGTTCAGCTTGCTATGTATGTTCTCAACAATACTATCGGGCTGCCGTTGCAAACGGAAATAGAACTTGCGTCGACGATACATATCGTGGATCGGGAATGGTCATCGGCCGATGATCTTGTTAAGTCGGCATTTGAAAAGCGGCCGGAAGTGCTGAGCATGAATGCTCGCGTACAAGCAGGCGAAGCAGGATTGACCTCAGTGCGAGGCGGGTGGTGGCCTCAAATATACTTAGTTGGAAATTATGACTATAATCGTCCGAATCAGCGTTATTTCCCTGCGACTGATGAGTTTCAAGATTCATGGGATGTATCTGTTTCAGTTTCCATTGATCTCTGGAATTGGAATCAAACGGGCCATCAAACCACGCAGGCGCAGGCCCAATTGGCACAGGCGCAGGAAGGCCTTTCCATGACCAAGGACGGCATTACGCTGGAGGTGACGCAAAGTTACCTGGGCATTCAAAAAGCAAAAGAGCGCAAAAATGTGTCCGAGCAGGGCGTAGCTCAGGCAGAGGAAAATTACCGAACAATGGACGGAAAATACAAACAAGGACTTGCAGCAAACTCGGAACTGCTCGATGCTGAAGTAGCATTGCTTCAGGCAAAATTAAATTTAACGCAGTCATTGGTCGATTACGAACTCGCCATCGCGCAGCTTTCCAGAGCTATCGGCGAATAAGAATTTACGAAAAGGAAAAAATACCATGCAAACCAAAACGAGAATCATTATTATCGTCGCTATTGTTGCAGCAGTTCTCATTGCACTTATCGTGAGAAGCAAAATTGAATTGAATGCATCGTCCAAAGGAGGCTCTATTTCTACGGCGCCTTCCGTTTCCGTTTATAAGGTAACACGGCAATCCCTGGACAATCGGTTTTCCCTTGTGGGAACACTCAATGGATTTAACGACGTTGTTGTGCTTTCGGAGACACAGGGCCGTGTTGTCAAAGTAGATGCGGAAGTGGGGCAATATAAAGAAGCCGGTTCCGTGCTGGTCGAAGTGGACAGCGTAACAAGAGAAGCAGCTTCCAAAGCGGCAGAGGTCAATTATGAAAAATCCAAAAAGGATCTGGAGCGCTACGAAGCATTGTATAAAGAGCATTCCGTTTCGGATACGCAAATCGAGCAGGCGCGGTGGGCGTTCCAAACTGCGGAATCCCAATACGTCACGACACACCGGGCCTTAACGGATACGAAAATTACCACGCCTATTTCGGGAGTTGTGACTGCACGGTATGTCAATATCGGAACGATGACCGTCGGTGCGCCGCAGGCGACACAAATTGCCAATGTCGTCGATATTTCCCGCTTGAAAGCGAAAGTGCAGGTCGCGGAAAAAGACGTTTTCCGGCTGCATGTAAGCGATGTGGTCGATGTAACGACCGATGTGTTTCCGAACACGACGTATACCGGAAAAATCTTTACCATTTCGGCAAAGGGCGACGACGGGCATACCTATGCAGTTGAAGTGCTGCTGCAAAATCCAAGGCAGGAACTCAAAGCAGGAATGTTCGTACACCTGACATTTAAGCCGAATGCAGAAAACTCGGCGCTGGTCATTCCGCGTGAAGCAATTGTGGGAAGTCTGCAAAATGCGCAAGTCTATGTGGTAAGCAATAATATCGCGCAGCTTCGGTCCATTCTTGCAGGAAAAGAAATAGGAACGAATGTGGAAGTGCTGCAAGGACTTCAAGAGGGCGAAGCCGTTGTCGTGGACGGTCAAAACAATTTGAACGACAGTATTAAAGTCGTTGTCCGTTAATGAGTGAAAGGAATAAAGGAATACTCGCATGACACTTACTGAATTATCTATCAAGCGTCCGACATTGGTGGTGGTGACGTTTACCGTACTGACCGTCCTGGGCATTTTCAGCTATTTTCAATTGAAGTATGAGCTGCTCCCGAAAATGTCCATACCCGTTGTAACGATTACGACCGTCTATCCGGGCGCATCGCCGTACGAGGTCGAAAACAATGTCAGTAAAGTCATCGAAGATGCGGTCTCCGGCATTGACAAGATCGATAACGTCCGGTCCACATCATTCGAAGGAATGTCCCTGGTTATTATCGAATTTAAACAGGACGCAAATATCGACAATGTCGTGCAGGATGCGTCGCGGAAGGTGAATGCAGTTCTTTCCCAGCTTCCCACCGATGCCAAGCAGCCGACGGTCTCGAAGATTGCTTTCGATGAAATTCCTGTGCTTCGGATGGGTGTGACCAGCTCGATGGACTCCCGCGAATTTTATCAATTTATGAAAGATCGAATCCAGCCCCGGTTGTCAAAAATTGCCGGCGTCGCACAGGTTGCTTTAACGGGCGGCGATGAGCGCGAGATCAGAGTAAATTTGGATGCAAATAAAGTCCGTGCGTACGGACTTTCTATTCTGCAGATTATGCAGGCTATCCGCAATGCGAACATGGATTTCCCGACCGGCAATATCAAAGATGCCGATGCGCAATTTGTGGTGCGCATTGCAGGAAAATTCAAATCGATAGAAGATTTGCGGCAATTATCTGTGGGGCGTTCGCGTCAGGGCGGCGATATACATCTTGCCGATATTGCAGAAGTGCAGGACGGAAGGAAAGATTATACGCAAATTAACCGTGTGAACGGCATTACTTCGATCGGCATTCAGGTCGTCAAACAGTCCGATGCCAATGCGGTTTCCGTCAGTCAGCTGGTTCGTGCGGAATTGGCCAAGATTCAAAAAGAATTTGAGAAGCAGGGTATTGTTTTTAAAATTGCTGAAGACAGTTCCACATTCACACTCGAATCGGCGAATGCCGTAAAGGCCGATCTTTTACGGGCAGTGATTATGGTTGCTATTGTGATGCTGCTCTTTCTGCACAGTATACGGAACTCTCTTATTGTGCTGGTAGCGATTCCTGCATCGCTCATTACCACATTCGGATTTATGTACGCGATGGATTTTTCCATGAACGTAATGACGCTGCTGGGTATGTCGCTTGTTATCGGTATTCTTGTCGACGATTCGATAGTCGTTCTGGAAAACATTTATCACCACCTTGAAAAAGGGGAAGAGCAGCGTGCTGCAGCTCTGCGGGGCCGAAACGAAATAGGTTTTGCGGCGTTGTCGATTACGATGGTGGATGTGGTAGTTTTTCTGCCGCTCTCGCTTGTCAGCGGTATTGTCGGCCAGATCATTCGGCAGTTTGCGCTGGTTATCGTAGGTTCGACATTAACGAGCTTGTTCGTATCGTTTACAATCACGCCGACTTTGGCGTCGCGTTTTGCCAAACTGGAGCGCCTGTCCGACCGTACATTGTTCGGGAAATTTGCACTGGCGTTCGAGCGATCCTATCACAGCTTTTCGGATTTTTACCAGAAGCTGCTCAAATGGGCGCTGGTGAATAAAGCTAAGGTAGCGCTGGCAACCACTGGACTGTTCGTCCTTTCGCTCTTGTTTCCGGCCTTTGGATTGATCGGCAATGAATTCATGCCCCAGACAGACCGCGGTGAATTCGGTGTTGCCATTGAACTGCCGCCGGGCGCATCGATTGAACAGAACAATCAAACCACGCTGCAGATTGAACGTATCTTTGCAAAAATTCCGGAAATTGAAAAAGTATTCACCGGCGTTGGTTCTCAGGAAAGCGGCTCGCTTTCACTGTCGAGCGATAATCTTACGCAGCTTAACGTCACACTTGTTGCGAAAGAACTGCGGAAAAAAACGACCACGGATGTCGGCGAAGAAATTAAGTCCAAGCTTAAAGAACTTCCGGGCGTTAAAGTGTATGTGAATCCCATCGGCATTTTCGGTTCGGCGAATCAGGCTTCGATACAAATTGCAGTCAACGGCACCGACTTTGGCGCTTTGACAAAAGCTGCGGACCAGGTGCAGAATGTATTGAAAAGCATTCCCGGAACGACGGACGTTCGACTTTCTTCGGAGACCGGGAAACCGGAAATGCACATTGAAATCGACCGCGCAAAAATGGCGCAGCTGGGTCTTTCCGTTGCGGATGTCGGAACGACACTGCGTGTTGCATTGACCGGCGACGATCAGTCCAAATACCGGGACGGCAGCAATGAATACGATATCCGTATTCAATTCGATGAATTCAACCGCGCGCATACCGACGACCTCGGCAGTATGGCATTTATGAACAGCCGCGGGCAGCAAGTGGAATTAAAGCAATTTGCGTCGATCTATCAGTCTTCCGGCCCGACCAAATTAGAGCGGCGGGATCGCATCAATAACATTTATGTCAACGGGGAGACGCTCGGCCGTCCGACTGGAACGATTATGGAGGATTTTAGAAAAAAAATTGCCGGAGTTCAGCTTCCGCAGGGTGTAACGCTTTCCTATCTCGGAATGGAAAAAATGCGCGGCGAAGGTTTTGCCGATCTTTTCTGGGCTATGGGTATCGGCATCCTGTTTATCTATCTGATTATGGTGGCCTTGTATGATTCCTATGTCTATCCGTTTGTTGTGCTGTTCTCGCTGCCGCTGGCAATGGTCGGTGCGATGGTTGCTCTTGCAGCGGCAGGAAAATCGCTCAGCATTTTTACAATGCTCGGCATTATTATGCTGATGGGACTTGTCGCAAAGAATGCCATCTTGCTGGTCGACAGAACGAATCAGACGCGGCTTGAACAGGGATTAACCGTATATGAGGCCTTGCTTGAAGCGGCAAAATCCAGGATGCGGCCTATTTTAATGACAACCCTGACGATGATCTTCGGTATGCTGCCGATCGCTTTATCGACAGCGGAGGGAGCGGAATGGAAGTCGGGCCTGGCGTGGGCGCTGATCGGCGGATTAACCAGTTCGCTGTTCCTGACACTGATTGTTGTGCCGGTTGTGTATATGAAAGTGGATGAATGGAAGGAAAAAATTCCGGCGTTCTTTAAAAAGCCGTCGGATATTCTGAAGCGGCGGCGGAACGGTTCATCGGTGGAGAATAGTATCCCTGAATTGAGTTCCGTAAAGTAACCGGAATTGTCCTACAAAGTTGGAAAAGAAAAAAGCCTCTGTTGAGAAATAAACAGGGGCTTTTTTGCAAGTCAATAGATGGAATTTATTTATCTGCCGATTTTGAAAGTGAAAGGGACATAAACCTTTGCGGTGACGGGGCCTGTTGACATCATTGCCGGTTTATATGTCGATTTCATAGCGGCGGAAATGGAAGCGTCATTGAAAATATCGCTTGTACTTTTTGCTATTGTCGCCTGAATCGGTTTTCCCTGCTGATCGACCGTGACTTCCACTATAACTTTGCCGTTGAGTCCCATGCGATATGCAATTTCGGGATAGCTCGGAGCTGCAAGCTTGAGAATCTGAATGGGATTCTCGATGGCAACGAACGGGTGCGGGGCATCTATCGGTCCGCTCTGCTGCGGAGCAGCCTGCTGCTGAACAGGCGGTTGTGCTGTAGATGTTGTTGCCGTGCCGGCTGTCGTTGTTGCCGGGTTTGAACCTGTTTTTGTTCCTGCTTGATTGGCGGCGGCCGAAGCAGCTTGTTTTTGTTGAGCCTGTAATTTCTGCTGTACTGCCGCAGCAGCAAGTTTCGATTCCTGTTTTTTTAATTCGGACTGCTTCAGCTTTTCTTCTTCGGCTTCTTTGGCCGGTCCATTTTCTTTAACTTCCGCAGGCGCTGCGGCAGGAGTCTGTGGTGCGGGCTGCTGTTGTGCTGCGGCGACAGGGGGAGCAGGTTCTTCTGATTTTTTCCTGGAGGATAAGACAAAGAAAATTATAACACCGATGACCGCGGCCATCACAACAAATCCTGCAACAAGAAGTGTTTTTGATTTTGGCGCTGCCTCTGCCGGTTGAGGCGGTTCGACAGTTTGCGGAACAGTTTCTTTTGGAGGCGCTGCTTCTTCTTTTGCTTCTTTCTTTGTTTCTTTCTTTGTTTCTTTTTTTGTTTCTTGCTTTGCTTCTTTCTCTTCTGACGGAGATTCCTCGGATTTTTGCTGAAGCTTGACCAATTGTTCTATCTTTTGTTCATATTCTTTTGCGACTACGCTATCGGGTTCGATGATATAAATTCTGCGAATTTCTTCCAGTGCGTGCGCATAGTCGCCTTTGGCGACATAATCGTCAGTCCGCTGGAAGTATTGGCTTTTCAGCTTTTCCAGCGCAGCTTCTTTTCCTTTTGTGTTTTTAATTTCCGTTTGTTTTAGTGCTTCGGCGCGCCGCTGTGTGTCGCTCACCGCGCGTTCGAACATGGCCGGAAGAGAATTTGTTATATCCGACTTGTTCTTTTCGGTGATCGTTGGATCGGTTGCTTTGACGATTTGTCTTTCGATGGCAATAATATATATGTTTTTTGCATCGGCAGATTTGACTTCTTTGAGATTTTCGAGCGCTTCGGCAAACTTTCCAATTTCAATTTTCTTCTGAACTTCATGGAGTCGATCAATAATGAACTGCTGGGGATTCATCTTTTCCTTTGGTTCCATGCTTTCAATCCTTCTTGTGTAAGTGCTTTTTCTGCCTATGGCAATGCAGTCTTGTCCACGGAGCATGAAAAGACGAACAAAATGTTATTCGCCGCTTGCCGCTTGTTCGTTCGGATAAATTAACTTAAGCGTTTGTCCCGTTTGCTGAGCATGGCGAATTTCATTTTGTCGAATTCGGATTTCGATTTTTTTTATATCTTTATTAAAAGGGTCTATAACGTAGGCTTTTGCTACTTCGTCCAACGCTTTGCTGAACTCTTTTTGTTTCTGCAATTCATCGGCTGTTCGAAGGTGAATATGAACGAGCTGATCCCGTTCCTCCGGGCTCGAGGCATCGGTTTGCGGCATCTCCGCGTCCTCATTGGATTCACTGGCGAGAATGTCTTCTTCGATTTTTTTCAAGTCCTCATTTCGGGGATCAACGGTCAAGCCGATTGCAATTTCTATCAGCGCTTCTGCAAAAACTCCGTCTTTGAAGAACTGCCGTGCGCGTTTAATATGTTCATGCAGCGCCTGTTCTTTTTCCTGCTGTGCCGTCGTGGCGTTCCACTTTTCCTGCTGTTGTTTCATTTGTTCTTTTAGATCCAGCAGGTCTTTCCGTGAGGGATCAAGGTGGAGAGCTTTTTCGATCTCTAATTGAGCTTCCTCGAAGCCGTGGTGCAGAACGGATTCTTTTGCGCGGAAGATATGTTTCTTAATAATTTTATCGTTTTCTTCTGTCCGCTTTTTGTCCTCTGAATCCTTCTGCGCCTTTTCTATCTTCGCTTCGATCTCTCTCACGTCCTCTCGTGTCGGATCCAGTACCATCGCTTTGGTCACTTCCATGAGCGCATTTTCATATTCACTGCGTGAAAGAAGACTATTGGCGTTTTCGATAATATCATGAATCTGTGTGTCGCGTTCTTCTTCCGTCTGTTTCTCCTGCATCTGAAGGAAGAGGGACTGAATCTGCCCTTCGAGCGATCTCAATTCCTCATTGGTAGGATCATAGGTAAAACCGCTCGCAACTTCGGCGAGGGCTTCCTCGAACGCTCCCTGCTGTACGAAATCTTTTGCGCGTTTGGCATGCGACTTAACTGCGGCGGCACGTGTATCTTCAGCTTGCTGCTTCTGTATCTCCGTTTGATATTCATGAAATTCATCTTGAAGCTTGAGTTCGTAATTTTGAATGGACTCATCAAGCGGATCGAGCATAAATGCTTTCGCAACTTCATCGAGCGCTTTGCTGTATTCGTGTTCTGCAGCGTAACGTGCAGCTTCGGAAAGATGTCCGATGATTTTCTCTCCGGTGTCATTGACCGGAGCTTCTTCGCGGGATTGATTCGATGCCTCTGTTTCTTCGGCTTTCTTCTGTTCTTGAATTGAAAGGATGTCCTGCTCCATATGCTTGACATCTTCATCAAACGGATTGATAACGAAAGCCAGCGCAACTTCGCCAAGAGCATCTTCATGCCGGTTTTCGGATAAATATGCCCGCGCTTTTGTGAGATATTGGAAAATGCGCTCTTTATCCAAACGCCGTTTTGCTTCGGTTTCAGCGTTTTCGCCAAGCAGCGCGCGTTCACGTTCGGCCTGCTCCATCCGGCGCAATTCTTCTTCCTGATGTTTGCGTACGGTTTCCTCTTCCTCGCGCCGTTGTATTTCCATCTGGAGGAGAGATTCTTCCTGCAGGGCAACGATGCGTTTTTCGCAAGCCTGCAGCGACTCGTTAATCGGGTCGAGGACATAAGCTCGTGTAATAACGCGCAACGCTTCGGAAAATCTCAGTTGTTCTGCAAGGCGGCCGGCATTCTCAATATGTTTTTGAATAGCGGTGACGATTGCTTCACGTTTTTTGCGCTGTTCATCTTCACGTTTGCGGTACATGTCTACCTGGGCCTGCTGTTCCCGTTCCTGCGCTTCACGGATTTTTCTTTCCAACTCAAGAACTTCTTCATTCAGGGGGTCCACAACGACGACAAAGGCGAGTTCGCTCAGAGCTTCGTCCATTCGGCCCAGGGTATAGAGTTCGTGCGCTTGCTTCAAGTATTGTTTTATCTTCTGCTGCTGTGCCTGCCGGCGGGCTTCTTCATCTTTCTTACGTTTCTCTTCTTTTTCCTGTTGAAGCCGGGCTACCTGAGCTTTAAGCGCTTCCTGGCGCTTCCGTTCCTCTTCTACCTTCCGCCGGATTCGTTCCGATTCATCCCGTGTGCGCGCTTCTTCCTGTGCGCGGCGAACCCGGTCTTCCAGTCCATGGATGCGTTCGTTTGCCGGATCCAGCAGATAGGCTCTAGCAATTTCATCGAGGGATCGGTTGAAATCACCTTTCGCTTCGTAATCGGCTGCACGCTGGAGAAATGCGGATATTTTAGAATCGATCGCCTGCCGCCGGAGTTCATCATTTTTTTTGCGGTCTTCTTCTTCTTTTTTCCGGTGCTCTACTTCTTGTTCCTGCTTTGCTGCTACGGCTGCAGAACGCTGTGCTTCGACGATTGCAAGATTGGAAATATGTTCGAGTGCTGCCGGCATCGGCTGCGCGGTTTGGTTTGCAGGGTGTGCGGCAGGTTCAGTTTTGGTTTCCGTTTTTTGAGCGGTCATCAAGGAACGAACGCGTTCTTCGTACGCGAGTGCGTAAAGATTACGCGGATCCCGTGTGCGTGCTTTTGCAATTTCCTCCAAAGCGGCGGCATAGCTGCCTTCGCGCACCAATTTATCTGCTTGCTTCAGGAAGGTCGCAACTTCTTTTAATTGCTCAGCACTTCTCTGAAGATCAGGCGCCTTTGCCATGTCCTGTCCTTTCTTGAAGCGATTTCATAAACCGCTTAAAGCTAGTATCACCTGTTATGTGGACTATATTATCGAATTTCTCCATGATTGTCAATATCAGACTTGTTTCATCGAGTGAAAAATTTTATCGGTTAAAACCTTCCAAATTGACTAAATTCCGGTTTCATTCAAATTTTCATTGTCGGGGTGAGAGGATTCGAACCTCCGACCCCCTGCGCCCAAGGCAGGTGCTCTAACCGGGCTGAGCCACACCCCGTTCAATGTAAGTCTATTTTCAATTAAAAATCCGCATTTAAACATCTCGTACTGCAGGATGTTTTCATTGCGATACGCTTAAAAGCATCAGGGATGCATAAAAAATGCGCGATGTTTGTGTCAAGTATTTCGCACTGACTGAACACAAAAAAACAGAAAATCCTTTTTGTCTATTCAACCTTTCCGGCAGCCTTCAAAATAAAGATGGCCATCCAAAAACGAGCGCCGCTTCAATGAAGTAATATGTGTTTCGTCGTATGGAATTCCATTTTTTCAGCAGCGCCATGCTTTATGGAATAAAATAATATTTATGAGGAATGGCGCCAGACTACTTTTCCGGAATGATAAATGATTTTATCTGCATATTAAATATACGAAACCAACGTCAAGAAGGCAATTGTAAAACCAATTCGATTTCATACGTACCGTCCGCTCAAAGTATTCTCTTCCGCACTCAATGGACCGCTCTGTCAGTCATGAAAGCAGGAGAGGAGTTGACTTTCTTTTCCTTTGAGAGGCGTTTGAGATCCAGAGAGAATTTTAACCTGTCCGCTTCGCTGCAGATCCGGTCCTTTTTTTGCACATCGGCTATACTTCGCCTTCAATAAATGTCGATCTATGTCAATTCTCTTGACGGCTCGAGGGTGGAATATTCAAATAAATATTTCTACATTATGAAAATAATTCCAACAATTCTTTTTTAAAATTATCAGCGTTCCACACAGTCGCCATCTCAAAGTAAGATGTATGATAAACAGCATTAAAAAACATTGGCCGATCATCGCGGCATTAGGAATATTCTGGGCGACAATAGTAGTCATCCTGGTTTTATCCGCGAGGCAAAATCAAGGACATTTTATTTACGCTTTGGATGATTCGTATATCCACATGTCCATGGCAAAGAATTTTGCGCAACATGGAGTTTGGGGCATCAATAAAAGCGAGTTTACTTCTTCATCTTCCGCATTATTATGGACATTGCTTTTGTCTCTGATTTACTTCTTTATCGGATTGAATGAATTTGCACCGTTTATATTGAGCCTTATATTCGGGACACTTCTCCTTATTACGGTATACCTTCTTTTGAGAAAGTACTCCTTGCCGCCTCTTTTTATCTTTATTATCCTGTTTGCAATAGTATTTTTCGCTCCCTTACCGATACTTGTTTTTTCCGGGCTTGAACATATATTGCATGCGCTTCTTACCGTATTGTTTGTCTCTCTTTCTGCAAAAATTCTTTCTGCCGAAAAAACTGCATCCAAAGATTATATGATATTATTGGCAGCAGCGCCTTTTCTCACCATGGCTCGTTATGAAGGATTGTTTTTGGTTTTTATTGTATGTCTTTTATTCGTTGTTCGAAAACGATTCGTGCATTCCATTTTATTGGGCGGGCTTGCGATTATCCCGATGGCAATATACGGCGTGATTTCGATTATGAAGGGTTGGTATTTCCTTCCAAACTCGGTTCTTCTCAAGGGCAATGTCCCCTCTTTTTCTATAATAGGAATGAGCAAGTTCGTTCATCTGTTTTATGAACAGATAGTACGAAATCAACATATTCCGATTCTTCTTTCGGCAGCGCTTTTTCTTTTTATTCTTCAGTATGGCAAACAAAAGACCTTTTGGAAAGACACTCTCATCATGCTTGCTGCTTTTATTGCAACAACTCTTTTTCACTTGCTCTTTGCAAGAGTGGGCGGGCTTCCTCGATACGATGCATATCTTGTAGTTCTTGCTCTATTTACCATTGCTTCCGGAATGAGAGAATATCTGCCCAAAAGAGTATCGATTGTATTTAATAAAAGTTTCGTAACAAAGTATGCAGCAATAGCTCTTCTCACATTCGTTATGATTCTACCTCTTGCGGGGAGAGGAGTTCTCTACACGATAATAACGCCTCAAGCTACAACAAATATCTATGAACAGCAGTATCAGATGGGTTTGTTTCTCAACAAGTTCTTTCAAGGGGAAAGTGTTGCCGCGAATGATATTGGCGCTATCAATTATCTCTCGGATATAAAATGTTTGGATCTATGGGGATTAGGCAGTTTGGAAGTGGCAAAATTAATAATTCATGGAAAATATGATACGCAGGAAATATATGATTTAGCGAGGCAAAAGAAAGTTAAAATTGCCGTCGTTTATGACCATTGGTTTAAAGCCTATGGTGGATTACCTCCGGCTTGGATTAAAGTCGGCGAATGGAAAATTTCGAATAATGTAATTTGCGGCGGGGACATCGTTTCATTCTATGCCGTCAGCCCGTTCGAGGCGGACACCCTAAGCAAGGACCTTAAGATATTTTCATCGTATCTCCCAAAAGATGTTTTGCAATCCGGAGATTATACTAAATGATGCAAAGACGATAGCGCATAACAATCATATCTGCGATGCATGCATATTTAAAAAGCAATGTTCATAATGTTTGCTCTATGATGCGGAATACGGGGGAAAAAAAGTTTAAGGGACACTCCCTGTGCCCAAGGCAGGCGCTGAAACCGGGCTGTGACGCACTCCGTTCTGCGTATGCCAAAAGAATGAAGAAATGAACGTCAAATCAACTTCCGATACCGATCTGATGAAAATGAAAATGTTCTCCCAAAAATCGACCTCACTTTAACGCTTAACCAGCCAATTTTCCGGATTTTGTTTTTCCCGTTCTTTCCAAATTTCAAAATGGAGCAAGGGACGCTCGACTGTGTCGCCGCTTTTTCCAATGACAGCTCCTTCAGCGATCTTCTGCGACTCGCGCACCAAAATATCTGAAAGATGCGCATAGACTGAACGGTATCCGTTGTAATGATTGATAATGAGAATGTTGCCGAAGCCGGGAATAAAGGAAATGACTGAAACTTCGCCGTCGGCAACCGCATAGACGGCCGAACCGATGGGCGTCGTAATATCGATGCCGGAATTTTGCGTAATGGTTTTCAGCACGGGGTGCACCTGATTGCCGAAATGCGCATGAACGGATCCGTTTTTAACAGGCCAGCGCAGTTTTCCTTTTTTTAATCCGAAATTTTCTCCGGCGGTTCCTTCTTCAGATTCCGGAAGCGAGGGTGCTTCAGGAAGAATTTTCTTTTCATTCTTTTTACGCGCTTCAGCAAGTTCCCTTGCACGGCGTTCTGCTTCCTCATGCTCTTTGCGAATCCGCTCTTTCTCAATCAAGTCCGTAATCATTTTTTCTATTTGTCCGTACGCTTCGGTTTTACGCGAAAGCTGTTTTTTAAACATCGTTTTATCTTTACGGATTTTTTTAAGAACAGTCCGGCGTGCAGCGTATGTTTTATTCAGGTTGTGTTCTTCAATCGTCTTTTCGGAAATGAGGAGATGTTCACGCTGCAGCTTATCCTGCAGTGTATAGTTCTTTTGTTCCAGTTCGGATTTATTTGCAGCGATTCCCTGTAAATCCTTCGCACGCTGCTCGGAAAATCGTTTGAGATACTGAATGCGGATATAGAGCTGATTGATGGATTTTGAAGAGAAGAGCACTTCGATATCGTACACACGTCCGTTTTTATACACCGAGCGGACATAGTTGGCATAGTGGGACTGTAAAAAATGGAGTTGATTCTCAAGACTGGCAATAAAAGATCGAGCAGTATCGATTTCCGTTGTTAACTGCAGTTCTTCATCGTGCAGCTTCTGCACGAGCTGGCGGATGAGGTCGGACTGGCGTTCGAGATCGTCCAGTCGTCCGAGCGTCACCTGCTCCTTTTTGTCGCTTTCCAAAATTCGTTTTTCATATTTCTCAATATCATCCCGAAGCTTCTGCAGTTCCTTCTGTTTGCGTTGAATTTCATGCTGGTCGCGCTGTGCGAAGCAGAAGCCGAGTGAAAGAAGGATAAGAAGTCCCGTTATAATCCAATGCCGTTTATGCATTACCAGTGAATTCGTTCTGCGTTTTCAGGAACTGTTAACGTGCACTCTATTGCTGTGTTGTTCAGTTCAACGTCGGAATACGATAAGGATATCCGATGCCGTTTGACCGGTTGAATGATTTGTATGCTGCGGGGAACGACCGTGTTTCCCGTTTCTTCAAAGTCACGAAAGTTTTGCTCGAATGCAACGGTTCCATTCCTGTCGATCTCCTGGATTTTCCGGATCAGAAGGGTGGAAGGATCGATCCAGTAATATCGTTTTTCTTCTCCAGAAAAATAGACGAAGAGCAAAAGATCGTTTTCAATACGCTGTTCATCCGGATGATGCAGATCGGCTGTCGAGAAGACTCCGCCGGAAAAAAGGTTCAGGATGTCGTCAAAATTCAAGCTCATGTGAAAAATCCGCAGGATGTTCTCTTCGTTTGTCGTTCCGGTCGTGAGCGTATTCTGGAGGCTGTTGTAAAAGAAAAAGTCTTTCTTTGTAATAAGGGCTGTGCCGACCTTGATGCCGAATGGACCTCCGAGAGAAATTAGAAGAGAATCCGGCTTTCGTATAAGCAGAGTAAACGATGCGGTTTGCGCCATTTCCGGTGTTTCGATGGAAATTCTGCCTTCTCCCTTAAGAGTATGAATCCGGTCGTGGTTGGCAGTGACAGATTGGGAGACCTCTTCGAACGATGCGGATCGGACAACCGTTCGGAGACTTTTCTGTGATGTGCAGCCGGCAAGAGCAGCGAGAAGGAAGAAAAAAACCAGGTCTTTTCTCATTTTTAAAGTGATCCTCTTTCAATTTTTTTTCGGAGAG
>Ga0182017_10000942_pt1 | contig 22788 bp, 16 predicted proteins | sample 712E3DmetaG_FD_120492 | JGI IMG/M metagenome (GOLD analysis project Ga0182017, IMG submission 120492) | Permafrost microbial communities from Stordalen Mire, Sweden - 712E3D metaG | ecosystem: Environmental > Terrestrial > Soil > Wetlands > Permafrost | place: Sweden: Stordalen | collected... | reverse complement strand
TATCCGCAATACGCCGCGCCGACCCAAACCCCGCCCCGACTACCCGGACCCGGCGGCTAATAAGGAAAAGACCACACGAAGCAAATTCTTCTTGACCCGGCGGGCCGCTTTATCGATGGCACCTTCTCCAACTGCCCGGATTCCCTCCGCTTCTCTCCGATCCCCTTCTTGGCACCAGACACCACGGGCGTGATTGCCGAGCGGCCGCTGAAACTAATCCTTGCGATAGCGCCATATTCGGAACAAGAGATATGCAGTGGCCGGGCGGAATCGGGATCTCAGTATCGCCGCCGGGCGTGATGGCTAAGTGGCGCGTCTCCACCTTACTAGGCGCGGAATGAGGGGAAATGATGAGCGTGGTCGTTGGCTTGGTGCTGTTCGTTGGGGTGTGCTCGGCCCTTCGGTGGAGATGGTTCGACCAGAGTCTCATTGCGCAGAAGTGCGGAGCCTCTCGATGACGATGGCGACAAACGGCAGCGTCGCGGAGACGGTGGCGGTCGCGCGCAAGTCGCTCGATGATGCATGCGATGATCTCGACGATGCCGTGCGAGCTTTCCCGGACGTCCCCGGCGATGACGTGATGGCGAACCCGGGCCTCGTGGCGCTGCTCCTGCGCGTAGTCGTCGCCAGACGTCGCCTGAGCTGTCTCGATCTCAGTCTCGGGGCGGAGAGAGCGGGCCGCGTCTGGGCTTCGATGCCTCAGTAGTGGCTCCAGCTGTGAGCCGTAGCATCTTCGTCCATGGCGAATAGCTTGAAGTTGGCCAAGGCCGGCGTGCTGCCAGCCGCGGCCATCGATGCTGGGCTGGTCGAACACAGGCGCCTCCCATCGATTTGAATGAGAAGGCACTTCATCCTGATTGAAGAAATCGGTCTTCCAGGACAATCATAGATGCAAGGGGTTGAAGTCATGTGTGTGGCAGGTGGCCCGAATACTGCAACACCCGCGTGTCAAGGTGCAGGAAGACCGCGACTAGTCAGCCGACAGCGCTGCCCAAAGGCAACGACGAAAGGGAGAATTCCATGGAAACAGTAGGACAAGAGGTGGGGAAGATCGAAACACGACTCCGACAGTTAGGAGCCAAGCTCGATAGGCTGGTGGCCAAGGCCGACGAAGCGGGCACCGAGGTCAAGATTGACTATCGCACAAGCATCGATCGCATCAAGGACAAGCACGCCGTGGTGCAGAGCAAGCTCGATGCGTACAAGGCCGCCAACGGCCAAAAATGGGACAATTTCAAGGGTGGCGTTGAGATCGCCTGGCACGATCTCGCGGATGCGTTCAAGGCCATCAAGCAGTAGCCGCAACCACGCTCAGTCCCGGCACCAGCGCTTCACGCCGGGCACCGGTTCGAGTTGCTCGCTCTTGTACTCCGAGGCTCGCTTGGGCTTGTCAGGCATCACCTTTGCTCGGCGGGGGTGTCGCTGACGAAGCGCAAGAGCGCGTCCCCTGAGCGGGCGGCGACGTGTCCCTGGTGAAGGAAGTGCTAGCGCGGCGAAGCTCCCATCGCCATTCCAGCGCGGGCGGTGGCACACTTCAGTTATGGCCCAGCCTGCCGCGAAGTCTGCTTTCGAGGATGCTCTGGCCGCGCTCCGGCGCGACCCGATGCACCCCGTGCGCGTTCATGTGGAGGACATGGATGTCGAAATGAGGGCGGTTCGAACTCCGGCACCGGAGATTCCGCTCGGGGACTACCTGGCCTCGCTGGGCCCCTGGGAAGGTGAGAGCACCGAGGAATTGCTGGAACTGCTTCGAGAGGGACGGCGTATGGGTGGGTCTAAGGAGCCCCCGAAAGACCTGTGAAGTTCTTGCTCGATGCCAACGTGCTGGTGTGTTCCCTGAACGACACCGGGAGAGTGCGCGGCCGTTTGAACGACGCGCAGGCGTCAGGGGCGAGAATTCTCACCAGCGCAGTAGTCGTCGGTGAGCTCAGTTTCGGGGCGTCGGCGTCGGCCCGGCCGGAACAGAACCACGCCCGCCTGGGCCTTCAACGGTGCGGCGCTACTCCCTATTTTTTCCCAAACCAGCCATGCTGCCGTCCGACAAACAGAAGAACTGCAGCCATAATGCAAAGAGCTGCGCCGCCGAATATCTCCAAGAAAGAAAAGATGCCCAACCTGGAGCAAAGCTCCTTTTCGCTGCGCTCGGAAATAATAAACATCTTTTCTTTCTCGCCCTGGCCGATTACCGTGTCGAAAGAACCCTCAGCCAGCGGATTCTTCAATTCCTCTTCCAACAGAGACTGGCGTATGGCGTTGACTGCCGCATCCCATTCGCCGGCGCTTATCTGGCCGTCGTTGTCGGTGTCTACCTTTTCCAGACTCTGGGGATCGGCTTTCAGTTTATCTACCGCTGCCTGAAGACGTTCACAGTAGTCGGAAGTCAGGCTCGCGTCTTTGCGTGCTGTGCCCAGGACATAGAGCTCGTCTTGCTCGTCGATAGCCCACTCCCGGAACCGCATGCTATATCCTCCGGACCATTTATGATATTGGACGCCCCGGCTGTCCAAGAAAGCAGCCAGGCTGTCCGGCAGGCGGCGTTCAAATGGGCCGCCGCCTCTGAACTGAAAATCGGGAGCCTCAAAATAGAACTGGGCGCCGGCGGGATCTATCAGCGCCTGGCCGGTACTGTCATCAACGAGAAAGAAGATATGAGAGGAATCGTCTTCGGCCACAGTGGCCCAGCCGTTGCGTCCTTCATCGCGCTCAATCAGGTATTTGTAATAGACGCAAGGCGTGTTGCTCAACGGACTTCTTAGGGGCTTGGCGCGGGGCTTTGCCTCGCCGCGTATCTCGCACAGCCCGGCGGCGACCGACCCGACCCAGGAAGTGGGGATGTTCTCGATCAGACGCTTGCGCCGCCGTTTCTCAAAACCGTCGAAGAACATCGAGAGTCCTGCGACCAGAAGGACAGAAAACAATATGGTCTGATACAGGGTTCCCATATCAGATCCCCGCCCGGTATTGATGGAGCCAGTGCTGGAATACCAGCAGCGTCCAGAGCTGTTTGCGGTGGTCGCGCCGGCCGGTTTGGTGCTCGTCGATGATGGTTTGCACATAGCCCGGGTCGAAGAAGCCTTCCCGCCGTAAACGATCGGGGTGCAACTCCTCGCGCAGCATTGGGTTCAGCTCAGCTCGCAGCCAATGCGCCACTGGGATGGCGAAGCCGTGCTTCGGGCGATCGATGATCTCGTCGGGCAGACGGCCGCGCATCGCCCGCTTGAGAATGTGCTTGGTGACCAGGCGCTTGATACGCAATTTCGGGGGCAGGCCGCACGCGAACTTCACCACTTCGGTGTCGAGAAACGGCGCGCGCGCCTCCAGGCCCACCGCTCCGGCGGCGCGATCCACTTTCACGTTGATGTCGCCGGCCAGGTAGAACCGACAGTAGAACGCCATGAGGATGTCGTTGGGGTCGCGCGCCTGGCTTTCGGCCGTCGCATGTTCGAGGACGGCAAGCGTGTCCGGCTCAGCCTGCGCGCGCAGGGAAGGCGAAAGCAGCAGGCGGAGCTCCTCGGGCAGAAAGCTCGCCATCCATTGCTGATGGCGGCGGGGCCCGCGCTCATCCAGGCCGCGCATCGTCTGGTTGAGCTTGAACCCGTGGCTGAAATAGCCACCCCCGGCAGGCAGCGCCGCGGCCACGCGCCGGCCGATGGCAGACAGCAGCGCCGCAACCTTGCGCGGTAGGCGGTCTGTCGTCTGTCGCGCCATCGCTTCAGCCTTGAAAGTGGGATACCCGGCAAACAGCTCATCTCCGCCATCCCCGCCCAGGGCGACAGTCACGTGTCGGCGGGTGAAGCGCGAAAGCAGGTAGGTCGGGATGATCGACGCGTCCCCGAGTGGCTCGTCGAGAAACGCCATCACCTCGGGCAGAACGTCGATGAGAGTCCGCGGCTCTAGGCGCTCCTCGCGGTGGTCGGTCCCCAGGTGGGCGGCGACCCGGGCTGCATGCGCAGATTCGTCGAAGCTCGGATCTTCAAAAGCAATGGAGAAGCTCTTGATTCGCCCTTGCCCACCCTCCGCGGCCATACACGCCGCGATAGTCGAGGAATCGATGCCCCCGGAGAGAAAGACGCCGAGGGGCACGTCGGAAATGAGACGCCGCCGCACCGCCCGGGCGAGCAGGCCGCGCAGCTCCTCCGCCGCGTCTTCTTCGCGCCGCGGACGGTGCTCGGCAGGAAAAGGCAGGGTCCAATAGCGCGCGACACGCGGAGATGGATCGGCCGCACTGGCATCGAACACGAGTACCTCGGCGGCGTCGAGTTTGCGCGCGCCGCGAATGATGGAGTGGGGCGCCGGCACATATTCGAAGGTCAGGTAGCGGCCGAGCGCCACCGGATCCACCGTGCGATCCACCGCCGGGATGGCCAGCAGCGCCTTGAGCTCGGAGCCAAAGGCCAGCAGGTTCGGCCGACCACGATCGCGCGGGATCGAGGCGTAGTACAGGGGCTTCTTGCCCATGCGATCGCGGGCAGCGAGCAACCGTCGCTGGCGGGCATCCCAGATGGCGAAAGCGAACATGCCGTCGATGTGGTCGAGTAAGCCTTCACCCCAGTGCCGGTAGCCGTGCACCAGCACTTCGGTGTCTGAGTGCGAGCGAAAGCGATACCCGGCCGCACTGAGCTCGTTGCGAAGCTCCTGGAAGTTGTAGATCTCGCCATTGAACACCACCTGCACCAGCCCGTCCTCGCTGCCCATGGGCTGCGAAGCGGCCTCACTGAGATCGATCACCGATAGCCGGCGGTGGCCCAGGCCCACGCCTGGCGCCAGCCATATCCCTTCTCCGTCCGGGCCGCGCGGGGCGAGCGTGGCCACCATCTTGAGCAGGAGATCCTTGTCTACCGGAGCCCCCGAGGGATCCAGCAATCCAGCGATTCCGCACATCAGCCGGCTCGCGACGGGCCCCGCCCCTGGCCTGCGGGAAGGGCGGTGGCTTCCAGGTTCACGGTTTGCTTTACCAGGTAGGTCGGTTTGGCCGACGCTTCGTGGTAGGTGCGGATCTGGATCTCTGCCAGAAGCCCCAGCATGACGAGTTGCACGCCGAGCATGAACAGGAAGACCGCGATGACCAGCAGCGGATTGCGGTGCACCCAGATATGTTCGAAGTATTTCTGGAACAGGGTGTAGGCCGCGACCACCACGCCCGCGGTGCACAGCACGAAGCCCAGTCCTCCGAAGAGATAGAGCGGCTTGGTGGAGTAGTCTCCCAGAAACTTCATGGTCGCCAGGTCGAGGAGAACCTTGAACGTCCGCAAGATGCCGTATTTCGATCGGCCTTCGCGGCGGGGGTGGTGGGTGACCACCAGCTCAGTCACGCGCGCGCCCGCCCACTTCGCATACACCGGGATGAACCGGTGCATTTCGCCGTACAGACTCACCGACTCCAAGAACTCGCGCCGGTAGGCCTTGAGCGTGCAGCCGTAGTCGTGCAAGCGCAATCCCAGGAAACGGCCGATGATCCAGTTGGCAATCCACGAAGGGATCTTGCGCGTGATCATCTTGTCCTTGCGATTGCGCCGCCATCCCGACACCACGTCGTAGCCTTCGTCGAGCTTGGCCAGCAGGAGCGGGATATCGGAGGGATCGTTCTGCAGATCGGCGTCCATGGGGATCAGAATCTGGCCTGTCGCTGCCCGAAACCCGGCGGCCAGCGCCGCAGTCTGGCCATAGTTGCGCCGGAATCGGATGATGCGCAGCCACGCGCGCCCCCGGGCGGCCTGCTCGAGCTTTGCGAAACTCGCGTCGTGCGAGCCATCGTCGACCACAATCACCTCGGTGGGGTGCCCGCGCGTCGCCAAGTCGGCCACCGACTTGTCCAACACGCTGACCAGCCGGTCGATGGTCTCGGCTTCGTTGTAGCAGGGTATGACGATGGAGAGCTGCATTCCGGGCTCAGCTTCCCAACTCTCGCACGCGTCCCGGGTTCTTACAAGGCCCCCCGTCGGTCTGGGCTGGCTATCATTGTGCGCGCTCGGCGATTGCCGCATGCAGCGCGCCTAGATTGCCGGGCGAGCCAACGAACAATTCGTCGGGGTAGTGCCGGAACGCGAGCATACCCCGATAGATCTCTGCGCGCTGATCGACGTTCATGCCGAATCCCGCCAAGAATTGCAGGCGCAGGTTGTCGTCGCGGTTGATCTCGGCGTCCTTGAGCCAAGGCGCAAGCTCGGGGCCCCGACCGCCGTAGGTGGAGAGCAGGGCCACGGCTGAGTCAAAGCCGATCTGGCGCAGCGAATGCGCAACCGGAGCAAACTCCGGGCTCTGCAAGTGGGCCTCCAGCGCGTCGACGTCGATCCGGGTCGGCTCCACCTGGCCGAGCAGCACCACGTCGTAGCCCTGTCCTTGCACGGTGTTGCCCCAAATCGTCCCGTTGGGGAACGCTTCAAAGAAGGTCGCGACCTCGCTTTTCACCGCCGCCATGCCGCTGTCGTAGAGCTGCACGAAGACCGTCACCGCCCCGCCGGGATTGAGGTGCCGCTTGGCCAGCTCCCAGAACTCGCGCGTGTAGAGATTGGCAGCGCCTTTCACCCAGGGATCGAACGGATCCGAAGTGATGGCGTCGAACCTCTGTTTGGTGGTCGTGAGAAAATGCCGGGCATCGTCCACTTCGATGTGCACCTTGGGATTGCGGACGACGTGGTCGTTGAAGTCGCCGAAGTATGGGGCGACTACGCTGGGGACGAGCGGCTCGATTTCCGCGATGGTCAATCGTTCGACGCGGGGATCGATGCTGGCCGCGCCGGCGGTTACCCCAGCTCCGCAGGCGATCACCAGGACCTCACGCGGGTTTACCGGGATCAATGTGGTCAAATGCCCGAGCATGCGCTGCAGTCGCATGTCCTGCGGAAGGGTGGATGCCTGGATCTTTCCCGCGTTGTAGTAGCTCAGGGTTCCATTCAAGTCCCGCGAAACCGCCGGGGACGAATTCATTCCTTCGCCAACGTAGAGAAATGTCTCTTTCGTGTTCCGCTCGACCGCGGAAAAGCGGCCGTGTCCGACCAGCAGCGGGGGAACCACGACCACGTTGCGCCCGAGAACCACAGCCAGCTCGACGATGGCCAAGGTCCAAATGGCATCGCGCATGGCAAAGCGGTGCGCTGCCCGATTGGGCAGCAGCGCTGGTATGAGGGTAAGGGTGGCGGCAACCGCCGAGATCGCGATCAGGATCCGCTCGCTGTTCTGCGTCCCGACCGCGACGATCAGCACCAGGCTGGTGCCCAGCGCCCCGACAATAGCGCCCACCGTGTTCGCCGCGTAGATGCGGCCCACCACCTTGCCGCCATCGGCTCCCCGGGAGGCGACTGCGGCGAGCGCCAGGGGAAAGCTGGCGCCCCACAGACAGGCGGCAGGCAGGATCGCCCACAGGCAGCGGACAAAATCGATCTGGAACTGGTTCCACGGGCTGAGCGCCAGGCGCGGATTGACCGGCCAGTAGGGCAGGGCGCTGGTGATATTCCACGACGCCCAAGCGATGGCCGCGATCAGGGCGAGCTGCGCGAAGCCGAGCGCGCGGCGCGGATTGGACGTCCGCCGCGCCATGAACGAGCCCACCCCGCTGCCGAGCCCGATCCCGATGAGGAACACTGCCAGGATGATCGAGAAGGTATACGTGGTGTGGCTCAAAAGCAGCCCGAAGAGTCGCGTCCAGATTACCTCCGCGCCGAGCGCGCTCATCCCTGAAAGCCCGATCGCGAGATAGATGATCCAGGCGGGTGTCGTCGGGACAGAGATCGCGGCGTTGGCGAGGCTGCGGCTCGGGTCGCGTGGCGCAGCCTCGGGACGGGAGCGTGCGAGCGCGAATGCGCCCAGGGCGACGGTCGCGTTCAAGGCGACCGCGACAAAGGTTGCGGTGTGCATGTCGTGAACCCGGAGCAGGTAGAAACCGGCAAGCAGACAGCCGAACACCGCCCCGAGGGTGTTGCCGCCATAAAAGGTCCCCAGCCACGAGACGCCGCGCGGGCTCATTTCCACCCAGCGAGAAACCGCGGGCAGGGTGGCCCCCATCATCATGGTTGGTGGCAGAAGACAGATCGCCGCAAACAACCCGCGCAGGAGCAGGCCTGGGATGCCGTGCCCGACCACCGTCGTGTAGACAAACTGGACCAGAGGCATCGCTCCCAGCATCAGGATCCCGGAAACCCCAATCGCGATTTCGAGAACGGCGTAGACCCGCAAGGGATGGCGCTGGCGCGAGACGAAGCGCGAAAGCCCCAGGCTGCCCAGGCACATCCCGCCCATGAAGGTTCCCAACAGCACCGCGATTGAGACTGCCGAAGATCCGAGCACGAGCTGCAACATCTGAAACCAGACGATTTCGTAGATCAGCGCCGCGCATCCGCTGGCCACGAACAGCGCCAGGAGAAGCGCAAAGGATCGTTCGTCCGCGCGGCTCGCAGTCGGCGGCGCGCCCTTGCGGCGGCGGGCGATCTCTGCTCCGGCGAGCAACACGATGGCCACACCCAGCAGGATCTCAAGCCAGCCAAACCGGTGACTTGCGGGCATGGCGGGCTCTGCCACTACCGGCGCGACCGGGGGTTGCGCTGCAGCCGTCCTTGGTGCTTCGAGGGTGCGCATGGCCGGTGGAAAAGGGGTCGGGGCCAGGCAATACGCGGCGAGTTCGGATACCGAATAGAATCCGTCTCCGTCCGGGTCGCCGATGCGCAGGTAGCGCACTGTCACCGGTTCGATCTGGACCGCGCGCGCGCGCAGACCGGGCCCATGATCGACCACGTTCGCGATCTCGGCCAATACCCGGAAGCTGCCCGGCTGCCCGTCGCGCGAGCCGGTGATCTTGTAGGTATCGTTTGCGTCGGCCTGCAGATAGAAAGCGCCCACCTTGCGTGGCTCGCCCAAGTCATAGGTTAGCGAGGCGGCATGGCTTGCCAGAGTGACGGCGGCGGGCGCGTCCCAGGATGTCCCTTCAGGCGCAACCGCGCCGTCAGTGACCAGGGCGGGGTTGCCGCGGACTTCGGCCTGGGCGGACGGCATCTGACCGGCGAGCAGATTCGCGGCGTCGCATTCGGGCGCGCCAGCCGCGGCAGGGCGCTCGGTGGCATGAGCGCTGCGGCCCGCGGCGCCTACGGCCAGCGCCAGCGTGGCACACGCGAACGGCAGAGCGGCGCGACGGCGTTTCATGAATCCTCCATCGATCGGACAACCAGCGTAGCAGGTTGCCGATTCGCGCGCGATTGTCGCGTGCTGGCGGTGTACAATGGCCGTGTCATGGGCAGTTGTAGGCGGCGCAACTCGATGAGAGCGATCCTCTGTTCGCTTGCCATCCTGCCCATTGGTATCGGCTGTGGGAGAGACCGGTTGGTGGTCATCACCCGCGACGCTGGCCAACCGCGCGGCCCGACTGCCTACGATGCAGCCACAGGCAGCGACGTCCCGCCCCAAACCCATGATGCCCGGGTCCCCAATACGGCCCAGGATTTGGCGGCGAGCGAGGCGCATCCGGGAGTGGTCATCACCCGCGACGCTGGCCAACCGTGCGGCCCGACTGCCTACGATGCAGACACAGGCAGCGACGTCCCGCCCCAAACCCATGATGCCCAGGTCCCCGATACGGCCCAGGACTTGGCGGCTAGCGAGGCGCATCCGGGAGTGGATGTCCCCGGTGGCAGCGACAGCGCTGCGGCCGCGGACGCCTGTGTCCCATTGGTCTGCCATGATCCAACCTGCGATTCTCGGTATTGTGGGAAGATCGGGGATGGATGCGGCGGGATGCTTGACTGTGGAGATGATTGCCCAACCGCCTGGACCTGCGAACAAGGCCTTTGCCGACATCCACCGGTCTTTTGCATGTCAATTGGCTGCAACGGCCCCAGCTACGACTACTGCGGTATCATCGGAGACGGGTGTGGCGATGGTCGCGATTGCGGCACCTGCCCGAAGTCAGGCTGGCAATGCGTGGATTCCCTGTGCGTAGGTGGTCCGGATGTTTGCTCGCCGGCCTCCTGCCATCCACCGTCTGGTGGGCAGTACTGTGGAACGATTGGGGACGGCTGCGGCGGCACTCTTGCCTGCGACTGCCCGGCCGGCTGGACATGCCATACCGGCCTCTGTATTGACCTCTCTGGCAAGTGCCCCAAGGTCTATTGCTCCACCCCGGGCAGCGGCCGCTACTGCGGCACGATCGGCGATGGCTGCGGCGGCATACAGGATTGTGGGATGGATTGCCCTGTCGGCTCGGCCTGCGGCCAGAGTCGCCCCAACCTGTGCGGGGATTCGGCCCTGCCGGACCCGCCGCCAGCGGCGACTCCGCCTCTTCCCCCGCCGCCCCCGCCTCCTCCCGCGCCCTGTCTCCCTCCGCCGCCACCCCCGCTTCCGCCCACGCCTTTCTAGGGGCTTCGCCTTTACGATGGAGGCAACAATCTCAGGATGCGACCGAAATGGCTGGGTAGACCCAGCGACATCTTCGCCGTCCGATCGGTTACCGTCACGGAGTAGGCTTCGCCAGGTTTCTCGTACTTCGCGTCGAGTTCGTCCCTCCAAGTGCCGAGCTCGCCGAAAGGGATGTCCACGGATTGCTCGGTGTCAGAGAAGTTCAGACCGACGATGACCACCTCCCCGGACGACCAGCGGCGATAGACAAGGACCTTGTCGATCGAGTTACAATACTCCTGTTTGCATTCGGTGCGCCCGCCGCGCAACGCAGAGAGAGCGTGCCGTAAGTAACCGAGATGACGGTAGAGGGTCACGAGGGGGAGCACCGTCAGTCCCTTGCTGTCCTCTTCGGGCATGTAGAAATAGTCCCAGTGGATCGGCCGGTAGGCACGTACCCGGACGTTGCCGTCGGTTGCAAGCCCTGTGTTCTCGGCGAATTCCTGACCTTGCCAGAGCATGGGGATTCCCACAGAGGTCATCAATGCAATGGCAAATGGCTGGAGCTTCCACCAAGGCTGCCCGTCCAGGCCGTTGCGGTACTCGTAGCCGGGGTCGCTGCAGTCTTGTCCATTCTGCATCAAGTAGAAGAGCCGGCAGTCGTCGTGTGAATCGAGGTAGAGCACAGGGCGCGCAGCAATCGTGTCCGCGCCCACGGCCTTCAGCCCGGTGTAGCCCTGCTTGTCGAAACGGCTGTCTGCCAGAAGCAGCTCGGTCCCCAGATTGCCGTCGAGGCTTCCGTTCTTCGCCATCTCCTTGACGATGTCGCGCAGCCGCTTCTCCCAGCAGCCGTTGATGGCACTGTTGGCATTCGGTGAAAGCTGGTAGGCACTTTCGCTGAGATCCTCAGCGATCTGGATGATGCGTGAAGGCTCGCCATTGCCGCCGAAGCGAGGCATGGTCTTCGAGACGGCGTAGATGCTCTTCGACAGATCCTGGAGCGACACGAAGGTCGGCCTATTCTCTTGGCTGTACCAGTCGACCTTCCCATCCCGCCAGGTCGGAATTCGGTCGAGATAGCCGTTCACGTGATCGAAACGGAACCCGTCGACCCGGTATTCTTCCAGCCAGAATCGGGTGACTGCTTCGAAGAACTCCTTGGTCGATTTCATGCGCCAGTCGTTCTTCTTCCCGAAGTTCTCGTATCTGGATACCATCGGGTTCGGTGCTCGATGAAGCCCGGTAGCGTCGGTGTAGTCTGGGTCCCACCACAGGTCAAAGAACCGATCGTAGCCAATCTGATAGGGAAACATTCGATCGGCATGGGCAAACACGACGTCGAGGACTACCGCGATGCCCGCTTGGTGACAGGCACCCACCATTCGCTTGAGCCCCGTCGCGCCCCCGAAACGCTCTTCCGGGGCGAAGTAGAAGATGTCCATGTAGCCCCACTGGCTAGGCTCCGCCACACTGCTGATAGGCATGAGTTCAATCGCGTTCACCCCCAGGCTCTTGAGATAGGAGATGCGGTCGGCGATGCCGTCGAAGGTTCCGGCAAACTCGGGAACGTTGATCTCGTAGAGCACCAGGTCGGCGAGAGCGGGGACCTGGAAGCTGCCGTCCGCCAGCTTGTCCTGAGCGGGGTTGGGGCCCACGCGCAAGACCGAGAAAACGCCGGCGTCGGTCTCGTGCGCGCACGGATCGCCGAAGTACAAACTCCTGGTCTGGCCGCCGTTCGTCGCCGGGCCAACTATTTCGAATCGGTACAGGTACACGTCCGGCGCGAGATCGATGAAGCTGCTGACCCAGAGGTTCTTGGCCAGGTCGCCCCAAGTGGGATTGGGATCACCCGGCCGGATGGGCGACTGCCCGAGGTCGACCACCTTGGCGGACACCGCCGGGTCGAACTGATCCTGCTTTCGGATGTGGAAGACCCTGACCTTGAATCCGCGATTCGCGTCGACGTTCGGTAGGTAGATGCGAAAACGCACCTTGCCGTCTTTGAACTCCGGCCCGACTTCACTGATGTCAAACATGAAAGCCTCCTCCAATAGACGTTTCGTCGTTAAGCGCCGCGCTACGTTGCTGGGGACGCCAAGTGTACCAAAGACTCAATGGCGGTCACGCCCTGCAACACCTTCGGCACGGGGCAGCCTTGCGGCCCCAAGAGCACCGGCTACCTGGACACGTGCGTCTTGCCCGATTGGGACTTCTTGCCTGACTTCTTGGTTTTGGCGGTTTTTTTGTCAGCCTGCTTTGTTGCCGCCTTTCCGCCGGTCTTGACCGCAACCGCGGCCCTGAGCCTGGATTTCGTGGCTGGCGTCGGCGCTGGCGTCAGGAGGATTTCGATGCGGCGGTTGCGCGCGCGGCCGGCTGAGGACTTGTTGCTCGCGATGGGTTGGTATTCGCCCTGCCCGCTGGCAACCAGCTTTTGCGCTGGTAGCTTGGCCTTCTCTGCCAGGAAGCGGACCACGTTGGTCGCGCGCGCGACGGACAGCTCCCAGTTGGTTGGGTATTGGGCCGCAAGCTTGCCATTGATGGGCGCCCGGTCGGTGTGGCCCGAGACCTGGATCTGTTGGTCAGGGGTGCCGGCAAGAACCTCGGCCACGCGGGTGAGCACGCCTTCGCCGCGCTTGCAAACCTGCACCTCGCCGGGATCAAACAGCACCTTGTCCGCCAAGACCACGCGCAGCCTGCTGCCGGCTTGTTCGAGATGGATGTCGCCGTGGGCGATCTCATCCTTCATCTTGTCTTGGATCTTGTCGGAGATTCCCTTGAGCTCGGCGATCTCGTCTTCCTTCGCCTGGGCGCTCTTCGACAATTCGCGCTTCACCGAGTCCAGCTCGCTCTCCACTGTGTCAAGCTGTGCCTTTTCCGCCTCCAGTTGTGCCTTCTCGGTTTCGAGTTGCGCTCTCTCGGCCTCGAGCGCTGCGGTCTTGGCCTGGCTGGCCTTGAGATCCTGGGTGGCGATCCTGGCCACGGAGTTGGCTTTCCCGCGCGCCAGGAACATCCAGAATCCGCCTGCCAGCGCCATCCCGAGCAACACGGCGACGACCGCCAACGGAGTGCGCAAGGGATTACGTGGCTCGAAAGGCGGCAGGATGAATTGGTTCTCGTCCGTCATAGGCAACGATTGTCGCGCCCTTCACCCCCGCAAGCAACCGGCACGAGTCGCAGCGGCTTTGGTTTGCGTCCGACCGACAGGTTCGCCTTGCGCTGCATGCGCTGTCCCTCCTCGCCGAATGCCTCGATCAGCCTGGCCAGGACACGCGTCTCGAACGAGGCCCATTTCGTCGGCCCCAGGCTCTGGCGTAGCAAGGCAACCGGGGCGGTTGCGCGCACCATCCAGGCCCAGGCTTCACGGGTCGTCATCGCCGGCAGCGTATGCGCGACCTCATGTATCTCGACGTTCTCGAATCCCGCTGCCGTCATCTCGCGCCGGCAGTCATCGAGGTTGCCCAGCGGAGGTGCTGAACCGCCGAGCGGCAAGTTCGGCAAGTGCTCGCGAACCGCGTCCCAGATCAGGTTGCGCCAGGTGTCGCCGTCCTCGGACGCCCAACTCGACACGACCGCCACACCGCCCGGCACGAGCACGCGTAGCAGCTCACGAAACCCAAGGATTCGATCGGGGAAGAACATCAAGCCGAACATCGAGAACCCCCCATCGAACGACGCATCCACAAAGGGCAACGCCTGCCCGTCGGCTACGTGCGATTCGACCGCCACCGACTCGGCGGACGCGCGCTCCCGCAGCCTCTCAATCATCGCGGGCGAAAAATCGATCGCGGTCACGCGTGCGCCGGTCCGCGCCGCCAAGAATGACAGCGTCCCGGGTCCGGCAGCCACATCGAGCACACGCGCAGCAGGGGCCAGAAGTGCGAGATCGATCGCCTTCTGGGAAAACCAGGCAAATATGGGAGCGACCTCGGCAGCGTACTCGGATGCGACGAGGTTCCAGGGAAGCGGACCGGAAAGTGGGTTCGACGAAGTCATGGCGCAGGAACTTTACACGAACCGCCAAGTGTTGTTCTTTCGCTGCGAACATTCTCGTTCCCAGAAGCCGCGGCGTACTTGTTTGACTAGGGAGCCCATTGCGCTTGCGCCGAGGCGGGGTTTTTTTTGACGCAATAAACTATTCCCTGGGCGCGGGTCTCTCATTTGAAGCCTCGGGCCTCTCGCCGACACTATCCTACGAACAGCAAGCTGACTGCCGTGCCAACACTTGAAGCAAGAGGTTCCATGAACAATTGCGTTGCCAAGATACTCGTGGGTCTATTTGCGATGCTGCCGCTGCTTGCCGCCGGAGGATGCGATTCGTCTACGGCACCATCAGCCGGGCACTCGGGCGGAGCCAGCGGCGGGAATCCCGCGACCAGCGGCGCGCCGGGAGGGGCAGGCAACACGGGTGGTTCACCCGTGCAAACCGGCGGTGCGAATCCCGCAACTGGCGGAGCGACGGGAATTGCCGGCAACACAGGGGCGGCGGGCGCCGCTGCTGGTGCCCGTTCAGAGGGCGGGATCGGCTCAGGTGGTGCGATTGATTCTGGTGGTGTGACGACCGAGGGTGGCGCGATTGACTCCGGTGGCGTCACGGAATCTGGCGGCAAGAGTACGGGAGGAACAAGTGCGGGCGGCAAGACGGGCACCGGCGGCGCGACAGGCAGCTCGGGTGGCGCGACGACCAACGGTGGAGTCACGGGTTCTGGCGGCGCGGGTGGCAAGAACACAGGAGGGACAGCCGCGGGCGGCAAGACCGGCTCAGGCGGCGCGACAAGCGCGGGCGGTACCACGCCAACCGGCGGTACGACCTCCGCCGGCGGCACGACAGGAACCGGAAACACGGGGTCGGCGCCATCAGGGACACCCGTGAGCGTGCACGGCCAGCTCAAAGTCGTGGGGAACCAGATCGTCGATCAGAACGGCAAGGTCATCACGCTGCACGGAATGTCGATGTACGCCTGGAATACGCTGGGAACAAAATTCTACAATGCGTCCGCGGTCGGCCACCTTGCCAAGGACCTGGACTGCGCCATTCTTCGAATTCCGATTTTGCCCAACAGCCTGACCACGCAGACTCCCCTGGTCAAGACAGTAGTTGATGCCTGCATCGCCAATGGCATCTACGCAATCATCGACTGGCATTCGGGCGCCGGCGCTGTCGCGAGTGCGGCATCGACGTTCTTTACCAGCATGGCTCAGGCCTACGGCAACACTCCCAACGTGATGTACGAGACCTGGAACGAACCGTCGGGCACAACCTGGCCCACCATCAAGACCTATCATGAGACGGTGGTAGCGGCGATCCGTGCCGTCGACCCCGACAACATCATCCTGCTTGGCACTCCGAATTGGGACCAGCAACCCAATCTGGCCGCCGCCGATCCCGTCACCACTTCGACGAATTTGGCCTACACGTTCCACTTCTACGCGAATAGCCATCCTTTCGCCAGCTACAGCCCGAATGTGACCAAAGCGCTGGCCGCTGGCGTTGCCGTCTTTGTGACTGAATACGGCGGATGCTCATCGAATGGGGGAGGCACCTTCAATGCCTCGGAATTGCAGCTCTATTGGAACTACCTGGATCAGAACAACATCGGTTGCACGAATTGGTCGGTCGAAACCAATGGCGAAACCTCCGCTGTCTTCACGACTAGCGCAAATAGTAACGGGCCCTGGACAACTGCCGAAATCACGAACCCGGATGGCACTACGATTTTCAATTACATACAAAGCAAGTATGCCGCGACCGTAGCGCCGTGACCGACGGTTCTCGTGCGGGATCACGCAAGGGCCTCACGGTCAAGTCCCTCGACCTCTTGATCGCGGCGTATGCCTTGATCCACGCAGTCCCCATCCTGACGGTCGACCGGGACTTCCAGCTGATCGCCTGCAGCGGCGCGGGTCTGCATCTGGTCGACGTCTGATCGACAGCTCCGCCCCTACGCCAACAACGCCAGCAGATCTTCGCGGGTGAGCGACGCGGCCGCGCCACCGTCGCCCAACGCCGCCTCTCCGAGCGCGCGTTTCTTCTCTTGCAGGTCGAGAATGCGCTCCTCGACAGTGTCCACGGCGATCAGTCGGTAGATGGTCACTGGGCGGTCCTGGCCAATGCGATGGGCGCGGTCGGCGGCTTGGTCTTCCACCGCGGGATTCCACCAGGGGTCGCACAGAAAAACGTAGTCGGCAGCAGTGAGGTTCAGACCGGTGCCGCCGGCCTTCAGTGAAATCAACATGACTGGTGGGCCGTCCTCGGACTGGAAGCGTTCCACCACTGCGCCGCGGTCGCGAGTGGAGCCGTCCAATCGAGTGTAGGGAATGCCGGCATTGTTCAGCGCGGGTTCAATGAGGTCGAGCAATGAGGTCCACTGTGAGAAAACTAGGGCCTTGTGGCCATCGGCGGCTGCAGTTTCCAGGGATTCGAGCAGGGCCTCGACTTTGCCCGAGGTGTCGGCCTTCTGTCCGGGCAGCAGCCCGCGGTGACAGGCGGCTTGGCGCAAGCGCAGCAGAGCCTCCAGGGCCTTCATTACGCTGAACCCCTTCTCGTCAGCCCCACTCATCGAGGCGACCAGCTCAGCCTGGGTGGCGGCGCGGACGGCGTCATAGACTGCGCGCTCGCGCTCGTCGAGCACGACCTTGAGCGTGGCCTCGGTGCGCGGAGGCAACTCAGGCGCCACCTCGGCCTTGCGCCGGCGCATGACAAAGGGGCGAATGCGCTGGCGCAGATTTGCGGCTGCGCCGGCCATACCATCGGCCACTGGCTGGGCAAACTCAGCGTCGAATTCGCGCCGGCCGCCCAGCAGGCCGCGGTTGGCAAAGTGCATGAGGCTCCACAGCTCGTCGAGCCGGTTTTCCACTGGCGTGCCGGTCATGGCCAGGCGGAACTCGCCGGACAGCGCGTAGGCGGCGCGGGCCACCTGGCTGTCGGGGTTCTTGATGGCCTGAGCCTCGTCGAGCACCACCATGTCGAAATGCCGGGCGGCGAGTTCAGCGCTGTCGAGGCGCAAGATTGCGTAGGTCGTGAGGGTGACGTCGGCGTCGTCGAGCTTGCGGGCCGGGCCGTGGTACACGCTGACTCGCAACGAGGGGCGAAAGCGTACCAGCTCGGCCTGCCAGTTGGGAAGTACGCTCGTTGGCGCCACGACCAGGCACTTCTTTTCAAACAGGCACATGGCCTCGATGGTCTTTCCCAGACCCATGTCGTCGGCGAGGATGCCGCCCAGCCCCACGCTGCGCAGAAAGGCCAGCCAGTTGACCGCGACCTTCTGGTAGGGGCGCAAGGTGGCGCGCAGATCCTCGGGCAGCGTCGCTTCGGGCAGGCGTTCGAAGCTTTCCGCCAGCGGCGCCAGACGATCCAGCCCGGCGGGCGGTGGCTGGTCGAGGTCATCGCACAGGCTGGCCAGGGCGAGCAGGGCGTGGTTCGCCAGGCGACCGTCGCTGGCGCGGGCCGCAAGCAGGCGCGCCAGGACTGCGCCGTGCTGGTCGAGCCAGGCCTGCGGCAGGGGCGCGAAGCCGCCGCCCTGGAGGGGAACCAGTCCCAAGCCGTCCTCCCAGGCGCGAATCACTGTGGCTGCGTCCACGGAATGCGGCCCAGGGCCGAGCGCGCGCTGCTCTGCCTCAGTCTCGCCCACCACTGTGAAGGTGAAATCGAAACCAGCCTGCGGGACGCCGTTGCCCGACGCGGGCAAGTCGCGCACCCGCATATTGGGTTCCAGGCGCACCCGCGCACCGAGGAGGCGCGCGCCGTCGCCGGCCAGATCGCCGCGCCAGCGCTTAACCTTGTCCACGAAGCGGGCGGTGTCCGCGCCCTCGAAGGTCGAGCGCCGGCCGGGCATGAGATCGAGATCGGCGCGCAGCTTTTCCACCAAGCGGCGCTCGGCCGGCTCGTCGCGCACCGGCACCGGGCCGGACAGGTGGACCATACGACCGTCGTCGATGCGCACGCAGGGCGGATTGCCGTAGACCAGCTTGGGCAAGACCGCCAGCGACGATCCCAACTGGCTCAAATCGAGCACCAGGCGCGGGGTCAGGCCGCGCACGATCTTGGGCAAGCGCTGGCTGCGCACTTCGACTGCCATGCGGCACGAGAGATCAGGCAGCACACGAGTCGCCAGTTCAGCCAGTTGGCCAAGGGTGTAGGTGTTGACGATGGGCAGGTTCTGCAGCCAGGCGCCACACAGCTCGATCTCACCGTGGCGGACCAGTGCCTCGCCGGCTAGCACCAGACCGGCGCTCGGCACCTGCGCGATGCGGGGATCGCGATGGATGGTGACCACCACTTCGTCGCCGCGATCCTCGACGAGCGCGCTGGGTAGGATCTCTTCCTCGGACATAGCCACTTCGCGGCCGTCGAGAAAAACCATGCGAGCGCCCACCAGCGCCTGCACCAGGGCGTCCATTTTTTGTGGGGCCAGGGTGCCGTGGCTACCGATTTCCAGGATGCGATCGGCTTGCAGGTCGTACTGCTCGACGTGCAGGTTGCCCGCTTCGGCCGGCCGCGAAAGCAGGGCCGACAGCGTGCCTGCAAGGGGCGTTTCGCTGCCGTCGCCGCGCACCACGAAGCGCCGCAGTTGCAGCCCGCCCGGCACCTGCGAGAAGCGGTACACGATCCGCGCCCAGGCCTCTTCGGTCTTGGGCAGGGGCTTGGCCTCCGCGTCGCCCGCGGTCGCGGCCTCACCCTGGCCGAGCGCAATAGCGGCTGCAGCCAGGTGCTCGCAGGGGCGCACCCGACCAGGACAGTCGCAGTCCCACTCGTTTTCGCCTGGGTACAGCACCACCGTGGGCGCTACCGTGCGGCCCGGGGCACGCACACGCAGGACAATCTCCTCGTCGTTTCTGGACTCCACCGCCACGGCCCCGGCGCGTACCAGGTTCACGCCAGCCGACCACAGGCCGGCCTTGCATGATCGGCGTAGAGAGGCCAGCAACTTGGTGAGATGCACCGACATTGGGAGAGCAGACTAGCTCTTTCACCACAGAGAGCACAGAGATCACAGAGCCGGATTGGAAAGAAGAAAGGGCGGCCCCGTCCGGTCCGAACCCCTTCTTCCTTTCCGACCTCTGTACTACTAACCTCGCGTTTCTTCGCAAGCCGCGAAGATTCTCGACGGTGTCGCGACAGCTGCAGGAGGCCGTGGTCGTGGCCGTGGTCGTGGCCGTGGCCGTGGCCGTGGCCGGAGTGATCCCTTTGGTTGCGGCCGTCAGGCTGCGATGTGATCTCTGTGGTGAAAGAGCTAACTTGTTCCGGTCGCCCTACTTCACCTTGGCCCCGGCCGGCACTTCGCGATCGAAGCTGCACAGGGCAAGCACATTCTCTCCGCCGGCGGCCAGGATCATGCCCTGGGATATCACGCCCCGGATCTTGGCGGGCTTCAGGTTGGCGAAATAGAGCACGGTGCGGCCGACGAGATCCGCCGGCGCATAGGCGCCGGCGATGCCCGTCACCACCGTGCGCGACTCGCCGCCCAGATCGAGGGTCAGCTTGAGCAGCTTCTCGGTCTTGGGCACCGCTTCGGCCTGCACGACCTTGGCGGCACGCAGATCCAGTTTTTGGAAGTCCTCGATGGCAATTTCGACTGCGGCTTGAGTGGCCGCACTGGCGGCGGCGACAACCTTGACCGGCGGAGTCTGGTCGAGCCAAGTTGCGATCAGCTCCTTCTGTCGATCCGGCTCCACCCGGGGAAAGATGGGCTTGGGCTCACACAGTTTGCCCCCTGGCCAGCCGCCCCAGTCCTCGACCGGCCACCGGCCCAGGTCCGGCTCGCGCCCGATCTGGCGCAGGATCTCGCCTGCCGCGGCCGGCATGGCCGGCGCAACCATCATAGCCGCCCTGCGGATCACTTCGCAGGTGTTGGCCAGGATGTCACGCAGCTCGGCGGTCTTGCCCGCCTTCTTCAGTTTCCAGGGCGCGGTGCGATCAAGGTAAACGTTGCCGGCACGGATCATCGCCCACGTCGCTTCCAGGGCTCGCGAGGGTTGGAAATCGTCCCACGCCTTGCTTGCGGCCCGCGTGGCCTCAGCCGCAGCCGTCCGCAACAGCAATTCCTCCTCGGACAAGGGATCGCCGGCCGAATATCCCGATCGGTGGGGCGCATCGAACCCGTCGGAAAGCGTACACGCCATGGACACCGTGCGGTTGACCAGGTTGCCGAGGTCGTTGCCCAGGTCGGATTCGTGGCGCTGAAACAGCGCCTCATAGGTGAAATCGCCGTCGCCTCCCAACGAATACTCGCGCAGTACGAAGTAGCGCAAGGTATCGGCACCCAGCGCGCCGGCGACCAGGTTGGGGTCCACGCGCGTGGCCGGGATGGACTTCGAGATCTTCTGTCCCTTGACCGTGATGTAGCCGTGGCAAAAGACCCCCTTGGGCGGTGGCAGTCCGGCCGACAGCAAGAAGGCCGGCCAGTACACGGCATGGAAACGCAGGATGTCCTTGGCGATGAGATGGGTGCACGCGCCCCACAGCGCCTGGCTGCGCGGGTCGGTGAGCACCCGATCGGGCCCGCCCAGCGCCGACACGTAGTTGGTCAAGGCGTCGAGCCACACGTACACGACGTGCTTCGGGTCGTTGGGCACGGGAATGCCCCACTTGACCGAGGTACGCGAGATAGACAGATCGCGCAGCCCGCTCTTCACGAACTCGGTGACTTCGTTCTTGCGCGACTCGGGCCGGATGAAACCGGGCCGCTCATAGAGCGCCAGCAGCTTGTCCGCATACTTTGACAGGCGGAAGAAGTAGTTCTGCTCGCGCACGCGCTCCACCGGCCGACGGTGCAGAGGGCACAGCTTGTTGCCGTCCACCTCCACCACGTCCTCCTCGGTCTTCCAGCCCTCGCACCCCACGCAGTACATGGCGTCGTAGTCGGCCAAATAGATGTCGCCGTTGGCAGAAATGCGGCGCCACATGGCTTCCACGGCGGCGTGATGGTCGGCGTCGGTGGTGCGGATGAAGCGGTCGTAGCTGACCCCCATGCCCTCCCAGGTCTTCTTGAACTGGGCCACGATCCCGTCGCAGTACGCCTGGGGACTGGCACCCAGCTCCTGCGCCATGCGCTCGATCTTCTGGCCGTGCTCGTCGGTACCGGTCAGGAAGTAGGTGTCGGCTCCGCGCGCCCGATGGTAGCGCGCCAGCGCGTCGGCCACGATGGTGGTGTAGAAGGTGCCCAGGTGGGGCACCGCATTGACGTAGTAGATGGGCGTGGTGACGTAGAAGTAGTCGGCCATAGCGCTAGGCTACCACTACTAGAGCACCGAACGGTTTGAATGGTGGGTGGAATCGAGAGCTTGCGAGCGTCTGGGAATTTCGCCTCGCCCCGCGAAAGCGGGGAGAGGCCGACGCGCGAAGCGCGGCGGGAGAGGGGCTCGGCCCCGCGAGAGAGCGTTTCTGCCCCTCTCCCTAGCCCTCTCCCCGCTGCCGCGGGGCGAGGGAATCGGACAACGACCGACGTCGCAACTCCTGGATTTCACGGCAGAGTCAAACCGTTCGGTGCTCTAGCGCGTTTGGCCGATTCGGAGTAGGGGCCGGGCCGGGGACGGATCACGCGTCCGCTAACCCAGCCAGCACCTAACTACGGTATCCACAAGACCAGCAACCCTGCCGCGGGCTTCATGCCGATCCGTGCCTCGCGCGAGAAGACGGTCGTATTCGGTTTCGCTGTGACGGATATGGGCGAGCACGGCGAGATCGATCGCGGCGCTATCGAGGCTCTTGGCCGCGGCGGTTCGGCCAATCCGGTCGCTGTACTTCCGGCAGGCATGCTCGGCGACGGTGCGCTCCCGCCCGGCAGGGCACCCCGGATATCGTCGCCTCACTTCCTCCGCGAATCGCTCCACATATTGGCGATCAGCAGCCTGCGCTTCCTCCGCGCGCACACGCGCTCGATCCGCGCGGGCAGGCGCATCCGCGATGCAAGCGGCCTCGGCGGTTTCGAGGGCCGTCTGTTCCACCAGAAGGCCTTGGCGTTCGTAGCGACGTCGGGATCGGCTCCATTTCAGTACGACGGCCCAAAGCGCGGATGCTTGCTTGGCACGCCTGGTGAGCGCGGCATCTCCGGTCGGGAGAAACTCGAGGTGGTCGAGGTCCGCACAGGGCAAGCACAGGGCCCCTTTGGCCTGATCCAGGCAGATCCAAGCGGAGCGAGCCAGCGGCGCGCTGCACTCGCCGCACGTCCCGTCTCGGCTAGAAATGAAGACCTTGATTTCCGGAGCACGGACCATGAGGCTCGGCATAGCACGCGAGAAGGTTTGCCGCGACCCCGCTGCTTACAATCGAGGCTGGTATCCGGTCCGCCCAACGCCCTGCCGATAAGCAGCGGGCGCGCGAGTGCCGAGTGCTTCATCGGCTGGTTGGGCGCCGACCGGTTTGGGGCGACGCCGGCAACTGAGCCCCATGCCAGACGGCGACAATCCACACGGTGGTCTTTTCTAGTCGATAGAAGAATCGATACGGTGGAACGATCACCTCCCGATGCG
>Ga0182017_10000941_pt1 | contig 22815 bp, 16 predicted proteins | sample 712E3DmetaG_FD_120492 | JGI IMG/M metagenome (GOLD analysis project Ga0182017, IMG submission 120492) | Permafrost microbial communities from Stordalen Mire, Sweden - 712E3D metaG | ecosystem: Environmental > Terrestrial > Soil > Wetlands > Permafrost | place: Sweden: Stordalen | collected... | reverse complement strand
ATCATGGACGCGCGCAGCGCGGCCGTTGATGGACGTCCCCCGAGGAGCGCTCCTGGCCGACCGCCAGCGCCGAGCGGCCGCCCGCGCCAAAGGCCTCCGTCAATTAGGGACACCCCCTAGTGCGCGGCTACTGCCGCATCAGCCCGGCGGTCTGGACCCTCGAACGTCAGGTGTAGAGTGCGCCGATTGCGCCGTATGCCGTGGGCACGCAGGCGCGCGCCTGCCAAGATCTCCTCCACCAGCTCGTCGAAGCCAAGGCCAGCCTCGTGCGCCATGCGGGGCAGGGGGGCTTCGGGCAAGAGCAGCGGCGCACAATCCACGTCCACGATGATCTCGTTAAGCCGCTCGCTGAGAACCATCTCTACGCAGGCAGGGCCTTCGCAGCCCAGGGCCTCGCAAGCCTGGGTTGCCAAGCGCAACACCGAAGCCTCGCGGGCGGGAGACAGGCGAGCGGGAGCACATGCCGGTGGCCTGCCCGTGCCGGCCGACTGCGGCGCGGTCCACGATCCGGTTCGGGACACCTCCACAGCGCCGAGCGCCCGTCCGTCAAGAACCGGCACGCAGATTGGTCTGCCCGGCATGAACCGCTCAACCAGGACCTCGTCGTCCAGAGCAAACGCTCCCTCCAGCGCACTCTCCAGCTCCATTTCGTCGCGCACCAGGGTGCCCCCGAAGAGAAGCGTCGCGCCCACAGGTCGTACGACCACGGGAAAGCCAAAAGCGCCGTGCACCGAGCTGATGCTGTCCTGTTGCGAGGAACGAATCAGGTAGGCGGGCGCGGTGGGCAGATTGTGCAGCCGCAGGACATCCTTGGTCTTGGCGCGGTTCATGGCCAGGCCGCAGGCCAGCACGCCCGAGCCGGTATAGGGGATCGCGAGCATCTCCAGCAGCCCCTGCAGGCAACCATCAGCGCCGTAGCGGCCACGCACGGCCAGGAAGGCCACGTCTATCCCCGACTGGCGCAGGGCCATGTCGACGTGACGATCGACAAAGAGCGCGTGGACGTCATGGCCGGCTTTGCGCAAGGCTGCCATGACGGCCTCGCCGGCCCGGACGGACACATCCCGTTCCAACGAGAGTCCACCGAGAAGCACTCCGATCTTGCGCGCAGAACTCATACCTCACGGGTAACGCCTGCGCGGGGCATCGTCAAAAAAACCTACTTCTTGCTGAAGCGAAAGACCCCAACGCCACGCGTGCGCAGTTTGTGGTAGAGACGGGGTCGTCATGACCTTCTTGGAAGCAGCCCTCGAGATTTTGCGGCGCGAGCGCCGGCCTCTTCACTTCAAGGAACTCACTGAGAAAGCGACGGAACGCAAGCTGCTGACCTTCGTGGGGAGAACTCCCGAAGTCACCATGCAGACCCAACTTACCGCCGCGGTGAAGAAAGCCCCGGGCAGCCCCTTCGTGCGGGTCAAGCCAGGCGTGTTTGGGTTGCTGCGCTATCCAGAGGCCCCTGCCGAGCCGGAGCCGGAAGCCGCACCTGAAAAGCCACGCGAAAGCCGGGCGCCAGCGGGCGAAGCACGCAGCGGGCGACGACGACGACGGGGAGGGCGGGGACGGCGGCGCGGGCGTGGCGATACGCCGAGCGAAGGCGTGGCGCCGAACGGCGTCGCGGGGGAGACGGCTAGCGCGGGCAGAAGCCCAGGCGAAGGGGTGGAGGAACGGGATGTGAGCGAAGCCCCCGAGGAGCCCCAGATTGGTTCGCTGTCTCCCGAGGCGCGCGCGGCCGCGCTAGCTGAAAGCGGGGTGCTGGAAGGCGACGGAGACGACAGGGACGCGGAGGAGCCCGGCGAGGGAGGGCCCACTGGCGACGACAGCGACGCGGGCGTAGCCCGCGACCACGAGGGCGCCGAGCGCAACCAAGAGGTGGAGGCGGAGATTGGGGAAGGAAGAGGCGAAGCTTTCACCGCTTCCGGAGAAGCGTCCGCCGGAGCAGAGCCCCCCGGTGCCTCCAGCCAGCCGCCCAGCCGGGGCGAAGGGGCGACGCCGGCGCCCTCACCTGCAGGCGAGGGCGCCTCGGCAGCGCCCGCCCAGCCGGGGCGCAAGATCACCTCGCCCATCGACGCGGCCATCGAGATCTTGAGAGGCCAGGCCCCTGGTCGCGGGTTGCATGTGCGTCAGATCGCAGATGCAGCGGTCCGCCGACGACTAATCCACGGCGAGCCCAACGAAGCGTGGCGGGTCATGCGAGCCGCCCTCGCGGCCGAGGGCAAGGAGAGGCTACGTGCCGGCCAGCGGCCCCGCGTGCGACCCGCGGGCAGCGGGCTGTACGCCTTGGCCCGCCGTCCACCAGACAGTGATCTCGAGCGAGCCGAGTTCGTGCTGGGTGAAGCCAGAAAGGCCTTGCGCGAGCGCACCTTGGCCGCGCTCGAGCAGCGCCTGGCGGAACTGAGTCCGGCGGCCTTTGAGGCCGTGGCGCGCGTCCTTCTGCAGCGTGAGGGCTTCGGCCCGGCTACCTTCGTCAAACGGGTGGAGGGCACGATCTATCTTGAAGCCTTGAGAGGACGGGGCTTCCGGCCCTCACGTTGTCTCATCGCCTTGCGGCCCGGCGCCGCGGCCGCGGGCCGCCGAGCCTTGGGCGAATTGCGTGCGGGCATTCGCGCCCGCAACCAGGACGAAGGGGTGCTGGTGCTTGCCGGTCGGCTGGCCGACGACGCCGTCGCGGAATGGAAGCAGTCGGGCGCACCGGTGGAGGTGGTGGACGGTCCTGCGCTGGCCGAAACCTGTGTCCGCCATGGGGTGGGTGTCATCGGTGCCTTGGTCAACGTCGATTTTGTCGACGCTGACTTTTTCGCCGAGATTTCCGAGGGCTAGCAGTTTTGTCCGCCGGCTGCCGTCCCGAGCCGGATGCCGTGGCCGACTGGTCGTGGTTGGGTCGGGTTGCCTATGGGCCGGCACTCGAACTGCAAGAGCAAATCCGGAACGAAATCTTGGTCGGCCGCAGACGGGAAATCCTGCTACTGCTCGAGCACCCTGCCGTGATCACGTTGGGCCGCCACGCCGACCCGGCCCACGTGTTGCTTCCTATCCCGGCTCTGCGCGCTCAGGGAATAGAGGTTTGCCAGACGTCACGCGGAGGCGACGTTACCTTCCACGGACCGGGGCAGCTGGTGGGCTACCCCATTTTTCGGCTGCGCCGGGGCGTGCGCGCCTACATGCAGGCCATGGCGACGAGCATCGTCGAGTGGCTTGCCCGCCTCGGACTTGCGGCCGAGTGGCGCGCGTCGACCCCTGGGGTCTGGCTCGCATCCGAAAAGATCTGTGCGCTTGGGGTGCAAGTGCGACACGGGATCGCCACACACGGTTTCGCCCTCAACCTTGGCGTCGACCTAGACGGTTTCTCGGCCATCATCCCTTGTGGTCTGCGAGGCGCGGGTGTCACGTCGTTGGCTCGACAGATCGGGAGCGCGCCCCCACCCGAAGTGGTCGCGCGATCTCTCATCGGCTTGTTTGAGAAGAACTTTGGTGTACAACTAGTGGAGGCGCGTGTTCCCGGTTGCAATCGGACAGCGCCACTCACTAGAATGATGGAAGCATCGTGAAGGCACGGACCAGGCCGCGGATCGCAGTCATCTACAATCGCGACTTCGAGGGAGCCGAAGCGGATCCCGAGAACAAGGCGCGCGAAGATGTGAAGGAGATAGCGGACCACATCGTTCGCATCTTGAATGCGAACGGCTATGATGGCTCCGGCCTGGGCGTGACCAGCGACGTGACGGGCGCGGTGACCGAGTTGCGTGCGATCAAGCCGGCCGCTGTGTTCAATCTCTGCGAGTCGATCCATGGGGACAACCGCTTCGAGAGCCTGCTGCCGCTGCTCATGGAGCTGGAGCAGATCCCCTACACGGGCTCGGGGCCGTTTGCCCTGGCCCTGGCGCTGCGCAAAGAAAAGGTGAAGGATATCCTCTGCGCCCGCGGCATTCCGGTACCGAAGGGGTCGGTGGTGTCAGAGACAGGCGATCTAGCTGGTTTGGCCTTGCGTTTCCCTCTCATCGTCAAGCCGACGCGCGAGGACGCCTCGGTCGGGATCACCCGGGCGTCGGTGGTCAGCGATGAGAAGGCGCTCAACGCGCGTGTGCTGCACGTCCTTGACCAGTACCGCCAGCCCGCGCTGGTCGAAGAGTATGTCGAAGGACGCGAGATCTACGTGTCCCTTCTGGGACAGGTGGATGGCGAGCTCCAGATCTTCCCGTTCTTCGAGATCGACTTCTCCGCCATGCCGCCGGACCGGCCCAAGATCGTGTCGTTCGAAGACAAGTGGGTGGAGGATTCGGTTGAGTACAAGGGAACCCGGCCGATCCGCTGCGAAAGGCTGTCGCCTGAGCTGCGTGACAAGGTGGCGCAGACGGCGCTGGACGCCTTTCGCTCCATAGGCCTGCGCGACTACGCCCGCATGGATATCCGCTTGGCCGCCGATGGCACGCCCTACGTCATCGACGTGAACCCTAACTGCGATCTTTCCGACCTGGCGGGCGGTTTCTCCCGCGCGGCAAAGGCGGGCGGGCTCTCATACAAGGACGTGATCTTGCGACTGCTGTCCTTGGCGCTCTCTCGGCGTCTGGACGAGACCCCGATCCCCTTGGCCGAGCTACCGAGCGAGACTGATCTCGGGGCAGAGCGCGAATCCCTGCCCGCTGGAAGGGGTTTCGCGCCGGCCGGCGCTCGGCGGGGCGGCTGAGGCGAGCGTGAATGAGCTGGTCGTGGTGGCGGGTGTGGCTCCGGTGTGCCGCCTGGACGATGCCTGTGCTGGGAGCGGTTGCCTGTAAGCAGCCGAGCGAGAAACCGAGTGCGGCAGGCCAACTGTGGCTCGGACCTCTGGCCATCACCGCTACGGCGCGCGCTGGTGACGAATCTTCGCTCGTTGACCGAGGGGCGTTGGCACAGAAGCTGCGCTCGCAGCTCTTGCAGACGGGGATCTTTGTTGGCGAGGCTCCGGAAGGTAGCAAACCCGGCGCAGCCGTAGCGAGAATCCGCATCACTCTATCCATGGAAGTGGTGCGGGCAGACGGCAAGGCTGCCGTGCGCGCGGGTGTGCGGCTGAACGTGTCCACTCACCCTGCCGGAGTGGCTCCTGCGCATTTTGGCGAAGATGTACAGGCGAATGCCGAGATGCTCTACGACCCGGAGGCACAGCCAGACAAGCAGGAGGTCCCGCAGCGGCTGGCAGAGCGCGCGGTCGGCGACTTGCTAGCCGGCTACGTCGCGCGCCAGAAGCTGTGGTCTGCCGAGCCCCGCGCCCTGCACGCGGCCTTGGCCGCTCCCAACGAGATGCGCCTGGAAGCCATTCGGGTAGCAGCGGCGCGCAAACTGCGCGATGAGGTTCCCACCTTGATCGGGTTGCTCTCCGACGATGAGGAAACCATCCGGGACGCCGCACTCGGCGCGCTGGTCGAGTTGCGCGATCCGCGCGCGGTCCCAGCACTGACCAAGAGCAAATCGATGAAAGACCGTCGGGAGATGCGCAAGATCATCGATGCCCTTGCATCGCTTGGGGGACAGGAAGCCACCGACTACCTGAGCTTCGTGGCCGATGCGCATGAAGACGAGGAGATCAGGAACATGGCAAAGGCCGCCCTCCTGCGCTCAAGGAGCCGAAATCCTGTTGGGTCGGCTTCTCGCTAGTATGTTGCGTCAAATCTGACAACAAGATAGGCGAGCTTCCAATATCTATTTGAAATCGTATAATGATCAGTAGTGGCGGCAGTCAATGAAGTTGGCACATCGAGTGGGGCCGGCGATGGCCCGTGGCCTCTGATAGCGGATCGCTATCAGCTCGGTAGACGACTCGGAGTGGGCGCCAGCAGCGAGGTCTACGCTGCCGAGGACTTGGCTGACCACGCAGACTGCGCTGTGAAGCTCTTTCCCGCCGGATTGGAGCCAGGTGCCATCGCACGCCTGCTCGAGGAGTTTGGCCGTCTGAGCGAGCTTAGCCACCGCGGCATCGTCAGGGTTCGGGACACCGGTCGCATAGCTGAAGGCGCCTTGGCCGGCCGACTCTTTCTCGTGACTGAGCACCTATCCGGGCCAGATCTGGCGGCGCATCTGGCCGCGGCCCATGGCGAGGATCGGTTTCATCGCTTCGCCGCTGCGGCCGAGGATCTGACCGACGCCGTGGCCTACCTCCACGGCCGCAGCCTGGTCCATGGCGACATCAGCCCCGGCAATGTGCGCTGCGACCATGAAGGTCACCCGGTGCTCATCGATTTCGGGCTGTCCGAACGCCTGCTGCCGGTTTCCGGAGATCACGACAGCTTGGGGACCGTGGCGGCAGGTGCCTCAGGCACCTTGGGCTTCATCGCGCCTGAGGCGCTGGTGGGTGAGCGCGGCCCAGCGGCTGACCTCTTCAGTTTGGGAGCAACCCTGTACGCGGCGTGGACGGGCGTGCCGCCCTTCGGTGTGGGAATGGAGGCGGTTCGTCGTCTCATGGAAGGCCCACCGCCAGCACCGTCCTCCCTATGTCCCGGCCTGCCGGCAAATTGGGATGCTCTGCTAGGCCGCTTGCTGGCCGTCGCGACCGAAAGGCGGCCTGCCAGCGCGCGCGACTTGCTGAGGGAGATTCGCCACATTCTTCCGGACAACGTAGCTCCGGTTGAACTAGACCTGGCCGTGCCGTATCCAGCCGGCGATCCCCTGGCGGGTCTTCTCGTTGGCCGCACCAAGCAGGAGCAAGCGCTCTGGGCGTTGGTGGAACGACTCGCAGAAGGAAATGTTCCGGCCGGCGTGGTAACGGTTTCCGGTCCACCTGGCTCCGGCCGCCGCACGGTGATCCGGCGGGTTCTGCGCGATGCGCGGCTGGCCCTCATTTCGCAAACCTTGCCGTCCTTCAGCGTGGACGAGCGCGGGTTGGCGGCGCTGCAGGCTGACCTGCCCGCCCGCTCTGGCGAGCCAATGCCCCCTTGGGACGAGCCTAGCCGATCGCTGCAGGCTCGCACGGCCGCATTGGTCGATGCGCTTGAAACGCGTGCGCAGCAACGGCCTCTCTGTCTGGTGCTTGGACCGGGCGAGCAAGAGGAGTTGGTTGCCCAGGCGGTGGCAGAAGGATCACCTGGGGGACGCCTGCTTGTCATCGTGCCCACCGAACAGGCCCTGCGCAGCGCCGAGGCCGTGGATCTTCGACTCGGGCCGCTTCAGGCCGAGGATATTTGCGCGCTCGCCGCGCACGCGGCAGGGACCGAGCCGACACCCCAAGTGGTCGATCAGATCGTGCGCGCCTCCGGGGGTCTTGCGGCTTCGGCCGCGTTGCTTGTGCGTCGCTGGGTACAGCGGGTCCGCGAAGGCCGGCCCGAGGCATTCCGGGTCGAGGAAGATGATGCCGACTTCGGCCGTCTGCTGGATACGACGTTCGCCGGTTTGAGCTGCAACACCCGAAGTTGGCTCGCCACCCTGGTGTTTGCGCAGTCGCCGAAACTGGTTGCCGATCTGGCGGAGTGGGGCCAGTTGGACAATGTGATCGCGACCCGCGAGGCGCAGACTGCAGGCTGGTTGGACAGCGCGGGACTGACGGTTCCCACGGAATCCCATGCCGCCGCGGTTTTTCGCGCAGTCAAGCGTGACGAGGTTCTGCATCCCCTCGTGCGTCGGGCTATCCAGTCTTTGTTCGAGTCGGATCCTCGGCGTGGCGAGGCGCACCTGGCGCTGGGAGAGCCGGGGGAAGCGGCCGTGTGCTTTCGGGCTGCGGCGCAGGCTGCGGGCGAGGCTGGCCGTTTCGGAGATGTGGCGCGCTTCGCGATGCGTGCCCGGGCCGCCGACCCTGAGGCTGGCACGCAGGCCGAGCACCTCGCCTGGGCCACGGCTTTGGGGCTGGTGGGCCGTTACGACGACGCACTCGGGGTTCTGGAAGCGCCATCGCCGGACGGCACCATGGAGATCAAGATCGAGCTCGCAGAACGTCGTGCCTGGCTGCTGGGACGGCGAGGGGATCCGGTCGCCGCCCGACAGGTGCTCGAGACCGCCCTTGAGGAAGTTGGGCTGCGGGAAGAGCCGCAGGGTTCCCTGGTCTTGCGACTACGTGCGCGGCTGGCCCGTCTCCTGGTGTCCTGCGGCCTCTACTCCGAGGCTCTGCAGGCGGCCGAGCCGGCGCTAACGGAGTCCTCCGATGCCGGGCTCTTCGCAAGGGAAGCGGCTGCCCTGGCGCTGACCTATGCCGGACGGCTTTTCGACGCAGATTCCCTGATCACGGCGCTGGAGAAGACGGCCAAGACCTCCCCTGATAGGCCGTTTGGCGCCCGAGTGCCGGCCCTGCGCGGGCTGTATTGGCAACTGGCTGGCCAGCCCGTGCCTGCCGCCCAAGCTTATCGGGAGGCTGCCCGCCGGTGCGACGAGCTTCACGACATCCACGGCCAGACCGCCGCGGTCTTCAACCTTGGATGTGTTCTGGCTGACACCGGCCAGTTCAGCGAAGCGCTCGATGCTTTCCGAAGTGCGCTCCGTGATCTTGGCCGCCTGGGCATTGTGACCGATCTCGCCCTCGCGCTCTACAACACGGGCTTGCTTTTCCTCCAACTCGGAGACTTGGAGGCCGCCAGCCGCACCGCCCGTCGCCTGCGTGACGAAGCGAACGCGACCAAGGTGGAGGCATTCTTGGCCTATGCCTCATCGCTTGATGCCGACATCGCGCGCCGCCAGGGCGCGCCTCGTACCGCCTTGCCGCTCTATCGCGCAACCGAAGAGGCTTTTGCCCGTGCGGGAAATCCACCCATGGCCGAGGCCAGCGCACTCGCCGGAGCCGAGGTGCTGGCCGAGGCAGGACAGGCCGCGGAAGCCCTCATCGCATGGAATCGGATCCGCTCGACCACTGCGACCCAGGCTACCTCGCCCGGAGCTGGGTCATCGAGCGATGAGCTGCCCGCGCTGGCCCAGGCTCGTATCGTCTTGGCCCTGCCAGCGGAGAGCACCGAAAGCGATGGCGAACTCGGTCGCCGTCTCTCGGCTCTGGCCGACGCAGCCCTGGCGCAGGGGCGCAGGCCCGTCGCTTGGCGCGCGGCGCACCTGGCATCGCAGCTTATGCGGAGGGTGGGCGATGCCCACGCTACCGAAGAACAGGCCCGCGCCGCGCGCATCTTCGAGGAGGTCAAGATGAACACGCCCACGCAATACCGCTCCGGCCTCGACCGCGATCCCGAGGCGCCGTCGGCCAGTTTGCTGTCTGCCGATGCGCGAACCGCGACTGCACTCCTAGTCGAACGAGCGGCCAGGGCCGAGGGACGTCTGCGCCGGGTTGCGCGCATCAACAAGCGCCTCAACAGCGATCTGCGCCTTCCGCGCGTACTCGAGGCCGTCATCGACACCGCCATCGAAATGACGGACGCGGAACGCGGGTTCCTCCTGCTCAAGGATGGCTCGGGTGAGTTGGTGGTGAAGGTCGCGCGCAACATCGAGCAGACCACCCTGGATACGCCAGACTTCGTCCTGTCTCGCTCCATCGCCAAGCAAGCGGCTGAGACCGGGCAACCCGTGGTCACCGTGGATGCCGCGGGAGATCGTCGCTTCCGCGAGGCGGCTTCGGTGAGCGATCTGCATCTTCGTTCCGTGCTGGCTGTGCCCCTGTCGGTCAAGGGTGCCGTGGTGGGGACCATCTATGTGGACCATCGCCTGCGCAAAGGCGTCTTCGACGACGAGGCGCTGGCCATGGTCATGGATTTCGCTGAGCAGGCCGCCATTGCCATCGAGAATGCTCGGCTAGTGTCGGAGCTTCGCCGTCGAGAAAACCAGGTTCAGGCCCTGAACCGGCGACTGGAGCACGAACTGCGCGTGCAGGAGCAGGCTCTGCAAGGCGTGCGCGAAGAGCTGAAAGAAAGCCGCCAGGTGGCTGCCCTACGCTACGACTATCGGCAGATCGTGGGCCAGACTCCGCGCATGCTGGACCTTTTTCACCTACTCGACCGGGTGACCGACACGGCCCTGCCCGTGGTCATCGAGGGTGAGAGCGGGACAGGCAAGGAACTGGTCGCCCGCGCCATTCATTTCAACGGCCCTCGACGGGACCGGCCCTTTGTCTCCGAGAACTGCGCGGCGATTCCTGAAACGCTGCTTGAATCTGCGCTCTTTGGTCATGTCAAGGGCGCCTTCACCGGTGCAGATCGAGAGGCCCGAGGGCTCTTTGCCGTGGCGGACGGTGGGACCCTGTTCCTCGACGAGGTCGCGGAGATGTCGCCCGCCATGCAGGGCAAGCTACTGCGTGTACTCCAGGATGGGGAATTCCATCGCGTGGGAGGGGAGCGCCCGCAGAAGGCGGATGTCCGTGTCCTGGTGGCGACCAACAAGGACTTGGACCGTCTGGTGGAGCAGGGCAAGTTCCGGCAGGACCTCTTCTTCAGAGTCTCCGTCGTCCGCCTCGTGCTGCCCCCGTTGCGGGATAGAAGTGAAGATATCCCCTTGCTGGTGCAGCACTTCACGCAGAAGGCGGCTGCAGCGTCCGGTACGGCTGTCAAGTCGGTTGACGCGGCGGCCATGGCCAAACTCTGTTGCTATCGCTGGCCTGGAAACGTGCGCGAGTTGGAGAATGAAATTACGCGCGCGGCGGCTTTCTCAGGACCGGTCGTGGCCGTCGCTGACCTGTCACCCCAGGTGCGAGCGGGCTCCGATCCGGTTGTCGCCCTGGCCGATGAGCGAGACGGAATCCGCCTGCGGCCTCGCGTGGAACGGCTGGAAAGGACCCTGATTCGCGAAGCCATGACAAGTTGCGACTCAAACCAGACCAAGGCAGCCAAAGCCCTTGGCCTTTCGCGGTTTGGCCTACAGAAGAAACTGCGTCGGTATCACATCGCCACGTGACAACTCAGTTGCCACCAGTTGATACGGTAGTTGGCGCAATCCGGGGGAATCGTGGCAAGATCTCATAGGAGAGGAGTTGGCGCGTCGCCTGCATGTCAGAAGACTTGGACATGAGACACTTGCTCCGCAGCAGACCCATCGTGCGCCTGATGGCGGCTTTGGTGTTTCCGATTCTGCTGATAGCGGTAGTCTCCTGCAGCGCACCCGCCGTCACTTCACCGTTCGTTCCCATCCCTCCTCCAACCTTCGGCCCGCCGACGCCAGAGATCGACAGCGATGGGGTCACCCACACCTATTGGAAGGTGACCAGTCCTCCCAGCTCACAGTTGAGCGACCTGTGGGTGTACCTAACCAACATAGACATGGGCTTTGGCACGATCGTTCTCGCGGCCCCGGATGGCTCCTACACAACGCGAATAGAAGGCCAGCAAGGAGACCGAATCGTATTCAACTTCGGATCCCTGGAGGGCCAAGCTATGTGCAGGCCTTTGCGTGAGGGGGTGGCCGACACACCCTGCCAATAGCGAAGCATGGCTAGGCCTGAGTACGGACGGACACCGCACGGCTGGCGGACTGCTCAGACATGCCGGTTTGCACCGGATGAGCGCCAGTCTCAGCATGCGTGGAGGTCGGCACAGTGGATGGCATCTGCTTGACCGCGTCGCGCGCGATCCGCCAGGCGGCCTGGATAATCCAGGAAATCGAGCGGTCTTGGCGAAGGGCCTCTTTCTGGGTCTCCGCCAACATCGCGGCATTGAAGTAAAGCGTGACCTTCCTCTTCTGCGACACAACAGCCTCCTAACCGGTCGGAGAGGGAAACCCTAGCGGCTGACTTTGACCTGGGCGGGAAGGAAGAACATGAAGTTCAACCCCACCATCCAGTTGTACGTCCACTGCGCGTCCGCGGAGTTCACCTCAGAACTGCCGGTCACGTCGCGGCCTGCGGCGTTGTTGCTGTACATCAGGTTGTGTAGCTCGACGTTGATGGCGAAGTAGTTGTTGACAAAGGCGTGCATCCCGACTCCCAGGTTGACCGCCATCTTCCACCCAGTGTAGGGCGTTGCCTTGCCGAACTCACTGCTCTGATCGATCGTTCCCTTCTTGACCAGGTTCACAAAGCCCGGCCCGGCCAAGACGTAGACGTCGTAGTTCATGAACAGCTTGCTGAAGGCCGAAAATTTGCCGGTGAATGGCACGATATCGATCTGGGGCATGATCACCTGGCCGATGCGGTTCTCGGCGGCGGCGGCATTGTTCTTCGTGGGCGTCTTGGTATCGGGAGGCAAGGGCGGCTGGCCCGCAGCATTGCGGTAGGTGTTCGCCGCGTCCACCACCGTCTTGCTTGGCAGAGCGCTGTTCAGTTGGTCGTTGAAGGCGCTCCGCCAGTCCGGGGTCAGATTGTAGACCCCGGCCGAGACGCTGAGTCCGATCCAGTCAGTGATATGAAAACCGAGCCGCAGGTTCAGCATCAAGGCGTTGTAGAAGTCCTGTCCGACGGTCGCAGCCAAACCCACGCCCAACTCGAACCTCTTGTTACGCAGCTCGACGCGTCTGCGGATCGCCGGCGCATCGGCCAGCGGACTCTTGCGCTCCTGTGCGGCCTGCGTGACAGCAGGGATGCCAACGAGACATCCGACGAGCAACGCGATTCCTCTCTTCATAACATGCGCTTTCTTCGTCATGGCATCGACTCGTTAGCGGGGGGTCTTGTACGTGAAGGAAGTTGGCAGGTAGAGCCCGGCCGAAACGAACACCATGACATTCTGAGTGAATTCCGACACGCCATCCGCCTTCGCGGCTGCGGCGCTCTGACCTTCCAGACGGTTCCTATTCTCGAACTTGTCCGAGAACATGTAGTCGCGTAGGCCGATGCTGAGAGCGAGCCAGTCAGTTACGAACATGCGAGTGGAGATCGCTAGACTGGGACAGATGTTTCTGTTGCTGAAGATCTCGTCGTCGATTCTGACCGGGATGATCTCAGTCCAGATGAGCCCGATGCCCGCGTTCACCGTGACATCCCAGTGGACGATGTACTTGTTGAACAGGCCAAACTTGCCGTAGCCCGGCACGTAGCCAAACACCAGGGAGGCCGAGTACTTGAACCGGTTCAGCGTGGTCGCGCGGTTGAACTGAAAGCCGACCAGCGATTCGCGTTCGGAGCGTTCCTTGATGAAGTACTGACCTTCGACCGCAACCGAGAAAACGTCAGTAAGGTAGAAAGTGAGGTCGCCGCCGAACGAGTAGTGGCGAACCATGGAGTCGTTGATCGAGATCGCCGTGAATGGCGCCAACTCGAAGCGGTGACGCTTCAGGAACGCCTTGCGTGGCACCACCACGATGTCCTCCCACGACAGCCGCGTGGAGGCGCCCTCGGAGGCCGCTTCCTCTTTTTGGGTAGCGGCCTCCTTCACTTCGTCGGAGAGGTCGGGAAGCTCATCCTTCTTCGCCTCCGGCGCTTCCGTGGCAGGAGCAGGAGCCTCCGCCTCGGAGGACTTCTCTTCCGCGGTTTCACCGGCAGGAGCAGCAGATGCCTCTGCCGCTGCCGCCAACCCTGGGTTTGCAAGAACTAGTAAGAGGCCGAACGCAAGACGTTTCATGCGGTTCCTTGCTTGGGGCCCGCCGTTCACCCCATGTCAAAAATCTCTTTGATTTCAAAGGCTTGGCTATGAAGGGCGAGGTGCGGGCAATGTAACACAGGCAAAATCAGCAGATCAACTAAAAATACATATTGTTTCGACGACGAGCCGGATCGGGACTACGAGACGGCCTTTTCGCCCGCCGAAACCTCAGCAAAAAGGGCTTCCACGAAGTCCTCCGCCTCAAACTCGCGCAGGTCCTCGACTCGCTCTCCCACGCCAATGTAGCGAACCGGAATGCGGAGCTGGTCAGCGATTCCCAAGATCACGCCCCCCTTGGCGGTGCCGTCAAGTTTGGTGAGCACGATTCCAGTCACCGACATGGCCTGGGTGAAGACTTGAGCCTGAGCGATGGCGTTCTGGCCGCTGGTTGCGTCGATGACCAGCCAGGTCTCGTGGGGGGCGCTCTCCAGGGCCTTGCCCGTAACTCGGCGCACCTTTTGCAGTTCTTCCATCAGATTGATCTTGGTATGTAGACGGCCGGCCGTGTCTGCGATGACCACATCGATGCCCTCGGAGCGTGCGCGCTTGACGCTGTCAAACACAACCGACGAGGGGTCTCCGCCCTCTTTCCCTCGCACGACAGGCGCCCCCACTTTCGCGCCCCAGACTTCGAGTTGTTCAGTGGCTGCGGCGCGAAAGGTATCGCCAGCCGCAAGCAACACGCTCTTGCCTTGGGACCGCAGTTTGGAAGCGAGCTTCCCAATGGTTGTCGTCTTGCCGCTCCCGTTCACGCCTATGACAAGCAGCACGAAGGGTTGGGCAGCGGCGAAGTCAACAGCCGGAGCGTCCATGGTCAAGATTTCCACGCTCCGGCGACGAAGGAAGCCCCAAACCGCGGCGGGATCCTTGATCGACTTGTTGTCCAAGGATTCGCGGATCTCGCCCAGGAGCTTCTGGCTGGTCCGCACGCCGATATCCGCGGTCAGCAGGACCTTCTCGATCTCCCCGAGCAGGGCCGGATCCAGTTCCTTCTTGCCCGCGAAGAGCTGCCCAAGGCGACTAACCCAGCCCGAGCGAGTGCGTTCGAGCCCAGGCACGAGCGCGGCGACACCACGTTTGCTCGCGGGCATGGGACGCTCAGGCCCGCGCGGCTTGTCCACCGAAATAGCGCTCGACAGTTTTACGGGCGGCGGTGCGGATGGGATGCCCGGAGCGGGTAGGGGCAAGACGGCGGCCGGAGCTTCTGGCGGAAAGGCCTCGCGAGGCCCGGGCCTGGGTGCGACAGGTGAGACTGGTTCGAGAGTTGCGCCGGGGGAAGCAGAGACTGGGATCGATTGACTCGTCGGGAGTGGCTCAGCAGAGGGCGCGATGTCCTCTTCTGACGCGGTGGGCTCCGCCTCGGCCGCGCCTGCCTCGACATCTTCGGGTCTTAGGGCTGGCCGCTTGGCCCGCTCCACTGGCAGGGCGGTTGCCGACTCTTCGATCTGCCTTCGTCTTGCTGACTTAGCTCGCCGAATGGCATAGAGAGCCAGGCCAGAAAAGCCGACCAAGCCGCCCAGGGCAACCAGGGCTGCTACAAGGTCGGTATAGGACCCTCCCTCCATCGGCCGCGGAACTTAACAAACAACTGGTTGCAACGTGGTAAGTTTTTTGACGTTTCGCCGGGCCGGTGGGAAAAGTGGAATCTGGGGGTTCGAAGCCCTTTACAACCACCAGCCGCGGATGGTACCTAATGATAGTCACGAAGTGACCTATATGGTCACATATTGTCACTTCAAGGTGCCAGGATGAGGATAAGACGCATCGAGATTTGCGGTTTCAAATCGTTCGTTGACCGGACCATCTTGACCTTCGAAGACCCCGTTACCGGGGTGGTGGGTCCAAATGGCTGCGGTAAGTCGAACATCGTCGATGCGATCCGCTGGGTCATGGGCGAGCAATCGGCCAAGCATCTTCGTGGCCGCGCCATGGACGATGTCATCTTCGCTGGATCTGAGACGCGCGGGCCGGCTGGCGTGGCGGAGGTGTCGCTGACCTTCGACACCGCTGGCCTGCCCGGGGACACCACCGCTGGGGGCATCCCCTGGGGCGCGGCCAGCCCGGAGGAAGTCGTCGTGACCAGGCGCCTGTATCGCGGCGGCGAAAGCGAGTACCTGTTGGGCGGCGTGCCCTGCCGCCTGCGTGACATTGTGGAGTTCTTCCTAGGGACGGGCGTCGGCTCCAAGGCTTACGCCATCATAGAGCAGGGACGCATTGGCTTCATCGTCTCGTCACGACCGGAGGAACGTCGCACCCTCATCGACGAGGCTGCGGGCATCACGAAGTACAAAGCGAAGAAGAAGGTGGCCGAGCGGCGCATCGAAGCCTCTCGCCAGCATTTGCTACGTGTCTCGGACATCATCGCTGAGATCGAGACGCGCCTGCGCTCCTTGCGCCTGCAGGCGCAAAAGGCCGAGCGCTACAAGCGCTACAAGGCAGAACTAAAGGATCTAGAACTGTGCGCTGCAACGCAAAGACACCTTGGGTTCGTCGCTGAGCAGAAGTATCTGCTGGGCAATCGCGAGCAACTGGCGGAACGCCACATCCGGCAGACAACCGACTTGCGCGTCGAGGAAACCGCCATCGAAACCGAGCGCTTGGCGCTGAGCGAGGAGATGGCCGAGTTGGCTGCGGCCAAGGAGGAGCTCTTCGCGCTCGACAACGAGGCCAGGCTGTCCGCCCAGAAGGCTGAACACTACGCGGACGAGGCGGTCACCTTGGTGCAAAGGGCGGAGCGATCGCGGCGTGAGATTGACGGGCTTGTCGGCAAGGAGGCAGACAACGCGCGGGTGCTGGCCGAGTTGCGGGGTGAGGTGGGGCGCTTCGACGAAGAGGCAGAGGCGAGCAGCCGAGAGCTGGGTGCGACCGAGCAGGCCTACGCAGCAGCCCGGTCTGCCCTGACGACGGCACGCCTGGGTATGGATCAGGCGACCGCGGCGGCAACCTCTGCCGCCACGCGGATCGCGCGTCTGGAAGCGGACATCGAATCCGCTCACGCACGGGCCGAGGATCTCGCCCAGCGCCTACAAGCTGCGCTAGCCGAAGATAGCGTCGCCGTCGAGCAGGTGGAGCAACTCATGACCGAAGGCGCGGCGGTTGAGGAGCGGCTTGCCCAACTTCAGGTTGGAGTTGAGGAGCTGCTTGCAAAGCGCGCCACTGCGGAAGCCCGGGCGGCCAGCCTGCGCGAAGAGGTTGTGCGGGGCGAACTAGAGTTGGAAACCTTGCGCGAAGAGGCCCATCGCCGGCGCTCACGCCTGCAGTCTTTGGCCGAGATCCAGGCCCGCTATGAGAGTTTTCAGCGGGGCGTGCGTGCCATCATGCAGCGGGTTCGCGACGAAAAACAGGCGTCCGCGCCGGGCCAGGACCGCGTGGCCAGCCATCACACCTGGAGCATGGGTGGGGTGCGCGGGGTGGTGGCCGACATCGTGCAACCGCCGCCCGAGCTGGAGACGGCGCTGGAGGCCGTGCTGGGCGATAGGCTGGGCAATATCATCGTCGAGTCCCATGAGGTCGGCGTCGAAGCCATCGAGTACCTCAAGTCCAAGAGCGAGGGTCGTTCCAGTTTTATCCCCGTGGCGCTCCGTTCGCCCGCGGCTTTTGCGTCGGCTCCGGCCGGCACGGTGGTTTTTGACAGCGGGGATGGCTTGGCGGTCGAGCAGCAGGCTCCGGTGGTCATGCCGGTGGCATTGCCGTCGGGAGAGGGTGTGCGCGGCCCCATGCTGGAGCTGATCGGCTACGACCGTCGCTACGACCGGGTGGCGGACTACCTTTTGGGGGACGTGATCGTGGTCGAGAATTTGCGTTCGGCCTTGGATCTGTGGCGCCGAACCCACACCGACAAGACACTGGTCACGCTCGACGGAGAAGTGATCGATCCGCATGGCGTGGTCACCGGGGGGTCACGTGAATCGGCTCTGGCCGGCGTGCTGGCGCAGAGACGAGAGATGCGCGAGCTGGAGGAGGTGGTGGCGCGTTTGGAGGCGGACTATCAAGCGGCGCTCGACCGGCATGTACGCACGAAGCAAGCTCTGGCCGAAGTCAGCAACACCGTCGAAGAGGTGGCCACGGCGGCTCGTCACAACGAGATGGAGTTGCTGGCACAGCGCAAGGACGGCGATCGTTTGCTGCGCGAGCGCCAGCAACTGGAGGCCCGCCATGGGCAGTTGCGGTCGAGTGCGGATGACCTGCGCTCTGCGCTGGCACAGAACGAGAAGCGTCTCGCTGAGGCCACCTCTGCGTTGGCCGAGGTACGCGAGTCCTCGCTCGCCCACGAAAACACCGCCGCGAGCTTGCGTGCAGAAGCTGAGGCTCTGCAGGCCCAGGCGGATGCGCTGGCGGGAGAGCTATCATCGCACAGGGTGGCGGCGGCCCAGGCCAGCGATCGCCGCAAGATGGCCCGCCAAAACTTTGAACGCCTGGAGCGAGAGACGGCCGATCACCAACATCGTCGCACGCAACTCGAAACCGAGGTATCCGCTGACTTGCTGCGAGCCCAGACACTGCGCGCCGATGCCGAGCAACTCCGCGGGGAAGCCGCGCTGCTGCAGGCCGAAGCGAGCGAACGAGCCCGCGTTCATGGCGAACGACAGGGCGCGGTGGAAGAGCGCAACGGCATTCTGGCGCGGCGAGAGGCCGACCTGCGCGAGGCCCGCACCCGGGTGACCCATTTGGCCGAAGAATTGGCGGCGCTCGACCTGCGCTGCCAGGAGGTCGCGTTGCGCCTCGGTTCGCTGGAGGAGCAATTGAGGGAACGATACCCGGACGTGCAGCGGCTGGCTGACGTTCTAGCCGACTTTCACTTGCGTTCCCTGGCCGGCGAGAAGGAAGACAGCCGGCTCAAGGAGCTGCGCGGCTTGCTCGAACGCATGGGCGACGTCAACCTGACTGCGATCGAAGAATCGGAAGAGCTGCAGAAGCGCTACGATTTCCTTACCAGCCAGAAGGCCGACCTCGAATCGGCCATCGCGCGGCTGGAATCGGCCATCGAGAAAATCAACCGGGCCTCGCGCAAGCGTTTCCGCGAGGTCTTCGACGCCGTCAACGCCAAGTTTCAAGAGGTCTTCCCGCATCTCTTCCGCGGCGGGCGCGCCGCCCTCGCTCTTACCGACGAGAGCGACCTGCTCGAGACCGGGGTGGAGATCGTCGCCAACCCGCCGGGCAAGAAGATCCTGCAGAACATCGAGCTTCTCTCGGGCGGCGAGAAGGCGCTCACCGCCGTCGCCTTGCTGTTCGCCATCTTCCTGGTCAAGCCATCGCCGTTCTGCGTCCTCGACGAGGTGGATGCACCGCTGGATGAGGCCAACGTGGGCCGCTTCAACGAAGCCGTGCGCGAAATGACGGATCGTTCTCAGTTCATCATCGTCACCCACAATCAACGCACGATGGAGATCGCCGATCGCCTGTGAGGCGTCACTATGGAAGAGCCCGGCGTGTCGAAACTGGTCGCGGTTAATTTGCGGGCCTCGCGCAAGTCGGCGCCGCCGCTGCCCGGAGACATGGCCCCGCCCGAAACCGAGGGCGTGGCGCAGCCGACTTCTTCCTAAACCAGGTTGACGGTAGGCTCCGCCGTCACTACACTTCCGTGGTTTCTGCGGTGGACAAACCGCGTGAGCAGAGGGCCTCAGCGAAAGGAGCACAATGGCTACGCATATTACCGACGAATGCATCAACTGCGGCGCATGTGAGCCGGAATGTCCAAACGATGCGATCAGCGAGGGTGACAGCATCTATGTGATCGATCCCAAGTTGTGCAGCGAATGTGTCGGGTTCTTCGACCACGAGGCCTGCCAGGCAGTTTGCCCGGTGGAATGCTGCGTTCCCGATCCGAACAACAAGGAGACCGAGGAAGTGCTCTTGGCGCGTGCCAAGCAGCTCCACCCGGACAAGACCTTCCCTGACCTCGCTGCTCTGCCGGCTACCCTCTCACGTTTCCGCAAGAGCTAGGATCCGCGCTGGTTCTGGTTGAGTAACTGCGGGTGGCTTTCCACCCGATGGCCTTCCGCCAGCTTTCGGACGAGCTGTTCGAGCCGCTGCTCGCGCCAGCGTTCGTAGTAGCGCTGGCGTAGCTCGTCCCGAACCGCGGCGAAAGAGATGTTCTCGGCCGGCTTCTCCCCGGCATAGGTCGCGAGGAAGAACCCGTCGGTGTCCTCGATCAGCGGCGTGGTATCGCCGGGGGCCTTCAGCTTGACAACCTCTGCACCAACCTTGTGCGAGAACGGTTGGTCAGGGCTTTGCAGGAGCCGCCGGTAGGTGACATTGCGGGCCGCCCAGGCGGAATCTTTTGCGATGGCCTCGAAGTCCTCCGGGCCAGCAATCCGTCGCGAGGCCACCGCGGCCGCGAGGGCCTTGGCGGTTTGCGCGCGCTCGGCCCGCGGCTTGGGCTTCATGTAGGGACCGGTGAACACGATGAGAAAGCCGGCGTCCACCAGGCGAGGGTGCACGAAGGAAATGATGGCGTTTTGGTAGATGGCTCGAAGGTCTTTGTCCGGGATGCTCTCACGCTGAATTTGTGGCCAGAGGTCGCGCTCGATCAGACGCTCGGCCAGAGCACTCCTCAACTCGGGATCGAACCAATCGGGCCGGAAGGTATTCTTGCGGTGGGCCTGCTCCGCCAGCAAGTGCAAGACAATCAACTCATCCGTAGCCTCGCGCGCCGTGCCCTGGGAGCGAGCCAACTCGGCCTCCACTTCGCGCGCATAGATGGGGACCGAGCCGACGCGGGCGACTATCGCGCCTAGGTCGGGGGCAGTCTCCGGAACCCATGGCGTCTCAGGCGGTGGTCCCCCCCTCGCGCATCCAACGCTGCCCAGGAGCAGGATCACCGGCGGCAAGGACTTCACATCTTAATCCTATCAGATCAGCGCCCGCGGCAGGCCCCCCAGGTGGCCTTTGTCGGGCCGGGCTGCTACCGTGGCTGGCCTGATGTTCGCGCAGACCGATTCATTTGTGGTTACCATCGATGGCCCCGCCGGAGCCGGCAAGTCCACCGTGGCAAAGGCCCTTGCGCAGCGACTCGGGTACACCTTCCTGGACTCGGGTGCGCTGTATCGTGCTGGCGCGTGGGCAGCGCGTCGCCGGGGCATTGCGTGGTCCGACAGCCAGGCACTCGGCCAGCTCATACAAGATCTCGACATTCGATTCGACGGCCGCGACGACGCCAATCATCTCACGGTCGACGGCGAGGATGTCACCGACGAGATTCGCCGGCCCGAGATCTCCGAGGGCGCTTCGCAGGTGTCAGCCTTTTCGGAGGTGCGCGCCGGTCTACTCGCTTTGCAGCGCCGCATCGGCGCCAATCGCCGGGTAGTGGCGGAGGGCAGGGACATGGGCACCGTGGTTTTCCCCGACGCTCACGCCAAGTTCTTCCTCACTGCGCCCATCGAGGTGCGGGCGCAGCGGCGAACCCTGGAACTGGCAGCGAGTGGGCGGCCACAAGACTTTGACGTCGTGCTCGCGGAGATGCGGCTTCGCGACCAGCGCGACAGCACTCGGGCTGTCGCACCCTTGCGGCGCGCGGAGGACGCCATCGAGATTGACACAGGCGGCTTGCGACCCGAGGAGGTGGTGTCGCGCATGGCCAGCGTTGTGCGCGAGCGCGGTGGCTGATGGATGGTCGCGATCCGCCTCGGTCCAGGGTACCGCCCTCGGCTCACGTTGACAGGCTCCTGTGGGAGCGGTAGTTTTCGCCGCCCTTCGCCACTCCGATGGTCGGAGTGTTCGATACTGAAAACCAGCGCCGAGCTGGTCCCCTGGGGCAACCGGCCAGCTCGGACCAGACGACCCGCAAGGGTCGGGTAGCAGCGAGCAGCAAAAGGATACTCATGGCTTCGACTTCCGCTTCTTCCATCGATCAACCCTCAACCTCAGAGGAGAGCTTTGCGGCGCTCTTCGAGGAATCCCTCCAGCACGACGAGGTCAAAGAGGGTGACATCGTCAAAGGAAAGGTCATCAGCGTCGGCCCGGATAACATTGTCGTCGACATCGGGTACAAATCTGAAGGCACCATCCCGGCGCATGAGTTTGTCGGGGCTGACGGCACTGTGACGGTAAAGGTCGGGGACCAAATCGACGTTTTCCTCGACAGTCGCGAAGACGCCAATGGTCTTTGCATCATCTCAAAGGAGAAGGCGGATCGACTCAAGGTCTGGGACGAGATCTCTGCGGCCTGCGAGCGCGACGAGCTGATCGAGGGGACCATTAGCGCGCGGGTGAAGGGCGGCCTCTCGGTCACCATTCGTGGCGGCGTCAAGGCATTCTTGCCCGGATCGCAGGTGGACTTGCGTCCGGTGCGCAACTTGGACGCTCTCATCGGCAAGAACCATCGATTCAAGGTCATCAAGTTCAACAAGAAGCGTGGGAACATCGTGCTGTCTCGCCGCGTGCTGTTGGAGAAGGAGAGGGCAGAACTCAAAGAGCAGACTCTCGACAAGCTCAAGGAAGGACAGATCGTCGAGGGCATCGTCAAGAACCTCACCGAGTACGGTGCCTTCATCGACCTGGGCGGTATTGATGGGCTGCTTCACATCACGGACATGTCGTGGGGCCGGGTGACTCACCCGTCGGAACTCTTCCAGGTGGGCGACCACGTCCGCGTCAAGGTCCTCAAGTTCAACTCCGAGACGGAGCGTGTCTCGCTTGGCCTCAAGCAGATGATAGAGGATCCCTGGACCCACGCGCAGGAGAAGTATCCGCCGGGAACCGTGGTGCGCGGCAAGGTGGTATCGCTCAAGGACTACGGCGCCTTCATCGAAATCGAGCAGGGCATCGAGGGGCTCATCCACATCTCCGAAATGTCATGGACCCGCAGGGTCAAGCATCCGTCCAAGATGCTCGCCATCGGCGACACCGTCGAGGCGGTGGTGCTCGACATCGACCCCCGCCAGAATCGCATCAGCCTGGGCATCAAACAACTTGAGCCCAACCCGTTCGCGTCGCTCAAGGAGAAGTATCCGCCGGGAACCGTGGTCAAGGGGGTCGTGCGCAACATTGCCGACTTCGGCATCTTCGTGGAGATCGAGGAAGGTATCGACGGCCTGGTTCACGTCTCGGATCTCTCCTGGACCCAGAGGGTGAAGCACCCCTCCGAGCTCTACCAGAAGGGCGACGAGGTGGAGGCCGTGGTGCTCAACATCGAGTTTGATGGCGAGAAACCCAAGGTTTCGCTCGGCATCAAGCAGCTCGTGCCCGACCCGTGGGATCGGATTCCCTACGACTATCCGGCAGGCAAGATCGTCGAGTGCAAGATCATCAAGGTGCTCGACTTCGGCGCCTTCGTGGAAATCGAGAGGGGAGTTGAGGGTCTCATCCACGTGTCCGAGTTCTCCGACGAGCGCGTGGAGGATCCCAAGCAGTTTGTCAAGCCCGGCCAGACCCTGAAAGCCGAGATCATCTCGGTGGACAGCGCCGAACGAAAGATTGGCCT
>Ga0182017_10000940_pt1 | contig 22853 bp, 23 predicted proteins | sample 712E3DmetaG_FD_120492 | JGI IMG/M metagenome (GOLD analysis project Ga0182017, IMG submission 120492) | Permafrost microbial communities from Stordalen Mire, Sweden - 712E3D metaG | ecosystem: Environmental > Terrestrial > Soil > Wetlands > Permafrost | place: Sweden: Stordalen | collected... | reverse complement strand
TATCATATTGGATAGTATTGCCGTTAAGTCGTTGATGTAGTCTTTTAATTTTGGTTATTGTATTTTTATAGGGCATATTTTTAATCCCTTTTTTCTTAACAGGTTAATAAATAATAAGATAAATACATAATACATTTACAGGTAATAAGCTACAAATTTTGCACCAATTACTTTAAATTCAAGTATTTAACTGTTAAGAAAGGGGTCTTCGAAAGCGGTTTTATGAGAGATAGACTTTTTATGGATGAAAAAAACAATATATTGTGATGAGGAGACTTGCCTATTTAATAAATTAAAGCATTGAATAATATGGGTATTATAGGTTTGTTGAATTGATGAAAATATCGCCCTAAAATTGCTACTTGTTTGAAGGTTTTTTCCTTCCGGTTTAGCAACTATGTTTGATTTTATTACAATGGGAAAGTAATTTTGGCTTTTTTCATTGACGAGTTCAATGGAAGATTGATTTATTGACGATTGAAAAGCGCAAACAGGAGAAAGCCCGGTTTCAATTCTTATAATGTTAACGCAGGCGCTTATTATGAGTAAAACAGGAAAAAAAGCGGTTTTTTTGGTCAATTGGAATTTATGCATGGAGTAAATATAACAAATTAATTGGGGAATGTGGCAAAAAAGGATGAAGGCTGAAAGATGAAAAGGTAATTAAGTCCATCGTTTGTTTAACATTTGCGCATTTATTAAATTACAATAAACGGTGATGGTCAATTTTAATAAACAAGGATTAAAATATGAAAAAAGTCATTGGGTGTTTGCTAATGGGTGTTTTACTATTTTCGATTGGTTGCAACAGTAAAGAGCTCAGCGGGCCATGCTTCACGGCGGCGCAATACAGGCAGGAGGCCGGGAAAGCACGCACCGACGGCGAAAAAGCCGCGCTTCTGGGAAAGGCCGACGCCCTTCAACACGAATGCGATGCGCAAAACCAACAGCTCCAGGACCAGCAGAACCACAACGCGAAAGTGCGGCAGCGATAAGAGGTATACCTATGAAAAATGAATTTACCCTTTCCGCTATTTTAAATGTCAAACCGGAAATTGCCTATAAGGCCTGGTTGAACGGCAAAGAACACTCGAATTTTACCGGCAGCCCCGCAAAAATCAATCCGAAGGTAGGAGGAACATTTACCGCCTGGGACGGTTATATAAGCGGAAAGACAATGGAACTTGAGCCCAATAAAAGGATTCTGCAAAAATGGCGGACCACCGAATTTCCGGACAAGAGCCCCGATTCCATGCTTGAAATTACTTTCGAGAATGTTGACAAGGGAACTAAATTAACGATCAGGCATTTTAACATTCCCGAAGGCCAGGCGGAGGAATATAAAAAAGGCTGGAAAGATTATTATTTTGAACCCATGAAAAAATATTTTTCCTTTTAAACCTCAAAATCGATATCGGGTTGCAAATAACCAGAATACTCGGGATTATCCACTCATTACCGCCGGTTTACGCTAACAATGCATCTCCAATTATTAATACCAGCATACCGCCCTGATACAAATACAGCATACGAAACGTCGTCCTGAAATTAAGGTCTTTCCTGCCTCGTACAAGCGCGCTTTGGAAATATGCGACAATAAAAACATTTACAATAACGAAAACAGCGATAATGCCATTGTTCGAAATGATCTTGAACAGGGGAAACAATATCGAGCTTAGCGACGTTGCCAGCAGCCCCAAAAAAATAACCCGCTTGAAGCGTTTTTGACTCATCGACAATGACAAAGCGGGAAATCCGGCCCGTGCATAGTCATTTCCGTGTTTTAAAAGAACCAGCATGAAATGGGGGATTTGCCAGAAAAACAGGAATGCTCCAACGACCAGGCCTTTTCCTAAAAGCGGGCCGCCCGCGCCGGTATATCCAATCAATGGCGGCAAGGCGCCGGCAATGGCGCCAATTAAAAATGCAAAGCAAGTTTTTTTCTTGAGCGGCGTGTAAACGGCGTTATACCAGAAAACCGTGAAAGCGCCCAGTGTTCCGGCAACCCAAGTGGTCCCCACAATCAGAAGCAGGATGCCCCAAACTCCAAGCACAGCGGCCACAAACAAAGTCTGGAAAGAACTGATGCTTTTCGCGGGCAAAGGCCGGTTTTCCGTCCTTTTCATAAGACCGTCGGGCCGCTGTTCCTGATATTGGTTTAGTGCGGCACACGCGCCTGAAAGAAGCAGCACCCCGAAAAATGAAAAGAGCGCGGTTAAGCCGGGAATGGGTTTGAAAACACAATATCCCGTGAAAGCCGAGAATGCAACCGCAAGCGAAAGTCCGACGCGTGTTAGATCGAAAAATGTTTTCAAACCGAAAAATCGTAACATCTTGCTTTCACGAGCCGGAATATTATCGGCCACTGGTAGGGGTAGCCGATTGGAGGGTTTTCAGATAGTTGATTATCTGGGTGATTTCTTCATCGGTAACAACGTCCTTGGACGGCGGCATGGTATTGGGGAAGCCGTCCACGACGTCGGCGCCCGGATCGACAATGGATTTGCGGATGTAGGCGTCGTCGGCCACAATGGTGCGCTGTGCGCCCGAAGTGGTCACCGCGACGGCCGATCCGAACAATCCCTTCAAGGAGGGACCGACCATCTTATCGCCGCTGAGCGAATGGCAGGAAATACATCCCCTTTGGTAAAGCAAAGCCTCGCCCTTTGGCATGGAGGCGTAAGCGTCGCCGGTAAAGTGTATGTCTTTTCCCTGCATCCAGGCGTCGAATTGGTCCGGCGGCACCACGATGAGCTTCGCGATCATGGCCGAATGTTTCCTGCCGCAATATTGCGAGCAGAGAATATAGTAGCTTCCCGGCGTGGTGGCGTTAAACCACACCTCGGTCCTGAGCCCCGGCACCGCGTCTTGCTGGATGCGAAAAGCGGGAACGTAAAAACCATGGATCACGTCGTCGGAGAACAAGTCGCACCTGACGTTTCTTCCGAGCGGGGCTATCAGGTCCGGGCTCTTCTTTCCGTTGGCGTATTCGAACAGCCACGACCATTGCCGCGCGTGCACCTTTACGACGATGGACCCCGCGGGCGCGGCGCGCAAAAAACGAAACCCCGTAAGGCCGTAAATAAACATGGTGGTGACAAGCAGCGTCGGCACGACGACCCAAATCGTTTCGAGGAGCGGACTGCCGGGCAATTCGGACGGGATTGGGTTGCGCGACTTTCGGTAGCGGACGAGAAAATACACCATGAAAAACACGATGAGGAACAATAAAAGCGCCGACATCGCGAGAATATAGATCAGCGCGCCGTCAACCACGCCTGTGGATGTCGCTCCCATGGCTATCGTTCCCGTCTACCTGGTAAAAACGTCGGAAAAGGTCCCGCCGATAAAGATCGCCAGCGTTACGATGGCGATAGGTATTATAAGTTTTATCACCGTGCGGTTTTCGTAACGCAGGTGCATGAAATACAAGAGCACGAGCGTGGACTTGAGCGCCGCGATCCCGAGGCAGACGATAATGGTGATCTTACGGAGGTTCATGCCTGCCGTTGCAACGGTCAGGGCGGTAAGCAGCATCAAAGCCGCCCATACCAGCGCATACATGCCTATACCCGCTTCGGTCTTGTTTTCGGCGCTCATGGAAAATCCTTTACCTCAAAAAAATCTTTTTCCCTGGTTAAAATCATAGTAATCATTTTTTCATGTTAATCGTGTTCAGGTTATAAGATAGAAAAGAGGGAACAGGAAAATCCAGATGATATCCACCAGATGCCAGAAAAGCGCGGCATTTTCAAGCAGTATCGGTTTATCTTTGGTCACGCGGCCGCGCTTTATCCAAGCGTACACAACAGAAAGCACCCCGGCCCCCGCTATCACGTGAAGGGCGTGCAGCCCGGTCATCATGAAGTAAAGCCCGAAGTAAAGCACCTCGCCTTTAGGTCGCGAAAGAAGCACATGGGCGCTCGGATAGAGACCGTGCTCGAACTTGGCGCTCCACTCGATTGCCTTGACAACAAGAAACGCGAAGGCGAAGCCTATGGTTGCCAGGATAAAAAGTCCGGCCCTTGCCGGACGGTTGTGCCGCAGCCAGTGCACAGCCAGGACAACGGTGAAGCTGCTCGTTATGAGAAACGCGGTATTGAGCGTGCCGAAAAAACGGGAAAGTTCCCGCGATCCGGCGTGAAAATCGACGGGGTTTTTGAAGCGGTACATGGAATACAGTAAAAAAAGACCGCCGAAAAGAAGGATTTCGGTGGATATGAACAGCCACATCCCGACCCTGCCGCCGGAGCCTTTTTCAATTTCCCCGCTCATGGTTTCGCCTTTATGCCGGTAAAATCGTAGGGGCCGCGCGTAATGACGGGTATCTCCTCGAAATCTTCGGTTGACGGAGGAGACGGCAAGGTCCATTCGAGCGTCGCGCCTCCCCAGGGATTTGCGGGCGCCTTCTTTCCCGTAAAGATCCCGCGCACGAGATTGGCCGCCATGAGCACGAGGCCTGCAACCATGATGAACGACCCGATATTGGCAAGCTGATGCATATCGGCGTACTGCGGCAAATAATCGAAATAGCGCCTCGGCATTCCCTGCCAGCCCAGGATAAACATGGGAAAATAAAAAATATTGAACCCGACGAAAAGTATCAGCCAGGCCACGACCGACATCGGCTTGTCGTACATTTTTCCGGTCATTTTGGGAAACCAATAATGGAACGCGGCGAACAGCCCGAAACCCATGCCGCCGAAAATGACATAATGGAAATGGGCCACCACGAAATACGTGTTATGCAGGTGCACGTTCGGCGAGAGAGCGCCGAGAAAAAGCCCGGTTAGCCCGCCGATGGAAAAAAGGAAAACAAACGAAAGCGCGTAAAGAAACGGCGGTTCCACCTGGATCGAGCCTTTGTACATGGTGGCGAGCCAATTGAAAACCTTGATGGCGCTTGGCACGGCAACGAGAAACGTAAGCAGCGAAAATATGATGCCCGCGGTGTCGCTCTGGCCGCTTATATACATGTGGTGCCCCCAGACAAGCGACCCGACGCTGGCGATGGCGATGCTGGAAAAGGCGATCATTTTATAGCCGTAAATGTTCTTGCGCGAGAAGACCGGGAATATGTCGGAGATCACGCCCATCGAGGGGATTATCATGATGTAAACCGCCGGATGGGAATAAATCCAGAAAAGGTGCTGGTAGAGCAGAGGGTCGCCGCCTTTTGCGGGATCGAAGACGCCGATGCCGAACAGCCGCTCCATGACCACGAGGAGCATGGTTATGCCGATGATGGGGGTCGCGAGGATTTGCACCCACGCGGTGGCGTAGAAGCCCCACACCGAAAGCGGCATTTTAAAGAAACCCATGCCCGGCGCGCGCAACTGATGGACGGTCGTGACGATGTTGATTCCGGTGAGTATCGACGACATGCCGAGGATGAACACCGCGAACACCGCGAGCGGAACATTGACGGTTGTTTTGAGGCTGAAGGGCACGTAAAAAGTCCAGCCCGTATCCACCGCGCCGCCGCCGAAAAAGATCGAGACAATCGCAAGGATGGCGCCGGTAAGATACAGATAATAGGTAAAAAGGTTGAGTCGTGGAAAAATCATGTCGCGGCCGCCGATGAGTATAGGCAGAAAAAAGTTGCCGAAAATGGTGGGCACCGCCGGGATCACAACAAGAAAAATCTGGATTATCCCATGAAGCGTGAACATCGCGTTATACTGCTGCGCCGTCATGATCGGGTGGCCTGGAATCATGTTGATCCGCATAAGCACGCCGATAAAAACCGCCACGAAGAAAAAGGTGATGACGGAAAACAGATAAAGAATGCCGATGCGCTTGTGGTCGGTGGCAAGGAGCCAGCCAAGGATGCCGGGATATTTCCCTTTTTCGGCAAAATAGGGCATGTACTCGTGAGGACCAATCGCATGCTCGGCCATCAAGGTTTTCCCTTCGCCCTGCGTTTTCTTCCGGAAAGAACCAAATAGAGGATGAACAATCCGATAAGGGAAAAAACCACCGTGGCGCTCACGCGCAGGATGTTGAATACGAATCTGTGGCTTTTCGGATCGTAGCTGAAACAGGCGCGAAGGACCCTGGCAACGGTTGGCTGGACGACGCCTTTTGACGCTTGCATAAGCGACAGGGAGATGTCCATGGGAAGGTAGTCGGTGCCCAGAATGTACCGTGTTACTTTTCCATCGGGCGACAGGATAATGAGGCCGAGGGGATGGTCGAACTCATTTCCTTTTTTGACAAAATGAAAACCAACGGCGCCGGTCAGTTTGCGTATGTTTTCCGCGTCGCCCGTAAGAAAATGCCACCGGTCTTTGGGGTAGCGGCGCTGCATCGATTCGAACGCGATGTTTTTTTCCTTCATGGCGTCGGCGGGCGTTTCGTGGTCGTCAACCGAAACGCACAGCACGTTCGGCGCGGAGATCGGTTTGTCGGAATAAGGCCCCACCGCGTTTGCAATGCCCATCACGAGTGTGTTACATGCATCGGGGCAACTATAATAAAGTATGGAAAGAATGGTGGGCCCTTTGACGACATCCCGAAGCCTTACGGAATCGCCGGTTTCGGTGACAAAACGGCAATCGAGCGGAATTTGGGCGCCGGGCTTTTCCTCCATGCCCATGATTCCCGCGTCGGCCAAAGCGCGGGGCGTTGTATCGATTGCCCTGGAAACGGGAAGCGGCGATTGCGCCACATGCTTGTGGTTCCCGTGCGCATACAACGGAAAATAGCACGCAACAGTCAAGATTGCCGGGAGCGCCAGGCGAGAAATGAGCAACGGTTGGAGAAGGTTCTTCCCGCAATGGGCTCTTCGCATAAAAACATTCATGGTTGCGCTCATCGTCGGTGACCCGAATCCGGTACAGGTGTTTTATGCACGGTGTCGGATTGAACGCCAACGGTCCCCGCAATTTTTGAAGATTTTGAATTCGTGGCCGCCTTTGGCGCGGTAATTCCAAGACCGCGGCCGTATACGATCCCCGAACCGAAATATCCGAGGCCGACCATCACGAAAAATGCCATGGCGTATAAAATCGTCATAGTCATGGTATGGAGCTTGATCTCGCTGCCCAGAATGATGCCGGCGCCAAGCACGATGACTGCGACCGAAGCGAGGGCCATCTTGATCTTGATGGGCGTAAAAAGCGCGGCGTGGTAGAAATGGATCCAATCCATGACGCCGAGCATGATCGTGGGAAAAACGAAGATGAACGCGAGAATCGAGGCATGCCGCGCCGTCAGAACAAGGGCTTTCTTTTTGAATATAACGGCCACAAGAAAGAAAAGCAACGCGCCGGCCGTAAGGCCGATGGGCATGTGCGTGACGGGCGAATGGAGCGGTTCATCGAAACCGTGGCTTGCCAGAAACGCATACAAGTAATCGAGCATTGTTTAAGTCCGCATCAACTAAATGGAGTTATCGAATGAATGTCACCTGCGAGTAAACGGCATTGTTTGCCGTGCGGAGCATCGTAAAGAACGCTCCATGACCCACGGACTTCAGATTCACTTCATTCGAATTTACCGGGCCGCTGAACGCGCGGAAAAGAACAGTCCTGCCGAGAACGTTTATGACAATAAGATCGGCCTTGACTTTTGTCGACACGATAAGAGAATTTCCCGAAAGGAAGATCGATGGTTTCATTTGCGGAAGATCGATGGCATGGCCACCGATGCCGGTCTTGAGGTTTATCAGGCTCCGGGTAAAAAACTCGCGGATGGTATCGCCGCAGGCGGAAACATCGAACCCGTGACCAAACGTTGGGTATTGAATAAACTGGCACTCTTTTTTATTCGACGAGAATGCCGTTCTTACCGCCGCCGCGAAGGTAATGCTCTGGCAGACGGGTACAAGTTCATCGCGATCGCCATGCAGAATGCAAAACGGCGGATCGTCGGAACTGACGAAGTGGAGCGGACTGGCCAGCGCGCACTTGTCTTTATTGCTCTGGATCGGCCCGCCGATGAGTGCAGATTCAGGACTGTCGGCCGCGTTATGGTCCAGGGTGCTTATCTTCGGGTTATTTTGGGGACAAGTATCGTTAAGGGTCAGAAAATCCGACAGACCATACATCGGCACGACGGCCTGCACCTTGCTTGAATATCCGCTTGTGCCGCCGACCGTGCCTTCGAGGTCCATGGTCACGGCGCCGGAGGTGGCGGTTCCAATGTCGCCCGTCGTGCCGACAAACTCCGACAGATGGCCGCCCGCGGACCCGCCTGCAACGCCGATCCTGTTCGGGTCGAAATTGTAGGTTGAAGCGTTGGCCCGTATCCAACGGACCGCGGCCTTGCAATCCTGTATCTGCGCCGGCCATATTGCGGTGCCAGACAAACGGTAATCTATGCTGACCACGGCAGCGCCGCGCGGCCCGATGAGCCCGGCCAGTTGAGCGGCGTTGGCCTCGGTCCGGCTGCCCGCACTGAACCTGCCGCCATGGATCCACACAACCACCGCATAGGGCTTGGTCCCGGCCGTGGGCATGTAAATATCAAGTTTCTGGTACGCGTTGCCGGTTTTCCCGTAGTCGATGCCGCTGTAGGTTTGGGCCATCACAAAAGAGAAGCTAAACGACAGGACCAGCGCGAATAATGCGAAGACAGGAACGCTTTTACGATTAAACATTCCGCCCCCCTTTCGAATATCTTTCCTGGGCCATTAATTGAAACGCCTATGAGGAAAAATATATCCGTTCGAACCCCGCCGGTAAGAAAGAGTTTCAATACCTTGTCTTGTACTCCAAAAAATAGTACTGATAGTTATTACATGCTTGGCCAAAATTAGGTATTATTATAAGCATGAAAACCGATATGCCCAACATTTTCGAATATATCGATTTCAAAAAATATCTCGCCGATTTCCACAAGGCCAAGCGGGCCGTCGATCCGGGCTTTACCCATGCATACATCTGCCACAAGCTGGGCCAGCCCCATAGCCGCAGTTTTTTCGACAATATAACCACCGGGCGCAAAAAACTGTCCTCCACGTTCGTCGATCTTTTCATCAAACTGCTCGGCCTGGGGGTCGCGGAGGCCAAATTTTTCCGTGCGCTCGTGAATTACAACCAGGCGAGCGGGACCGAGGAGAAGGAGTTTTGTTTCGACCAGATCGTCCAGCTCAACCAGACGCCGTACAAGCTGCTTGACAAGGAAACGTACGCGTACTACAAGGAATGGTACCACGGCACCATCAGGTCGCTCCTTGGAATAATCGATTTCAAGAACGATTACAAGGAACTGGCAAAAAAACTCAGCCCTTCCATCAAGGCAAGCCAGGCCAGGGAATCGATAGCGCTTTTAAAAAAACTTGGCCTGATAAAGGCCGATGCTCAAGGACATCTAAAACCGGCCGACAAAGTGCTGTCAACCGGCGAAAGCGTCAAGGACTTTATACTTCAACAGTATCAAATCCAATGCCTGGAATTGGGCAAACAAGCCATAATTAACAGCGAGAACCAGCCATGCTCCACCATCGCGTATACCGTTTACGTGTCGGATAAGGGGTATCAAAGGATCTTGGACCGTTTGGAGCAATGCAAGACTGAAATCCGTTCCATTATTCACAAGGATGAGGAGTCGCCAACGCAGGTTTACCAGGTAAATTTGCAACTATTTCCTAAAACAAAGAAATCGGGAAAAATATGAAACCGTCGCTGCAAATCCTCATGCTTGCATTTTTGACCGCGTTCGAGTGCAGCCATCCTACCCGGATGGCGGGCGGCGGCGATGAGGTGACCACCGGTTTCCTGTATTATCAGAACGGCAAGGCCGCGGTGAACAGCACGGTAATTGCGGTTTCCTCTCATGTCGTGCCGGGGCTCGGTAGTCCCATTACGCAATTTGAAACGATCACCGACAGTCTCGGGCGGTATTCCTTCGGCTCGCTTCCGGCGGACACTTATAATATCTATGGAACAAATGATTCTCTTGCATCGTTCCAAGCGGGCGTTGAAGTCAACAATAGCGGAAGAAAAACAATCCGTAATGACACGCTCAAACCAACCGGAAGCATCATCGGCACTGTCAGGCTTTCGGCGTCCCAAGACAGCCGCACGGTCATTATCATGGTGATCGGCAGCACTATGGTCACCGGGCCCGATGACAGCAGCGGATATTTTTCGCTGAACGGGCTGGCGCAAGGGACGTATCCTGTCCGGTTTTTGGCCGTCGGCCCACAGTATCCAGTGCTTGACACGAGTTTTTCCGTGAAGAGCGGCGAAACAACCTATATCGGCGAGATTCTCATCAATAGTTTTGCCGCATTGGACTCAATCGCAAAGACGAATGGAATGCTCAAGGCCCGAAGGCCTGACCAAAACCAGTAAATAGCAAATTGTTTTTCATTTGAAAACATTTCAATGGAAGGAGACCGTATGATTAAGAACAAGTGCGTCGAAGCATCCGTTTTTGTCGTCGTTTTGCTCGTTGCGATCTTATTATCGTGTTCATCGAACAATACCGGCGTTGCGCCAATCCAAAATTCCGGCAAATATTACGGATATATCTACAATCAAAACGGTTCGGCCGCGAAAGGTGCCCAGGTGAGCATCGTGCCCGCGGATTATGTTCCTTCGCAGGGACTTGAGAAAAGAGGCGCAATAGACGCGGCAATCGTGACCGACCAAAACGGACGGTTTACAATAGATACCATTTCCGCCGGAACATATAACTTGTTCGGTGAAGGCAACGGCGTTGCATCGTATGCTGCGTCCGTTACCATTAATGAGGCGGCAAAGGAATCATTAATCGCCGTCGATACGCTTAAAACCCCCGGAAGCATTAAAGGCGTCATCCAGTTGGCGCCCCAGGGTGATAGCCGCAGGGTTTTTATCATGGTGATAGGTAGCTACCTGTCGACAACCCCCATTGACTCGGATGGAAATTTTACTGTAAAAAATCTTGCTCCGGGAAAATATCGGTTCCGCTTTCTGGCAATGGACCCTCAATTTCCGGTGCTTGATACCGTGTTTACCGTTGTGTCGGGAAAAACAACCGATGTCGGAAACATTGTTCTGTCAACTTCACCGGGGGAAAATGTTCAGCAATTGGAAATCGCGAACAATGAAATTACCGGCTGGGGCATTGACACTAATGGTCTTGGCGCTGGTTATTCGAGTCAAAATCCCTTTGCTGTATCCGCGGCTAATTTGCATAATGTCATTGACGGGGGCGATATGCAATATATTGACGAGGGATGTATCGAAGCGATCTTTGAGTATTTACAGAAATACAATTCCTTTGAACAGGCAACGATTTATTTCATGGATTTCGGGACCACCGCCAATGCCGCTGCAATGGTCCAGCGCCAAGCATCCATATATTCCCCGCTCATTAACATACCCGGTTATGACAGTACTGTCACGATTGCATCTCCGGCACTTGGAGGAATAACGGTTTTTGCTCATTTCGGCAAGTTTTATATCGAAGTATCATTCATCGGTTATCAAGACCAATCCCAAGCGATTTCGGACGCCAAACTGTTTCTTGACTTGATAAAATCCAAGATCCAATAGCGCGTGGCGGGCGATGCATAATGGAATAATCGCCCGCCTATTGACGAACGATAAGGCGCTTATTGCAAACGATGCCATTAAAACGGGGCGGATCAGAATGCGTCGGGCGGGCATGGTCCGGCCGCGGGGCCTGTTAATTTCAATAAATCTTTAGGGGCTTGTACTACCGACCGAGCGCTTCACAAGCACTTTCCCGCCCTGATCGATGAATCGCTCAAGCACGATCCCGTCAACGCGCGCAGTGCCGGTTCCCTGTAATTTCTGGCCGCGAAGGTTGTAGAATTCGCCTATGGTCTTTGATTTTTCCAATGGCTGGGAAACCGGAATTCGTTCTATTCGGTTCGAAGCAGGCGCAGGTTTGACATAGATTTTTACAGAATCGGGAGACCGATCCAGATAAACTGGAAGAGCAGGACCAGTATATTGTGCAATAATATAGTAGCTTTGATCTGCGGCATTGGTATAAAACGTAGTAGTGCTTCCTTTGGCGGTACTTAGAAAACTTGCCGTTGTCGCGGGAGACAACGACCACTCGCACAGCGAAGATACGTCAAGACGAATTCCACCCGTATCATCCATTACAAAGGCATGTAAAACAACGCTATCTCCTTCTCCAACAATAGTGTCCCTTGGTTCCAATTTAAGCTCCCACTCACAAGGACAAACAGCAATAATATCCGTGGTAATTCTTATATCAGAACCCGGCACATGGCGTTGGGCATAGAAAACATCTAACACATTAGGTTTACCTGTCGTCAATCCTGGAAGCGAATCGAGGTTTATCAAGGCCGCTTGCGGGCCTTGTATGCCGCCAAGGTCACCTGCCAAACGTCCGTTGATAAATATCCACAGGTCGTCGCCCTCGAAATTAAAGGTGAGACCTTTTTTATACATAAATTCCCAGTGCATTTCCATGGAGAAAGAATAATTGTGCATCCTTGGCGTCCCCTGGGAAACTTCATTGCCAAACCCTCTTCCGTCCAGCGGGAAAAAACTGGAGTTGGCATATTCGAAGGTACCAAACGAACCTGCTACCAACGTAAAATTCAGCGTGTCGTAAATGACGATGTTCTTGAAAGCGGTATCGTAGTTTACTGTGCCGAGCGGGTTCGTGCACATTGTTGTGGCGGGATTCGTGTAATTGGGAATGGTGAAACTTCCGATAGTCCAGGGCTTGAACCATTTGGCGATTTGGCAATTATAATAGGGGGTCGGCCCAAGGGCGGGTTTGCCTTGCGAGTCAAGCATAGCGGCGACCATGCCCGTATGCAGTCCCGAGTTTGATTCGGGATTGATCTTAAACTCCGGGTTGCTGCCGTCCGCATGAAAATCGTAGAAAGTAACTGGGATTTTTATGGTGGGCGGAAATATTGTTTGTGGCAAGACGAAACTAACCAACGAAACAATAACGGCAGCAACGACAGGAATGAATTTCATACTTACCCTCCATGAGGCTGATAAGAATCGAATTGTATGGCTTTGAATAACAGTCGCTGCTTTGAAAAAGGCGGTTCAAATTTTCCTCGCCTTGACGTCCTCATTGCTGACGGCCGCCACGGCATTGAGGGACGCGGTGCTGGCGCACAATCCGGAATCATTTTTTTTGATTAAGTAATTCGCCGACAAGTTCGCGCAGCTTTGCGAAGTGCGATCCTTCCCAGTAAATCTTTCCGCACGAATCGCAGCGGGAAAAAATGTCGTAACATTTTTTAGTCTGGCCCTTAAGCAGATCGATGATCTCGTTCTTTTCGACCCGTGCAATAATCCCGTTACATAGCGCGCAACGCGAAAATGGCACGGAAACCTTTTGAAGGTCGAAGCGTTCGATGATCTCATGCGCCTGTTCGCGCCATTCGGTCGAGCGCACGCAGTACCCGTGCGTAACCGCCGAATGCTTAAGCAGGCCACGGTCGCGGGTGAGCACGATGCGGTGGTCAGAAGAGGCGATCGCAACGATCTCATGGTCAGTGTAATCGTTGCGATACAGCGTATTGAAACCCAGGACACGCAGGGCACGGGCCAGGCGGCCAAGATGCACGTCGCAAATAAACGCAACGGTCCTTAGCGGCGCGGGCCTCAGCCGTGTCACATTGGTCACATCGAGCGATTCGAAAACCGGATAAACCACAACGTCGTCTTTGTCGTGCATCCGGTAGGAAAAATCAATAGATACACCATTGACCAGAATGACATCGATTTCGGTGTGCGGAACGCCGAGCGACTCGATGATGTCCTTGACTGATGGCGAGTCGCCGAAGGTGGTCGGGAAGCGGACCTTTCTGCGATGCGGAGGCAGAAAATCGTTCAATTCCTCATAAAAACGGAAGGTCGCGGTGGAAGGAGACATGTTCGTAAATATACATTGCAGTTGACGCTCGCCGTTCCGCCGGTCTCTGGCATTTGCCGGCGGAACTTTTCCTTATTTCAAAAACACCAGCTTCTTGACTAATACACAGCCGTCGATGACGGCGGCCAGCTCAAAGCATCCATGCCCGATGATCGCGCCGTTTTCGGCCCTGCCGTCCCAGAAAACGGAATGGACTCCGGCTTCGACCATTGCATCGACCAACCGCTTGACGACCCGTCCCGACAAATCGTGCACAGTAAGCGAAACCATTGAGCCGTGGGCAACCGAGAACTTGATCGTCAGACCTCTACGGGCCTGCATCGTCCCATCGATAAGTATTCGTTGATTGTTTTCAGCGTGGAAAAGCCCTGGACTTTTAACGGCGCTGGAGTTGCGGTAGGTTTTCCACATATCATTGGTGACGGCGTCCCAGCTCGCGCCTTGGCGTTCCCAATCGGGCGAGAAATCCCACCCGCGCGCGGCTTTTATGGCCACGATCTCCGCGCTGTCGGAATGCGTCTGCGTCATCCACCGGTCGCAATATCCGAAGAAATCCGGATGGTTCCAAAGGCCTGCGACTTTCATGAGCCGCGCGCTGAGCGCTTCGGCTATCCATGCATGGCTTGTGCAGCAGCGCCGGTAAGCTTCGCCGAGTGGCGCGGTATAGCCCGGTTCGCAGCAATACCATTGCGATGGCGGCGTGTCTTCGTACGGGCCCCAACCGGGCGAGGTATTTACCGGCTGGCCGTTCCACAGGCCCTGGTGGCCCGTGTAAACGTAGTTCGTATCGCCGGTCGCCCAACAGAACCCGCGCGACGTTTGCATGTCTTCGCCGATACGCAATGCAGGATACGTGGCGGTTGGCGCGGCCATGGCGCTGTCGCCCAGCATGATGCCCGAAAAAATCATGGGCCATTTGCGGCCCGTGCCATGCCCGCCGTGCGCCTGCCATCCGCGCGACGCGTTGCATCCGCGCACGATGCCCCACAAATCGATCCCGTATTGCACCAGTCCTTTCATGAGCGAGTCTTTTTCGGCCCGGGTAAAATTACACATGAGATACAACGTGGCGATGCCCACGGCGCGCCCGGTCTCAGCCGAATAATGCGGCATATAGTCAAGCGGCGCGTCGAACCCGAAAAAACACGCGTCGAGCCAGGGACTGCTCATGAAGTGCCACGACCATTCGTGGAGCATGGCCGCGGTCATGCTGTTGACGCGCGCGAGGTCCGGCAGAAGGCCCCAGCGCAAGCTGTCGGCATAATACAGCTTTTGCCCCCTGTCGCAATAGGCCGGGCGAAAAGCGTCGGTGGCCACCGGCGCGGCCATGCAGGTGAGGACCCCGGCGGTTTTGCAGATGCTCTCCGTGCCGTTTCCCGTGCTGAGCCAGGGGCGAATGACGGCCCGCGCACTGTCGCTGATGCTTATGGTGGAAACGAGGGCGTCACCCGGCTTGAGAAAAATCGGCGGATACTTGCGGAAAGCGGGCCGGTAATTCGCGGAGCGGTCGTCGAAACCGGTGCCCTGGTCTTCGGGCGGAATGTTAAGCACCGAGCCGCTACGCGCAGGGCTTACGGTGGGGGCGGGCGCGATCGCGGACACCGTGCAGGCGCCCACGACGTAGAAATCGCCATTGACGAATTTCCCAACGGGTGCGCCGTGGCTCAGTGTCCAGGTGATGCCGTGCACGCTCACGCTGCCTTGCACGGGAAGGTCGGAAACAAGCGGCGTTGAAGCGACGGCGAAATCGAGGCCGCAGAAAAAAATGACCATAAATAAAACAGCATAAATGCGCATGGGGAAGCCTCCTTGAAGGGAACCGACGGTATTCGATACATAGTATACCACGCCGTGCAGTTTAATGCAAAGCGTTGTTGTAGCATGTTTTCATTTTGTTGATTTTTATTGGATTTGACAGTTGCGCAATTATTAAATTATTGGCATTCAATTAACGCGTCTGAGGCGGACACCATCGTTAACATTCAGGAAAGGAGTCGTTATGATAAAAAACTTATGTTCTGTTCGCAATTGCATAGTGGTTTTGCTTTCATTCGGCTGTCTTTTTCAGACTTTTTCCGCTCCCCTTTTCAAAGCGATAATGTGGTCTGTCAATGATCCGTGGCATTTTTTCATGCAGGATGCCAAAGCTTACATACAGCAGCTTGGCGTTCAGTACAACTTCCAGGCCGATTATTCCGAGGATTTGACCCAGCACACGGATGCATTCCTATCCCAATACCAACTATACATTAACCTTAATATTGAAGTGACCCCGCTCACCGCCCCGCAGAAAACGGCATTTGAAAATTTCATTAACGCGGGCAAAGGGTGGGTAGGGTTTCATATGGCGGGCAATAATAAGCAAATTTGGCCCTGGTACGATGCTTTTTTAGGCGGATGCCGGTTTACCGGCCATCCGAATATCCAGCGTGGGACGATAAATGTCGAAGACACGACCCATCCGGCGTCCAAGCATCTGCAATTCCCTAAGTGGCAAGTGTTGGACGAATTCTATGAGTGGGACAAGAGCCCGCGTCCCAATGTTCGGGTACTGGCCAGTTTGGATGAGAAAACATATAAACCTGCAATGGCCATGGGCGACCATCCGTACATCTGGTGCAATGAGAAATATCCCAGAACCATTTTCATCGGACTGGGGCATCGGGATTCGTTGTGGACATTGGAGCCGTATTTCCGCAACCTTGTTCGAGACGCCATTTTATGGGCCGGAAAGATCACTACCGCTATCGGAGGCGACCCCGCGCCCGCCGCGACCGCACGGCTTACCATGCGCGTGAACCGGCGGACCGTTTCGTTTTCCCCGCCCGCGAAGAATTTCAGCGCAATCTTGACCGATGCAACAGGTCGGACCGTTGCTCTGCGCGAGGCAAGCAACGGCGCATGCAGCTTTGACCGCGCCTTACTCCATAACGGGGTTTATTTCATACGCGTCACGTATGGCGCGGGCCGCATCACCGAGCGGATTATTTTGCCATGACCTGCATCACGGGCCGACTAGCAGGCGGCATCTGTCTGTTGATGTACCTTTCCATGCGATAATATAATGGCCCGGCTTGACCCGTTGCCCGCTCACATCGCGTCGGTCCCATTCTATGGCGCGGCTGCCCGACGGTCCTTTGATGAGTCTGATCAATGCGCCGTTCAAAGTATATACCTTGACAATTGCGTTTTCTTCCAGCGCATAGGGAAGCTGCAGGATGGTTTGACTGCGATTATTGATAATCCTGAATGGTTGCGTGTTCCCGGATTTTCCCGGCATGGCCATTGCCGTAACAGGTCCGAGCGGCTGCGACGGAAGATTGTATGAAACGCCAAGGCCGCATCCGCCCCATGAACCCCTAACGCCGTTAGTGCCATAAGCCCCCTTGGTCCCTCCGTCAAACCACATATTATAGGCCAGTACCGTGTCCTGGAGCGTCCAATACTGCTGGGGGTTTAACGCCAGGGCGGATTGCATCCTCACGATCTTGACATCGGATAATCCGGTCACGATGTTCCGGGCGGCCAGCCAGCGTAGTTCCGCGGCGACCGCATCCGCTTTTTGTCCGGCCGTGGGCACAGTGGCCGTATCGAAATACACGGCGATCCGGGGATAGGGTTGCGCCATTTGATTGCCGAATGCAAAATACCCGAGATAAACCATTGCGTTGCCGACGGAGTGGCTTCGGTAGCTATAACTGCAACTGAAATAAGGCGTGGGCGTCCAGTCAAAATAATGGTTTATTGTATCCCCTGGGAATTTCAGTAAAATTCGTACAGTTGATTGTCCTTGTTCCGAAGGAAGAAGCGATGAAAGATCGAATGTTATATTCCTACTTATTAGGGCTTTGCACGGATCACCCTTTGCGTCATGGGACAAAACCAGGTCCACTTCAGGCGGCTGGGACATTGAAAGGGTCCCGGTGGAATGCAATGCGAAAAGATGATCCCAACAACCTCCCCCGTAACTGAGCGATAGCGTCAGCATATCATATTGAATGCGGACTTCGGATGTTAAAACCGGGTCCGCGGGCAATTGCTGCGGCAGACCGCCAGGATGCATGCTCAGCGACTCCCCGATCCGCACGGAGGAATCGCATACACGAAAGTAATTCACTCCCTCGGCTCCCATGGTTTCCATTCGGGGAAAATCGACTATTTCCCAATTGTTAAGTACCGCGCCCGCGTAATATTTGCTTTTGGAGTCCCCGCATGCATACGACGCGACAACGGATAAAAAGACCAACATGCTTACCGCATATGAAGTTAATTTTGCATTCATAACGCCTCCTTGACGCTTCCGTAAAAACGAATTATCGGAAAATCGGAATACTCCGTACAAAGGTTTTTAGCCCTGCCTGCATGCTAAGTAAATAACAACCCAACGCTATGTTTCGGGTATCCCAATTTATACTGTACGAGCCTGATACTAGATGCTTATTGACAAGGGTGGCGACTTCATGGCCGGATAGATTATAAATCTTAACGGATACCTGTTCTGAATAAACAAGAGAGAATCCAATGATTACGTCAGGGCTAGGCCGGCGCAAAGCATATACGTCCAAAGTTGTTTGTTTTCGCATCACCGGCCGTGACGCATGATTTATTGCCCCTGTCATTTCTGAAAGAGGCCTATGCCATATACCGGCACTAAAAGTCCCTGCAAAGATAGTGCCGCCGCTCACGGCAAGAGAAGTGACATCCTTAATCGGGAGGCCGGAATTGACCTCGGTCCACTGGGTACCGTTATTGGCGGACTGGAAAACATGGCCTTCATCAGTCCCTGCAAAGACAGTGCCGTCGCTCACGGCAAGAGACCATACCTCTAAATTTGTAAGACCGTTATTGACCTCGGTCCAGCTTGTTCCATTATTAGTGGATAGGAAAACACCACCGCCATAAATCCCCGCAAATAGAGCGCTGCCGCTTATCGCAAGAGACCAGACATATTTGCTTTTGAGGCCGGCATTAACCGCAGTCCAGTTTTTGCCATCGTCGGCGGAAAAGAAAACACCGCCACCATCAGCCCCGGCAAAGATTGTATCGCCTTTTACTGCAAAAGCTCTGAAAACAGTATGGGTGGCGAGACCGGCATTAGCCGCTGTCCAACCGGCACCGTTATTGGCGGAAAAGAAAACACCGCTTTCAACGGTCCCGGCAAAAATCTTATCGCCATTCGCTGCAAGAGACATGACATACCGGCCGGTGAGGCCGGAATCGACCGCGTTCCAGCTTGCGCCGTTATTGACTGAAAGGTAAACGCCGCCGCCATAAGTCCCGGCAAAGATGGCGCCGCCGCCAATGGCAAAAGACCTGACATCCATGGTCGTGAGGCCGTTATTAGCTGCTGTCGCGCTTACACCGTTATCGGAGGAAAGGAAAATCCCGTTTTGCCAAGTCCCGGCAAAGACAATGCCGCCGCTTACTGCAAGCGCTTCAATATGGCTGCTGCCTTCCAGCCCATTAGTTTGAACCCACTCCGCATTTGCCGCATGCGTTAATAAAACCAACCCCATACTGACAATAAACTGTATCAATAAGGTTTTCATGCACGCCGCCGATCTATGGATATTAAAAGAGATCAATTTCGCCGTATCCTTATGGAATGATGATTTCAATATCGCTTACTTGTTTGCCGGGCGCCAAGTTGACGGTCGTATCGATCGATCCTCTCCCCCAATAAGATTTTGAGTTATTGACAAAAGTCAGATCGAATGTACCGGCGGCCATATTGTCCAATTGAAAATATCCCGTTGAATCGAGCGGCGCGAAATACCGGGTGCCCCATATGAATGCGTTCCATTGTCCGGTCGGCGCCGTCTTTTGCGAATTTATTGTAATGTAAAGATGTCCCATTATCGATGACATCGACCTTAATGTATCGACCAACGTATCATGCTTATTGGCAACAAGGTCTATACCGGCAAACAGGACGGCTTTAAGACCGGCCGTCGAGGAAACGATTATATTGTAGGCGCCAGTTTTGCACCGTGTAAATTCCACAACGGGGACATTGCGGGTGAGGAATGCCGAGTCCGCAAAACCGGTGTCCGTGACGGGACAATACATCTCACCGCACAATGAGATACGATAATCGCCGTCCATTTTTCCCTCGATCGACACGAGCGGGACCGTATCGCAAATGATGACACGGGCGATCGTTTCCGATGCACCCCCTCCCTGATGGTCCGATACTGGAACTTGCTCGGCACAGCCCAGACACAGGGCGGCAATAAGAAGCGCATAGACCGGACGGAGCGGATTCATGGGTTATTCTCCGATTTCTTTCGATAAAGGGAATACCTGCATGTTAAGCTGTAATACCCGCGTCGGCCTGACCGTGGCCCGCGCTATTTCCATGATGTCCTCGCGCGCCTTACGCAAGCGGTCCATAATCGCGCCCAGTGCATCGCTATCGACACTCATCGTGACCGTGGACATTTCTCTTTGCCGGCGTTCAAAGCGGTCGTAAGCCGTTTTGGCCAGATCCATGCACGCTATCTGATACGATTGCACCGCCACCGCTTCGGTTTGAGGTCCCGTTGACACAACGTCATCGATGCGCTCATAAACCCCGTTTTTTGATGTACGTATCATCCCCAGCTTTTTCAGGACCATGAGGCCTTTTTTCATTTCGGATGGGCGAAGGCGAGGAGACAGCAGTTTTGCTGTTTGCGCGAGGTTGCCGTCGGTAACGCGGGTTATGGCGACGAGTTCGCGCAGAGCCGCGTAATACCAGTTCCGGTAAAACTCATAGTGGTCCGGCGTTATCGCCTTATACCCTTTTCTCTTAAAGGCCGCCAGATCGTCGAAATACCTTTTGCGTTCGACAATTGTGCGGGCCTGGTTGTAATGGACAAGCGTGGAAAAGTATTCGGCCTCCGGCCGGTTCAATTTTAAAATCTTGATGAGTTCAAGGACGACACGTTCGGAAATATTACGCTTGCCCTGGAGTACCCACGAAAAAAAACCCGTGGAGCGGATACCAGCCTTTCGTGATATTTGCCGCAGGGAGAAAGCGCCGGACTGGCTTCGTTTCTCAGCCAGGAGGTCCCTGAGGAAAGCACGGTAATCGGTGTAGGTGAAGATGTCGGGCATATGGTTCCTTTATTTTTAATATACACTCACGGCAAGAAAAAAACATCCCCTTGACCAAAGATTTCGCTCACCGATGGTGAGCGCCTCTAGAGGCAAGCTTTATGTTTTATCCTATATAAAATAGAATGCCGTATCGAAAAATGATGCCATTATAATATTTATTATGTAAATATTCAGTGAGCGATTATAACGTAACATGGTTTTTACTCCACACAACGAAATTCTAGTATATATTTATTCTTGTAACTACCCACGTTCCCTGAACTAAGCCGAAGGGAACTCATTTACATGCCTGCTCACTTCGGCTTCGCTCAGTGAGCGGTGCGGAGTAATTCTTATTCTTCAAGAAAAACACGGTGGAAAGAACCCGCACTTGGACACATTCCATTTTATCATTGACAGCCCTAAATCAAGCGAACCGGAAAAGATCGCGGAACACCTTCCCCCGGCAATCCGCTACACGTCGATTGATCCGATAACAAACATCCGCATGTTGTCGAAGGACCTGAAAGAAGACGACGTACCGTTCGATGCCAGGCCGGACATCGCGCAGGCCCAGAAGGACCTTCCCTTTAAGCACCATATCGCCTTTAAATCGAGGCACACGATCAGGACCTGGCTGGCGGACAGGGAAACCGGCGAAATCATCGCCCAGGTTTTTCACCCCGACGCTTCATACGATTTGATCCTGATCCCGATCAGCAAATACCGCTTTCGGGAACATAAGGAGATAAAATTCGACAAATACGCCGGCGCTTTAGCCTGCCCTTACTGCAAGGGGAAACTCTTGCGCGACGGAAAGGATTTTTCCTGCGAAACTTGTAACGTACGATATCCTTTTACCGGCAACGCAATCGATTTTCTGCCGGAAAAACTCCGCGCCGAATTTTCCATCACGCCCACGGACAACGTGTCCGACTGGGGACTGGACAAGCGGGTTGCCGATACGGTCCTTGAGCACCCCGACAGGCTCTACCTCAACGTGGGGGCAGGGTTCACGCTGCAAAGCTTCGAAAATATCGTCAACCTGGAAATCGTGGATTACCCGCCGACCGATATTCTTGGTATAGGGGAAAAGCTCCCGTTTCTGGACGCATCGTTCGACGGCGTCATAAGCCTGGTCGTCCTTGAGCATGTCAAGGACCCGTTCGCCTGCGCCCGGGAAATGGTTCGCGTGCTCAGGGAAGGCGGAGAGCTTTTCTGTAGCGCGCCTTTTTTGCAGCCCTATCACGGGTTCCCGCACCACTATTACAACATGACCCATACCGGGCTGGCCAACCTTTTTCCAGGAATGGAAATCAAGAAACTGGATGTCCCGAGCTATCTGCATCCCATGGCGGCAATCAACTGGATCATGAATTCCTATACGGCCGGGTTACCGGAACATTTGAGGAAACAATTTTTGTCTTTGACGATCGAAGACCTGCTGGCCACATTTGCAAACCAGAATTATGTTGACCATCCGCTGTGCCGGGAGCTTTCACCTGCCATGCAGCTCGGGCTTGCCTGCGGCACATTCATCCATGCCGTAAAGCCCGGTCAGGCCGCGGCCCCTACTGAATATTTCCCGTTATAACGCCGCGTGTGATCGACAGATAACCCGTCCCATACGAACCAAGCGGCCGGGCCGAGGCGGTCAGATCAATCAGATTGACTAAACCGCCTCGCTGCCAGTCGAGCAGTATGACCTTCATGCTCAGATTGTTATACGTATTGAGGGAATCGGCAGGGGTTACTTCGTAGGTGCTTGTGTTCTGGTTATAGTCGTACCGCGTAAAATGAAGGCGCGCGTGCCGTTTGGTGATAAATGAACTGTCCGGCGACAGGATATCGATGCGCATCTGGTCTCCCGTATTCGTTGCGCCCTGCGAGTAGTCCTGCGAATAAAAATATATGCGCACGGTGTCGGCGTCGAAAGC
>Ga0182017_10000939_pt1 | contig 22858 bp, 20 predicted proteins | sample 712E3DmetaG_FD_120492 | JGI IMG/M metagenome (GOLD analysis project Ga0182017, IMG submission 120492) | Permafrost microbial communities from Stordalen Mire, Sweden - 712E3D metaG | ecosystem: Environmental > Terrestrial > Soil > Wetlands > Permafrost | place: Sweden: Stordalen | collected... | reverse complement strand
ATTATACAATTGGTATGCGGCAACCGACAGCCGCAATATAGCGCCCACAGGTTGGCATTTACCCACCGAAACCGAGTGGAGAACCTTAATATATTATTTGGGAGGCTTTAGTGTAGCAGGTGGGAAAATGAAAGAAACCGGCACAACGCATTGGAAAACACCAAATACAGGCGCTACCAACGAAAGTGGCTTTACTGCTTTACCCACTGGCTTCCGCGATTATCTCGGTACCACTCCCATAGGCAAGTTCTTAAGCATGGGCTACGATACCTACTATTGGAGTTCTACCCCCATAGACCCTAACTTCTATCTTCTTCCCTGCTTGTTCTATAGCGACGTTACTTTCGATCAATCCGGCTTCTATAACACTGACGGTTTAGCTGAGCGGCTGGTTAAGGACTGACAATTTGAGTATTTGACTATTTTTTAATTTTTCCAAAGGGGAAACTAAATTAAAAATGGGGGGGGGAAAAGCAGATTAAAAAACAACGAAACGCCAACTCGGACGGTTTAATTAATTGGCTTCGCCGAGCTCTCCCGCTTAGGCGGGATTGGTTGCCTTTTGCAACCCGGACTACTTCTCGATTAGCCCCTAAAGTATATGCGACCAAATTCATTTCAACTTATCAAATTTGGTTGCACCCGGACTAATCCTGCTGCCGAGACAAAGTCAATAGGGTTGCAAGCCGACCCCGCCTTCGGCGAGGGCAGGCGCTCTGGTGCCTTGTTTTTTGCTCACCACCTTGACTGTTTCATCGTGACCCGAAACTCACAACCATTACCCGGACTTGGTACAGTCAAGACAAATTACCGTGACCCAAAACTTTTCAGCCACCTACCGGGACTGGCAAAAAACGCGGTACCGCGACCCTTCGCTAACGCTCTGGGCAGGCTCCGACGGCACCTAATTAAACCGCCGGGCCGTTAGCAGCCAGTGAAGAAAATCCCATACAGAAGTCGTATCTATTTATTCTCATCAGATCGATTAAAAGAGACTTGAAAAGGTGGTAAAATAGGCTCCTCAAATGAGAAGTATAATTAAATTTGCTAATTGAGATCAAATATCTAAGTCAAATGAAATACTATTATTTTTTAAGTTTCGTATTGTTGTTATCATGTAAGAATAATACAAAAACAGTCATATCAGGAATTATCGAAAATCCTAAATCAGAATTTGTTCATTTGACTCTTGGTGATAGTATTCTGACCAATAAACTTGACAAAACAAACATGTTCAATTTTGAAATCAATATAACCAAATCGGGTTATTATAGGTTTGACCATGAAGAACATACAAATTTATTCTTATCGCCTGGTAAAAATCTTCGATTAAGCCTTGATACGAAAAGATTTGATGAGTCACTATTCTTTACCGGGGATCTGGCAGCAGAAAACAATTATCTTGCCTGGGAATCATTAGAATTTGAAAAAATCCAGAACCCCCAAATCAGGTTATATAATTTAGAAAAGGACAAATTCAGTAATTTCATTGATTCAGTAACGACAAATATTAGTAATAGGCTTTCATCTATATCTGCTCCTGATTCAACATTTTTACGTACTGAAAAGAAGAAAATTGAAACCTTTAAGAAATCATATCTTAACTATTATGATAAGATGCATTTACTTCAGATGGGAAATATAGCCCCTGATTTTAAATGTAAAGACATGAACGGGACTAATTACACTCTAAATAATTTCAAGGGTAAGGTATTGTGTATTGATGTTTGGGCAACATGGTGCACAGGTTGTTTAAATGAAATTCCATATTTTAATCGACTTAAAGAAAAATATGCATCCTCTCACATACAATTTATTAGCATTTCCATTGATGACAAAAGGGATATTTGGTTAAACACTATTCAAAAAAAGGATTTAAAAGGGATTCAACTTTGGGCTCAAGATGGAAAGAACTCACAATTCAGCTTGGACTATTATTTAGAGGAATGTGGGTTGCCTTGCTTTATCCTAATTGATGCCAACGGTAAAATACTAAATGCTAGGGCACCAAGACCGTCAGAAAACTTAGAAGACATCCTAAAAAATCTTGACAAAAAAAATTAAATACCAGCTGCTAACTCGGTCGGTTTAATTAATTGGCTTCCATAGCCCGGACAGCTCCGTAGTTAGCCCCCAAAGTCTATGCGATTAAACTCAATTCGACTTATTAAATTCTGTGGCACCTTGACTGTTTTGTCTCCCAGGACAGTGTCAGTAGGGCTATGGGCCGACCCCGTCTTCGGCGAGGGCAGGCGCGCTGGTGCCTTGTTTTTTGCTCACCACCTTGACTGTTTCATCGTGACCCGAAACTCACAACCATTACCCGGACTTGGTACCGTCAAGACAAATTACCGTGACCCAAAACTTTTCAGCCACCTACCGGGACTGGCAAAAAACGCGGTACCGCGACCCTTCGCTAACGCTCTGGGCAGGCTCCGACGGCACCTAATTAAACTGCCCGGGCCGTTATGTGGCATAGCCCGCAAATCCAGAGACTGTCTACATTATAGAATTTATCATGACAAAATATTTTCGTCCACCTACCAGGACTCAGCCATCTAGACTGTTTTATCGTGAAGGGACAACTTCATAGCTTTTAGCTGGACTTTTAAAAAGCTACGACACATAACGGTTTGCGCTATGAGCATTTGGCGGGCTTCGGAGCGCTTCACTATCAAACTACACCAAAACTTGATGTGATATTGAATGCCAAATAACCGTATAAACGCCGCCATTGCATATGAGCGCGTGTTAGCGATTGACATTTTTATATTAAATTAACCCAATTAATATTAACTAAAATCATTTTCAAATCAGTTTATAATTTAAGACTACAATTCCACAATCAAATGAAATAGATTTTATAAGTGTCAAATTTTGTCTGCTATCAAGTTCATTAAAAATTGTCAAACCGCTACCAATTGCAGTTGGATTAATGAATAAATGAAACTCGTCAACCAGTCCCTTTTTAATTAAAGCTGAGACAAAAGTTGATCCGCCATAAACGATGATGTCTTTACCATCTTGATTTTTTAGTTTTGTGATTTCGTCAACAAGGTCGCCTTTTGCTAAAATGGTATTATCCCATTCTGACTTGTCAAGCGTTTTGGTAAAAACAATTTTTTTCGTACTATTAAATTTATCAGCGCCTTCTTGTTCTGGATTAGAAGCCCAATGTGGAATAAAACCTTGTGCAAGTTTTCGTCCAAGAATTATGCAATCGAAAGATTCCGATATTTCTGTTACATATTTTTTAAGCTCATTGTCCCAGTTAAAAACCATCCAGTCCATTTCGCCATTTGGCCCAGCTATGTATCCGTCTACAGTCATTTGAACTTGAAGTTTTAATTTTCTCATTGTTCTTTTTTTATTTTGTTACAAAATATATAACATTTATAGATTGTAAAAGTTTATCTGAGGTCAACGCTGTTTTGCTTGCCGCTAACGGTCTAAAGAAAATTTCGTATATTTATTTAACCGAAACAAATAACATGAATATAAGAACTTGCCCGCATTGTAATTACAAATATTCAATACTTGAATATAAAAAACAAATACCTATCATGTTCCGTCCTTTAGAATGGAATTGTAAAAATTGCAACAAAAAAATCACTCTTAATTTTAAAAGAAGAGTTATCGTTGGTTTAGCTTTTATCGGTCTTTTTGTAATCCTATATGCAATAAAAAATACTACAGGGATGACACACCCAATATGGGCTGTTCTATTAATAATTTGCACCATTGGTGCGATCTTTATATCTGCTTTTGACTCCTTTAAAAAAGCAGAATAAAACTTCAAATCAGGACTAGAAGATTTTTAATTTGCTACGACCACATAACACGGACGGTTTAATTAATTGCCTTCGTCAGCCCGGACTGCCTCATTATCAGCATCCAAAGTCTACGGTATTAAATTTATTTCAACTTATAAAACCTTGTGGTACCCGGACTGATCCTGCTGCCGAGACAGAGTCAATAGGGCTGCCGGCCGACGCTCTGCTGTCATGGTTTTTGCAGAGCCACTTAGACAACTTTACCGGGACCAGAGACTCACAGCCGTCAACCGGGATTCGTCCATCTACCAGGACTATCCCATCTGGCAGCTTTACCGTGACCTATGACTCTCAGCCGTCAACCGGGATTATCCCATCTAGACTGCTTATCGTGACAAATCAACTTTCAGCCATCTACCGGGACTTTTCCACCTTGACAATTTTATCATAACTAGATAACTCCTACCCATCAGCCGAGACAATCTAAATCACCATTGGCAACTGACGCTGCCATTCTAATGCATTTTTGCCTGCTTGAACTACTAAAAGACAATAATTTTGTAACTTTAAGATTTAAACATGTCAAGTTGAAATATGTGATATTGATTAATCAGCTTATTAACTAACTCTTCAACTAAGTATGAGGCTTTGAGAAACCATGAATAAGCCTAGACATCAGCATTTTATTCCAAAATCATACTTAAAGAACTTTTTTATTGAGAAGGATAAAAATTATTTTGTTGAAGCTAAACTTAAAACCGAAGAGAGTCCGAGATCCAATTTAATATATATTAATGTTATATGCGTAAATAGAAATCTATAGGCAATCCCTAATATTGCTGACGAGTCAAAATATATTTTAAAAAGTTTTATGCTGAAAAAATAGACTCCTTATACCCTTGGTTTTATAGTATGCTTATCGATCTTAAGGTAAAATTCATTTCTAAAGTAGATAGAGCAGAAAACGGACGGCTTGACCACATTTAGCCAGTCAGATGACATTAATTATATTTAGCTAAGCATGAAATTTTCAACTCAGGCTTTCTTTGGTCAATTTATTCCGGCGAAAGATGGTCAGAGCCACTGGATTTTCCATGTAACTAACACCAATCATAATAACCCGTTTGTTCCAGAGCTCATACGAAAGACTTCCCCCTGGGGGATAAGATGTAGTTATGAACTTAATCACGACAAAACTGTTTAATATAAAATACTCAAGACTCCACATTAATAAAAGAAATGACTCACATTCAATGAAAATGGATATTTTACTAGTTAAGAATATGGTTTGTCATCGCTGTATACTTACAGTCGAAAACATTTTGATAAAATCGGCAATCCCTTTTGATAAGGTACTTTTTGGTGTGATTCATCTGAAGAAAGATATAAGCCAGGAACAAAAGAAAAACCTTTCTTCAAATCTGAAAAATGAGGGATTTGAATTAATTGATAGTCGCTTGAACGGACTTATTGAAAAAATAAAATTGCTTTTAATTAAAAGAGCCCGAAATGAGGTTGATAAAAAAGATATCAAGCTCAAGCTTTCAACTTACCTCTCAGAAGAACTTCATTATGAGTACACCCATCTTAGTAGTTCGTTCTCAGAAGTAGAAGGGAGAAGTATTGAGAACTTTTTTATTGAGCAGAGGATTGAAAAAGCAAAGGAGCTGATCTTCTATGGACAGATGACTCTTTCTGAAATAGCTTTTGAACTTGACTACAAAAGTTCAGCATATCTTTCCAGCCAATTCAAAAAAATTACAGGAACCACCCCTTCTGACTTCAAAGAATCAGGAATTGCGAGGCTGAAAGCACTCAATAAAGTCTAAACCCAAAATTTTATAAGTTTTTCCCAAAGTAACATAACACCTGGCATGGTTGTGGATTATACTTTTACCCAATCAAATTCAATAAATAAAGATGAAACTTATAGCAATACTTTCTGTATTTATTTTATTATTTATCAGTTGTCAGCAATCTGATAAAAAAGCTATTTCAGCTGAATTTAAAGTAGACAGATCGTTATTGTCTGATAGTTCATTTGAATCAAAATCCGGATTTAGCATTAATCCTCCAAAAAACTGGTCAAAAACAGAAAGTTACAACTCTGAGCTTCAAAAAAAAATTCTTTATCACGTGGAAAATAAATTGCTTGCAATTTATAAATCAGATTCAACAAATTGTGCATTGATAATTTCTGAGCTACCGGAAACTAACTATGATATTATTAAAGGACTGTTGGGTAAAAGCAATTCTTTTCCCAATAAAGATTCAATTTGGACGAACGTTGAATCTTCTATTTTTAAGTATAAGTCGTATGAGATAATACAGGTTGTTTCTCAAAATTCAAATCTGGTAATCTTTAAATTATTAACTCATAGGCTATCAGAATTATATGAGCTCGATTATATTATACCTCGAAGTGAAATAAATATAAATATGCAATCTGTAGAATCCTCAATAGGTTCTCTTAATTAGGTTTAAACTTAAAATTTAGAAATTATGAAAACAATAAAAGCATTCTTAGGAATTTTTCTTCTTGTAATCTTTTTATCATCTTGCATGAGTCTGACTCATGTTGTTGGAACCGGTGCATCATCAGGCGTAAGCACTGAAAAGAAACAATGGTACGCCCTCTGGGGTTTAGTGCCAATAAATGAAGTTGACTCTAAAGCTATGGCTGGAGGAGCTTCAAATTATACCATAAAATCAAAAGTAAAATTTGTTGACTATGTTATTTCTGCATTTACAAGTGCCGTTACTATAAACGTTCAGACTGTTTCAGTACTGAAGTAATACTTATTGAGGAATCCAGATTGTCTATTTATCAAACTTCACTAAGATGAGATCAATTTTAATTATTGCGATTTTCATGATAGTATTTGTTATTGGGTTTCAGGCACAAGCCGCAGAGACAAAACATTAATTAAACTTTTCAATTTACGCCATCGGGGCGAAGCTTTCGATTTCGATATTCACTTATGAAACTACTTTAGCGCTATGAGAGTTAAAGGATTCAAGAGTGAAACTATATTCAAATAACAGTCTACAAAAATGAGAGCAGTTGTATATGAAAAATACGGAACACCTGATGTTCTTGAATTAAAGAATATTGCAATACCAACTCCCAGAGACAATGAAGTATTGGTGAAAATTTATTCTACGACTTTTAAAGCGGGAGATTGGCGTTTGCGTAAAAGAAATCCATTTCTTGCAAGAATTTATAATGGTTTATTCAAACCTACAAGAGTGAAAATATTGGGATTTGAATTAGCAGGAATAATTGAAGAAGTTGGTAAAAAAGTTAAATCATTTAATAAAGGTGATAGTGTTTTTGCCTCTTGTGGATTGAAATTCTGAGGGTATGCTGAATATAATTGCCTTCCGGGAAATGATTTAATTGCCATAAAACCTTCTAATATGACATTCGAAGAAGCTGCAACAGTTCCTATTGGTGGGCTTACGGTATTAAGATTTTAAAAAAAAGCTGGTGTTACGAATGTGCACAATGTACTTGTATACGGGGCATCAGGAAGTGTTGGTACGTTTGTCGTTCAGCTCACTAAATATTTCGGAGCTGATGTAACAGCTGTATGCAGTACGACAAATATAAACCTTTTTAAATCACTTGGCGCAGATAGTGTGGTTGATTATACAAAGGAAGATTTTACAAAAACAGAGATCCAGTTTGATATTATTTTTGATGGAGTCTTAAAAACGTCTAATTCAGCCTGTAAAAAATTATTAAAGCCAAAAGGGAAGTATATATCTGTAAACAGTTCGGCCAGCAAAAACTCAAATGATATGTTGTCTTTGAAGGAGTTTATTGAAACAGGAAAACTAAGGGCAGTGATAGACCGAAGGTACACTCTTGAACAAATCAAAGAGGCGCATACGTATGTAGAAAAATTCCATAAAAAAGGCAATGTAGTAATAAATGTATTGGGGAATCAGTGATCAGGAACCTCCTTCCACTAATAACAATAGGTATTCTATAATCCACATAAGGAGGACAACATGACTTACACAGACAGAACGAAAACTAAAAGAGCCTCAATGAGCTCATTACGGAAGACCTCGCTGGTTGCGGGCGTATTCTACTTGTTGACTTTTGTTTCGATCCCGACCCTCGCGCTCTACAGTTCGGTCCGCGGCCCTAACTACATCCTCGGCCCCGGCCCGGACACTCCTGCCATAATCGGTGGTATCCTGGAGATAATCGTGGCTCTGGCTGGCATCGGCACTGCCGTTGTACTGTATCCGGTACTCAGGAAGCAGAACAAAAGTGCTGCTTTGAGTCTCGTCGCCGCCCGTATTCTGGAATCTGGCACCATCTTCGTCGGCGTGGCGTTCATTTTGTCAATCGTGACTTTGCGGCAGGCAGGAGCTGGAGCAGATGCGTTGGCTACCAGCCATGCACTTGCTGCTCTTTATGACCGCATCTTCCTACTCGGACAAAGCTTCATGCCAGCTATTTGTGACCTGTTGCTGGGATTCCTGCTATATCAATCACGCTTAGTACCTCGAGGTCTTTCCCTGATTGGTATTGTTGGAGGCCCAGTACTTCTTATTGGCTACTTCGCTATACTATTTAGTCTCATCGGGCAACATGCGCCATTGGCAGGGCTGTTCGCAATTCCTGTCGCACTATTTGAATTTTCGCTGGGCATCTATCTCGTCGTCAAAGGCTTCAATCCTTCACCTATCACAGAAGGTATGTGAAATATTCTAGGGATTTTGATGTAATAATATTTGGAAGGAGTTTTTCAGGTCTATAGGATGGGTACAACAGCTGGAATGATCGTATATCAAGAATTTATCTTAACACACAGAATATCAATGATAAGGGAGGCCGTCGCTTCACTGTAAACCACATTTGCTACCCCCTTCTGTCCGGCACAAAAGCCAAAGGTAGCAAAAGAGGTTTATAGCCCGTCCCTGCAAATCGGCGAGACAGGCGAATAAAGCAGAAAAGGTTGTTTCATCAAGACAAACACAAAATTTGCCCAGCAGCTAACTTACTAGTATATGCAATAAGCTTTACAAACCATGAATATTTCGAAAAATACACCCAAAAAGCTTATTGTATATACCAGCCCACATAAATCCGTAGATTCCATGTTTTTTGAATTACAATATATAGTAACCAATTAACCAGCTGCATTTTCATCCTTTGAACAAACCGTACATCATGACAAATATGTGCCATTTACCGGGGCCTTTAATTACTGATTTAACGCAACAATTTCTGTAACCGTGACAGTTTTAAAAAAGCCCAGCAGCTAACTTGGACGGTTGGGGTAATAAATTTGTCACAATTTTTGCTCGCCACCAAGACAATTTTTTCATGACACAAAACTTTTCACTCATTTTCCAGATCCGTGACTTCGGCTCTTGACAAATCCTGCAACCGAGACAAATCTGTCTATCGCCGGGACTTACAAAAATTGCGCCATGGTGGCTTGCCCGCTGAGACTATTTTCTGGCTAAAGCACTGGGACTCGTATCGGCGGACGGCGCCACCAACGTTTACTCCCTCAACCGCCGGGTCGTTATGCATAATACATGTGCATTAGTTACAGTAACCCAAAAAAAAATTGTCCTTAATCTGAATCAGGTTTAAATGTGACTAAAAATATATTAAAAAAGACATTACAATTATGTAATCTTATCTTGGACAAATATATAAATGTGTATTTTTAATCTTTAGAACTTTAATAACAGGATTCTTGAATGAAACATTTTGTAAAAATCATATGCGCTGTTTGTTTGTCGGTAACGCAAACTATAACTGGTCAGCAGACTGGCGAGATACACAAAGCAGTTTTTGCCGGCGACATGAACAAGATCAGGGAAATAATTGACGCTGATACTACCTTGCTGGAGTCGAAAGACGAAGATGGTAAAACTCCCCTTAACATAGCATGTTTCATGATACGGAATGGATTTGCCAGAGAACCTGAAATTGCAAAGTTTCTGATAAGCAGGGGAGCTAACGTTAATTCTAGCAGTAATGACGGATTCACCCCATTATATGGTGCCTGCACTGGTTCGGGTCCGGATTTCGATCTTGTTAAACAACTCATCGCCAAGGGAGCTAACGTCAATGCAAAAAATAACGATGGTAGTACCGCCTTATTCGAGACTGCTACCTCTCGTAACCTTGAAGTTACCAGGTTCCTGATTGAACATGGCGCTGATGTTAATGCCTTTGCCACATGGATGAACAGCAATGTATTGGATCTGGTTATCTCAATTTCAACCGAAGAGATGGCAAAGTTGATTATCGAAAGTGGTGCTAAGCTTAACCAGAAAGATTCTCTTGGAAATACAGAACTACATTTAGCTGCCATGAGGGGTTTCACCAATGTGATCAGAATACTGGTCGAACATGGTGCCGATGTCAATGCATTGAATAATGAGAACCACACAGCGCTGTATTATGCTGCCAAACATGGCTATCGCCTAGCTGCTGATGCTTTAATTGCTTCAGGGGCTGATAAAAGTACCATCATTGAATCCAACTTTGGAAAGCCACCACAGCTTACCGAAAAACTCAAACGAGGTGAGGCCTATCTATGGTATTTTGCGGAAGGATATGCCGTAAAAACTAAAAACAATTTTCTCCTTTTTGATTTCTATCTACGCAATATCGGCACTTCGCCTGAGGCAGGTCTTGCCAATGGACACCCTAACGCTGAAGAGTTTGTGGGTCATAAAAACACGGTATTCATGAGTCTTCCGACAAGTAAACGTGGTTGGTCAAATCTTTACAGTCTGGCTAAACAATTGCCTGCAACTGAGTGGGTATTCCTCGACGAAACAAACAACGGTATCTCTGACAGTGTGATTCTTCCGTCCTGGCATCTGATTAGTGCCGACAAGAGTCTGAACATCGGGGATATTAAGGTGCATACTTTAGCACCAATGAATGAAGGTGAAATTGGTTATCTTGTGGAAGTCGATGGCGTGAAGATTTTCTATGGAGGAGGTCATGTTAGCTCAAACAACGCCTTAGAGGTGGCAAGATATCGTAAAGAAATTGATATTCTGAAGCCTTTTGGATCGATTGATATAGCTATACTACGAGTAAGTGGTCATTTTTCAAATGCCTATGAACCTTACCTTTACTTGCTTGATCATCTTACCCCTAAGACTGTCTATCTGCTCGGTGGTGTACGCTCCCCTGATGAATACCAAAAGTGTGAAGAAGTTTTGCGATCGAGTAATATTCCAATAAAATATCCGGACACTAGGATAGCAGGAGACAGGTTTCATTATCTCCGTGATTCAGAAGACAAGTGACGCCTTAACGAAAAAAAACGACTTATAACACGTACAATAAAGGTAAGTTGTTTGTCACGGTTTTTGCTTTTGCTCCTACTACCAAGACATTTCTGTGATGTTTAAACCGCGACCGCACCAGTGCTCATTTATAAACTTTCTGCAACCGAGACAATTTTCTATCCACTTATTAAAATTGAACCGCGACATGTGTAGTGCTCAATAAAATTTATCCTTGGACTGCAAAAACACATGCTATATCCACTTTACACGTGAAAGTTTTCTGACTAAAGTAATATTACTCTGCCTTAACAGTTTAATCTTGACCCGTTACTTCACACCCATAAATTAAAAAACGCCTTATAACTCGGACAGTTTAATTAATTGCCTTCCGCAGCCCGGACTACTTCTCAATCAGCCCCAAAGTCTATGCGAATAAACATCAACTCACTTTTAAAATCTTATGGCACCTGGACTAATCCTGCTGCCGAGACAAAGTCCATAGGGCTGCCGGCCGACCCCGCCTTCGGCGAGGGCAGGCGCACTGGTGCCTTATTTTTTGCTCGCCACCTTGACTATTTCATCGTGACACAAAACTTCACTGCCGTCTACCGAGACTTGGTATCGTTTAGACATATTATGGTGACACCAAACTTTCGTCCATCTACCGGGACTGGCAAAAAACGCGGCACCCCGACACCCTTCGCTAACGCTCTGGGCAGGCTCCCGCCAATTCATTAAACCGCCGGGACGTTAGCAGGCATACAAGTTTCGTTCGATGATCTAATTTTCAGGCTATTAGAGAATCACAATATTAAATTTTTCTCTGTTCGCAGGTAATTTTCATAAGAAAGCATTCAAGGAGTATCAATTATCTTTATATTTCTTTTAATACTCTAGTTAAAAAATATCCTATTTTAATCGGAAGATTGAGTAACTGGTATACACACACTGATTATATGACATTCAGTTATAAATGAATTGAATTATGCTTAACACTATCCTGAAAATTTCATTCCGTAACATTTTGAAGCATAAAGCTCTGTCATTAATCAACATAATAGGTCTCTCAGTCGGACTGGCCTCAGCTCTATTAATAATAATGCATGTTTCGCATGAAGTAAGTTTTGATAGGAACTGGGATAAAGCAGACGACATTTACCGTATTAGTTTAAACCGTTACCAAAACGGCGAACTGAGTTTCAAAAGTGCCAGAACATTAAGAGGTATGGCTCCGGTTCTAAAGGAAAAAATCCCGGAAGTAGTTGGCAGCACTGAGCTTTTTAAAGATGTTGTGACCGTATATAATGAAAACTATCAGATACAGGATATTCAGATGTTTGTGACTGATTCTTCATTCTTCAGTGTATTCAAACTGGACTTCATCGATCAGCAGGGAACCAATCCTCTAACAGGGCTCCATTCTTCAGTTATCTCTGAATCAGCAGCATTAGGTCTCTTTGGAACCACTAATGCTGTCGGAAAATGGTTTAAAGTTTGCCAAGGATGGCGCTTCTATGTCGCAGGTGTATACAAAGATCTTCCTTCAAACACTCATCTTCCATTCGATATGCTACTCTCCTGGCAAACTTATAATTTTTACTTTCAGAACTGGGACGATATTACTGGAACCGAAGTAATCCGTAATCCAAATGCTCATATCAACAATAAGCCGGTAACAACCTGGGATTGGGGATACAATGGAAATTATACTTATGTTCTCACCAGGCCCGGTTCAAATCCATTGAAAATTGAATCTGAAATTGCGAAAGTTGCAGTCGATTTTACCCGCAAAATAACTGAGAATAATGGGAAAGTAGAATTTCATCTTCAGCCTGTAACAGATATCCATTTAAATTCAGATCTTGAACATGAGGTAATACCCAACGGAAATCGAAATTCAGTTCTAGCGCTTGTACTCATTTCTGTTGTCATTCTTTGCTTTGCCTGGATCAACTTTATAAATCTCACTCTTATTAGGACAGTTGAACATGCAAAATCAACAGGATTGCGTAAAATTATGGGCGCTCATAAAAAGCAGCTTGTTGCCCAATTCATGATCGAAGCCTTCATAACCAACCTGGTCAGTATTATAATTGCATTCTCGCTTATACTTCTTTTTAAAGACTGGTTTGCTGAGGTAACCGGAATGCCGATTATTACAAATATTGGTTTGAAAAATGGAATAATATTAACAATTCTGATTTTAACAGGAATACTGGTTTCAGGTCTTTATCCTGCACTCTATCTTGCATCATTTAAGCCTATTGACCTTTTTAAGGGAATCAAAACTTCAGCAAGCAATCATTTTGATTTGCGGAAGGTTTTGGTTGTTGCTCAGTTTACCGGCTCTATATTTCTATTGGCAGGTGTATTAGCTGTTTACAAACAGATTAACTTTATGAAGAAACAGGATCTGGGAATAAATATTGATCGAACTATTGTTACCTTCTCTCCACCTACAATGATAGGACGACCCCAGAGAATGCCTCGACTAAAAAGTTACAGATCAGCCATAAAAAACATCGCGGGGATTGAGGCTATTGCAACATCAGGAGCTATACCAGGGAAAGAAATACTCTGGAAACGACAGGATGTCAGAAGACCTGAAGATTCACCTAATACTGTAAAAACATACGCATATACCTATATTGACTATAATTATATTAATACTTTCAATCTTAGTCTAATAGCAGGAAGGAACTATGCTGAATCTGAAAATGAAAACGGGAATACTGTAATAATTAATGAGACAGCAGTTAAACAACTTGGCTTTAAGGATATCCAGAAAGCAATTGACTCCTATATATTAGTTGGTGAAACACAATTTAAAATCGTTGGTATTATCAAAGACTTTCACCAGGAATCATTGAAGAAAGTAATCAAGCCGATTCTGTTCTTTTATGGATACAAATGGATGTCAGATATTGGATATTATTCAATTAAAATAAATTCCCGGGATTTTAGAAATACAATTAGTCAGATTGAGGAAACTTGGAAAAAGATCTACCCTGAAGACAATTTCATATACTTTTTCCTTGATGATAATTTTAATGCACAGTACAATACTGATCAATCATTCGGAAGGATTTTCTCTATGTTTACAGGATTGACAATCTTTGTTGCTGTTATAGGATTGTTTGGCTTGGCATTTTATACTACCCGTCAGAGAACAAAAGAGATTGGAATCCGAAAGGTGAACGGAGCCCGGAATTCAGAGATTCTCATAATGCTTAACAAGAATTTTATTAAGTTGGTGGCTGTTGCGTTTTTAATTGCTACACCAATAGCCTGGTGTGTAATGCATAATTGGTTAAAAAACTTTGCTTATAGAACCAATTTGAGTTGGTGGATATTTTTATTGGCTGGATCAGGGGCGCTATTAATTGCGCTAATAACTACTACATGGCAAAGCTGGAATACTGCAACGCGTAATCCAATAGAATCATTAAGGTATGAATAGCTCAAAAAAATAACATTTTTGTATATTCCAAAGGACAACTTCTATCCATATTCATAAAATATACGCTTAAATTGCATTGAGAGAAACCTCAGAAAAACATGGTAATCTTTATATGACCAATTCCTAAATGACTAGATTTAATAAAATACGCCTGCTAACACGGATGGTATGGGTAATTAGCTTCGCTGAGCTCTCCCGCTTAGGCGGGATCGGTCGCCTTCAGCAGCCCGGACAGCTTAGTAATCAGCACTATAAGTCTATGCGATCAAACTTAATTCCACTTATCAAACTTTCGGTACCGTGACTAATCCTACTGCCGAGACAAAGTCAATAGGGCTGCTGGCCTTCGGGCCGTTAGCGAGCATGCGAAACTGCACCACATTCTGAACTCATATTAACAAGAATACTCTTATAAATTAACCTAATCAATTAATCAATGAATACAATTTGTAGAAGCGTACTCGCTGTAATTTTCCAGTTAATCATCATTACTGGAATACAAGCACAAGATGTTCAATCAAAACTCAATCAGATCGAGTTGATGAAACAGTTTATTGGAATTTGGAAATGTGAATTAGGAAGGGATACATTTCTCATTACTGAAACTAAACCGTTTGGTACCGGAATGATAAGTAAAAGTCAGATTTTCACTAAAGACAATGTTATTGACTCATTAATACAAGTATTTGGATTTGATAAGAAAGCTGATAAGTTTATTATAGCAGAACTAACAAAATCTTCACAGGCCATAGAAATTTGTTCTACATGGTTTACTTCAAATAATACAGGCGAAACTTTAATTATCAATCCAGATAAAGCTCTTATAAAATTTAAATTTGAGTTTAAAACTCCTGGTTCTCTTGTACAAACTGCCATATATGGTGATAAGATAGTTAAGGTAGTTACAGGAGTAAAGTTGAAATGAAATATTCCTTACAGTAGATAAAATAAACACTCTTCGCCAACTCGGTCGGTTTAATTAATTATCTCATCCCGCTCTGGCGGGATTCGATGAGCTCGTCGCCCGCTAGTGCGGTCTCCTCGGTTGGCTTCGCCGAGTTCTCCCGCTTAGGCGGGATTGGTTGCCTTTTGCAACCCGGACTACTTCTCGATCAGCTCCCAAAGTCTATGCGAGTAAAATCATTTCAACTTATCAAGTTTTGTTGCACCCGGACTGGTCCTGCTGCCAAGACAAGGTCAATAGGGTTGCAAGCCGACGCTTCCGCCAGGCGGCGGAACGGCAACTCATTAAACCGCCGGGCCGTTAGGTGTAAGTGGCACTACTACTGACGATTAGATTGACTCTAAAATTCACCATACACATAACAGCAAGAAAATAATATCTACATTTGGACCTTGACTTCAAAGAAGAAATATGAGCATGGCAACTCAAGACAACTTTTTTATTATGATTCTAATTGTACCCTGATTTATCATTAACTTTATTAATATTTAAAATATCTCATTACGGAATAATTTCTACTCATCTACCTTGATTGTTTTGTTCGAGAAATTTCAAAAAGCAAGACAAATTCTGTATCTTTATCTGGACTTTTAACTTTGACTTATTTTGTATGACAAAACAGCACATGCTCATTTACCGGGATAGTCTATAAGTTTTTTAGGATAAGTTCTTCAACAAAAGATAGTAGATAACTAATTCTAGAAACTGGTTTCCGTTTATTGCTTTTAAATTTAATAATAGAAATAAATATCATTTTACTTAAATTCAACATTATGAAACCCAAAAATCTTTATATTTTAATTATTAGTACAACATTATTATTCATTGCAAATGGCTTATATTCTCAGGACACTTGGAAAGAATATAAAAAATTTGTTTCCGTAATTAATTCCGTTACTAATTATGCCATGTGGTCGGACACAAATAAATACAAGCTGTATGAAAATTGTATAATAGCTCTTCATATTTCAGATTTTGAACTTGATCCGCAGAAGACAGAGTCTGGAAAAGCTAACAGTCTAATTGTTACTAATTCATTTGATTTTCAAATCCCTTTTAAAGGTGGCATGGGAACATTTTCATTGAGTATACTTGTTTATAAGACTGTTGAAAACAATGTATCCATTAATATTCAGGTAAATGGAGCAAAATTGAGATCAACCAACGGTACTAATGCGAATAAAACAGCGAAGGCTTGGCTTAATAACAAAATTAGTGAAGATGTAGATAAATTCATGAGCCAATTAGAAACTATTCAGGGAAAGCCCATTTCTACAACAAAAACAACAATCAATATTGAGACCAGAGTTAAATGATAAGTATCGAATCGCTAAATCAATAATGCTGACTCGGACAATACTAAAGTAAATAATTCCGTCACTGCTTTTTTTTTATGCTTTCACCAAGACAAACTTTAAAATTTCCACCAACACATAACACGGATGGTATGGGTAATTAGCTTCGCTGAGCTCGGATCGAATGAGAATTGCAGGTTGCTTCGCAAAGGAAATTGTGGTCGATCCTCAGTTGCCTTCAGCAGCCCGGACAGCTTAGTAATCAGCTCCATAAGTCTATGCGATCAAATTTATTTTCACTTATACAATTTTGTATACCACGACTAATCCTGCTGCCGAGACAAAGTCAATAGGGTTGCAAGCTGACCCCGCCTTCGGCGAGGGCAGGCGCGCTGGTGCCTTGTTTTTTGCTCGCCACCGAGACTATTTCATCGTGACACGTAACTTCACCGTCATCTATCGGGACTTGGTACCGTTTAACTGTTTCACTGTGACCCTTGGCTTCGCATCCGTTTACCGGGATTGGCAAAAAACAAGTCACCGCGACCCTTCGCTAACGCTCTGGGCAGGCTCCGACGCACGTAATTAAACCGCCGGGCCGTTAGGTGTAAGCACTCCGTAATCACAAGACTACTAGCCATTTGAAATTCCTTACCGAGGACCCATAAATACTAATTACTCATGAAAAGATTGAATGTATCATCAGGATCAGCTTATGAAAAACCAATTGGATTCTCTAGAGCTGTTAGAATTGGAAATTTCATCTCAGTTTCTGGTACTGCTCCGATTGGACCGGATGGAAATACTTCTTACCCTGGCGATTTATATCGTCAAACGATTCGCTGTATCGAAATAATCAAGAAAGCCATTATGGATGCAGGTGGTCAATTAGATAATGTTATACGAACAAGAGTATTTTTAAAGGATATATCGGAATGGGAAAAGGCTGCTAAAGCTCATGGAGAATACTTCACTGATATCAGACCTGCTTGTACATTTGTAGAAATAAAGGGACTAATTAAAGACGATTGGTTGGTAGAAATGGAAGCTGATTGCGTAATAGAATAAGATAATAAAAGCCTAACACCTAACATGGATGGTTTGGTTAATTGACTTCGTCGAGCTCGTCGCACTAAAGTGCTCCTCGGTTGGCTTCCCGCTTCGCCTGTCAATCGGGACAAATTCGTTATAGCATGGCACAGGCTTTGCGGGACACGGTCGGCAGCCCGGACAGCTTCTTAATCGGTCCCCAAAGTCTATGAGAGAAAACATAAACCCGCTCTTTAAAATTCTGCCACCAGGACTGTTTCGTACTTCCGGGACTGAGTCAATGGGGCTGTCGGCTGACCCCGCCTTCGGCGAGGGCAGGCGCTCTGGTGCCTTGTTTTTTGCTTACCACCTGGACTATTTTATCATGACAGATCAATTCGCGTTCATCTATCGGGACAGGCAAAAAAAGAGGCACCGCGACACCCTTCGCTAACGCTCTGGGCAGGCTCCGACGGCACCTAATTAAACCGCCGGGCCGTTATGGTTAATTCAACGATAACAGATTTGATTTGAGAATATAATTTTAAAATAAGATAAACAATTAAAAATCATGACAAACAAGCGATTACAGGTAACTACAATACTCTTTTTATGGCTCGGCCTAACGGGAATACTTGCTCAAAATAACGATGCAAAAACACCGGTTGGCGCTATCGTAACCGATATAGACGGAAACAGATATCATACTGTAGTCATCGGCACACAAATATGGATGGTTGAGGATTTGAAAACCACCAGATACCGAAATGGGGACGTCATAGGCACGACCAATCCAGACATGTCGGATATAAGTTCTGAAAACGCGCCAAAATACCAATGGGCATATGATGGCAATGAAAACAATGTTGCTACATATGGAAGATTATATACTTGGTATGCAACAACTGATCCTCGTAACGTTTGTCCCATCGATTGGCATGTGCCCACCAATTCTGAATGGGATACATTGACTAATTTTCTTGGTGGCGAAATTGAAGCACAGGTAAAATTAAAAGAGGTTGGAATAAAGCATTGGAATAGTCCAAATGATGGGACAAACGAAAGTGGCTTTACTGCCCTTCCTGGTGGTAACCATTGGGGGAATAAATTTATTGGCATTGGAAAATTCTCTCACTGGTGGACTTCCACAGAGTTAGAGGAAGATACAAGATGGGTTTGGCGTCGATTCTTACAAAACGACGGACCAGCAAAACAATACAGGAACACAGCTCTCAAGGATAATGCATGGCTTGTACGTTGCATAAAGGATTAAATATTAATTGGACTCTTCCTGCTGTCGAGACAAAGTCAGTAGGGTTGCAAAAGGCACCTAATTAAACCGTCGGGCCGTTAGCAATAATACTTTCACTATCAGAACATTAGTCTATTCTCTTTTGCAGACACACATATAAAAAATTAGCTACCCGCTAAGTATGTTAACAAATTCACAGTACCGAGACAATTTATCTAATTTATAGTATTTATCCTGCGACACACAACCCGGTCAATTTTTTATTCCTGCCCTGACCTTGCAAATGTTCTTTAATGAGACATTTTCTATCGGACCGACAGCCATTTGCAAGGAAGTACTATTGCTAACGGTTAATAGTATGAGCAGTTAAAGAGTTCAGAGCGATATTGTATCAGTTTACACCAAATTTAGAAGAGCGCAACACTTAAAACCACTACAAATCCCGACATCGCTAATACCATGTGTTGCTAGCTGGACTTATTTGTTTTTACTTTTTATTTTCCTTTTTTATTAAATCTAATGTGTAATCCAGAATCTCATCTTTGTCAGTAAATATTTTTGCAGTCGAAGGGCTTGGGGAGCTATCAAATCCGATTTATTGATCAGTTTTAATAGCCCCCTATGTTCATATTTTATTACTTTATCCTTCGGCTTTCGAGCACTACATTTCCATCTTTGGAAATATTCATTTTTGTAACCTTATTAGATTCATCCTTAATAAATTCAATTTCAAAACTTGAATTTATTTGTTCTTTATATAAAATATAGAACTTGTTTTCTCCAATAGGGTATATATTACTAATGAGACCAACTGTTGATATTTTCATTGAATTGCCTTCTTTGCTCACATCAAGGTTATTATTTTGTCCAGTTGGTAAATATGTACCGATATATTTTTCCAAAATATTGTCTGATAATTTTACAAATGGTGGATGCTTTATCTTTTTTGCAGTAATATCGATTTTCCCATTTGCAGTTACCACCAATGAATCATCTTTAATAAATTCAAATTCAATGTCATAGCCCTTCAGAAATAAATTCCTTTGAACATCGGCATTTTTCAGAAAAAATTTGTTTTCCGCTTCAGGGTATAATATAACTGTTGGTAGCTGGTCGCAAGAAAATTGTAAAGTTTTATCAATTTTAGTTAATGTAATAACTCTGCCATAAGAATCCAGGTACAAATCGCTAAATTTCTCTAAAATTGCGTCAGATACTTTTATAATTTTATGGTTATCAGAATTATGAGTGGCAGAATCCTGTAATACAAATATATGCTCCTTTGTTCCAAAATCTACCAGAGGGTAATGCCAATCGGCAAGAAGAAATTTCATCCCATCCCATGTACCTTTATAAGAAACTGTTTCATGTACTTCTTGCTGTTGTTTATCATATTTCAAAATTAATTCTTTTGAACCATATTTTTCCAGAATAGAGGCAAGCGAATCTACACCCATTTGTATTCCCTCGTTGGTCAATGCTAAATAAACCCGATTGTGCAGGTTGGGGTCCTTTGATAATAAATCTTTCGTTCTATCCAGCATTACACCGTTATCCCACCACATGGCCGGACTCATTGAAAGATATCCGTTGAAAAGGTTGGGGTCGTTATCAAAAGCATACATTACAAATAATCCCCCTAACGAAGCGCCTCCAATAACACGATAGTTATAAGTTCTATAGTTTTTATCCACAAAAGGGATGAGTTCCTCCTTAATAAATTGATATAACTTATCGGCACCACCGCCCGCATTGTTTTGCTTATCCAGTGTAGGCGCAAGGTCGCGTGCACGATTATCTCCGGTATGTATGCCTACTACTATCATTTGTGGAATCATTCCATACCGGGGATTTGAAAGCCAACCTAAGGTTTGAACTGTAGAACTAAATCCCCATTGCCCATCGAGCAAATAAAGAACCGGATATTTTTTATTACTTGTAGCGTAGTCATCCGGTACACCAATCATGATGATCCGATCTTCATTCATCGCTTTTGAATTTAATTTAAAAGTAATGCCGGTAGTAACCGTAACTGGTTCGGTCTTTATTTGATCAATTGTTTGTACCTGGCCTGATACAAATGGATTGGCAAGCATTAGGGCCATACAAAGTGACATAAATGTTTTCATGTGTCTCATTTTTGTTAATTTAATAGATTTAGATTAAACATTAAAGAAAAAGATAACAGCAGTAAAGCCAAAAAAATATTAGATTGCTTTATGGGTTTTTTTAGTAATAATAAAATACTAAGTACAATAGCTTGAAAACCAAGGATCAGAATAATGGTAAAAGCTAAAGGGTTGGTAGATGTCATTGTGTAATATTAGTAAAAATAATTTCTCTGTATGACGCTCAATAACTCTTTTTGGTTACAAGAGATTTCTATATCATTTGTATCTATATTGTTTTTAGCCTTGTCAGCAATTAAATCTATTGTATTTCTGTGTGAAGTTTGTGTTTGCGGCCGTTTACGGAGTTCAAAATTTCAGACGGTTTCGTCTGGATGAAATAACCACACTCACTTTTCCGGGACAATTAAAAAACTAATTGAGATAAATCGCCCCTCGGACATTAAAAATGGTACTATTGCTAACACGGACGGTTTAATTAATTGGCTTCGCCGAGCTCGTCCCGCTTATGTGGGACTCGGTTGCCTTTTGCAACCCGGACTACTTCTCGATCAGTCCCTAAAGTCTATGCGAGAAAATTCATTTCCACTTATCAAATTTTGTTGCACCCGGACTGATCCTGCTGCCAAGACAAAGTCAATAGGGTAGCAAGTCGACGCTTTGGCCAGGTTGCGGAACGGCACCTAATTAAACCGCCGGGCCGTTATGGGTCTTGCCTCCTGGCGCCGAGACAAAGTTTCGACGAAAAAATTTCGTATAAGAATTATCTTTAATCAATAAAGACAGCTCTATGACTAAAGAGGAAAAAGAGATCACTGAAATAGTGAATCGAGAGACAAAAGCTTGGGACACTCAAGATGTAAATCTCTTAATATCAATTTTCCATCCTGATATGGTTTGGCCTTGGCCAAGGACATATCAATCTCATGACCCTATGGACTGGATAATGCCGTTGGGCAGATACAATAAAGAAAGATGGTGCAAAGGGTGGCAAGATCTATTTGATACACATAAATTAATCCACAATATCCGAGAGATCAAAAAAATTGTAATCTCAGAAGAGAAGGATGGTGCCTTTGCTGTTGTAGATATTGATACTCTTTGGGTTGACAAAGACAATAATAAAGATAATTGGAAAGGACGAGTATGCAAGGTCTATAGCAAGATTGGATCAGATTGGAAAATGACTATGCACACTGGAGTTTTAACTTACTGACAACTAGACACCAAGACAAATAAAAAAGCACGAACCCATAACTCGGACGGTTTAATTAATTGCCTTCGCCGAGCTCGTCCCGCTTATGCGGGACTCGGTTGCCTTTTGTACCCTGGACTACTTCTCAATCAGCCCCTAAAGTCAATGCGAGTAAATTCATTTCAACTTATCAAATTTTGTGGTACCCGGACTGATCCTGCTTCCAAGACAAGGTCAATAGGGTTGCAAACCGACGCTTTGGCCAGGCGGCGGAACGGCACCTAATTAAACCGCCGGGCCGTTAGCATTTATGCGGCTGCGCCTTTTCGGTGACAAATAACTTATAACATCACAGTGACGTATTACTAACAGGTCGCACAAAAGCTAACTTCATTAGTTCTTTGAGTTGATATTCTTATTTTTTCAGAATAACTTACAGCCTTTGCAAACTAATATTTTTAAATTTCCTATGAT
>Ga0182017_10000937_pt1 | contig 22873 bp, 18 predicted proteins | sample 712E3DmetaG_FD_120492 | JGI IMG/M metagenome (GOLD analysis project Ga0182017, IMG submission 120492) | Permafrost microbial communities from Stordalen Mire, Sweden - 712E3D metaG | ecosystem: Environmental > Terrestrial > Soil > Wetlands > Permafrost | place: Sweden: Stordalen | collected... | reverse complement strand
TAATAAGCAGCAGGCCAGGCAAGAAGGACAGAAATGAATATCAGCTTTATGAATTCAGATGAAAGCGTCATATACAGGCTGCTCTTTGAGAATCCGAGTACCCTGCGGATGCCGACTTCCTTCATTTTTCGTTGTGTAAGGAACAGGATAAGTCCAAATAAGCCTATCGATGAAATAATGATTGTTATAATTGCAGTTAGTGTCATTATTTTGGAAAATTTTTCCCATGACTTCAGAGCATTTTCATTTTGTGTAAGGAACTGCATATTCCTGAATTCAAATGCATCATTAGGGAAAAATTGACTGAATTCATCTTTTACGATCCCCATTGCTTTCTTTTCCTGTGCTCTTGAAAAATTGACAGCATAGACAGCATCACTCATAACCGAATCTTTGGCAAGCTTGTAGCAGTGTGGCTCATTAGGAGCATACACCGAAAATACAACATAATCTTTAATTACTCCGATTACTTCAAAGTCTTTATTATAGACCTTCATGTGTCTGCCAACTGCATCTTTCCATCCGAAAACTTTCGCAGCTGTTTCGTTTATCAGACACTTGGATCTGTCAGCAGGAAATTCTCTCGAAAAATTTCTACCGTCCAGCATTTTTAACCCGAATGTAGGAACGAAATCATAGTTAACATTACTGATTCTCACAAACACTTTTTCGTCGGGTTTTCCTCCTTCCCAGTTAAGATCATCCCCGCCAGGCAGAATAAATGGAATATAATCGGAAACGCACATATTTTTGATTTCCGGATGCTGCAACAGTTTCTGGCGTAAGGGTTCCAGTGATCCTTTCTGATCTGTAACGATGTTGGCAAACATAACGGTTTCAGAGTTGAATCCCAGATTTTTCTTTAACATGAACTGTGTCTGCCTGTAGATGATGAAACCAACTATCAGCATAAAAATAGATATACTGAACTGGAGGGTGACCAGGGTTTTCTTCAGGCTTATGCCATTCGTTTTTTCAGTTATGAATTTTTGTTTGAGCGCTGCAACAGGATTATAAGATGAAATAACATAAGCCGGGTGTAGTCCTGATAATAATCCGGTCACCAGGGTGACCACAAAGATCACAACCAGTAATTTCCAGTTTTCAAACGTTCTGGAAAAAGTTTCAATTCCCAACATATTGTTCAGAGCAGGTATTGCAAGCTGCGCCAGGAAGAGCCCGGCAATCGCAGCAACAAAGGTCAGTACAACTGATTCGGTCATGAACTGTTTCCATAGACGTTTTTTATTAAAACCGAGAGTTTTCTTTATACCTATCTCGCGGAAACGCGTTGTGGCATTTGCAGTCTGCAGGTTAATGAAGTTGATCGAGGACAGAATAAGTATAAGAGCCGACAGAAACGATATAAGTCCGATGATAACATACATGATATTCTCGAAATACGGATCAATATAGAGCTTTGACATTGGACGCAGGTACGGGTGATGTTCTTTCCTGTAATCCTTTAATGCATTATATATTTTAGTGTCAACCGATGCGGAAATTGCATTCGGCTTGAGAAGCACATAGGTGTAAAATGAATAGGACCAGTAATTGCTTTCGTATTCCTGATTTCCGGTAATTGCCTTGTATGATAACATCGGCAATATAAAGACCGGTCGCCAACTCGATTTTACGGGAAGGTCCTCATAGACTCCGGTTACATTGAAAACGACTTTATTCTCTCCATATACCTGTTTCCCAAGTGCATTGCCTCCGGGGAACATACGATCCGCAACTTCCTTCGACAGTACTATGGAAAAAGGCTGGACGAGTGCATTCGCCTGATCGCCTTCAATAAATCTGAAGGTGAAAATATCGAATACCGACTGGTCCGCAAAGTAGCCGAAACGGGTCAGGAACTGATTTTTCTTATCAACAGACAGAAAAACACCGCTTTTGTTATTATCACCCACATCATGTATGAGTGCAATTTTCTCTATTTCAGGAAGATCGACCAGGTCTTTCCGGCTGAGAGCAGCAGTGACACTCCAGGTATGTTTCACTGTATTCTCCTTCTGGTCCATGAAAAGCTGGAGTCGGTAGATGCGGTCATATTTTGTATTTTGCTTATCGTAGTTGAACTGGTCTGAAATGAAGGTGCTGAGCAAAACGAAAGCGGCAAACCCGACCGCAAGGTTTGTGAGGATGATAAAGTACAAGACTTTGTCCCTGGCGATCCGCCTCAGAAGAATATATATTGATTGTCTGATCATGACTCTGGTTATAAAGGGTGAATAAGCTGGTTTTGTTCTATACGACTTTGCTGATCGATTCAAATACTTTCTCAGATCTTTCCATCACAAGATGCCCGTCGAAAAGGTTAACGATCCTGTGTGCTCTCTCTGCATGATTGAGTGAGTGGGTAACCATAATTATGGTTGTTCCTGCAGCATTCATCTCCTCAAGGAGTTGCATCACCTGTTCACCATTACTGGAATCAAGGTTACCTGTCGGTTCATCAGCAAGGATCAGTTTTGGGGAAGTGATCAGGGCACGGGCAATTGCAGCCCTTTGTTGCTGTCCTCCTGAAAGCTGCCGTGGGAAATGACTCCTCCGGTGTCCGATCCGCATCTGATCGAGGATCTCTTCAACCCGCGCTTTGCGTTTTGCCATCGGTACCTTCATCGCCAGGAGAGGCAATTCAACGTTTTCAAAAATTGTCAGCTCGTCAATGAGGTTGAAGCTCTGGAAGATGAATCCGATGTTTCCTTTACGGAGGTTCGTCCTTTGCTTCTCGCCGAAGCCCGATACATCTATACCTTCGAAATAATATTCCCCCGAATCAGAATTATCGAGAAGACCCAGGATATTAAGAAGTGTTGACTTTCCGCAACCCGATGGTCCCATTATAGCGACAAATTCGCCTTTGCTGACTTTAAAATTTACTTCGTGAAGCGCTGTCGTTTCAACCATTTCGGTCCGGAAGATCTTGGATAAATTAACTGTTCGTATCATAAATTTATTTTTCTTCATTCAAGCCAAGTTCATGCCAAAAAATTATTTTATTGATAATCAGCGATATGAAAAAATACGATTGCTTCCCAGGTAAAATTTTTTGACATGATTTCATAAAATATTTTACATTTAATAATTAATTGAACCTGACACATGAAGAAAAACAAACTTCTTATTGTCGACGATAACAAGGCGCTGCTGAATGCCCTGAGACTATTGCTTAAAGAGGAATTTGAGGTCATCAGAACGATCTCCGGACCAAGTCAGCTTTATGGCGAACTTGAAAAAGGCGATCTCGATGTGGTACTGCTTGACATGAATTTTAAAGCAGGCGTGAATACAGGAAATGAGGGCTTATTCTGGCTCAGGGAGATAAAAAAGAAAAATCCTCTTGTTGAAGTTGTGATGATCACTGCTTATGGCGATGTTGAACTGGCAGTAAAATCACTTAAGGAAGGCGCGGCAGATTTTGTACTAAAGCCCTGGGACAACGATAAATTAAAAGCCACACTTGAAGCTGCAGCCAGACTGAGGAATTCAAATCTTGAAATATCCGATCTGCGATCAAGAGAAAAACTGTTTAAGCAGGATGCCAACCGGACCACAGGACTTATTACCGGTAAATCAGCCGTTATGAAGGAAATAATGAACCTGGTGGATAAAATTGCCGTCACCGATGCCAGTGTTCTCATAACAGGTGAGAATGGAACGGGAAAAGAGGTTATTGCCCGTGAGATACATAACAGATCTAAGCGCTGTAATGAACTTTTCGTGCTGGTGGATCTCAACTCATTGTCTGAATCGTTGTTTGAAAGCGAGCTTTACGGACATAAAAAAGGTTCATTCACGAATGCCTATGAAGATAAGACCGGCAGATTTACGATGGCAGACAGGGGCACATTATTCCTCGATGAGATAGGCAACATACCCGTAAGTCTTCAGGCGAAGATATTAACGGTATTGCAGACCCGTATTGTAACACCGGTAGGTTCAGTGAAGGAGATACCTGTCGATTTCCGGCTGATCAGCGCTACCAACAAAAATCTTTCGGTGATGGTCGCACAGAATCAGTTCAGGCAGGACCTTCTCTTCAGAATGAATACGATACAGATCCATCTTCCTCCTCTCAGGGAAAGACCCGAGGATATTGAAGATCTTGCTTTGCATTATCTGAAGATATATGGGAAAAAATACGATAAACCTGACCTGGAACTTGCAGAAGACGCAATTGAAAAATTAAGAAAGAATCCATGGTACGGAAATATCAGGGAGTTGCAGCATACCATGGAGAAAGCAGTTATCCTGTCGGAGGGCGACAAGCTGCGTGCTTCAAACTTTATTCTCATTGACAGTGACGTTGCTCCGTTGAATCAGACAGAGACTCTTGAGGATATGGAGAAAAAGATGATAATCAGTACATTGAAGAAGAATAATTTTAACCAGGGGCTGACAGCTGAACAGCTGGGAATCACCAGGCAGACCCTCTACAATAAAATTAAGAAATATGGTGTCTGAAAAACTCCTTAATTACCGTGCCGGAATTGTCCTGCTGCTGCTGAATATTATTTCATTTACAGGTGCTGGAATTATGATTGCCGGCGGACACTATCTTTCTGCCACATTGTTTGTGATCGCAGGCGGGATAATTATACTGCTGCTTATAAGGATCTATAACGCTACAAACGAGACAATTACCTTCTTCTTTGATTCTCTGCGAAATGACGATACAACACTTCATTTCGCAACAAACATCAGGAACAGGACTCTGACCAGGCTATATGAAAGCATGAACCAACTGAACAGCCATTTTCAGGAAATCAGGATCAGAAATGAATATAATGAATCGTATTACAGGACATTAATTCAGCACGCATCAACAGGCATAATAGTACTTGACGCTAACAACAAGGTGGAGCTGATAAACAAAGCTGCATGCCAGTATGCAGGATTCTCCCCTGAATCTACAAATCTGAATTCGCTCATGATAAAGCATCCTGCCTTTTATAAAGCTGTTTGTAATCTTAAGCCGGGGGAGAATGTGACATATAGAAACCTGATTTCGAACAACCTTCAGATACTTGTGTTCAGGGCATCCATGATTACCAGGAAAGATGCAGAGCTCAAGCTTGTTTCCATTCAGGACATCAGGCATGAACTTGAATTCAGGGAGCTTGATTCATACCGGAAACTAATCAGTGTGCTGACACACGAGATCATGAACCTGCTTTCACCGCTGACCACCGTTTCAAAGGAGCTCTATTCAATGTTTCGCACCAATGATAAACCCAAAATGCTTTCGCAGATCGACGACGGTACTATAAAGACTGCTGTTACCGGTCTTCAGCTTATAAATGAACAGAGTAACGGACTGCTTAATTTTGTCAGCAATTACCGGAAGATCTCAAAGCTCCCCCAACCGGAATTTGCAACATTTGATGTTGATGAATGGGTGGAGCAGCTGAAAATTGCATTCTCAGGGAAGATGAGTGAGAATAATATCGGCTTCAAAATTACCCTGGATAAGTCATTGAAGGAAGTCATTGCAGATAAAAAGCTGCTTAATCAGGTTATCATAAATCTTATAAACAATGCAATAGAAGCTCTTCAGGAAAAAAAACAGGACAGGCAGATAAGGATACAGATGCTGAGAACACCTCAGAACAATGTGATCATCAGGATAATCAATAACGGGCCGCTGATTCCTCCGGAACTGCTTGAAAAGATCTTTGTCCCGTTCTTTACCACTAAAAAGAGCGGATCAGGTATCGGACTTAGTATTTCACAGGAGATAATGAAATTGCACAACGGCTCCATCACGGCTGTCTCATCAGAGGTGAGCAATACCTGTTTTATTGTTGAATTCTAGTATCGATACAAAGTACGCGGGGGGGTTCCGGGCCTTATGCCCTGAACTCTGAGCCCTGTGCCTTTAAGCCTCCATGCCGCCTCTTCGACTTGAATTAGAGTATTAGAATAGGGGTCTACCACTTTGCCTTTTCGCCTTTGTGCCTTTGCGCCATTGTGCCATCTAAAGCATGATAATCAACTTTAACAACTCCTCCCTGCTTTTCCCAAGCTTTGTGCTGAGAGTTGCCAGCATTGCATTTTCTTCCCCTACTTCAAAATCCAGATCTTTCCGGGAAAGACTTTTATACGTTTTAAGGAGTTTTTTCTTTCTGGTCTTCCAGTATCCTCCTTTATCTGTTTTCATGGCTTTCTTAAGTTAAGTTCTTTAAGATTAAGACCTTTTGACTTTGATACGAATCCTCATTGAGGAAGGTTGCGGAATTTGTAGATAATTTGACGAACAGTAATTCTGATTACACTAAAATAACAACCTGCTTGAATTACCTTCACTAAAAATTGATTCCGCAGGAATTTCCGCAGGAATAATGAGTGCTTTTAATAGAAGATATGTGAAGGCCGGGATGGACTTACATTTGGTTTGATTGTTCTGAAGAAAATCACCTGCATGTGTTCCAATCCCTGCACTTCCTCACATTTGAAATAGATACTGTTATACCTTTACCGGAACAGAAACAATAATAGGATCTTTAACCGTGTGCCTGTCTTTATCCTTCTGAATTTTGGGGTCAGACATGATTGAATTAAGTTTGTCCATATCGGTCACTTCGAGGACCATTACAACAGATTTAGGATCATCAGCATCCTGAAACGTTTTAAAACCAGTTACTGCAGGAGCAAATAACCGGACTCTGTCTTCATGACCTTTCAGCCATGCATTGAAGTCACCTACTTTGTGACGGACGACTACTGTTGGCATAATTAAATATTTTTAGTGAATAAATTGAAATGAGGACAATGAGTTACTCTCCTTATAATAAGGTATAGTGAAACATCGGATTATTGGAAAAGTTCAATTTTATACTTTCCCACTGGGTCTGTCATAAGAGCCATTTAAATTAGCTTCAACTCCGGTTGGTGAGTATTTTGATTTTACCATTAAATGTATTGCTGCCACAACTTTTCTCTCTCTGTCAAGGTCAGCTGGAGGGATGCCCGATACAGAGCCTTTCATACCCTCTTTCCATATACCTGGTTTTTGTGAAGCCGATGCCTGGGTACAGTCCTGGGAATATGCATTCAGTGAAGCATAAATTGCCACAAGTAGTAATACCTATTTTATAAGGCTGTTATTAATGGTTGAATATTCTTAGTGGATAATTTCGTTAAAAAGGTTTGGATTGTATAACACACTGTTAGACAAATTGTTTAATTGGGTTCAGGGAAATGGTGAAAAGGCGTCGGGCGTCAGTAATCGGTGTGCGGTGCGCGGTGCGTGGGGTGAGGTAGAAGACCGTAGGATCCAATTTCGAAGCGGAACCAAGACATCTTTTCAGGCCATGTGGGAGGTAACAAATTAAATATTTCCTATATTGGTTCTCCAAACCCTGGTAGGTCAAGATGAACTCAACAGCTATACTTTCAGCATATTTTAAACGCAAATCTAATCTGACGGACGATGAGACCGATATGATTTGCTCTTACTTTCGTGAGGAATCGCTGGCCAGGGAAGAAAATCTTTTCAGGGAAGGCGACAGGTATAAGAAAATCGCATTTGTTGCAAAAGGGATATTACGGGTATATTTTACAGATAACTATGGTGAAGAAATTGTGAAGAATTTTGTTGAAGATGAAAATTTCTTTAGCGACACTGAAAGTTTTGACAAAAACTCACCTTCGGTGTTAAATGTGAGCGCTGTTACGGACTGCATTCTGCTCACTCTTTCAAAACCCGACGCTGATATTCTTGCAGACAGGATGCCGCAATGGGCATACCTGATGAAAATGGGTACAATGCAGGCTATGAATGATATGATCCGGAAACAAAACTTCCTCCGCATAGGTAATTCCATTGATAAGTATAATTATTTTGTAAAAAATTTCCCTGTTCTGGCACAACAGGTACCTCTCAAATATATAGCATCTTTTCTGAGCATAACTCAAAGCTCATTAAGCCGTATCCGTAAGCAGGGTTAACAAAATTATTTGTCATTTGGCAAATGTGGGGTGAGTCAGAAGATTTTCCTTTGTTGAAAATACTATTGACTCATCTCATTATAATTATTAACCATGAAAACAACAATCTATTATTTTTCGGCAACAGGCAATTCATTAAACATTGCCCGCAATATTGCTACTGAACTTGGTGATACTGAACTGGTTTCAATAGCAAGGTCGTTGGAGCCTGAATCTATTGAAACTCAGGCGGAACGAATCGGATTGATCTTCCCGGTCTTTGCCTGGGGTATACCAGGAATCGTAGTTGATTTTATTGCAAAAGTCAACCTGAAAAATAAGCAATACATATTCGCAATTGCAACATGCGTTGCCATCCCGGGGAACACGCTTACAGAACTAAAAAAACTGCTGAAACAAAAGAAGGTAAATCTTGATGCTTCATTTGCTGTCCGGTCGGGACGTTCCAGCTTAATGAAATTAAATATGCTTGATAAGATTATCAAGATTCTCGATTCTCAGAGAAAAAAAATCAAAACTGATAATGTAAGATTGAATGAATTAGTTCTGGCAATAAAAAATCTGATAAAGAATAAACCTGAGACAAGTTCATGGCCGGCTAATATTTTCGGCTCTATGTTTCATGAAATGGCACTTAAATCGTTTCGCTCTATCGATACAAGTTTTATTATCAGGGATAACTGCAAAGGATGTGGAAACTGTGCAAAACTTTGTCCACGCGGTAATATTAAAATCGAAAACGGAAGACCTGTGTTCCTCCACAATTGTGAACTCTGTCATGCATGTATCCAGTGGTGTCCAAACTTTGCAATACGTCACCCTAATTTCGATACAACTCTGCCCCAATATCATAATCCGGTAATCAGAATGAGTGATATGATGATTAGTGCCTAGGTGATAGCAAGACTATTTTACCGGTGTGCAGTGCGCGGTATGAGGAAAACAGCAAGTTGGATTTCAAATGCCGCCAGATCTTTTTCGGAAACAGATTAGCATTTTGGAGGCTGCGAAGTGAGGGCGTTTAGTAAGCATTACTGTTTGAGTCCCGCATAGCGGGACGAGTTGTAATGTGTGTGCAGCCGAGAAAATTGTAATCCCAAAAAAGATCTGAGGCCGCCCTTTTTTGGTTCGTTTTTTGGGCGAGCAAAAAATGAACAAAATAAATTTCAAGACAAAGAAAGTAACATGCACTTTGGCGAGCAAAAAATGAACAAATAATACTTGGTGCATTTTTTATTACCTTAGTCTGACCAATCTAAGAACGATGAATGATATTCAAACTCTTATCTCCGAACTCGTTAAGTTCAGAGACGAACGTAACTGGTTGCAGTTTCATAATACAAAGGACCTTGCTCTTGCCATATCAATTGAAGCAGCCGAGCTGAATGAACTATTTCTCTGGAAAACAACAGAAGAATCAGAACTGGTTAACAGAGATAAGCTAAAGGAAGAACTGGCTGATGTATTTGCTTTCAGCCTGTTGCTGGCAGTGAAGCATGGTTTCGATGTTAAAGAGATTGTTCTCGAAAAAATAAAAAAGAACGGAGAGAAATATCCTGTTGAGAAATCTAAGGGGACGGCGAAGAAATACAACGAGCTTTAGAGGCTCAGGGCACAGAGCGCAGAGCACCCATTCGACATCAAAATTTGTTAATGTCGAATATTTGTCATATATTCGACATTAAATTATAATAATGCCGGATAGAATACAAAAGAATGACATTTAATCCCAATATACCGTATAATGATTTACCTGATCTGCCTCCGGTACTTGACAGGGATACCTCCGAAGTTATACTGAATCATGCAGTTAAAGCAGCCCGAAGTCTGGCGGAACTGAAAGGGCTGTGCGAGACTTTATCCCGCGAATCATTAATGAATCTGCTGGTTAATACAATTATACTTCAGGAAAGCCGCGACAGTTCGGCAATAGAAAACATAGTTACAACACAGGATGAACTTTACCAGGCAGCAACTGATGAGGTTATAACCAACGAATCAGCAAGGGAGGTTCTTGGATACAGAGAAGCATTATATTCAGGATTAGATTATTTTAAAAGTCATAGGAATCTGATCACAACAAACCTGCTGATTAATGTTGTTCAGATAATAAAACAAAATAAGAGTGGCATAAGGAAAACACCGGGAGTAGTCCTGAAAAGTTCAGTTACAGGGGAAGTAATTTATACTCCTCCATGCTGTGAAGATGTATTAAAAGAGAAACTTAAGCAGCTGGAATTGTTTATTAATGATCCGGATTTATGTAAGCTTGACCCTGTAATAAAGCTGGCACTAATCCATTATCAGTTTGAATCAATACATCCATTTGATGACGGGAATGGAAGAACAGGAAGAATATTAAACAGCCTTTACCTGGTTCATCAGGATTTATTACCACTGCCTGTTCTTTACTTAAGCTCATACATTATTGACAATAAGCAGGATTACTATCAGTTGTTACGTGGTGTCACAGAAAAACAGAACTGGAGCGACTGGATTCTCTTCATGATATCTGCACTAAACAAAACTGCTTTGCTGACAATACAAAAAATCAGAGGAATTCTGAATCTGCAAAAGGAGATGAGAACGGAAACGATGGCTATCCTGGAGAAATTCAACAACAGGGAAAAGTTATTCGATCTGATGTTCACAGTTCCATATCTTAAGATCGACCTGATTGTTAAAAAAGGTCTTGCTCACAGGCAAACCGCAGCACTCTACCTGAATCTTCTTGAATCGAAAGGCATTCTTAAACCTTTAAAGAAAGGCCGGACTACCTATTATCTTAATCACCGGTTAATGAAACTGATTACAAGCAGATAGATTATTAAACCTCACGCCGCAACCCATGCTGATCTACCAGGCTCCTTCCGAAAGGTTTATCGATGATGTCAGGGAAAACACAATTTCCGATATTATGTCGGAGAACTATAAGGCAAGACTTGGCAGGGAACCCGGGACACCTGAGTTTGTATCATGGCAGAACAGTCTTTCGAGAGTAAGGGATCTTCTTGAGCTTGGCAGCATTCATGACACTTTTGTGGCTCTTGAATATGAGGTGCCCTATAATCAGAGCCGGCTAGACTGTCTGTTATTCGGAAAAGGGAAGAATGATATTTCGAATGTGGTTCTCATTGAACTCAAGCAATGGTCTTCTGTGAAATCATTAGCAGAAGAGGGCAATTTTGTCGAGACATATACCGGTGGCCGGGAAAGGGTTGTCCCCCACCCCTCGCAACAGGTTAAGGGTTATCATAATTATATGCAGGGATTTGTTGTGGAATTTGAAAAAGAGCCAACCCTGTCGCTATACAGCTGCGCCTATTGTCACAACTATTCCAGGACAGACGGCAAAGGTCTGCATAATCCTGTATATAAAGAGCTTATCGCTGAGTTCCCATTATTCACCAAGGAAGATACAAAGGTGCTTGGCAACAAGATGCGGGAGCTGTTGGAAAACGGCTCAGGTTTTGAGATCTTCAACCGTTTCATGCAGAGCCGTCTGCACCCTTCAAAGAAGCTGCTGGAGAATGTACATAAGATAATAAAAAACGATGTTGTCTTCTCCCTGCTTAATGAGCAGCTTGTTGCAAAAAATCTTATCTGGGCAAGGTACCGGATGGCAGATAAGAAGAAAGAAAAGTCTGTTATTTTAGTACATGGCGGACCAGGGACAGGCAAGTCGGTTATTGCATTGAATATACTTGCCGAGGCAGCAATGCGGAAGAAGAATGTTCTTTACGGCTGCAAATCGAAACCGTTCATTGAGGGGTTGAGAAAAATGGTCGGCCCTGATGTCAGAATTATATTCTCCAATCTTTATCGTTTCGTACCAAATAAAACAAAGGAAAACGAGTTTGACATACTTCTGATTGATGAGGCTCACAGGATTGAAAAGTCCAGCAATCACCAATATACAAAACCGCAGGATCGTAGCGATATGCCACAGATTGAGCAGCTGGTGCGGTGTTCAAAAACTACTGTATTTTTTATCGACGACAGGCAGAATGTGAGATCATCGGAGGTGGGAAGTTCACAGCTTATAAAGGATGCTGCTGCAAAATATGGTGCCAGTATCCACGAAGTAACACTTGAGACCCAGTACCGGTGTATGGGGTCGAATGATTACCTGTTGTGGATTGAATCGGTTCTGGGGTATTCAGAAGAAGAAAGGATTTTCAGGAAGGATGATCAATTTGACTTCAGGATCTTCTCATCGCCACAGGAGATTATGGATATACTGAATGAAAAGGAGAAAGAGAAACCTAACTCGGCCCGAATGACAGCAGGATTCTGCTGGCCATGGAGTTCTAAAACAGATGTTAACGGGGAGCTTGTTAAGGATGTTAAGATAGGCGATTTTGCCATGCCCTGGGAGACACACGATAAAATTACCTCAATACCAAAGGGTTATGTGAGGTGGTATGAGTGGGCATACAAGCCTGAAGGAATTAAGCAGGTGGGTTGTATCTATACAGCTCAGGGATTTGAATTCGATTATGTCGGTGTAATTATAGGGAATGACCTCTCTGTTGACAAATCTACAGGAAAAATAGTTGCCGATATTTCGGCCACAAAAGACCCTATGCTGAGAAGAAGTCCTGAAAATTTTGAAAAGCATGTGAAAAACATCTACCGCACCCTTCTAACAAGAGGGATGAAGGGGTGTTATGTGTATTTTACGGATAAAGAGACAGAAAAGTATTTCAGGGGGAGGATGGAATGAATGGGAGACTATAATTAATAGTGATATTAAAAACACCCTGGAAATTTGCTAATATCAGATATGTGTGGTAATTTTGTACCACACAAACCTGAAATGAACAATGAAATCATCTTTTGCAAATTTTATTCGCGAAAAAAGAATAGCCAAAGGCTTGACTCTGCGGGAATTTTGCAGGCTCTGCGGATTTGACTCAAGCAACTGGAGCAAAGTTGAGAGAAGTCTCGCATCTCCTCCTCAAAGCAAAAATGTACTCGACTCAATTGCTTCTGCTCTTAAAATTGAAGCAGGCAGTCAGCTGTATAAAGAAATGTTTGATCTGGCGGCTCTTTCAACAATTCCTGAAGAATTGATAGAATCTGAAATTCTGGAACAACTACCTGTTTTCTTCAGAACAGTAAGGGGAGAAAAACCTACTGAAGAAGAGTTGAAAACATTAATAAATAAAATAAGGTCATCATGGACCCCGGAAAAATAGTCTCTATCAAAATGACCCTGGATAAAATCAGGGAAGAGGCAGAATCTTTCAGGGCAACCCACATCTTTTCCTCGAGTTTGCCGGTAGATATCGAAAATGTGGTAGAAGCTACTCTTGGTATGAGGATAATTCCAATAGATAATCTCCAGAAATTATGTGATATGGAAGGCTTTATTTCAAATGACTTCACCTCAATCTATGTTGATAAATTTCTTTATCAGGATGACCGATACTATAAGCGGGTCAGATTCACTATTGCACATGAAATTGGTCATTATGTACTGCATCGCAGTACAATTGACAGTCAGAAGTTCGATGATGAAAATGATTGGATTAAATTCAGAATTGGGCTAAAAGATGACACTCTGGGCTGGTTTGAAACACAGGCTTCTGAATTTGCCGGCAGACTATTGGTTCCATTGGATTCTCTGGTAGAAGAATTCAGATCAAAACGGCAAATAGTTATTAAAAAGTTTTCCTCATGGGATTCACCTAAAATCAATGATGACGATTTGTTTTCAATTGTTTCTCCCTTGATTTGCAGCAGATTTGATGTTTCCGCGGAAGTTATTGAAAGAAGACTTAGAAAAGAGAATATTATGAATTTGATTGGCTGATAAGGGATCGGATGTTTACCTTATATGCTCGAAAAATCTTGGATATGGCTGCAACTAAAGACCCGACTTTAAGAAAAGACCCATCAAATTTTGAGACCTATATAAAAAATGTTTACAGAGTTCTTCTTACCAGGGGTATGAAAGGGTGTTATGTGTATTTTACTGATAAGGAGACGGAAGAGTATTTCAAACGTAAAATAGAAATTTGGGTTCTATCATGGATATTGAGGTCCCTTATCTTATAAGTTACTAGTTAATCAAACATAATTCCCGCATCTTCAGCAGCATTGAAAATCTTAATTAATCTTTTTGCCTGGAGTGAACTTGGCAACCCATTCCTGTGAATGATTTCTGAAATGGATTTTATAAACATTTTATCGCCAGAACTAATTACTCTTTCATTTTCAACCTTCTTATATATATTCGTCCAATACTTATATCCTAATTTAAATATTTCAACTTCTGCATCTATATCGTTATTGAATTTCCTTTCTTTTTTTGCAATTTTTGCATCATGTTTAGTTTCTGAACTATCTCTCAAATCAGAAAAAAAAGCATCTGAAAGTTCATAGGGAACATCTTTAAACTTGTTCCAAGTTTCCTTGTGCCTGGCATATTCACGAACAATTACTCCATGAGAATCGTCTAGAAAATTATGTGTCTTTAGAGACGCAATCTCTACTTCATGTACAAATGAAGGGTAAAGGGCTTGTCCTTTCCAGACTAAATCGTAATCAATAGATTTATTACTAGGGATTGAATTTAAAATTTTGGCAATTGTATATGGAACGATTTGAGCCCTGTTACCTCCTTTGGGATACCATGGCTGCCTTCCAATAAGTTTCTCTACTGAATTAAAAATGATAATTGAAGCAACCGATTTTTTGAAGAAATAATCATTGATTTGTTCTATAGAGTTTTCACATATATTATCCATTGTAGGGGCAATATGATTCATCATTTTAGAGGAAATATCGCAAGCTAAATATGGATTACCCTGCATAATAATCATGCATTTTGCTAATTGCTCTTTTTTAATCACTTGATTCTTAGGATATTTCTTAATGTACTTTTCCCTTTGAGACTGGCTCAATTTCATCTGCTCTTGCTCCCATTTGCCTCTAGATCGCTCATAAAACCATACAGTTGGAAACGGGTTACCATTTGCCGGAGGTGCGAAATTTTTGGCTGAAAGAGATAATGATTCCATCAGAGTATGGAATTTATGATTCGAGTAAAAGTCTGCGGGTGTAACTTTAGTTTGACTGTTAGCACATTCCGATATCTTTTGAATCATTTCATTATATTTCCTGTCTACCTCAGCTTCATCTATTTCCTGAGTATATTTTAAGACAGTCAGTTTCATTGGAACAAAAATATTATCCAATAATTCATTGTCTTTCTTAACTACAGCGCTTGCCATTGAAGCAGTTGTTTGACCACCATTAATTATCTGAAGACCACGAAGTGAATGAATTTTTGTTCCGTCATTGGATAAATCAATTGATTCTGCAACGGTCGCTATCCCATTGTTATAAGTAAAAAACTTTTTAGGTTCACCGATTATTGTTTTTCTTATTCCCTTATTTACATTGTTTTTCAGACTCAGGAACGCCCGAACATTCCCTTGTAATAAACGACTACCGTGTTTCAAATATATGTCAGCAAGAAATTTTCCTGGGACAATAGCCAAATATGCATCATACTCATCACAATCTGTCATATTAGCTTTCAAACACTGAATCCCATTAATCCCATAATCAGAAACATTAATTTCTATTGCCTCGCTATTAGATGAATTGTATAGATCAAAAAAACGTTCAAGGTACCACAAATTCAACTCTACAGGTCGCCCAAATAAATTGTCTTTTTGTATCGATTTCACTCTATTACTCAGAACAGAATTCGTGATTATGTAGAATTTGAATTTTATTACTGAAGATTCCAGATTACTCTTTCCAATTAATTTTTTAATTTCTCTGGCAATATCTATTGTTTGGTCAGAATCATCGCAAAAGTCCGATATATTTCCTTCATAAGCTTCCTCAATAAAATACTGCATTCTTGAATAAAGAGTATCTATTTGTGTATTAGTCAAGGTCGCAGGAATATCTGAATTATTGAAATCGCTTATTAAAAGACAAATGGAACCGTCAGCTTCATCAAAAGCAAAAGCATTAAACTGCATAATGCGATTCCGTTTTCCTTTGCTTCCGAAATAATGAATTGTCGGATCGGGAAATTCTTCATTTTCTTCTAACAATAAAATACTTTTCTGAATAAACTCTTCATTTGGATCTGTACTATTTAGTGCAGCATCAGAACGTATCTGCTCTAAAAATTCTTTTCTATATTCCTCTATATTCATAATCCTAGTTGTCTATAATATAAATATTCAAACTCGCTAAGGATAAATCATATTGCGCTTTAAGTATTGCTTCATTTACGTCCTCACTTGTAAGTCTGGGAAAAGAAGAGTTTACCAGGTAACGAGTCATTGAGATTAAAGCAAAAACTGATTCGTCATAATTATCATCAAAAGTAAACCCTCGTGATAAAATGGCTTCCAGGAACTGGTCTTTCTGAGCATCAAATTCCAAAGAGGTCAATATATTCAATGCTAAAGCATTAATCTTAATTCCATCATATGAAGAGCTCATTTTTTCCAGAGAAAAGACCACAAGTTCCCCATCATTAATACTTTGCAGTTGTTCAAGAGAGGAAATTTTAACTGAGGTTTTACCTGAATGGATAGCTTTAACTTCATACCATTTGTCGTTATACGAGAAGTCCTTATGAGTCAATTCTTGTCCGCTCCAACTATTTAGAGCTTCTCCTTTGCCATATTTTTCAAACAAGAAATCACGTAAAAAGAGGAGTTCCCCCATTAATCCCATAATCTCAGATTCGGATAACATTTTCTTTGGAGCCGAAAACATTTTTTTCCAGGAATAATATCGGTTAAGAATTGTATTATATGCATGGCTTTTATCGGAGGCAACTCTTGTGGCTTCTATGATATCCTCACAAAAAGTAAAGAATAATTCTTTGTTATCGTTATCTGTCAATGAAAATTGCAGTGTATTAAAATTTTCATTTTGATATTGGTTAATTTCAATGCCTGCAACAGATTTAATCCTTGGTACTGGGGTAAAGTTCCCTCTATATTTTATTGCGTATCTACCTTGTTCATCAATGCCAATAAATAGATCAATAATGTGTAGTGGACTGATTCGTGTAAATAGATTTGTACCTTCAATTATATTAAACCTGTCTTTTATATTTTCCATTTTATTCTTCAATTGATTCAGCCAGATTCTCTTCAATTTCCAGTCTATTATAAATAATATTCACTTTATATTTATGGAACTCTGCCGCATGGGAATGCTCATTCATTGGGAATCCAATTGAAAAGCCCATAACCGGTGAACCTTTAAGATTATTTATAAATGTTTGTTCCGGCAATGAATCTTCATCACTTTTAAGTTTTATAAAATAAATCATTAAAAGCGGATTTCTTTTCCCGACATATTTGAACCAGACTTCTTGTTTCACGGTGCTTAAGCCTTTTAAATCATCATTTTTCTCAGCATTATTCTTTGCAAATTCAATCTGTTCTTTTGTGAGTCCTGAACGTGCATCAGTAGGACTGCCTAACCTTCCGCTTCGTCCACTTATGTTAATTCTGTTTTTTAATATATCAAAACTTCGTTCGACAGGAACGATTGACATTGACTGATTTAATTTAAAGGGTTTTTCCTTACGGTCACCTTCTAAAATTACAATATCCCAATTATCTAAAATCGGCTCATGGCATTTATCTAGGAAATCAATTATTTGTTTTGTATCAAAATGAATGTTGTGATTTGAAATAGACAATTCTCTCAAAAAGCTAATAATAAATTTTGAAGATATGTCACGTCGAAAATATAAACCTTTAGCATTTTCTTCTCTAGCGAACTGATTGCCTCCTTTTGATAATTTGTCGATAAACTGTAAAGAGAACTCAAGATTCCTGAGATTCTTATCATGATCATCATCGAGATACGGAGTGTCAAATACTTTACCCCAATAACTGATTTGCTCGATATGATCATGCGCATTTCTCATTTTATTATTAGCAGTAATTTTTAGTTCATCACTGTCATTTCTAACCTTCAATCCAAAATCTTCCGGTGTCAATTTTGCCTCCCTCATCCGCCGAATATCTCTTTTAAGATCCTCTGTATTTTCAGCTATTTCATTATACCAATCAGCAGATTTTTTACTTGTCCAGATTCTAAAGAGATCCTCATAATTTTTCCTGTAACCAAACCATCTACCCATCTGCATGAGCACATCGAAAGTAGATGTATTTCTGTAAAAATAGCTGATTAGTAACCCCTCCAGTGTAAGTCCTCGGGATAATGCAAGTCCTCCCACAGCAATGGCTCTCAGATGTGGGTTTCTCTCATAATCGAGCTTACCTGAATTCTTTCCGCTGTTAACGACTAAAACTTCAATTTTGTCAATTGCCTGCAAGAGGTTTCCCTTCTTACTGATTTCCTTCCAATCAATTTCGACAATCGGGAAATATTGTTCCCAACATTTTTTTAAATCATTGTATAAATTCAGTCTCGTGTTTTTCTCAGCATCATTTGAAAAGTTTGTATTGATTTCATTATATACATCATTGAACAGAGTTCCCAATGTATCTTTTATATATTTCTGAACTTTTACATATCGGGACATATTTACCATCATTGTCCTTGGTTCTAAAGAGTCACCTCTTAAATCTCTCACTACATTTGACAGAAAGAAACAATAAACTGCAGTTTTTAAACTTTCAGGTAATGTTCCGGCCCATTCTTTTTTGTGCTTGAAATAGAAATTGTTGATAACATCATATTCTTCTATTTCCTTGGGTTCCTGAATATCTCTGATCCATACAAGAGAGTTCTTATATTTTGCATCTTTCCCGAATATATGTGAAGGACCGATATAATTTGAGGGTGCCTGTAATACGTAAATAAAATTTTTCGGAAAAAGGTCATCATTAAGCATATCTTCTGTCGTATCCGGATTGATGAATACGTTTGCATATGGAGTGGCAGTAAAACCAATATATGTTGTTTGAGTAAAAAGATGTGCCAGCTTGCGGATTATTTCATTTGTCTTTGTGGGATCATCTTCATCCTTATTTGTATTTATGGAGGCGTTATCCGCTTCATCATCGATAAGAAGCATCGGATAATGAATTTTCTTATCATCCGAATCGGCATTCATTTCGAAAAGCCAATTATGTAGCTTATCGAGCACTTTCGTATTCTTCTTTACGATAAACATTACCAATTGGTGATTCGCAAGTGACGTTGTAATCTGGTCTTTACTTCCAACAAAATCGTATTCAATTGATGTCATCGCTGTTACTTTGATTGGACCGTTGTCTTTACCAACTCCAACTCTCTTTATTACCTTGGCTTTATTTTTATCTCTTAATCCGGATATACTGATTCCAATAATTCCAGATTCAATCCTTTTTTGTGTTTGTGATCTCAGAGTTTCTGTAATACCAGTAAGTAAAATGACAATTTTGTAACCTGCATCAGCTGCTTTCGAGATTAATCCCGTATAGGTAGAAGTTTTACCTGATTGTACATCTCCAATTACCAAGCCACGTCTGAAAAAAGAGGATGCACTACGTGGATCCCCCAAATAGTTCATTAAATCTTTTAAGGTACTGTTATCCAAATTATTTACAACATTGATATTCAGTTTTTGCTCCCGTATTAAATAATCCCTAAATCTTTTCCAGAAAAATTCATTGTATCCTTCATCTTCACATCTGGTTGAATACCAATCTCTATGCTCATAATAATCGTCAACAATGCTAATACCCTCTTTTTGATGGATATGACATTTATACTCAAATTCTTTCTTGATTCTTATATAATCATCTTCGTTAATTGTTATAACAGCCCTACTTAATCCCTTATGTATAATAGAGTCTACATTCTCCTCCGGAATAGCATATATATCAATCTCATCTAATGCAGCACTGTCCTGAATAATGCGAACTATAAGGTCTATTTTACTTGAATTTAATGTCATATCACAAAATACTTAAAAAAGTTTTGTTTCAATTCAGGATGTTTACAAAATGGCTCAGATTTAAACAATTGATCGATAGCTTGCTTTTGTGTGAGTTCGCCGAATTCTACAACATGTTTAACCCACATTAATCCTTTGTTCTCAATGTCTTTTAATCGTTCGGTATCATCAGTTTCATCAACAATGTTTTGAGAAATATCTATATATATTTGTTGATAAGGAACGCTTCTCTCAATCTCTTCCAGCACCATTTCAAAACGACTCATTGATTCGTCATCAACATTGTCTTTTAAAAGTCTGAATATGCAGCTATCCCGATTGATGGTATACATAAACTTTTCCTCACGTCCTTCAACCCGATTCCAGATATAATCCATTCCATCGTCTATTCTGGCTATCCTTCCTCTGTGATTTTGAATTTTGACTGAGAATTCCATAATCTCTCTTACTGCACTGGTAAGACTATTCTTAATTGATTTAGGAATAGATGCATTCTGCTTTTTTATGTCGATATTCCATATGTCATCCAATGTATTAGGAATATCAACACGTATACGGGCGTTTTTTGTAAGTTCATTTCTTGGCAGTCCAAACCAGGTACCCCATATAATCAACCTACGGTTCCGGTAAATGTAAAATCCCTGCTTGGTTCTGAGATTCGTAATACCTCCCAATGAGTCTAAATCACTTTTTGTTAAGTCTTTTTGATAGGGTAGTACATAGGGTTGTACGAACACAAATCGTTCGATGCCTCGTGAATCCTTAATAGCCAGTTTAAATTCTTGCCTGAAATTCGTCTTTTTATGCTTTTCTAAAAACGGGTCAAGCCCATTAAGTTCAAAATTATTGACAGTGATTCGTAATCTTTTTTCATTCTCATCATTCAGGTATCGGTGAAAAATCAGAGATAAATAGTCGATAATCTTAATCTTATATTCATTCAATGAAGTAAATATATCTCCATATGATTTTTCAAGAGCATCAAAATTTTCCCATATAACTAAAGTACCGGATTTATTAACCGTTAATCTATCGATCCCATATAATTGCAAAATTTCTATATCATTTAATTCTATGACTAACCATTCTTTTTTATCAAGAATCAGATCATAATTCCATTGATAGGCTGAGATAATTCCATTTTGCTTACTTGCAACGGTTAATACCTTACATTGGGATAGGGATGCAGCTTTCATTCCCAGCCCAAAACGCCCCAGATCGTTCTCTTTTCTTTCTTCTTCACTTGAATTGCTGCCATATTTCATAGAAAGAAATAGTGATTTCTTATCCATCCCAATTCCATCATCTAAAATTGAAATAATGCAATTAAATGGTTCTGATGGAAATCTGATAAGAATATTTCTTGCCTCTGCACTAATACTATTGTCAATTATATCTGCAATGGCTGCTTCAAAAGAATATCCCATAGACCTCATAGCTCCCATTAGGAACTCGGCTTTTGGTATGTTGGATTTATACTCTGCCATTGTAAATAATTGCTAGATTAATATCTTAAAAAGTCAATACTTCATATAATAAATTTGATCAGGGTGTTGCATCAGAGATTGAAATTGACGATGATCAATCACTTAATTCAGCAAGTTCTATTTGGTGTTACTAACATTAAAAAAGAAATTTAAATTCTTTTGCTATAATATTGGCCATAAGAGGAGGAACTGCATTTCCTATTTGTTTGAACGAAGCAGTTCGATTTGAGCTATCTTTTACACCTTCAAAATAGTAGTCATCAGGAAAAGATTGAAGTCTTGCTGCTTCTCGAACAGAAATTGAACGATTTTGATTCAAGTCAGGGTGGATATAGTAATGGCCATCTTTGGCAATATGAGCAACAACAGTTTGTGAATAAGGTAAGTCTGATGCTACAACTTTAAACCTATCAAAGAAAGAATGTCTGTTTTTATGTGTTTTTAAAATGTCGGGGAGGTCATTATAATCAAGTCTTTGCCTTTTATTATTCCATTTATTTACAGCAATTAGATATATCTTTTTATCCTGTTCAGTATGTGGTCTTGCTATATGCTGAGTCAAAACATCTATCCCATTTCTGATAGATTTCTGTTCAAGATATTCATTGATCTCAGTTCTATAACTAATGAATTTATCAACACCTTCTCCAGCATTAATTGACGGTAAGTCATTAAATATGCTTTCAACTTTAAAATCTGTACCCATTCGGATAGTTTCTAAGTCAGGTAATTTAATATTGATATCCTTTTGCCAGCCTAGTATTATGATTCTCTTACGATTTTGTAAAACACCAAAATCATTTGCAGAAAGAGTATATAGCTTCATTATATATCCCTTTTTTAGAAAGAGTTTCTCAATGTTTTTTAAATATGTACCCTGCTTTGCTGATTTTATTCCGAGTACATTCTCAAACACAAAATATTTTGGATTGTATTTTTGAAGATAACATGCATATTGAACATAGAGATGATTTCGAGGATCACTGCGCATCCCATCATTAGATCTGGCTCTTCCAACCAAAGAATATGCCTGGCAAGGAGGCCCGCCAATTATAAGATCAACTTTCCTTTTATTTAATAATTTATCAATCTCATCGAAAATAATCGCATTATCTGGTCCAATTGTTCTATTGATTACTGATAGAAGTATTTCTTCCGGAATATACGAATAGAGCTTAGCCCGACTTATAGTACCCTTCAGGTATTCAATGTAGGGTTCTAGATTCTTGATGTTATTAAGATAATGATAAGCAAGTCTTGTTTTAAGTGTGAAACATGCTGCTTTATCGTTCTCAACATGTGCTAATGGTTTGTAGCCTGCCCTTATAAATCCCTCTGATAATCCTCCCGCTCCGGCAAAAAGATCAATATATGTTGGTGATAAGCTCATTTAAGGTACTCTCTCTAAATTCCTTCCTCAGTTTACACTCAAATATAGTAATTACTTTCCACCCCAGGTTGGTCAGTTTTAGATAGTTTTCAATATCCAATTTCTTATTTTGAACAATTTTAGCTATCC
>Ga0182017_10000933_pt1 | contig 22915 bp, 22 predicted proteins | sample 712E3DmetaG_FD_120492 | JGI IMG/M metagenome (GOLD analysis project Ga0182017, IMG submission 120492) | Permafrost microbial communities from Stordalen Mire, Sweden - 712E3D metaG | ecosystem: Environmental > Terrestrial > Soil > Wetlands > Permafrost | place: Sweden: Stordalen | collected... | reverse complement strand
GCTTCGGCTGGTTAGCCGGAGGAGCCGTGCTGGACGGATTGGGTGAAGGCTGGGTTTGAGCGGGTTTAGTCGCGACACGCCGTGCCGCTTGCCGCTCGTTCCGTTCCTCAATCTGGCATTTGAGACTCCAGACCGCCGCTTTGAGACGGCCAGCCCGGTCCAGGATGTTCTGGAGCGTCTGCTCAATGCCACCATCATTCAAAGTCAACGAATTGACCCATCGGGTAATCTCGTTGAATTCGAGTTGGCATGTTTCCGCATGCTCATGTTTCAAGTCGCGGCCCATGTCCATTTTCATTATCTCGGGGTTCCCCTCGAGTATGGACTTGACCGACTGCAGACGCGTCTGGATGGCCACCATCAGTCTTGCTGCTTTTTTGCTAGCAGAAGCCAGTCTGATCTCGGCCGGTGCGTCAATCGCTACCGGCACAGGAGGGACGGGCGTAACCGGCGGCTTTATCGGAGCAGTTGCTGGCGATGTTGCCGGAGCGGCAATCGTGACAGCAGGAACAGGCTCTTGCAGTTTTTTAGCGTTAATGGCATCCTGGATTTCCTTGGTATCAGCGGCTTTGAGTTTAAGCGACAAAGGCTCCGATTCTACGCTGCCTTTGCCATTTTCATCGACGCCAATGACCTTCAACTTGTAGCTTCCGGGATTGGGCACGATGCCGCAATCCCACTCAACTTTTGTGTGGATGTCATCGACCTCTAATTTTCCCCCTATCTTTGTAGGACTGGGGAAGTCTCCAACGCCGATTAGGAGTTCTTTCGACGACCAGATCGATACGTTAAATTTTTTCTCCGCCCCAGTTGTTTCAATGATCAGTGTTTTGTCCGTCAAACTGCATTTTGGTTTTCCGTTTTTGACTTTCATATTCGTACTCCATGGTTGTAGTTGTCGGCTCGCACATCGCGGCCGGTTTTGTTTACCGTTTGTTTTGCTGCGTGTGCGTGACAATGTGAATCTTATGAAATTGTCAGGGTTCCTTATGCGCTCTTAGGAACGATAGCGCTTTTGTGTTGCTAGTGGCATTGTATCATACTATATATGTATATGTCAATAGCGGCTTATTATCGAGCACGAAACGCTCATTTGTGCCGGGGAGAGGACTCGAACCTCCAAGGATTGCTCCGCGTGGTCCTAAGCCACGTGCGTCTACCAATTTCGCCACCCCGGCGATGGATGAAGTATAAACCAATTTACTCTGTGCGTCGTTTAGGCTTCTATGACCTAGACCGACTTGTGCGCCCAGTAGGGATCGAACCTACGACCTTATCCTTAAGAGGGATCTGCTCTACCAGCTGAGCTATGGGCGCGAGCGAGCTCGATTGCGAATGCTCGCATTCGCTATTCGAGCGAACGCAGCGCCACAACGAGCGAAGCGAGTATGGGCGCCTGCATGCTCGCATGACCAATCTACTAGATTTCGCTCACTCTTGCAAACCCTTAATACCTGTGCAATAATGCCGATATGGTAAATCGAATGCGCGCAACGCGGTCCCACCGCAACAATAGACGCTCTCATCACGCTCTCGATGCGGGACGAGTTTCGAAGTGCGGCAATTGCGGAGTTGCGCACAAGAGCCACTCTATCTGCATGTCATGCGGATGGTACAATGGCCGCAAGGTTCTGGACCTAGCCGGTAAGGCGGCCGCCAAAGCCGAGAGGGCAAAGAAGGCAGCGGCGAAGAAGTAGTTTTTCTTTTTCATTTATTTTCATATAGCGTGGGTTCGTAAAATGCTCTTTAATTTCAATGGCCAATAGACATCTATCAAGATCAGTTGTTCTACAGGCTCTTTTTGAGTGGGATTTCCGCGGCCGGCACAACAAAGAATCCAAGAAGATAATAGATCGCGATGCAAAGGAATTCGCCCCCGGCGTATCCGATGTCTCATTCATGGAAGAGCTCATGAAGGGCATTTTGGGTAAAAAAGAAGAATTGGATGACATCATAATCAAAGCCGCTCCCGAGTGGCCGTTGGACAAGATATCGCCGGTCGACCGCAATGTTCTCCGCATCGGCCTCTACGAACTCCTCTTTTCCGACAGGGAAGAAGTGCCTGCCAAGGTGGCCATTAACGAGGCTATCGAGCTTGCCAAGACTTTCGGCGGCGATACTTCCGGCAGATTTGTGAACGGTGTGTTGGGCGCTGTCTACAAAGAATTAGGTGAGCCGGGCAAAGACGCCCAGCCGGTCAAGAAGAAGAAAACAGAGGTGCCTTATGAGGCTATGCCTGTGCAACATCTGGGCGGGGCAGTCGTCTATGCTAGAGACGGAGCTGATATTTACATGGCATTTGTGCATGATATATTCGGGCATTGGACATTGTCGAAGGGTAAGATTCCGGCGGGCATAGATCCGAAAGACGGAACTGTAGCCAAGGTCAAAGAGGAAATAGGCCTGAATGTCTCTGTTATCGCTGACTTGGGCGAGAATGAATACATAGCCAATGATCCGGAGATAGGCAAGATAAGGAAGCAAGTCCACTATTATCTGGCCGAGTCAAAGTTCGACAAGCTCGCTCTGGCAAAGAAGCCGGGCCTTGACGATGCCAAATGGTTCAAACTGGCGGACATCTTGGAGCTGAATTTCTATAATGACATTTTGCCGATAGTGGCGAAAGCGGTGACAATCGTCAGCGAGGAGAAATAGTATGAAAATAGATTTCGATAAATTAGCCAAGAAGATTAATGTCACATTCAGCGACATCTCGCTTTTGCGCACCGCATGCACTCATAGGTCTTATTTAAATGAAAATCGCGGCAGCGGTTTGGAGCACAATGAGCGCCTTGAATTCCTAGGCGACGCAGTTCTAGAATTGGTGGTGACCAGCTTTCTTTTCCGTAAATATCCGAGCAAGGCTGAAGGTGAGCTCACCGCTTTCCGTTCGGCTATCGTGAATACGGTTTCTCTGTCTAAGGTCGGCGAGAAGCTCGGGCTAAATGATTACATGCTACTTTCCAAGGGCGAGACCAAGGATACTGGCCGGGCCCGCGGCATCATCGTGGCCAATGCCGTGGAGGCTGTCATAGGCGCCATTTACATGGACGGCGGCTACAACCCGGCGGCGAATTTTATATCCGAACACATACTCTACACCATAGACATAGACGATATCGTCAAGAATAAGTCCTGGCTCGACGCCAAGAGCCGCTTCCAGGAGAAAGCCCAGGAGAAGGCCGGTCTGACGCCGACTTATAAGACTTTGAAGGAAGTCGGTCCCGATCATGACAAGCAGTTCACTTTGGGTGTATTCATAGGAGATGTGCAGATAGCTTCCGGTACTGGCTTGTCAAAGCAGGAGGCCGAGCAGAAAGCGGCGGAGAAAGCGTTGGAGGTCAAGGGGTGGTAGTTTATCCACTTTTTGTTTAGCGATTGAAAAGATATAATAAAATCTAACCCCTTAACGAAAGGATTACCTTGGAAGTTCTTTCTCATCAGTTGACCCCAGGCGAAACACCCCACCCTTCAAATGGTGGGGACAAAGTGGCTCTCCTTTTTCTGAATAGTCAGGAAAAGTGTGGGCATTGTGGTGACAGTCATCCAATCATTGAACACGCGGAGCATGTCAAAAAATGCCCGGTGCTATCTCTTTGGACGGGTTGGCGTCCTACACAGCTTGACTTAGAATTCGGCGTGTGAAAATAATCGTCACGCCGAACATTATGAGACCCCCTTCCGTTCCTTGCGGAAGGGGTGTTTTTAATATGCTAAAATAACCCCATGTATCTCAAATCCCTGGAACTATCCGGCTTCAAATCATTCGCCAAGAAGTCGGCTCTTCATTTCACTTCGGCTATAACGGGGATAGTGGGACCGAACGGCTCCGGAAAATCGAATTGTGCAGAGGCATTCCGTTTCGTCCTAGGCGAGCAATCCATCAAGTCTCTGCGCGGCAAAAGGGGAGAAGACATGATCTGGAATGGCGGCGGGGATTCTTCCGCGGCGGGTGGAGGCGTGGGCGCCAGCCGAGCCAACAGGGCCTCGGTCAAACTCACCTTCGACAATACCGGCAAGATGTTTCCGAACATTGATTTCGATGAAGTGACCCTAGAGCGCGTGGTCCATCGCGATAATAGCAACGAGTACCTATTGAATGGCACCCAAGTCCGTCTGCGCGATATTGTTGAGACGTTGGGTACAGCGCACATCGGTGCCAGTGGCCATCACATCATTTCCCAAGGCGAAGCCGATCGCATCCTATCCGCCTCTATCCGCGAGAGGCGCGAGATGATCGAAGACGCTCTCGGCCTGAAGGTCTATCAATGGAAGAAATTGGAGAGCATCCGCAAACTCGAGAAGACCGATGAGAATATGAAGCAAGTGGAATCTCTGCGCCGTGAGATTGCTCCGCACCTACGCTTCCTGAAGAAGCAGGTGGAAAAAGTAGAAAAAGCGGAGGAGATGAGGAAAGATCTCATTGCCATATACAAAGAATATTTTGCTCAAGAGGAATATTATTTAAAATCAGAAAAAGAGCGATTGGCCGGTGAGATAGCCGGGCCGAAGAAGGAATTGGCGGAATTAGACCGCGCATTGGAGAAGGCTAAAGAGATTCTGACCGCTTCGAAAAATAAGGACAAGAAGAGCGACGAAGTCATAGCTCTAGAGGGCAAGCTGGCTTCTATTCGAGTCGAAAAAGATTCTATTACTCGTGAGCTCGGCCGGTTGGAAGGCGAGATAAATGCCAATAAGAGAGCTGTGGAGAAAGAAGTAGGGAGAATGAAGCAGGAAGAATTGAAGACGGTTTATCTGAAGGATGTGGAAGAACTTGCGAGGACAGCCGAATCTTTTCAGACTGTCCGAGAGATCATTCAAGCCATTAAAAGCTTCATTGCCAAACACCGATCTTCCACTGATTCAGAATTCATAGCCGAAGCGGAGAAGGAAATAGCAACTCTTTCCAAGCAACGCGGAGAATTTGAGGCCAAGCTCAAGTCTTTGGCCGCCGAAGAGGAGAAGCTCAAGCGCGAATATGACAGCTTGAAGATGGCTATTGAAAAAGAGAAAGACACGAACCGTGACGCGGAGAAGGACGTATTCAAGATAATAGCTAGACAGAACGAGGTGCGACACATTTTTAATGACCTGAATGCGCGACTAGCCGCTTTGGCTCATGAAGAAGAGGCTTTCAAGAGGGAATTGGGAGAGGCTGGAGTTATTGTTGGTAGAGAGGCGACGGAATATAAGGAGTATGAAGTAAGGAGTAAGGAGCAAGGAGAAAAAGCGCAAGAATCGCGAGCTGATCAAGAAGAACGTCGCCATAAGATAGAGAAATTAAAGATCCGCTTGGAAGATTCTGGCGGCGCGGGAGGAGCGGAAGTGATGAAGGAATATCGCGAGACTGAAGAAAGAGACGTATTTCTGGCGAAGGAACTGGCTGACTTGGAAAAAGCCAGCGAGGAATTACGCAAGCTCATAGCCGAACTGGACATACGCATAGATGTCGAGTTCAAGAGCGGCATACTCAAAATAAATACCGAGTTCCAGAAATACTTCTCGTTGATGTTCGGCGGAGGAAAGGCGGAGCTCACTGTGGTCAAGGAGCCGAAACGTAGAAAGAGGAGCGACACTGAAGATCTTGGAGACGCATTGTCTGGCAGAGTTGGCGAGAGGGGACTTGACGCCATCGACGAGGAAGACGCCGAAGAAGAAGGCCCTGAAGGCCTGGAGGTTAACGTTAGCTTGCCGAGGAAAAAAGTCAAAGGTCTGATGATGCTTTCCGGTGGCGAGCGTGCCCTCACTTCCATTGCTCTGTTATTCGCAATCTCTCAAGTCAATCCGCCGCCATTTATTATTCTCGACGAGACAGACGCGGCCTTGGACGAAGCCAACTCCAGGAAATACGGTGATATGATAGAGAATCTTTCCAAACATTCACAGCTTATCCTCATCACGCACAACCGCGAGACCATGTCTCGTGCAGGCGTGCTCTACGGCGTCACCATGGGTGCCGACGGCGCATCTAAGCTTTTGTCTATAGCTTTTGAGGAAGCGGTAAGGGTGGCGAAATAGACCTTGTCAATTTTCATTCTCTGTGGTAGGGTGCGAATGAATGGAGTCGATCGGCCGTATCTATGGCCATTGACATAAAAACAAAGGAAACCAGTATGAAAAAGTCCAATGATCTGACCCAAATCGGAGTCGTGGGATGCGGTTATTGGGGGCCAAATCTGGTTCGCAATTTCAGATCGCTTCCCGATTGCAATATGAGAATGATGTGCGATGTCAGCGAAAGCCGCCTCGCACATCTCAAGTCGCTCTATCCCGAAGTCGTAGGCGAGAAGGATTACGCACACATGCTTAATGGCGTTGGTCTTGACGCCGTCATCATCGCCACTTCGGTGAAATCACATTTCCCGATGGCCAAGGCGAGCCTCTTGGCCGGCAAACACACATTCATCGAGAAGCCCATGACGGCTTCAGTGGCTGAAGCCGAGGAGCTGATCGATATCGCGAAGAAGAAAGGCCTCGTGCTCATGGTTGGGCACACCTTCCTTTATTCGCCGGCAGTTCGGAAGATCAAGGAGATCGTCCAAAGCGGCGAAATAGGCGATATCCGTTACATCTGCGCCCGTCGGCTAAATCTGGGGCTGTTCCAGAAGGATATCAATGTCGCCTGGGATCTGGCGCCGCACGATATCTCCGTTATCCTGCACATAATGGAAGGGTTGCCAATTACAGTTAATTGCCAAGGCTGCGCCCATATCACTCCTGGAATCGAGGATGTGACCACCATGTGGCTCAACTTCTCGAAAGACCGCTCGGCTATCATCCACAGTAGCTGGCTGGATCCGAGGAAGGTGAGGGAGATGACCATTGTTGGCAGCAAGGGCATGATCGCTTACGATGATGTATCGACCACGGAGAAAATCAAGGTCTTTGACGCACGAGTGGAACGACCGCCGCACTATGATACCTTCGGGGAGTTTCATTATGCATATCATAATGGCGACGTGCACATGCCATATATCAAACAGGAAGAGCCGTTGAAGACCGAGTGCCAACACTTCCTGGATTGCATCAAGAACGGCGAGACGCCTTTGACTGACGGCAAGAACGGCCTTGAGGTAGTCCGTATCCTGGAGGCGGCCTCAAGGTCTCTGAATCGTTGAAGCAAAAAAATCACGCGTCCGGACAGGTGATCTGCCCGGACTTTTTATATGCTAATCCGCGAAATTTGAAACTTTACATTTTCCATTTTTCGGTTTATATTGGTCTCATGGACCATCTCTCTAAACAACAGCTAGTGCTTTTGGCACTACTGGTCTCGTTTATGACTTCGCTAGCGACCGGCATAGTCACGGTTTCCCTCATGGACCAAGCTCCGCAAGGGGTGACTAAGACTATCACCCAGGTCATCGAAAAGACTATTCAACAGGCTGTGCCGCAGAATGCCGCCGTGGGGACTGTTACTTTGAATATTGACGACCGGTTGGCTATGGCTGTGACCAAGATCTCTTCGTCATTGGTGAAGATAGAGGATACCCGCTCAAATGCCATTGTCGGGCTTGGCCTTATAGTCTCTAAAGACGGTGTCATTATGGCAGACAAATCCGTCATCAATCAGTTCTCAAATTATTCGGCGGTGCTTTCCGATGGTACAGTCGTACCTGTCAGTGCCGTACCTATTAGCGCCGCCCAATCGCAGGTAAACAGCGACATCGTTTTCTTCGAGCCGTCTTCGAATGCTACCGCCGATTCTTCTTCACAAACAGTATTTTCTCCGATTACTGCCTCTCAATCATTCAGTCTTGGCCAATCAGTGTTTTCGCTTTCCGGTACCTCGACCGCTATACTCGGCCAAGGCGTAATAACTGATATGGCCGCCACTTCTTCGCCTGCAAATATTTCTTCGGCATTAAGCACGTCTATTCCGGCCGAAAAAGTTTCCGCCGTCAGTCCGCTCTTCGATATTCGCGGCGATGTGATAGCAATCCGGGTTTCAGGATCATTTTTTCCTATTGCACCGCTCATGGCCATAGTTCCAGTATTAAAATAGTGTAGTATCATTAAACCATGCCCCCACTAGCCAAACTCACAACCAAAGCCAGAGAAGCCTTGAAACGGGCCCACGAGCTCGCTATTGAGCGCGGCCAGAACCACGTCAATCCCGTGCACCTTCTGTGCGCCTTGGTCCTGCAGGAAGAGAGCATGGTCGCCTCTATCCTCGACAAGATGGAGATAGATACACCCATGATGACAGACATCATATTGGAGCACATAGAATCGCCCGAAGGTTCCAACGTTCTTTCGCCGTCGTATCAGATATACATAACGCCGGATCTGATGCAGATACTGGATAATTCCTTGCGCGTGACCACGGCTCTCAAGGAAGAGTTCATCTCGACGGAGCACATGTTCCTGTCCATATTCGACGTGCCGTGCACGGCTCGAGACATTCTTGCTCGCTTCAAGATAGATCGCGATACTGTGGCAAAGATCATAGCCGAGCTCAAGGCCAATCCGCCGTCGCATGACAATCAGCCGAAAAAGTTCCGCACCCTCTACAAATACGCCCGCAACTTGACCGCTATGGCCCATGAGAATAAGCTCGATCCGGTCATAGGCCGCGACGCGGAGATCATGCGCATCATCCAGATATTGTCTCGCCGTACGAAGAATAATCCCATTTTGATAGGTGAGGCCGGTGTCGGTAAAACCGCCATCGTCGAGGGATTGGCCGTGCGCATTGCCCAAGGCGACGTGCCGGAGTCATTGAAAGGCAAGGAGCTTGTGTCGCTCGACTTGGGCTCGCTCATAGCCGGTACGAAGTATCGCGGCGAATTCGAGGAACGCCTGAAGAACATATTGAAGGAGATAGAACGTTCCGACGGCAAGATCATCCTGTTCATAGACGAGATACATACTCTGGTCGGCGCGGGAGCAAGCGAGGGTTCCATGGACGCTTCCAATATGCTGAAACCTGTTCTTGCCAGAGGCGAGATTCGCGCCATTGGCGCCACGACGCTAAAGGAATACCAGAAATATATAGAGAGAGACGCGGCTTTGACTCGTCGTTTCCAGCCGGTTTATGTTCAAGAGCCGTCTACCGACGACGCTATCGCCATATTGCGCGGCCTCAAGGAGAAGTACGAGCTATTTCACGGCGTGCGCATCACCGACGATGCCATCGTGGCGGCTGTTACATTGGCTAGCCGATATATCACAGACAGATTCCTGCCGGATAAAGTCGTTGATCTCATAGACGAGGCTTCTTCTTCTTTGCGTATTTCTCTTGAAAATATGCCGCCAAAGCTGGAGGAGACTCGCCGCAAAGTCATGCGATTAGAAATAGAGAGGGAAGCCTTGAAGAAGGAAAAAAGCAAAGAAGCAAAGGCGCGTGCCGCGAAAGTGGAGGAAGAGATAGCCGACTTGAAGGAATCCACCTCCGAGCTTGAGCTCAAATGGAAAAATGAAAAGGATACCATAGCCGAGCTGAAGCGCATAAAGAAAGAATTGGAAGCTTTGCGCATAGAAGCGGAGACGGCCGAGGCCAGAGCCGATTTGGTTAAAGCCGCCGAGATGAGATACGGCAAGATACCGGCTCTGGAAAAGGAATTGGAACAGAAGAACAAGCGCCTGAAGAAATTGCAGTCGTCCCGCCGCCTGCTCAAGGAAGAGATAGTGGCCGAAGACATAGCCGGTGTGGTCTCGCGTTGGACGGGCATACCGGTGTCGCGCATGCTCGAGTCCGAGGCGGTGAAGCTCGTACGCATGGAGGAAGATCTGAAACAGCGCATAGTTGGCCAGGATGAGGCTGTGACCAAGATTGCCGATACCATCCGCCGTTCGCGTGCCGGCATCGCCGATCCGAACAGGCCCATAGGTTCATTTATATTCCTTGGCCCCACCGGCGTAGGTAAGACCGAGCTCACAAAAGCTCTGGCAGAATTCCTATTCAATGACGAAAAATCTTTGATCCGCGTTGACATGTCCGAATTCATGGAGAAACATTCTGTCTCCAAGCTCATAGGCGCGCCTCCTGGCTATGTCGGCCATGACGAGAGCGGCAACTTGACCGAAACTGTTCGTCATAGGCCTTACTCCGTCATTCTTTTTGATGAGATAGAGAAAGCCCATCCGGAAGTATTCAACATACTTCTGCAGGTCCTGGACAATGGCCGCCTAACTGACAGTAAAGGGCGTATAGTTAATTTCCGCAATACCGTCATCATCATGACTTCCAATATTGGCGCACAGCATATAGAGAAAATGGAGAGGCTTGGATTTGCCAAGCCCGCTGTAAGCGCCGCCGGCGCGGGAGGTGTCGCCAGCGTCGATCGGGATAATTATTCGGCGGCGAAGGATAAGATCCTAGCCTCGTTAAAGGATTATTTCCGGCCGGAATTCCTCAATCGTCTGGATGATATCATCATCTTCGATATCTTGTCGCCGGAAGCGGTGAGGAAGATCGTCGAGATTCAGGTGGCCGAAGTGGCCAAGCGCTTGTCTGACAAGGGCATCGAACTAGTCCTATTGCCGGAGGCATACGATTTCCTAGCCAAGGAGGGCTACAATCCGCAGTACGGCGCGCGGCCACTCAAGCGTCTGATCCAGAACAAGATATTGACGCCTGTGGCAAAGCAGATCATAGGTCAGGAGTTGAATAAGGGCGGCACCATTACCGTTGGCGTTAAGAGTGGCTCTGGTGGCGGCGCGGCTAAAGATAATGCGACCGAGTTCACCTTTGAAGTCAAGAAGAAGCGCGGCAAACAGGAGAGTCCGATAGTGATGCCGGTTTCCACCGGCAGGCCGGAAGCGGTGGCGCAGAAATAGGTAGGGAATCAAAAAAACAACAAATAGGTTAGGAAAAAGTGTGAAAATTGATATTTTCTCCACGAGCGAGAGGGTCGGCACGTTTTCCCGAAGGTGGGGTTTTTAAAATCGTACATCCATACGATTTACACTGTACTGGTCACGATATTGAGCCGTAAAAACTCGCTTTCGAGGCAAGAATCGTATGGTTATACGATTTTGAAATAGAGGTATATGCGGAATTATGTGCATACCTTCATCAAATCACTTATTTCTTCGGATACCGTCTTGTTTCCAGTTTTGTATTAGATGCTAAAATAAACGCTCACGTTAATTTTAAATATTTTATGCAAAAGATCACCACTGAATTAAAGATAAATACCGGCAGCATGCTCGAATTTATCGTCCTGAAAATGCTTTCAGGAGAGACTCATTCTATCGGAGAGATATACGAAGAGCTTAAATCCATCGGCTTCAAAACTCCCATGGGCAGTCTTTATCCTCTTTTAAGCAAGTTCCGCCGGAAAAATTACGTCGTAACCGGCTACGAAGAAGGCGACACGAAACCAGTCATCAGAACCTACGACTTGACGGAAAAAGGTCGCCAACGCCTTGGGGACTTACGAAGCGATTGGAAGCGGCTGAACTCTCTGGTTGCCAGTCTCGGTTCGCGATGATAGACTTCATTTTGTCCGTTTATATGAAAACACGCGCAGGTGGCAGAGTGGTCAATTGCAACTGGCTGTAAACCAGTCGCCCTATGGGCTTCGGGGGTTCAAATCCCTCCCTGCGCACAATTAAAATTAATATCAATCTACGACAACCCGCTTCAGATGCTCGGGTATCTTCACCGCGATTTCATATGAGATAGTCCCGCATTTCCGAGCCATGGAAGCGATGGAATTCGTATCAGTAGTATTATTGCTGATGACTATAGCCGTATCACCGATTTTTATACCAGCCGCCTTGACTGAAGTTATATTCATGCTGACACGCCCGACGATTGGACAGGGCGTTCGATTCGGCCCGATTTGGATGAAACCATTAGGCGCGCCGCCCGGTCCGCTTGAAAGCCGTCTATCAACGCCTTCAAAATAACCCACAGGCACGGTGGCTGTAGTCATATCAGTAGTCGCCTTGAATGTCCTGCCATAGCCGACAGTCTCGCCCTCCTTGAGATGTTTTACGCCGGTTACGATAGTTTTCATTTCCAAAACAGGCCGCAGATCGAGCTTGGCTGCCAGTGCCAGATTTTCCGAAAGGCCGTACAAGCCTATGCCCAGGCGCGAAACATTGGCATCTATGTCGTGGCCGAAATAGTGGCCATCGGTGGCGGCGAGATGCCAGTATCTCAAGGAAGGGAAGACGTCTCGGAATTTTTTAGCCGCGCGGTTCCAGACATGTATCTGCGATTCGGTGAATGATTCATCAGCGTCGTCTGCGTCGCACAGATGCGAGCAAAGGCCTTCCAAGATGATGGAATTATTGCCTTTGATGATCTCAATGGCACGATCGATTTCTTCCGGCATTATGCCTTGGCGGCGCATGCCGGTATCTATCTTCAGATGTATATGCATCGTGCGGCGATTTTCCTGTGGCAAATGCTCCAAGGTTTCCATTCCCGTAACAGTGAAAGCGACGTTCTTCAATCGCGACTTGGCAATGGTCTCCGGCCTGGTGTAACCGATAACCAGAATAGCTGGTTTGAATCCGCCGGAACGCAAAGCTATCGTCTCAAAATACGAATCCACCACGAAGAATGGTACATTCTCATGTTTGAGAGCCTGTGCTACCTCCAATAGGCCATGGCCGTAGGCATTGGATTTCAGTACCGGCGCCACGGCGCCCTCCGGGGTAAATTCCGGCTTTGGCGCTAGTTTGCGGAATTCGTTCAGATTATGGATGAGACGGCTCTTGGAAATTTCGATGGTAATCAAAGGCTCATATGGAAATCGCCGGCGGGACAGCTTGGTTAGGAGGTCTTTCATATGGTTTCATCGTATCACTTTTATACCGATTTCGCCAAAATCCTCGTTATTTTGAAATCTTCATCGTTTCTATATCGGATCTTCATCGTTTCTTGAGACTTTCTTCATCGTTTCTATATCTCGGTTTGGTATCCTTTTAACGGGTCAAAACGTTCTTTGACAGTCATCGAAAGCTTCGCGTGCGCGAAGCGTGACGGTCACGATAAAGTGATCCGGAAAGAAGACAAACCAGAGGAGATTGATCGCATGAAGATAACAAATACGCCCATAAATCTGTTCGACGCGTTCCTGATCGCGGCCTTCTTCATTCTCATCGGCTGGCAAGGCCGCCGACATGATGAGGGGTCCGTGGTTCGAATCGCGACAAAACCCGTAACAGACGAAACCTCAACGAACGGTGTTTCATCTGCAACGGAAACGGCCCTTACGACGGAAACGGCCTTGAACAGAGCCGGCTATACCGGCCGAAGGTTGATACCGTTCAACATAAAGGAGAAGACAAAATGAAGATAAATATGAAGATCAAGCATAGATTAACGGTTACGGCATTTGCCGTAGCGGTCGGCATATTATGCGCCGGCGCATTACGGTCAGCGGCAGTACTGGACAAAAACAACCCGGAGGACGTAGCCCGGGCATTGCTGTCATTTGGTCCGACCAAAACATATATGGGCCAGTGGCAAGGCATAAAGACCAATGGCATGTGGACATGGGGAACTTTCATTATGGATGCTTCCATGAGTATCACCAATATGTCCATCGAAAGCGGTAATATCCCCATACCGGTTGGCGAACCGCTCAAAGGTCTGCCGGTGGCTCTGGGTCCGCCGCTTCGGGAGTTCAGCGTATGGGTCACGGCTATAGACGATGATGATAGGGAAAAGTCCAAAGGCTCATTCTACGCCGAGACATTAAGTCCCGATTCCGTCATCAATATCATCCTCGTACCGGGGCGCGTTAGCAGATTCGTGAGCTATGCGCCTCCCGACGGGACTCCGGCCGATACCGTCTCGCTCCGTATGGACGATGGTGAAGTGTATTGGTATGACGCCGCTCTCGGAGGATTCGACCTTCTCATGGACCCCTTCGGCGTCGATGAATGGTATAAGATCATTGACGGTAGGACCGGACGGACTCTGTTCGTCGGTATAGTCAGCCCGACTATGCCGCCCAGGGTCACGGATGCCAAAGTCCTTAACATCTCGAATATCGGGAACGTGACCGAAGCGTATCTAGACTATGACCGGGAGACCGGCGGATACGGTATCAGTCGATGGTTTTGGAACCAGACACTGGATTCATCGGTCGAAACTGGCGGCGTTTCCTATCCGGCCAAAGTCTATGTGACCGATCTGGAGCATATACAGGAATTACACGGGATCATGATCTATATTACCGATCCTACGGCCCGGATCTCCGTCAAGCGCTGGTCAGAAGACGGCCCGTTATCCGAAGTCGGCCTTCTCACCATGGAAGCCACTTCCGCTTACCGGATAGTCTATTCCAATGAAATGGGGCTCGAGAAGCTCATCATCACCGTCACTAGTTCGCGCACTAACGAAGCCTTCGGCATAGGCATTGACGCCATATGCGAATGACTGTATCTTAAGTTGCGTCTCACGGCCGCCATAACTAACCCTATGGCGGTCTTTTTCTTGCCTTTATAGCGCCAGTTGACAATAAAACACTTGTATGCTAGGGTTACGCGCAACGGGGCTTTTGAAGCCTCTTAAAAATTTGTTCTTTGGCAATCGCATATTTGTCAGTTAGCTTCCATTGGAATGGAGCGTGTGATTGTTGAAGGAACAAGACGGGAGAAAGCCTATGCAAATTCGTCCATCAATAATGGCGTTTGTGATCGTTTCAGTTCTCATTATCGGAGCTGTGATTATGAATGCCAATAAACATGTTCAACCCAATACCGAGCAATCGGCTGTCCTTGTACAGGATACAAATGCTCAGACCGTGGCGGATGTTCCAACATCTACCAACAAGCCGGTAAGTGATGTTGCTCCCGAAACGGAAGCGGCATTGGCCCAGTTCGGCTTGTCTGCAACTTCAGTGGTCAAAATCGCTGTTGTGGCGCGTCCGCGTCCGCCGATGCTCCTTCCGAATCCGTTGAATCGCAAAACGCAGTAAAATCAGCAAATCAAAAACAAACAGCAGTAAACAAAAACAGACAAACAGAAACGAAAGAAAAGAAATGAAAACGAAAACCATGAAAAAAATGATTGTTGGATTAATCGCCGTTGGTCTCATTCTCTGGGCATCGGCTGCCCGTGCACAAGTCGCTCCTCCGGTTTCCGGCGGCAGTTCCGGCGGCCACGTTTACAAAAACGCCGAAACTTTGGCGCAGGCATTCTTGCTCCACGATACGGATCATTATGTCGCGACGGCATGGTCGTATAACAACGGCAACGGCATGTTCATTGGTATGAACATGATCTTGGACGGGAACTTATACATCACCAATCTGGTGATCAATAACACGAACATCCCTCTGCCGCAGCCATTGGCCGGAATCCCTGTCCCTTCCGCGGGATACCAGGACTTCTATGTCCAAATCACGGCCGTGGACGAGTACGGCAATCCGGCGGCGCAAGGCCAGTTCCAGACGAATTACCTTGCCCAAGGCGGATTGATCAGCATCTCCATGACGCCGCAGTTCCCGCCGGTGGCGATTCAGCTTCCGAGGGGTCTTAATGGGAACACCATGACGGTGAACATTGACAGCGGATTTAGTAGCTGGGGCTGGTCGTACGATCCGACGACCGGATTGCTCACGATCCAGATCTCCGATCCGGCGTCAACTGATATTGGTTATACGGTTACCGACGGCTCTGGCGGATTGTTGGCACACGGCACGCTGCCGTTTTTCCAACAGTTGCCTGGCGCAGGGACCGGTACCAATTCGGTGTTCGATCTGCATAATGACGGCGGTTATGTATCCATGCCGCTTGGAACGAACGGATTCAATTATCAGATGAGCCTTCCATTCGATTCCGATGTGGAACGCAGCAATAAATGGGTCTCCGGCAAGGTTATCGGTGTTCCTGATGTTGGTTATCAATCAAAGCTTAACATCTACTCCTATAACTTGAATGGCGGCACCATCGAGGTACGTAAATGGTCAGCCACCGGCGGCATGGAACTCATTCCGTGCTCCGTGTCGAACGATCAGTACGGTGACGTTTCAGTGACCACCAGTAATTACGTGGACCGGGTGGTCATAACCGTGTTGCCGGGGACGAACAGTCCCAGTCGGTTCTTCATTGAAGTCGGCCGCACGTATTAACCTGACGATTGCGATTACACCAACCACAGCGTAGCTCTCGGAGCGGCTGTGGTTTTTTCTTACCCCGATTTGACTGTCGGTTCCGAGCTTGCTATGTTATAAGCCGTTTCTTTTTAGTTGAACAAAAACAATCGAACATTGAAGGAGAAATATTATGTCGAATAATATGTCGGGAGGATCTGCATCTAAAAGGACTAATGGCATTGAGTGGTTCTTTTATGCAGTTGTTGTTGGCTTGATAATCTACGTATTTTATCTGTGTTACTTGAGCGTAATGAATAATGGTCCACACAACGCCGCGTCAACTCAATCCGAAGCGCGAACCAATATACAACCAGTATCGGCGGTTAATCGCTAAAAGCAATCTTACTTCTCAAGCCGCGGACGGCCACACTAGCTCCCGCGGCATTTTCTTGACAATAAAACACATATATGCTAAGGTTGTATTAAACGAGACTTTGTAAGCCTCATTCAAACAAATTTGTCCCTTTACAACCACATAGAGTTAGGCTAGCTTTTCGCGTGTGCGGAAAGCGTGTGATTGTGATGGAACAAGGTCGGGAAATGAAAGTAAAGTTATGAAAAAAATGATTGTTGGATTAATTGCCGTCGGTTGTTTTCTCACATTGGCTACCGTAGGCCGCTCGCAGGAACTGTCATTGTATATGAGCGTCGAACCCGCCCATCCCATTGTTGGCGAGCAGGTTGTCTGGCGCTGTGTAGCGTCCGGCGGGGATGGTAATTACACATATGTTTGGAATTCAGGCGGGTTTGAGCACAGCACCGCAGTCACCAATGTGTATTCGACTTCGGGCACCAAGTCTGTCACAGTCGAAGTGGATGACGGCACCAAATGGGTCTCGCGGACGCTGTCCATTGAAGTGTCCGACGGGAGACTCACTCTCCTGTATCCTAACGGCGGTCAAGTCTGGGAGGTCGGAAAGACCTATTTGATTGAATGGAAGACCGAGGGAACCGTTGATCAAGTCCAGATCGGACTTTGGGATTACCGGTACAACAACAACGGGTCAAGTAATAATGTCGGGGAAGACATAATCGCCTTCTCGATCCAAAATACAAATAGTTTTTACTACACTGTGCCGCCACCTGATTCTAACGGCATTTCGGCCGGGAATCTGTGGGGCAGGAATTATCGGATAACCGTCGGAGGTTTTGGCGAAGTGGTTCCGGATGTTTCGGACCGAACATTCGTTATTACCACCGTAAAAAATCGCAACCGCCGAAGATGATTCATCATTCTTCACGGCCGCGGGCGCTCCTCGAGCTCCTGCGGCCTTTTTCTTCCTTAGGTTTGCGGCAATTTGCCTTTTTACGGTCTCTACGCTATAGTAGTGCGACAACATTTCATCACCACCATGTCCCAAAAATCACTAATCCTGCTCAAGAATAAGGAGACCGGCGAGGTCTATTGGACGCGCAAGAACAAGAAGCTCGTCGAACGCAAGGTAGAGTACAAGAAATACTCGGCTAAATTGCGCAAGCACGTCACCTTCAAAGAAGCGAAGAAATAATGTATCATATCGCTAAGGGCGATTAGTTTAGTGGTAAAACTGCGGCCTCCAAATCCGCTGACCGAGGTTCGATTCCTCGATCGCCCGCATAAAAGTTGTGCACTTCGCACCCCCTTGACAATAAAACCATATATGGTATACTACTTCCGTTAGTAGAAATAACCCATCACATATGATAAATTTCAATATTTACCAGAAATCCGTCGTTGCGCTCGCTGTTGCGGGTCTTGTTGCTGCTTCTAGCTCGGCTTTGACCGCTTTGGCCGCTACAAAGACCGTAGATCTCGGCCAGACCCAGACTGTCACTTGGCAGGCCGCGAATTATGATACCAGCGGTGTCTCGGTTAATGTAATCCGCAAGGTGTCCGATAATCCGGCTCGTTATGAGCTAGTTCGTACCGTCGCTTCCGATATGTCCAATAGCGGCAGTGCCACGTGGGTGCCGGCATGGAAAGATATAGGCGAGAATGATTTCATCCAAGTCGGTTGCAAACCGTCGCCAAAGGCCTGTAGGGCCGGCTTGTCGCAGGGTCAGCTAGCCGTCGTCAATTCAGACCTATTCTCGAATACGGCTGCAACCTATCAGGCTATTGAGCAGTTAAATAACAAGTAATTTAGTTATCCACAGGTAACCCATTGCAGGTGAACGATAGTTCACCTATAATGTTGTACATGAGCAAACACGAGATCATAAGGTCTCTCCGCCAGGAGATCAAGAAGATGAATAGGGTGATCGACATGAAGATCATCCAAGGCCTGCCTTATTATAATGAGTCCCGCAGGCACAAGTTCTTGGCACTTCAGTTGAAACGTTTGTCGCCGTCCGGTAGCAACTGGTTCGGCCGATCCATGAGCTTTGTCTCAATGTTCATGTTCTGATAGTCTTAAACCATGAATGAGGATTACAAAAATAAAATACTAGGCTTCTATGAGCGATACAAGCGCATGCCCAGCTACGCGGAGATCATGAAGCTGGTCGGCTTCCAGTCCAAGAATGCCGTCTACAAGCTCATAAACCGTCTGATAGAGGAAGGAGCCGTGTTGAAGGATGCTACGGGCAGGCTCATTCCCAACAAGCTTTTCGGGGAAGTGCCACTCCTCGGTCTGGTAGAAGCCGGATTTCCATCCGAGGCCGACGCACAGACTTTGGATACCATAGATGTAAATGAATATCTTTTTGAACACAAGGAGGCTTCGTATATTCTCAAAGTGAAAGGGGATTCCATGATAGACGCCGGCATTCGCGAGGGCGATCTCGTCATGGCCGAAAAGGGCAAACAGGCCAAGCCCGGTGACATCGTCATCGCTTTCATAGACGGTGGTTGGACTATGAAATATCTCCGTCACAAAGCCGGCAAGCCGTACCTCGAACCCGCCAATAAAAAGTACAAGCCCATATATCCGCGGGAATCATTCGAGGTGGCCGCGGTGGTGAAAGGAGTGGTGAGGAAGTATTAAAAATGGCCACCCAGAAGTCGGGTGGTCATGTGGGTAACAGCGAACGGTCACCAATTGGTGGTACCGGCGGCTCTCGATTGGAGTTCGCGGTGGATCTCTGTGGCGCGTTTGAATAAATGCCTCGGCAAGAATGTCGTTCCGGCGAGTCGCTCGAAAAGGGCGTTCTCGCGGGCGAATGACTGACAGTTCATCATCCCCGCATCCGGCATTCCGTGTCGGCGATGCAGGACCAACAGTTTATGGCGAGCGTCCCTTAAAGTACGAATACGCGCTTCGCAGTCAAACTGCCGTGCTCTCTCCTTCAAGCTTTTCGGCAAGTACCTTGACCAGCCAAGCTCTTCGAACAGTTTCAGTTCCCGCTCGAATTGTTTTTTGCCCATCTTCTGTACATCGGGCATTCCACGCCGGCGATGCAAGGCCAGCAACTTATCGCGAGTCTCCCTCAAGCCACGATTGTAAGCTCTCCAGTCGATCTTGGGTGCCGGAGAGATTATCAGTATTATCGTATTATCATTTTTTTTCATAATTACCTCTGGACTCGATATTACTCTCGCTATAATCCTTGTCAACCGGAAGTACTCGTCTCGTACAACGTCTTGAATGGCAGCCGAGGTGGATGTAGAGGCTGAAATAAGGAAATCCACAGCTTATCTACTGGGTTATTCAGAAATTATGAAAGCTTGCTGATATTGACCATGCTATGATAAGGTGCATTAACAAGATAATTTTAATCAATTACCATGGCTACAGCTAAATCCGCATCAGTAAAAGCAATAGAATTAGCACGATCTGTATTTGAATCAATACAGGGCGGCCTTGGTTTGCTCAAATTTTCCGTAGATTCTCTTGTGCCTACCAACGGATCTCCCACTGAGGAATCACAAAAGTGGGATATTGTCTGTTCATTTTTCGAAACACTCGGAAGTTCCGCGCCATCTAAATATAAAGCATCAGTTGATCTAACTACCAACACGGTTTCTATAGAGAAAATCGATGGCGGGCATAGTCCCGTGGAAGGAAAATACGTGATTACAAAAACTGATAAATCCGGTAAATGATTTTATTTTCCATAAATGATAAAAAGATCTGGTCATTCACGCGTAACGGAGTAATCATCGATACGTCGATATTATTGGAGTTTATCAACGGCATGATTAAGCGACAAAGAGGAAGCTATGCGGCTGGAGGTGAAATGGCCGAATATCAAAAGATAGTGAACCTATTGGAATTGACCAGGTTAAATGATAACTGGGATAAATTTTATCTTACCCCACACATAATGACTGAAACCTGTTCCCGTGTGAATATTGAGCATAATCGTGATGTTGATTTTGAAGACATTGCGAAGCAGATTATGTCGATAGTAGACAAATCTGAAGAGAAACTGGTATGCAAAAAGGATTTCATGGGTTGTATCGTGTATAGAAGTGGAATGAAATTAGAGCCCGGAGATATTTCCATTTACGCGGTGGCTGATCAATTTCAGAAAGACAAAAAGAAAGTCGCCATTCTTACTAAAGATTGGGGATTCACGAATAGGTATGCCAAAAGCCCTTATGTTATGATCATCGATCATACGCAAATAGTGGATTTGGTTTGATTATCTCAATATTTTTATATGAATCATAAAATTTGGACAGCTGAAAAAATTAAAGAGGGTTTTGACAGATTTCTTGCGGAAACAGGAAGATTACCGACTGCTATAGAGGTAGACTCTCTTGAGTATCTCCCGAATAGAAAATTTATCGAGAGAAATTTTGGTGGTATAGAAAAATTGAGAGGTCAATTAGGTTATGTAGATACTCATTTAGGCAAAGGTAAATTTAGATCGAAAATCGCCTTGAAGGTTGGTGCTAAAGGTAGAGTAGAAGAATTAAAAATTGAAAAATTACTTAGGGATAAGTTTGGTGAAGTTTTCGTGCACACGGAAAAAATCTTTGATGATACTAAAAATCGTGTTGATTTCTATGTTTATTCTCCGAGCGGTAATTTTGGTGTTGATGTTTTTTATACTGAGACAATACAAAATTTATCTGGAAATATAAACATAAAACTGAATAAATATGGATCTTTTAAGGATAAGCTTTATTTTGTAGTTGCAGGTGATTCCATTTCTCAGAAAGATGTAGATAAATATGTTCTTGATAAGACAAAGAAACTTCCTCCTAATTCACAGATTATTACAGTAAAGAATTTTGAGTCACTTATAAGAAATATGCAGGTGTATCTAAATCCTCTAGACAAGTAAATAGACAAAAAATCAAAGAGGAGTAGGATTACAGTGTAAATAATATGGACTGGGCACAAATTAACAGAATAATAGAAAAATTTACTGAAAATTTCAGCAATTTAGGTTCAAATATTGTCGTTGCTGGAGGTAAGGTAAAGGATTCGGCAGATAAGATTGAAAATGTCATTAAGAGTTCGACCGATAATCTTTCCAATGTGCTAGTAGACTTAGATAAACATATTGTCGATTATTCGAAATCTAGTAATAGACAGGCCACAGCGATGATGATTCTGACAGGAGCTCTTGTACTAGTTGGTCTTTTGCAAGTATTAATCCATTAATATAATTTTATGTGGCCATTTAAAAATAAAACTTCGAGACATAAGAGTTTCCCCATTGGCATTTACGAGTTAAATGTTTCTACGAATAACTTAAAAGATTTAGTTGAATTTTCTGATTCAGAGTACGCCTCGATTCCTAGAAAATTTGTAAATGGAAAAAACTATAATGCTCCACCGATTAATTTTTTAAATCGACAATGGTCGATGCAGATTGGAGCAGTTAGCGATAAAATATACAAAATTCACCCTTATCTTTTGGTTAACAATAAAGACAAAGCAAACCTTTTAGCTAATGAGACTATACATTTTTGCATTAAAGAAATAGGTCAGCCGTCTGAACAAAAAGGAGGATTCATTATTTGGGATACATCGGATGGCAATGTAATTATTCAGACCGATGAACTATCTGAAGGTTGGCTGGTAAGTCTTTTCATTACTTCTTCGGAGGTTCGTAACTTTAAGATTCTTTCTTAGAAAATAGATACGCAATATGGATTATATTCTCAAAGTAGAGCCATGTATTATACACATTACACCTTTCGGTTTCTATCAATTTGCTCTTGACTATAATAAAGCCGCAAAAGCCGTATCTAAAATTGATTTTCAAAAAAGAATAAATTACCCAGCATATTTTTTGTATTGCAGATCAATAGAACTTACAATCAAAGCCGTACTGTTGGCATCAAAGAATTTTTCAAAAAAAGAAATACATACGCACGATTTTTGCAAATTATTACCAAAATTAGGACATCATTTAGAAAAAGTCTTGCTTTTGAAAGATGTTGATAAAAATATGATTCTTGATTTAGACAAGTGGTATAAGACAGATCAAAAGAGGTTTGAATATTTTTCTTTAGAAACTGGAATTCCTTCTTTTATTGAATCAAACGGATTTCCCATATTACCAACACTTGAAGATCTGAGTAGTTTAAGTAATAAAGTACTTAATCCTGCTATGGTTAAATTTGTTTCTCTATAAAATCGTTGCTAATCATGGAACCCCTAGCATCCAAAATCCGCCTGCAAACGCCATTAGAAGTATTTGATTGACAATTCTCATCATCGGGAGTAGCCTTTTTACAAAGCACAACAAAGGCATAACTATGAAAAATCGAATAACGTCAGCGGTCGCGGTCTACCTTATTCTCGAAAGAAAGGTAAGAGAAATTTTCGGAACGGAGGTCTTGATCATGCGACGATGCAATACTGGTTATCAGGACGGCATGTATCAAGTCCCGGCGGGTCATCTCGAGGATGTGGAGTTGCCGTCTGAAGCCTTGATACGGGAAGCCGAGGAGGAAGTCGGCATC
>Ga0182017_10000931_pt1 | contig 22931 bp, 19 predicted proteins | sample 712E3DmetaG_FD_120492 | JGI IMG/M metagenome (GOLD analysis project Ga0182017, IMG submission 120492) | Permafrost microbial communities from Stordalen Mire, Sweden - 712E3D metaG | ecosystem: Environmental > Terrestrial > Soil > Wetlands > Permafrost | place: Sweden: Stordalen | collected... | reverse complement strand
CCTTCATCGTCATTCCTGGCAACCTCCGCGCCCGGCACAGGCTAGACTGGGGCATCCGTGCCCTCCGTCCACATCGCGCTCGTAGAGCCGGAGATTCATTGGAACACCGGCAACATCGGTCGCACTTCGCTGGCCGTGGGAGCGACCTTGCATTTGGTCGAGCCGCTGGGGTTCACGCTGGAGGATCGCCATCTCAAGCGTGCGGGCCTCGACTACTGGCCCAGGGTGCGGCTGCGCCTGTGGCCCGGCTGGCCGGCCTTCGAGGCCGAGTTGCCGCGTCTGGGTGCGCCCTTCTTCTTCACCGCCTCGGCCGAACGCACCCTGTGGGACATCGAGTTTCCGGAGAGCGTGGTTGTGATCTTCGGCCGCGAGAGCGTGGGCCTGTCGCCCGAGATTCTGGCCCGTTACGCGGACCGAACCGCCCGCATCCCCATGGTGGATCCGGGACTGCGATCACTCAACATCTCCACCGCTGTGGGTGTCGCGGTCTACGAAGTGGCAAGGCAGTGGCGGAGGCGGGCGTGACGATGATGGGAGTTGGGGGCGTCGGCCGATGACCACGAAAGTCCTGCGCCTCGGACGTTTCCAGACCGAGGCCCTGCTGGGCGAGGGCGGGACCACGGCAACCTACCGCGCACGACTGGCCGACGCGAAACCAGGCGCCGACGAGCGCCGGTTCGTGGTGACCTTGCTGCGGGGTGAGCGTGGGCGCGCTGATGCCCAGTTGGCGGCTCGCTTCGTCGAGGCGGCGCGCCGGTTGGCCGGGCTTGACCAGTCCGGCTTCATGCGCGTGATCGAGTTGTGCGAGGGTCCTGGCCAGATCTACGCGGCATGCGAGTTCAAGGCGGGCGTGGATCTGGCACAGCTGCGCAGCCAGGCGGCGCCGCGCGGATTCATGGATCCGCGTCTGGTGGGCTTGCTCGCCCGGAAGATTGCCGAGCGGTTGGCTCCCCTGCACGCGCGCGCGCAGCCCCCGCGCGTCCACGGCGGGTTGACCCCGGGGAATGTCCTGGTTTCGCCCGAGGGTGAGGTGTTCCTCCTCGATTGCGGCTTGGCCGAAGCGGTACGGCCGCGGGGCGATGCCTTTATCAGCCGGTGGTTTTTCGCTGCGCCTGAACAGCTTGCCGGGGCGGCCGCCGCGCCCGCGTCGGACTTGTACTCGATCGGTGCCTTGATCTTTTTCCTCTTCACCGGCAGGCCGCCCTTCGCGGCGCCGACCGGCGACGCGCTCAGGGACAAGATTGCGGCAGGCGCACCCGCCTTGCCGCAGATGCCGCCTTGGCTCCATGCCGTGATGGCCAGGCTGTTGTCGCCACACGCGGGCCAGCGGCCAAGGTCTGCGGCCGATGTGGCGCGCCAGATCTCGGCTGCCATGCTGGGCGCCGAGGCCGGCCCAGTGGCTGCACCAGCGCGCGTCTCTGCGGCGCCGGCGAACGCTGTGGGCGACTCGCGCGTGCAGGCGCCGGTGGGCTCTGGTTCAGATCTCGGCTCAACCGCTTCCCCGGCTGCGGCAGCTAGCCTGCCGGTGGCAGCGCCGGCGCAGGCTACAGCGGCGGGTGCGGCATCCTCGGCGGTCGCTGAACCGGTGGCTCCCTTTTCCCTCGACGAAGGCATCACCGAGGACGACCGTCCGCGGGCCGCGGCTCGCGCCGGGGGGGCCCAGCAACCGGCGGTCGAGCCGGTCGTGCCGTTTTCGCTCGAAACCTCGCCACCTGAGGATGCCGCGGGCGCGGGGGGCGCAACGGAACCCGACGACCAGGAAGGCGGGCGGTCAGGGATTTCGGCCGATGATCCGGACGTCGGCGTGGTGTACGACGACGACGACGACGTGCAGGAGCAAGTCGTCGTCGGAGCAGATGGAAAGCCCAAGCGCCGTCGCCGTCGTCGGCGTCTTCGGCTTCCGGTCTGGTACCGGAGCGCGATGGCGCGCAAGATGTCACGTCTGGCGCTTGTGCCCCTGGTCGCTCTGCTGATTGGCGCGGCGGCTGCCGGGGTCTTCTTCTATCGGGAGTGGGTCGCGACCCGAGTTGCAAGCGAGCGACAGACTGCTCTCCGGCAGGCGGAGGCCGCCCGACGTGCGGCTGAGTTGCGCCCGCCCAAGCCGCCGGAGCCTCCCGCCATGCCGGCGGGCCAACTCTTGGTGAAAACCGCGCCGGGCGGCGCGACGGTCTGGCTCGACGGTGTGGAGAAGGAGAAAAGCCCCATCACGCTCATCACCACGCCGGGTTCGCATCGCTTGGTGGTGACCATGTCGGGGTTTCGCATGTTGCGCGACGTAGTCGACACCAGCAAGGGCGTGCTGTGGGAGCGAGAGATGTTCGTTGCACCTCGCCTCGACAGTGGGCGCGTGTCGCTGAGCGTGACTTGCGCCACACAGGCCGCGTATCCAGTGTTTGTGGATGGCAAGGATTCGGGCGAGCTATGTCCGGCGAGCGATCTGAGGATCGAGCCGGGCCGCCATTCCATCGGAGTTTTCGTGATCCCGCAGAACCGCATCTGGAGTTTTGACCGTCAAGTGCAACTCAACCGTCCCAACCGAATTCAGTTCAACTACTGAGAAGACCAGTGCACACGAGGTCGCCACTGCGTTCACCCGGAGTGCACAACCAGCAAAAACATCCCGCCGGGCAACCCTCGCTGCAAAGCAAGGGCGTGCCGCCGGCCGGGCAAATGGGTCCGCTGTCGGCAGGCCGGCTCACGGTGACGGCTCGGCTTCCGCAGCCCAGCGCCGCCAGGACAAACAAGATCTTCGCCGTAGTGTTCATTTCGGCCTCCGCGCTGTGTTTCCCGCATTGTCGGCTGCGGTGTTGGCGGCCGGCGGTGGGGCGGTCGCGCGTGCCTGGGTGACCGCCGCGTGTGGGCGCGCAGGCCGATGCACGAAGAACGGACGCACGGCGATCCAGCTTACCACGGCCGTGGCGGTGACCACCGCGATGGTTTTCCACCAAAGGCTGCCGTCGTGCAGGCTGGGCTCGGGGACCAGGGCGGTTGCCGAGGGCATCCGCAGACCCGCCAGGGTGCTCGATATGGTGCGCGCCTCCTCCAGGGCGGTGAGCAGGAGCTTCTTGAGATCGTCGGCCGAACCCGGCCGCCGGGCCGCGTCCCGCGCCAGGCACTGCATGATGAGAGCGTCGAGCTCGTCGGGCAGATCGGAGCGATAGTTGCGCAACGGGGTGGGGTCCTCGGTCAGCTTGCGCTGCCACAGGTCTTGCACATTGCTGCCTTCGATGGGGCAGTGTCCGCCGCTCAGCATGAAGTAGAGCAGTCCACCCACGGCGTAGATGTCGGCGCGGAAGTCGACCACGCCGCCCCCGCCGATCTGTTCGGGCGCCATGAAGCGGGGCGTGCCCACCGCGGCGTCGGGCACGGTCAGGTTGGGGCCGGCTTCGTCGCGCAGGAACTTGGCGACACCGAAGTCCAGGACCTTGACCAGGTCGCCCTGCTCGTCGGACGCCCGCACCAGCATGACGTTGGAAGGCTTGAGATCGCGGTGAATGATGCCCGCCCGGTGGGCCGCCTCAAGCGCCCGACACACTTGCACCGCGACCAGCAAAGTTCGCTCTGTCGCCATGGGCCCGTCGCGCTTCACCAGTGCCTCCAGGTCGACGCCGTCGACGAACTCCATGACAAAGAAGAAATCGCCGTCTTCCGTCGTCCCGCAGTCGGTCACATCCACCACGTTGGGGTGGCCAATCTGAGACGGCGCGAGGGCCTCGCGCTGAAAGCGGCGGGCCAATTCACGCTTTCGCCTTTCCACCCGACGAGGGATCTTGATCGCCACCCGCTTGCCAATGCCGGTGTGATGGCCTTCGTACACGCGTCCCATGGCGCCCTCACCGATGCGTCGGCGCACGTGGTAGCGGTCGCCCAGCACTTTGCCGATCAGAGGATCGGCTTCAGTGACGGCGCTGTCAGTCGCCTCCAGCGGTGGAACCTGGTCGCCCAATCCAGCGGCGCGCTGGATCAGCTCGCGCTGCTCGGCCAGCTCGGCCCGCATCTCGGCGTCGAAGAGCTGGGTCAGAAAGGCCGCGGCCGCCAGCTTGCCACCCCCGTCGCGCGGCATTTCGGCAAACAGCGCCGCGCTCATCTCTTCGCCGGTGGCAAAGCGATCGGTGGGACTCCAGGCCAGGGCCTTGCCTAGCACTTCGTCTAACTTGGGGGACAGGGCATCGTTCAAAGTGGAAGGCGGCGGGATCTTGTGGTTGGGCTGGCGCGACTGGTTGGCTGGGAAGAGCTGCCGCCCGGTGAGCAGCTCCCACAGGATGATGCCCGCGGAAAACAAATCGCTGCGGTGATCGACGGGCTTGCCCTGGTACTGCTCGGGCGACATGTAGCTGACCTTGCCCCAGTTAGTGCCGGCCGCGGTCTGCGCCACCTTGTCGTTCCACTGGGCCAAGCCGAAGTCGATGAGCTTGATCCCGCCGGTATAGGTCAGCATGAGATTGGAAGGCGAGATGTCGCGGTGGACGAGGTTCATGCCCTCCAGCCGGTGGGCGTAGCCGAGCGCCGCGACCAACTCGCCGATGAGGTAGATGGCCACGCCGGTGGGGAAGCCGGTGTGTTTGATGGCACAGCGGTTCCACGCCTCGGTGAAGGTCTTGCCCTGCACGTATTCCATGGCCAGGTAGCCCTGGCGGTCTTGCACCCCGAAGTCGAAGACGTAGACCAGGTTTTCGTGCGACAGCTTGGTCACTACCTTGGCCTCGTCGAGAAAACGCTGGGTCATCTCCTCGGCGTGGCGGGCAGTCTGGAAGCTGCGCAGGATCTTCAGAGCGCAAACGCGTTCGACGCCGGCCTGGCCGGTTAGGGCCATGAACACGCGGCCCATGCCCCCGCGGCCCAGTTCTTTGAGCAGGACGTAGCGCGGCCCGAAGCGGCGGGGAAAGCGCGGCGGCGGCTGCGGTTCGGTGTCGGTGGTAGGCGTCACGGGATCAAGCCAAGAATGTACCCGTTCCGCGCCATAGGGAAAAATCCTTCGCGGTCCGCATCCCTACCTCAGCACCGGCACTACTCCTGCAGCCGCTCCGGTGGCACCAGCGAGCTGGGCGTGCCGGTGACCAGCAACCACAACTGGTGCGCGGCTCGGGTCACCCCGATGTGGAACAAGTGGCGGGACTCGTCGTCGGTGCCGTAGCTGCTGGCGTTGGTGTCCAGCATGACGACATAGTCGAATTCCAGGCCCTTGACCTGGCGCACGTCGGTGACGTCGATGCCTGGCCGGAAGGTGAACTCCTGGGCGCGCACCCGGCGCAGGGCGGGCACCTCGGCACGGCGCAGGCCCTCGAAGCAGCGATCCGCCTGCTCGGGGTAGCGGGCCAGCAGGGCCACGCTGGCGCGCGGCTCGCGGGCAGAAAGATCGCGCAGGGCCTCGGCGAGAAAGGCCACCGCCGCGCCCACCGCGGAGAAGCGGAATGCCTCCACCGGGGCGCCTCGCCGTTTGGCTTCGGCCGGCACGTCGATGGGCAAGGGGCCCATGGCAAAACGGGCCAGTTCCAGGATCTCGCAGGTCGACCGGTAGGCGATGCGCAAGGGCTCGATGGCCACATGGTCCAGGCCCAGATGCGCCAGCACTGCCCGCCAGTCGCCGAATCCATTGTCGAGAAACAGCTTCTGTGCGGTGTCACCTGCCAGGGTCAGCGAGGGCAGCCGGCGCGTCGGACCGGAGCGGGTCTGTCCGATCAACGCTGCCAGTTTCGTCGGCGAAAGATCCTGGGCCTCGTCGACAAACAAGTGGGCCAGGGTGGCCTCCACTGGCCGCACCAGTTGATTGGCCCGTACCAGGATGGCTAGGTCGTCGACGTCGAGCAGGGGTTGATCGTCCTCGGTGCGCTGGCCGTCGATGCCAATCTCGCCGCGCACGTTCTCGTCGTCGTCCACCTCGTCGCGCTCACTTTCAAAGCGCCGCACGCCTTCAGGCAGATCCGAATCCACAGTCTTTCCGCGAGGGTTCTCCGCAAGTCCCATAGTCGCCCACGCACCGGGCGCCGCAAGATCTTCTGCGTCTCTGCCCCGGGACCGTCGCGGCGCGCGCTTCTTCTCCGCCGGACGATCGCGCGGATCCAGGCCCACAATGGCCTGCACGCGCGTGACCATGATCCGGTGCGCCTCCAGGATGTCGGCCTCGGACACCGGCATCTCGGGATCGTTGCGCAGCAGCGACAGCAGCAGGCCGCGGTCCGTGAGCAAGTCGGCCCACAGCTCGACCGCCGCGCGCGAGCTGCGCTTGCCCTTGCGGGCGGCGGCTTTGCGCTCCAGCTCGTGCAGCAGGGCGGGATGGCTCTTCACCCGGGTCACCGCGGGCACCACGTCTTGGGTCAGGCTAGCGTGGATCCAGGGAATCGCCCTGCGTAGCTCGCGCTCAGCCCATTGGTCAAAGGTCACCACCCGCACCCCGGGCAGGCCCAGGGCGGGCAACACCTGGCTGATGTAAGCGGCCAGGCCCGTGCCTTGCGTGACCACCACCATGCGTTTGGCTGGGAAGCGATCAGGAAAGGCAAACCCCAAATAGGCCAGGCGGTGCAGTCCGATGGTGGTCTTGCCGCTGCCGGCGCCGCCTTGAATGACCACCACGCCAGAATGCGGGGCGGTCATGATGTCGAACTGGCGCGGATCGATGAGCGCCGCGATCTCGGGCAAATGCCGGTCCAGCCGTTGCTCATCCTCGCGCGCAGAGCCCAGCACCCCGCGGCGGGGGATGGGCCGGGTGGCGGTGCGTTCGCCGCCTGCCAGCTCGCGCATGGGCACGTCTGTGCGTTGCCAGATAGCGGTGGCTCCGTCTTGGCCCGGCAGCCTGCGCTTGACCCAAATCCCCTGCGGGCAAGCAATGCGCAGGAGCGTCCCGTCTTGGATGGTCACTGTGCGCCTGACCAGAACGTCGCCCTCCACCTCGCGCTCGCCAAAGGTTTCTTCATAGTCGCTGCCCTCGGAATAGCGATAGTAGAGCTGACTGACCGGGGCGTTACGCCAGTCCACGATGGCAATGTGTGTGCGCGGATCGGTGAAGGTGGCGCGGCCGATGAACACATCCCGCTCCAACTCACCCCGGCCGGCCACGCGCTCGCGCAAGCGCAGGTGCGCGAAGTAGGGCGAGCGGGGATCCACCAGCATGTGTTGCATGCCGGCGCGGGTGAGCGAGACTTCCTGCAGGCGCTCCATCTGGGCGATCAGGGCGGGCACATCCTCCAGGCGGGCCTCGCCGATCTCGTCGCGCAGGGCCATCAATTCGGCATCGTAGGCCCGCGAGCGACTCGCCGCCTTGCTGGCCGGTTTCTGCGCCGCTGCCGCAGCCAGGCCTTGCGCGACCCACGCGAAGAGTCGCTCTTCCTCGGCGGGAATATCCTCGGGCGGGCTGTGCGCGTCCTCGTCCATGTAAGAGGTGAACTATAGCGGACAGAGGGGAGGGTGGCCGGTGTGGCGGGCCGCAGTTAGGCGCGGGGCAGCTGAGGGGGCGCCCGGCGGGCGCCCGCCGCCGGCTCTACCCCGAATCGCAGACGAATTTCCCCGCCCGCCCTTGCGCATCCATCCCCCTTAGCACATAGTAAGGAAATAGCTACGCAGTAAGGAGAACCCGAATGGCCACGGCAACGCTCACCAGCAAGGGACAGATCACCATTCCCATGGAAGTGCGGCACCGGCTGAAGCTGGATGCCGGGGCTCGGGTCGAGTTTGTCGAAAGCGCGGACGGCGAATTCCTTATCCGACCGGCGGTTTCGGACGTGAGATCGCTCAAGGGGTTGTTGCGCAAGCCGGCCAAGCCGGTGTCGATCGAGGACATGAAGAAGGCGATTCGGCTGCGGGGGGCGGGGCGGTGATCGGCATCGACACCAACGTGTTGGTCCGCTACATCGCGCAGGATGATCCCGCGCAATCGCGCAGGGCCACCGCGCTCATCGAACGTGAATGCAGCGAATCCGACCCAGGATTCGTCGGTCTGGTGGTGTTGGCCGAGCTGGTGTGGGTGGCCGAGACCTGCTATTCAGCCTCGCGCGAGGAGCAGCGCCAGATTGTCCGCCGCGTCCTGGAAACGCGCCAACTGATCGTGCAAGAGGCAGAAACTGTGTGGCAGGCTCTGCGCGTGTTTGAGCAGGGCAAAGCGGATTTCGCCGATTGCCTGGTCGAGCGCACCGCTGCGTCGGCCGGATGTATGCGGACGGTGACCTTCGACAAAGCTGCCGCCAGGATCGGCATGGCCCTGCTCTGACCCGCAGTTCAGGGCAGCAGACACGATCCCGGCGCTGGCGGAAGAGGTGGCGCGGCCGGGGGCGACGGTAGGAACGGTGGTGGAGGTGGCGGTGGAGGCGGGGGCGGCGGCGGTCGAGGAACTGGTGGCGCAGGCTGTGGCGACTGACCGGCGCAGACGTAGTCGGGCCCGCACTCCTGGTTGTCGGGACAAGGGCCGCAGGTGAGGATGCCGCCACACCCGTTACCGAGGATCCCGCAGAACCGGCCTCCATAGTCGTCGCAGGTTAGTGGAATACAACCCGGGGGACTGCCCATGCAAATATGGTCCACGCAGGACCAACCCATGGGACAATCTGCGCCGCAGTTGAGCGTTCCCCCGCAGGCGTCGCCGATCTTGCCGCAGTAGTGGTCGCCGCTGGGCAGGGTGCAGGACAAGGGTCTGCAGTAGATGCCGGGGTTCTCGCACAGGCCCTCCGCGCAAACCCAACCGGCTGGGCAGGTTCGGTTGCAGTCGAGCGGGCGACCGCAGCCGTCGCCGACCTTTGCACAGATGATGGGATAGTCGGAATCACAGGTGTAGGGTTTGCACACCGACGCTGGTGCCACGCACACGTGGTCTATACATTCCCAGCCGGCGTCCGAGCAGGTTCCGCAGTCCATGGTTCGGCCACAGCCGTCGCCGATGCTTCCGCAGTACTGGCCACCTTCGTTCTCGCAGACCACCGGCGTGCAGGCCGGCGGCGAGCGTACGCAGATTCCCGAGCTGTCGCACTGCCAGCCAACGGGGCAGTTGCCACATTCCAGTGTCCCACAACAGCCGTCGCCGATCCGCCCGCAGTACCGGGTTCCCTGCCTCTCGCATGCCCAATCAGACATGCAGATGCCGATCGCGTCGGCCAGCCCGTCAAGGGTGCCGTCATGGGCGGCGTCCGGAGGCATGGCCCTATCGCCGCCGTCAGGCGCGAGGATCACGTCGCTTCGATCAGCGATTGCGTCGCTGACCCCGCCCGGACCCGCATCTTCGCCCCTGACCGATCGGGTGCGCAGTGGCGAACGGCAGGTGGCCCAGCTCGTGGTGACGGCCGCCAGCACGCCCAATATGCGCCATCTCTGCCGGCGCGCGGCCTCGCTGGGACTCGCAGTTGTCTTCATGCCCGTACACCCATCATAGTCCTATCGCGGGCGTCGAGACAGATGTGGATCGCGGCGGTTGCCTTCGCGAGGTTTGTCCCCAACAATCACAAGCCATGTTGGCTAGCTGCGCCTATCACCTGACTCCGATCCTTTGTGCTGTCTCGCTGCTTGCGGGCGCGTGTATTCGTCGCCCCGCTCCGGTCGCAGGACCGATTTCGGCAACGCAGACGGCGTCGGCTTTGCTGAAGATCTTGCCCTCCGAGCGCCACCAGAGCATAGAGGGCTTCGGCGCGTCTTTGGCCTGGTACCAGGACAGGCTGGTTCCCAACCCGCCGCCCGGGATCTACCAGACACTTTTCCCCGACCTGGGCCTGGACATCCTGCGCTTGCGCAACCGGTACCAGCGCATCACCAAGCCCGAGGACGGAAACATCGCGCAGGACGTGGAGATTCTGCAAAAGGCCACCCAGGCTCTCGGCCATCGGCCCAAGATCATGCTCTCGGCTTGGTCTCCGCCGGCATTGTTGAAAGCCAACGGCAAGGAAGACTGTGCGGGCGAGCGAGATTGCACTCTGGCCAAAGAGAATGGCCACTTCGTCTATGAGAAGTTCGCAGACTTCTGGCGCGATTCGCTCGTGCACTACGCCTCGCTGGGCATTGTCCCAGACTGGGTGAGCATCGAGAACGAGCCATCTTTCATTCCTCCGTCCTGGGAAGGCTGCAAGTTCGAGCCGAGCGAAACCAATGAGTATCCGGGCTACGACCAAGCCTTGGCAGCGGTTCATGCCAAGCTGGCCAGCCTGCCCAATCCACCAAAGATGCTTGGCCCCGAGGTGCTCGGCATTCACAACGGGTTGCTGCAGAGATACGTCAAGGCGATGAACGTCGATCTCGTGTATGGCATTGCCCATCACTTGTACGAAAAGGGAAGCGACAATATCTGGGACTGGAAGGATCCGGGCCCGGACAGCTTCATCGACGTGATGCGGGCAGCGGCACAGGTGACTGACAAGCCGCTCTTTCAGACCGAGTTCCAGACCGACGACGATCACGGCTATATGGGCGGGTTTGAAACCGCCTGGCTGATCCACAATTCGCTGGTCGAAGAAGGTGTGGTGGCCTTTCTTTACTGGGATTTGATCTGGGGCGATGGCGGGGGCCTGGTTTCCATGGAACGCAAGGGGCCGCGCCCGCGCGACCAGTACTATTCTTTGCGCCACTACGCGCGCTACACCGATCCGGGCGATGTGCGCGTGGGCACGAAGAGTGACAAGCCCGAGGTGCGCGCCTCAGCCTTTCTTTCGGCAAAAGGCGACAGGCTGACGGTGATCGTACTCAACACCGGCAAGCTGCCAGCCGAGGTTCGCGTGGATTCGGGTGGCTTTGACGTCACCAACTCGGCGGTCTTTCGCACCGTCTATCTGTCCATCCCGGGCGCAGCGATCGGCCCTGGGCATTCCCCGCCCACTTCTGAGACCTGGACGCCCCTCGGTGAACTGCCGGCAAACCACGTCGTTCCGTTGCCCGCGCGCTCGATCGCCACAGTAGTGCTGCAGGGCCGGATGCCCTGACACGCCTACGCGACGACCAATACGCCCGCGCCGCGAATAGCGTCGTGCTTGAGCGCGATGAGCGCCTGGTTGGCCTCGGCCAGGGGGAAGCTTTGCACGTGGGTGTGCACGCGCAGGCGCGCGGCCTCGGCCAGGAACTCGCGGCCGTCGGCGCGGGTGTTGTTGGCCACTGAGCGGATGGCGCGCTCGCGGTAGATCAGCTCATAGGGAAAACCCGGAATGGGCGACATGTGGATGCCGCCCAGGACCAGCGTGCCACCTGGATCCAGCGCGGCCAGGGCCGGTGGAACGATCTCGCCTGCGGGCGCAAAGATGATGGCTGCATCCAGCCGGACCGGCGGCGGGTCCACGGTGCCGCCCACCCAGGCCGCGCCCAGCTCGGACGCCAGGGCCTGGTGGCGTTCGCGGTCGCGCGTGCACACGTACACATCGGCGCCGCGTCCACGGGCCACCTGGATGGCGATATGGCCAGCGGCGCCGAACCCGTACAAACCGAGGCGCGCGCCGGCCCACGCCTCGATGCCGGTGAGCTTGAGCGCGCGATAGCCGATGATTCCTGCGCACAGGAGCGGCGCCGCAGCCAGGTCGGAAAGGTCGTCGGGCAGCGGATAGGTGAATGCGGCTGGCGCCTTGACCTCAGTCGCGAAGCCGCCGTCAACCGTCCAGCCAGTGAAGTCGGCCACCTCGCATAGGTTCTCGCGCCCGCTGCGACAGAAACGGCAGGTGCCGCAGGTGCGGTGTAGCCAGGCCACACCCACCCGCTGCCCCAGGGAAAGCCCGGTCACGCCCGCGCCCAACTCGGTCACCCGGCCCACCACCTGGTGCCCGGGAATCACCGGCCTGCGCCTCACCGGCAACTCGCCCTCCACCACGTGCAAGTCGGTTCGGCAGATGGCGCAAGCCGAGACGGCAATGCGCACCTCATCAGCCGCGACTTCGGGCGAGGGCATCTCGCGCAACTGCAGCGGCTGCGTGGTGACCGGCGCAGGGCCAGACAAGACACAAGCTTTCATGGTTGAGACCGGGGAGATTCTACCACTGGCCACCTGTGCCGCTGGGAAGCTCTGTGACTCCGATCACACAGAAAAGGCGTTGCCTCCGTCCATCTTCTACGCCACCGCAGGAATGGCGTAGACTGTTGGTTGCAGGGCAGACCGTGGCGTCGCCCGGGCTTCTGCAACAGGAGGGTTGACCATGAAGATTGCCATCGCGAGTCTCTTGCTACTCGGGGCAGCCTGGGGCTGCAGCGGGAACAGCCGGTCCGGCGCCGCCGACGCTGGCGACAAGATGACGGAGCCGCCCACCCCGGTGACGCTAGCGCTTTCCACAGCCGACCAAGCTGAGGTGAGCCGGCAGATGGGCGAGCTGGCTGGCCTTGCCGGGCTCACGCCCAGCGATCTGGCGGCCCGGCATCCTGTCACGCACGGCACGCTTGGCTACGATCCGACCACCGCCACCAACCTGGACCGCATCACGACGTCGACCCTCAACCCCACCGCAGAAGAACTGGCAGTGCTGGGCCAGCAGGGCTTCGTCATCTCGCACCGCAAGCAGTTCCCCACCTTCGCCTACGGGTACTCCGAGATCTACGCCGACGACTTGCCGCTGTTTGTTTCGGCCGACTCGATCTTGGACGCGGTCCACCGCTCCTACGACAGCATGCTGGAGCAGTTCGAAGAGACCATGCTGATCCCGGATCTGCAGAGTCTGCTACAGCAGATGCGCGCGGCACTGGCAGCCAGCACCGAAGCCACGGCTCAGGCTCGTGCGGACGTGGACCTCTATCTGGCTGTGCCGCTCGCGCTTCTCACCGGCCAGACGGTCGCCCCGGTGGCGGGCGCCTCCAGCGCCACCATCAACGGGCTGGTCCAGGCGGCCGTGAGTGCGACTGGCATCCAGAGCAACACCTTATTCGGGGTGGACCGCGACATCGACATGTCGCAGTTCAAGCCGCGCGGCCACTACACGGACACACCCGAACTGGGGCAGTACTTCCGCGCCATGATGTGGTTGGGCCGCATCGAGTTCCGGCTCATCGAAACCCAGTCTGACGGCTCGCAGGTCTTCTACCGGCGCCAGACCGACGCCATGCTGCTCTTGTCCGATCTGCTTGGCCCGGGCGGGCTGGTCATCTGGAATCGCATCGAGGCCGTGATTCGCAAGTTCGTGGGCGACGCTGACAACATGACGCCCGCGCAAGTGCCCTCGCTGATGAGTGCGCTGGGCATCACTTCGCTGGCGGATGGGGCGCGCATCGACGATGCCACCATGGCCCAGGCCATTATCACGGGCGGGTTCGGCGCGCAGCGGATTGCCAGTCAGTTGATCGTCAACTACGGCGTGCCCACCCTTCCACTCAACCGCTCCTTCCTGATCTTCGGTCAACGCTACGTGGTGGATTCGCATGTGTTTTCCAACCTGGTCTACGACCGGGTCGGCAAGGGAACCATCATGCGTATGATGCCGAATCCCCTCGACATTGCGTATGCGGCCCTGGGCAACGACGACGCGCTGGCACTGCTCGGCGACGAACTGGCCAAGTACCCCTATGCCCCGGATCTCGAGGCCATGCGGATACTGGTCGACGAACACGGCGCCGACTATTGGGACAGCACGCTCTATACCGGCTGGTTGGGGGCGCTGCGCGCGCTCTCACCGGCGGTGGGAGGAACCACGCCTGCCGGATCCGAACTGCCCAGCATCGCGCTGACGGAAGGCTGGGGGCGGCGGCTCACCAACACGCAGCTCGGATCCTGGTCCGAGCTGCGCCACGACACCATCCTGTACGCCAAGCAGTCGTACACCGCGGGGATGGTGTGCGAGTTCCCCGACGCCTACGTGGATCCATATCCTGAGCTGTTCCGCCGCTTGCAGCGCTTTGCCCAGCAGGGGAGCGGGCTGGCTGACTTGGCCACGGCGGCAGGCCAGACGGATTTGGCGAGCCGGGTTCAGTCCTACTTCGACACCCTGGCCAGCGCGACCGGCATGTTGTCCGACATGGCAGCGCAAGAGTTGACCGGCACGCCCTTTACCCAGGCCCAGATGGCCTTCATCAATCAGACGGTGCACGTGCAAGCCATGTGCGGCGGCGCCTACACCGAAGGCTGGTACGCCAACCTCTTCTTTGCGGGCGACGGCGCCAAAGAGGATCCGACGATCGCTGACGTGCACACCCAGTACACCGACGAGGCGGGCAACGTGGTGGGGCGTGTGCTGCACGTGGGCGCCGCGGATCCGCGTCTCATGATCACGACGGCCAACACCTGCACTGGCCCCAAGGCATATGCCGGCCTGGCGTTCTCGTACCACGAGTTGGTGACCGAGAACTTCCAACGGCTGACTGACCAGGACTGGGCAAAGGTTGCCGCCGCACAGCCGGACGTTCCTTGGCTTGCGCCGGTGCTCGGGCCGTAGTTCGGCAGGGCCGATGCGGCCAACCGCGCCGAATTCTCCGGCAGGCGATCACCGCAATCGGCCGGAGCGCGACGGCTACTCGTAGACTATCCCATAGCCTCGCGGCAGGGGCAGCGAGGTAACCTTCAGGGTCGACAGATTGATGATCGCGATTTCGCCAGGCCCTGATGGCCAAGGCCATGAACTCAGCACGGCGAGTTGCCCGGTCTGATCGAAGGCGATCTGAGCAGCGTCGCGTGCCGGGATTGTCAACAGAAGTCCGCCACTCGCACTGAACAGCAGCATGTCTGCACTGGCAAAGGGCATACGGTCAAATCCCCACCCGTAGCTGACGAACACGAAGCGCCCATCGGGGCTGATCTGCGCCGTGGGCACCCATCCCATGTCGGCCAGGGTCGGAAGGGTTGCGAGCAGGGCGCAGGTTCCGTCGCTGCACCGGCAATACTCTAGAGACTGCCCTTGTACTTTGGCAAAGGCATTGCCGGGCCGGCCAAAGCAGGTAGGATCGGCTCCGTTCCAGGGCTGACTGGTCAGGTTGGCAAAATCGAATTCGTTGTTTTGCGTGGAACCGTACCACAGGGCTTTGGAACCCTGCGGGTTGAATCGGGAAAGGTATTGCATCGTGATTGTCGACGTAGGTATGGCTGGGTCGAAGGGGGAGGTCTTGGCTTGCCAGTCTACGAACCAGAGGTGGTCGTCGAACGAGGTCGCCGGGTTATTGCCGCTGCCGCTGAACACCGCACCAACGGTGGTAGCACCTCGCAGTCGTGGGGATTGCACTCCCTCTGCGCAAACAAAGATAGAGGAGGCAGAGGTGTCTTGCCCTTTGACGAGGTCCACGACGTGAACCGGATTCGCGCAGGTGTCTGGGGAGAACACCAAGTGAGAGTCATCGCGAGCAAAGGCAGCGCTGCAGAGCGATCCCTGCCAAACTGTGGCTCCGTCGGCGATGCGCGCCACGAGCCCCTGGCGTCCCCGGTAGCCATTGCAGAAGCCCGTGCTGCCGTTGTGATTGTCGGCGTACAGGAACTTCTGAGCCGGGGAGACGCGCACATCCGTGCGATCGCCCGGCAGGGTCAGGTCCGCGGCGATACTGCCATCCGCGGTGACGAGCTTGGCCCTGGTTTGTAGGCCCTGGGTCGAGCCCGCCCGCACCACGATGCGCGACGATCGCAGGGGTTCATCCAATCCTAGGAGCGCGGACTCGAGCGCGGGCTCATAGGTCAAGTCCGTGGCCGTGGCCGTATCCCAGGCAACGAAGAGGCTTTCCGCCCAGACGCTGCGTCTTTCGTAGCCATCGCCGAAATCGAGAGCGCCGTGATAGTCGTGCAGGGGCTGTCCATCGCGGTCGTAGGTCAAGAACTGATCGGTGGCCGGGTTAATGACCATAACCCGAGGCTGGAGCCCGGAGGTTTCCGCACCGCCATCAAGCGAGGCAACCGGGCCGGTGTCGCCCGCGACCGGGCGAGTGTCAGCCGGCGCATCAGGCGTGGCAATGGGGCCAGTGTCGAGCGCGAGGGCGCGATTGTCGACTGGCGCATCGGGCGTGCCGAGAGGGGCATCGCCCGCGACCGGGCGAGTGTCGAGCGGCGCATCGGGTGTGGCGGCGGGGCCGGTGTCGGCCGGGAGGGGGCGATTGTCGGCCGGCGCATCGGGCGTGCCGACTGGGCCGGTGTCGGCCGCGAGGGGGCGATTGTCCGTCGGTGCATCGGGCATGATGGCAGGCGCGTCCGTCGGTGGGATGGGGGCAAGGTCAGGGGCCGCGTCGGGCTTGGGGGCGTTCGCGGCATCCGCTGCAAGCGAGGAACCGTCAGGAACCGCTGGCGTCGCGTCCTTCTTGCTGCTGCTGTTTCCACTGCAGGCAACCGCCCCAAGCTGGACCGCAAAGAGCGAGAGGGCGAGGGAACTTCTATTCATTGCTGTTCCTTTCTCTTCGTCTGCCCGCTGGAAACCGAGACCCGCCGCAGAACGATCATTGTACTTGCTCAGGTATCGGCAGCGCCAGCCCGGACTCGTTGCGAGCCAGGAGCTAGCTAGCTATTTCGCACAGAGTTCACAGAGAACGCAGAGGGCGGAAGAGAAGAAGGGGGTTCGGACCGGACGGACTTCAACCCTTCCTTTTCTCATCCGGCTCTGTGGCCTCTGTGGCCTCTGTGGTGAAACAGCTAGCTTCCTTTCCGGTCCGGGTCGCGAATAATCCAGGGGTGCAGCCAGCCCGACCTGGTGTAGCCTGTCCGGCGGAGGGCAAGTGAGCGAACAAGACAATTCCGCTGGGCTCGTAGCTGTCACAGGTGCTGCGGGCCACATAGGTGCCAATCTGGTGCGCAGCCTGCTTGCGCAAGGGCGGCGGGTACGCGCGCTGGTGCGCAAGCACAGGGCCGGCATCGACGGCTTGCCGGTAGAGGTGGTCCGCTGCGACGTGACCGATGTGCAGGCGTGCCGCCGCGCCTTGGCTGGCGCGCAGATCGTGTACCACCTGGCGGCGCGCATCTCGGTGGGTTGGGATCCGCCCGGGCCGGTTGAGGCGGTGAACCTCGGCGGCACACGCAACGTGGTCGAGGCGTGCCTGGCCTGCGGCGTGCAGCGTTTGGTGCATTTCAGCTCGATCCACGCCTTTTCCGCCGACCCGGTCGACGGCGTGATCGACGAGTCGCGCCCGCTGGCGCAAAACCAGCCGCATACGCTGGTCTACGACCGCACCAAGGCCGAAGCTGAACGCCTGGTGGCGGCCGCGGTGGCGCGCGGGCTGGACGCGGTCATCGTGAATCCCTCGTCGGTGATCGGCCCCTTTGACTTCATACCTTCGGCCATGGGCGAGGTGTTGATCGACCTGGTTTACGGCCGCTTTCCTGCGCTGGTGGGAGACGCCGGCTTCGACTGGGTTGACGTCCGCGACGTGGTCGCCTCGGCTCTGGTGGCCGAATGTCGCGGCCGCAAGGGTGAGCACTACCTCCTCTCCGGCCACTGGCTGTCGCTGGTCGAGCTTGCCCAGCTTTGGGGCCGGGTGTCGGGTGCCAAGATCCCACGTCTGGTCGCGCCTATGTGGCTGGCGCGTGCGGCAGCGCCGTTCGCCGCGAACTGGGCCAGGCTTTGGCGGCGGCGGCCTTTGTTCACTTCGGATTCGCTGCGCGTTCTGCGCAATCACCGCCAGATCAGTCACGCGTGCGCCACCGGCGAATTGGGGCACAACCCGCGACCGCTTGAGGAAACCCTGCGCGACACCTACCAATGGTTCAAGCAGGCCGGCAAGCTGGCATGAGCGAGCCGAGACTGTACGCTTGGCTCCTGCGCGCCTGGGTTGTCGTGGCGTTGGCGGTGGTCCCCTATTTGTTGCTGCGACCAGCGCCCTACGGCCGCCACGGCCGGCCAGGGTGGGGCCCGGTGGTGAAAGCGCGCCTGGCCTGGGTGCTGATGGAACTGCCGTCGCCGCTGCTCATGACCGTCATGTTTTTCGTCGGCGATCGCCGCGCGAACCTGGCGGCGTTGGCAGCTCTGGCACTTTGGCTCGGGCACTACGTCTACCGCACTTTCGTGTTCGCGTTTCTGCTCCCCTCCACTAGCAAGCCGATGCCCCTTGTGGTGCTTGGCTCAGGCGCGTTCTTCAATGTGGTCAACGCCTATCTGAACGGTCGCTGGCTCTTCACCCTTTCGCCTGTGCGGCCCGCGGCCTGGCTGTGGAGTGTTCCCTTTCTCATCGGTGTGTGCCTGTTCGTGGCCGGATTTTTGACCCATGTGCTGGCGGACCGCGAACTCCGCCGCCTGCGGCGACAGTCAGGCGGCGCCTACGTGGTTCCGCGTGGCCCGCTCTGGCGCCTGGTGTCATGCCCGAACTACCTCGGCGAAATGATCGAGTGGACGGGCTGGGCCATCGCCACGCTTTCCTGGCCGGGCCTGGTCTTTGCACTGTGGACCGCGGCCAACCTGGTGCCGCGCGCGCTCAAACACCACGCCTGGTATCGCGCCACCTTTGCTGACTATCCGCCGGCGCGGAAGGCGATCATTCCCTTCGTGCTGTGAAGCTACTCGATCGCTAGCGCAGATGGCGGCCGGTTGTGGCGGGCATGACTTTGCCGAATTTCACGCCCTTGGTGCTGACCAGGTTTTCGCCCATGGACAGGATCTCGCTGGCCCCGCCGCGCAGGATCAGGACTTCCAGGCAGTTGTGCGCGTCGAGGTGCACGTGTAGCGCCGAGACCACGGTGCCATGGTGCTCGTGCTGGATGTGGGTAAGCTTCTGCGCCAGGCTGGACGAGTCGTGGTCGTAGACCAGCATCACCACCGCGACCCGTTCCGTGTTGTCCTTGCCGTGCTCGGCCCACTCCTGCTGCACCATCTGTTCGCGAATCAAATCGCGAATGGCCTCGGAACGGTTGGCATAGCCGCGCCGTTTGATGAGGCGGTCGAATTGAGCCAGCAGCGAGTCTTCGAGCGAGATTCCGACGCGTTCGAGCATGGGTTCTCCTAAGTTGACTGGCGGATCCAGTCAAGGTACGGCGCGTTCCCGGCAGCAAGAGGCAGAGCGATGATCTCGGGCACCTGATACGGATGAAGCGCGGCGATGCGGTCGCGAAGCGTGGAAAACAAGTCGAGTCGCGTCTTCATCAGACACAGAACCTCGGCCTCGTCGCACCGCTTGCCTTCCCATCGATAGATTGAGCGCAGGCCGGGCAGGATGTTTGCGCAGGCGACCAGCTTCTCTTCGACCAATGTGCTTGCGATGCGGCCTGCCACGTCCGCGTCGGGCGCGGTCATCAGCACGACGACGAAATCAGCAGGGCAGGGTGCGGCTAAGCCAGGGCTTGTCATGGCTCCATTCTAGCCTCGCTTTCCGGCGGCGGAGCATCGCTGGCGTTAGGGCTTGAAATGGGAGCGATCTTTCTATATAGCAGGCCGAGCAGGAACGCGGATGGGGCAGGGCTTTTTCACGCCGGGGCAGCGACCGACTCAGGCACAGACAAGCGAAGATGAAGGACAACATGGCCGAGACTCAGGAAAGCGTCATCCGGGAGATCTGCGGACGGTTTGGCAACGACCGGACGCGGCTGATGGACATCCTGCTCGAGGCGCATCGACGGCTAGGCAGTGTGTCGGGCGAAGCGGTGGATGCCATCGCGCGGGCAGTGTCGCTGCCACGGGTGGAAGTCGAGAGCACGCTGTCGTTCTACGCGTTCTTCTCGCCCAAGCCGCGCGGGAGGTTCGTCATCCGTCTGTGCAACGACATCATCGACCAGATGTACGGCGCAGAGCGTGTGGGACGAGCCTTTTGCGAGGAACTGGGGATCGATTTCGGTCAGACCACCGCCGACGGCCTTTTTACGCTTGAACACGCGCCTTGCATCGGCATGTGCGACCAGGCCCCGGCTGCGCTCATCAATGACAAGGTTGTCACCAATCTGTCGAGCGACCGGGCGCGCGAGCTGGTCGAGGTGCTGCGCACCAGCGGCGATGTGGAACGCCTGAAGCTCACCCTGGGCAACGGCAACAACAGTCATCCCTTGGTGCGTGCTGTGGTCAGGAACAACCTGCGCGAACGCGGACCGGTGATATTCGCACCTTTGGCCCGCGGCACGGCGCTGCGCAAGGCCCTGGCGGAGAGCGCCACCGAGGTTATCAAGAGCGTCAAGGTTTCCCGCCTGCGCGGGCGCGGAGGCGCGGGTTTCCCCACCGGCATGAAGTGGGAGTTTGCCCGCGCGGCTGCCGGCGAGAACAAGATCGTGGTGTGCAATGCCGACGAGGGTGAGCCCGGCACCTTCAAGGATCGCGTGATCCTCACCGAGGCGGCGGACCTGGTCTTCGAGGGCATGACCATCGCCGGCTATGGCGTGGGGGCGGCCACCGGAATCGTCTACTTGCGCAGCGAATACGCCTATCTGCTCGCTTTCCTGGAAAGCCTGCTGAAGGAACGCCGCGAGGCGGGCCTGCTCGGCCGCAACGTCCTGGGCAAGCAAGGGTTCGATTTCGACATTCGTATCCAGTTGGGCGCGGGTGCCTACATCTGCGGCGAGGAAACCGCGCTGCTCAGTTCGTGCGAAGGCAAGCGTGGCGATCCCAAGAACCGGCCGCCGTTCCCGGCCCAGTCTGGCTATCGGGGTTGGCCCACCGTCATCAACAACGTCGAAACCTTCTGCTGCGTGGCCCGCATTCTGGAAAACGGGCCGGGTTGGTTCAGCTCGATTGGCACCAACGACAGCACGGGCACCAAGCTCTACAGTGTCTCCGGTGACTGCGACCGGCCGGGCGTGTACGAGCTGCCCTTCGGTGTCAAGGTCGGCGACCTGCTCAACATGGCGGGCGCGCAAGAGACAGCGGCTGTGCAGGTGGGCGGCGCCTCGGGGCAGATGATCGGCCCGAAAGACTTCGCCCGCACCTTGCGTTTCGACGACTTGGCCACTGGCGGCGCAGTGATGATCTTCAATCGGCAGCGCGATGTCCTGCGCGTGGCCGAGGCTTTCATGGACTTCTTCGTCGAAGAAAGCTGCGGCTATTGCACGCCCTGCCGGGTGGGCAACCGCCTGCTGCGCGAACGCCTGGGACAGGTGGCGAACGGCAAGGGCAGTCCCGAGGATCTCGCCTATCTGCAGAAACTGGGCGAGACCGTGAAGGCCACCAGCCGTTGCGGCTTGGGGCAAACCTCGGCCCAGCCGGTGCTGACCACTCTGCGATCTTTCCGATCCGAGTACGAGCGACGGGTGCAGACACGCCCGGCGGATCTTCTGCCCAGCTTCGACGGCGCCGCCGCAGTGGCGGTGGCCGAGTCGCTGGCGCAGCGCCGGTCGGTCTATTTCGGGAAGTGAAAGGGACACCATGAGCGGCGAAATCACCTTCACCATCGACGGCGCGCAAGTGCGCGGCCAGGCCGGCCAGAGCATTCTGCAGGCCGCGGCGATGGCCAACATCTACATTCCTCACCTGTGTGCCAAACGCGGCCTCTCTCCCTGGGGAAGCTGCCGCGTGTGCACCGTGCTGGTCAATGGCCGGCCGCAGGCGGCGTGCATTCAGCCCATCGCAGATGGCATCCTGGTCGAGAACGACACCGAGAACCTGCGTGCCATGCGCCGCGAGCTGGTCGAGATGTTGTTCGTCGAGGGCAATCACTTCTGTCCCTTCTGCGAGAAGAGCGGCAATTGCGAGCTGCAAGCCATGGGCTATCGCCTGGGCATGCTGGCACCGCAGTACCCGTATTTCTTCCCGGTGCGCGACGTGGACGCCAGCCACCCCGACCTGTTCCTCGACCGCAACCGCTGCATCCTGTGCGCGCGCTGCGTGCGGGCGTCGCAAGAATTGGACGGCAAGCACGCCTACGGCTTCGTGGGTCGCGGCGCGCACAAGCGCGTGGCCGCCAACTCAGCCAAGGGGCTGGGCGGAACCGACGCGGCTGCCAGCGACATGGCCAGCGAGATCTGCCCCGTGGGCTCGCTCATGAAAAAGCGTGTGGGCTACGCGGTCCCGATCGGGCAGCGGCTGTATGACAGCAAGCCCATCGGGTCGGACATCGAGCAGGGTGTTCTGCCAGCGCAAGCAGGAGGCGCGCGATGACCGCCGCCAAGCCCAAGATTGCCACGATTTCCCTGGCGGGCTGCTTCGGCTGCCACATGTCGTTGCTCGACATCGACGAGCGCATCTTGAAGCTGGTCGAGCTGGTGGACTTCGACAAGTCGCCCATCAACGACATCAAGGAATTCACCGGCCGTTGCGCCGTGGGAATCATCGAGGGCGGCTGCTGCAATGAAGAGAATGTGCATGTGCTGCAGAAGTACCGGCAGCACTGCGACACGCTGGTGGTAATCGGCGAGTGCGCGACCATGGGCGGCCTGCCGGCGATGCGCAACGGCGTCCCGCTAGAGGAATGTCTGGCCGAGGCGTATCTGAACGGGCCCACGGTTCACAATCCCAGCCAGAAGATCCCCAACGATCCCGAGATTCCGCTGCTACTCAACAAGGTCTACCCCTGCCACGAGGTGGTGAAGATCGACTACTTCCTGCCCGGCTGTCCGCCCTCGGCGGACACCCTGTGGGAATCGTTGGTGGCTTTGCTGACTGGCAAGCCGGTGAAATTGCCCTACGGGCTCATCAAGTACGATTGAACCGTACCAAGGAGTGTGACGTGAGCGTCATCAAGCGAGTGGTCATCGAGCCCGTTACCCGCGTCGAGGGTCACGGAAAAGTCACCATTCTTATCGACGAGGCCGGCAAGGTCGTGCAGGCGCGCCTGCACGTCGTCGAGTTCCGCGGCTTCGAGCGCTTCGTTCAGGGGCGGCTCTTCTGGGAAATCCCGGTTCTCGTCCAACGCCTGTGTGGCATCTGCCCGGTCAGCCACCACTTGGCCGCGGCCAAGGCGATGGACTGCATCGTGGGCGGCGAGAAGCTGACGCCCACGGCAGAGAAGATACGCCGCCTGATGCACTACGGGCAGATGTACCAGTCGCACGCGCTGCACTTCTTCCACCTGGCGTCGCCCGATCTGCTCTTCGGGTTCGATGCCGATCCCGCCATTCGCAACGTCATCGGCGTGATTGGCAAGTATCCCGAACTGGCCGTGCAAGCCGTGATGATGCGCAAGTATGGCCAGGAGATCATCAAGGCCACGGCAGGCAAGAAGATCCACGGCACCGGCGCCATCCCCGGCGGGGT
>Ga0182017_10000930_pt1 | contig 22937 bp, 20 predicted proteins | sample 712E3DmetaG_FD_120492 | JGI IMG/M metagenome (GOLD analysis project Ga0182017, IMG submission 120492) | Permafrost microbial communities from Stordalen Mire, Sweden - 712E3D metaG | ecosystem: Environmental > Terrestrial > Soil > Wetlands > Permafrost | place: Sweden: Stordalen | collected... | reverse complement strand
GGCGGCGACCGCACATCGGGCCGCGTCATCCGCATTCTCGAACGCGCCAACGAAACAATCGTCGGCACGCTGCAACATACCCGTTACTTTTACTATGTCATTCCCGATGACCCGCGTTTCCGGCACGATATCTACACCAAACCGGCGCTCAGCGCGCAAGTCGGCCACAAAGTGGTCGTCAAACTCGCCGACTGGACGTCGCGCCACGTCAATCCTGAAGGCGAAATCATCGAAGTGCTCGGCGCAGCCGACGCGCCCGGTGTGGATATCCTCGCCATTATCCGCAAATATCAATTACCCCAGCAGTTTTCCGAGCCAACGCTTGCCGAGACCGGGCGATTGCCAGACAGCGTTCGCGAGTCCGATCTCGCTGGTCGTCGCGACCTGCGCAACGAGTTCATCGTTACGATTGACCCCGACGATGCCCGGGATTTCGACGACGCCGTCAGCGTGACCGAACTTGGTGATGGAACCTCCGGGGGCTGGCTTCTAGGCGTCCATATTGCCGACGTATCGCATTATATCCGGCCACGGTCGGCGCTCGACCACGAAGCGTTGGGCCGGGGCAACAGCGTTTATCTTCCCGATCGCGTGCTGCCAATGTTACCGGAAAAACTCTCGAACAACCTGTGCAGCCTGCGTCCGCACGAAGACCGGCTCACGGTTTCCGTGTTCATCGAGTTCACGCCGAAACTGACAGTGCGACGCACTGAGTTCGTTCGCAGCGTCATTCATTCGCGTCACCGGCTGACTTACAAGGAAGCCTTTGCGCGACTCACGTCCGGTGGCGATGGTGATGCGCTGACGCGCGAGTTAAAAAAGATGTGGCGGCTGGCTGCGCGGTTGCGCCAGCAACGGTTCGCGCATGGCTCGCTCGATCTCAACGTTCCCGAGGTCAAGGTCCGCGTGGACAAGCAAGGCCACCCGACGTCCATCGAGAAAGTCGTTAACGACATCTCGCACCAGCTCATTGAGGAATTCATGCTTGCGGCGAACGAAGCGGTCGCGCGGCACATCTGTCAGTTGCAGATTCCGGGTCTGTACCGCATTCACGAAGACCCTGATTTGGGAAAACTCCGTGATTTTGCCATGTACGCGCGCAGTTTCGGGCTGAAACCCGGCGATTTGGCGCACCGGGACCAGATGCAACGGTTGCTGGAAAGCGTCAAGGGCAAGCCCGAAGAATACGCCATCAACCTCAACCTGCTACGTTCTCTGAAACAGGCGCGGTACGCCCCTCAACCGGTCGGGCACTACGGATTGGCCAAGAAATACTATACGCATTTCACATCGCCAATCCGCCGTTATGCCGATCTGATTATCCATCGGGTTTTGCTGTCCACGCTGGTCGCCACGAAAGCTTCCGGGGACCATCATGGACGGACACAGGACAATCCACACCGGTATTCGATTCAGGAACTGACCCGTATCGCCGAACACACGTCGCACACGGAACGGGTTGCCGACGAGGCGGAAAAGGAAGCCGTCGAACTGAAGAAGATCGAGTATTTCCATCACCAGCTTACGACCGGCAAACTCGACGTTTTGGACGCCGTGGTCTGCACCGTTCGCAACTTCGGCATTTTTGTCGAACTGCCGGAGTCCTTGATACAGGGTCTCGTCCACGTCTCCACACTTGACGACGATTTCTACCAGTACGACGCGCAACGTGAACAGTTGGTCGGGAAACGCACACACCGTATCATCAAGATCGGCGACCGGCTCCGTGTCCAAGTCGAGCGGGTTGACGTGTTCAAGCGTCAGGTTGACTTTCGCGTGGTCACTGAGTCGCGCGTTTCCGAAAAGAATTCGTGGTAAACGTTCAAACTTTCTGTTGCTCGGCGCGAAGGGATTGGTATCATCACGCCGCGCTGAATCTGGTAAATCCGCTGACAGGCATTAATCATGGCAAAGATTCAAATTCGAAATGGCAAGCTACTCGTCCCTGACAATCCTACGCTGCCGTTCATCCGGGGCGACGGGACCGGGCCGGACATCTGGGCCGCGTCGGCGCGCGTGTTCGATGCCGCGATCCAAAAGGCTTATGCCGGCAAACGCAAGATTGAGTGGCTGGAAGTCTTTGCAGGGGAGACCGCGTTCAAGAAATCCGGTGATTGGCTTCCCGATGAGACGGTCAAAGCGTTCCAGGATTATATCGTCGGCATCAAAGGGCCGTTGACCACGCCCGTCGGTAAGGGCATCCGTAGTTTGAATGTCGCGCTGCGTCAGACGCTTGATCTTTATGTCTGTCTTCGGCCTGTGCGCTGGTTCAAGGGCGTCCCCTCCCCCGTCAAGCACCCGGAGAAGGTGGACATGGTGATTTTCAGGGAAAACACGGAAGATATTTATGCCGGCATCGAGTGGCCAGCCGAATCGCCCGAGGCGAAGAAGCTCATTGAGTTTCTGCAGAATGAAATGGGTGTGAAGAAAATCCGGTTCCCAGCCACCACTGCCATCGGGATCAAACCCGTTTCCCGCGAAGGCAGCGAACGGCTCGTCCGCGCCGCCATCGAGTACGCCATCAATAACAACCGCAAGAGCGTCACGCTAGTCCACAAAGGCAACATCATGAAGTTCACCGAAGGCGCGTTCCGCGACTGGGGTTACGCCCTTGCCAAACGCGAGTTCGGCGCGAAAGAGATTGACGCCGGCCCGTGGTGCCAAATTACCAAATCCGCAATTCGCGATTCGTCCACCCTCCGTAGCAGTGCTACTGCGGAGGATGGGCAATCCGCAATTCTCCTGAAGGACGCAATTGCCGATATCACGTTCCAGCAGGTGCTCACTCGACCCAAGGAATTCGACGTCATCGCCACGCTCAATCTTAATGGCGATTACATCAGCGACGCGCTCGCCGCGCAAGTGGGCGGGATCGGCATCGCGCCCGGCGGCAACATTAATTACATCACCGGCCACGCCATCTTCGAAGCCACGCACGGCACCGCGCCTAAATACGCCAATCAGGACAAGGTCAATCCCGGCTCCGTCATCCTCAGCGGCGAAATGATGTTGCGTTACATGGGCTGGACCGAAGCCGCCGACCTTATCATCAAGGCACTCGAAAAAACGATCAGCGAGAAAGTAGTCACGTATGACTTTGCCCGTCTTATGCCCGGGGCGAAGGAAGTTAAGTGTTCCGAATTTGGCTCGGCTATGATTGAAAGGATGTGATCATGCTCTTTCCATTCTTCCTATTTCATCCCTTCTCCTTTCCGCTTGCTGGCGCGAAGGAAGCTTGTCCGCCGTTTGTCTGGCGGATCAAATGCAGCCAGTTCGGCGATGCAGTGATCAGACACATGTAACCACGAATGGTCACGAATTTGGCTTGACCCCGGAGTGCGCTTGTTCTTATTTTCACAAGCGTTGACCGAAATTCGAACAATTACGAAAGAGGCAAGCGTCTAAATGAAATATTTGAAACATGTTTTTGTTTTTCTGATTGTGCTGTGGGCGGTTTCAGCCACTGCCCAAGTAGTGCCCAGTGGTCCCTTCAGTTATTCGTTCACGAACACGCCTCTCTGGGACGTTTCCGGCAACTATACGAATCATATCACCGCTAATGGCCATGCCGATACGGTCATCATGCATTTGACACAGTCGGCCACCGGCAAGATTACCGGCACGCGAACGGATTCGATTTCCGGTTACGCAGATATCACCACGACCATCACCGGAAAAGTCACTTCCAAAGGCGGGGTCGCTGGTGGCAAGGTGAAAATGACAGGAACGGTCACTGCAGACGGCTACACAGGCCCTGCCAAGGGGAAAGCCACGGCTACGGTTGATCCGTCCGGTTTAACCGTCACCATGGCCGGCAGCGAGAAGCTATGCGTGAATACCCCCATCGGGCGCAGATGCGAGACCGTCTCTGCAGTCTCGACATCCGCGTTGCCGGCGGGAGTGAACGGAGACTGGACCTTGGACACCGACATTACCGCGACTGCTGATGCGTTGTCGGGCACCGGCACGTTGACTCTGGCCGGCGGTCGCCACTTCAATTACCAGATTACCGGCAGCTACAATACCGCGAGCGAACTTGCCAAGCTGAAGTTGGTCGGTGAGACTGATGCCATCGGAACGAGCTTATCACTTACGACTCACGGCACTGGAATGGATTTGACCGCGCTCAAAGGCAAGGTCTTGGGCCAGAAGCCGGTGTTCCCGTAGTCGATCACCCCACAAAATCCGGCTTATAGCAGCGGGGGGCGTCCATCAGCAATGCCTGATGCGCTCCACCGTGGTTACACTGTATCCGGCTGGGGGCGTGTCCAAGTTTCAAACTTGGGAAGAACACGAGAACATGACCAATCCCGAAATCCGTAAACTCAAGGCCGAGGCGCAACGGCTGGAGCCGCTGGTGTACGTCGGCAAGAGCGGGCTGACCGCGGCAGTCCTGCAAAGCATCGAGCAGGCGTTACGGGCGCGTGAGTTGATCAAGATTCGGTTCGACCACGACCGTGACGAACGCGACGTGCTTGCCGGTAAGGTTGCTGAGTCAACCGGCGCGACGTTGATCATGCAGGTCGGCAAGGTGGCGGTGTATTACCGGCAGAAAGCACCGGCATCCAACGATTAAACTACAGCCTCACGCAAAGGCGCAAGGCCGCCAAGCCTGGAGGAATTCATCGGGCGCGTGAACTCGTGCATCCCGCAGTCGCAGGGCCGTCAGCATCGCGCACATGCGCAGTCCGTCAGGCTTGGATGATGGTTGACTTCGCTTCACTGAAGCTTAAGCTGTTTCGCGGTAAGGAGTAGAGAGCAACTAACATCAAGCATTGGAGGAACGTGGTATGGATCAAGCAGCTTTGGTTTTCTTTGGATTGGTGATTGTGTCTATCGTGAACTTTCTCGGGTTACGGCAAATCTGTAATGCCATTCGGGAATGCAAGAAGTAAGGGCAGTCAGCTCAGCAGCGCCTTGGCGTGAGTTAGCGGTCCGAGCGGGCAATCCTTGCAGAGGGCGACGCGGGATTTGCAGTAGGTCTTGCCGACGGCGACGAATTGGGCGTGAAAGTCATTGAACAACGTGGAGCGCGGAGGGCGGAGCGAAGAATTGAACAACGCCTGAATCTCGTCATACGTTGCTGACGGCTTTATGAGGCGGTGGCGGATGAGGACGCGTTTGGTGTAGGCGTCCACGACGAAGATGGGTTTGCCGAGGGCATAGAGTAAAATCGAGTCGGCAGTTTCAGGGCCAATGCCTTTCACCACGAGCAGCTTCGGTCGGAGCGTCGCCAAATCTTCTCGCCTCATTCGCGCCATGCTGCCATCGTACTCGGCAAAGAGAAACTCGATGAACGTTTTCAGCCGGCGCGCCTTGATGTTGAAATAACCGGATGGACGGATCAGCGCGGCGATCTCGCGCTCGCTCATCGCGTGCAGGGCGTGCGGTGACAATGCGCGGGCGCGTTTGAGGTTGGCGATGGCTTTCTCGACGTTCGACCATGCCGTGTTCTGGGTCAGGATTGCGCCTACGCAGACCTCGAACGGGGTGTTGCCGGGCCACCAGTGTTGATGTCCGAAATGCGCGCGCAACCGCCGGTAGCAATTACTAGGGTTGGCCACCGGTTTCATCTCGGCGCGGCTTTACGCTTTCGCGTCGGCTCTGTTCTCGCGGGCGATGGCAGCCCGTTTCCGCCGCGTCGCGTTAAGGATTTTCTTCCGTAACCGCAGGTTATCCGGCGTAGCTTCGACGTATTCGTCGGCAGCGATGTATTCCAACGCGCGTTCCAGGGACATTTTTAGTGGCGGTTCCAGTTGAATCCCCTTCCCATCGCCCACGCTGCGCATGTTGGTGAGGTGCTTGGTCTTGGTCGGGTTGACCGGCATATCTTCGGAGCGCGGATTCTCGCCGATGATCATGCCTTCGTATACGCCCTCCTGCGGACCGATAAACAGGCGGCCACGTTCCTGAATGTTGTTGAGCGCCCAGGAGGTGGCGATGCCGGTCTCCATTGAGACAAGCGTGCCTGTGTTACGCGTCATGATCTCGCCAAGAAGCGGGCCGTATTCCTTGAACATATGGCTCATTACCCCGCGCCCGTTGGTAACGTTGACCAGATCGGTCTCGAAACCAATCAGACCGCGGGTTGGGATGGTGCATTCGAGGCCAACGCTGTGCGGATGGTGCAACATATTGATGATCTCGGCCTTGCGGCCAGCGAGATTCTGGAGCACATCTCCGAGGCATTCTTGCGGCACTTCCATCCAGAGCGATTCGTAAGGTTCCAATGTCTTGCCGCCTTCATGGCGCAGAATGACTTCGGGCCGCGAGACGAGGACTTCATAGCCTTCGCGCCGCATCTGCTCGACAAGGATGGCGATCTGCATCTCGCCGCGAGCACTGACGAGGAAAATATATGCCGCCTCGGTATCCTGGACATGCAATGAAATGTTGGTGCGAATCTCTTTATAGAGCCGTTCGCGAATGTGCCGGGCGGTGACATACTTGCCTTCGCGCCCGGCTAGCGGACCGTCATTAACAGCAAATTGCATCTGAATGGTTGGTGGATCAAGTTCCATGAACGGGATCGGCTCGCGCTCTTCGTTGTCGCACAGCGTATCGCCGATGGCGAGTTCCTCAAAGCCGGACACCCCGATGATGTTGCCCGCTTCGCCTGCGACGACGGATTCCGAGGATTTCATGCCGCTAAATTCGAATACCTTGGTTACCGTGATCCGTTCGCGATGACCATCCTTCGCGATGCGGACAATAGAATCGCCGATCTTGACCATGCCGCCGATGACTTTGCCGATGGCAATGCGGCCGACGTAGTCGCTCCAATCGAGGTTGCTCACGAGCATCTGGAACGGTGCGTGTGTGTCAACCTCCGGCCCGGGAATATGTTTGATGATGGTTTCGAACAACGGCGTCATGCCGTTGTGCGGGTCCTTGAGTTTCTTAATCGCGTAGCCGTCGCGGGCACTGGCGTAGATAAATGGCGCGTTGAACTGGTCTTCGCTGGCATTAAGTTCGAGCAACAGTTCCAATACCTTGTCATGAACGCCATGCGCGTCGGCGTGTTCGCGGTCGATCTTGTTGATGACGACGATGACTTTCAGCCCGTGCAGCAGCGCCTTCTTCAAAACGAACCGGGTCTGCGCCTGCGGGCCGTCAAAGGCGTCCACGAGCAGAAGCACGCCATCCACCATCTGCATGATCCGCTCGACTTCGCCGCCGAAGTCGGCGTGGCCCGGTGTGTCCACGATGTTGATGGTGTAACCACCCCAGTGGACGGAAGCATTCTTGGCTTTGATGGTGATGCCTTTTTCCTTCTCGAGGTCCATCGAGTCCATAGCCCGTTCTTCCACCGCCTGGCCGACGCGGTACATGCCGCCTTCGCGAAGTAGTTTATCCACGAGCGTGGTCTTGCCGTGGTCGACGTGGGCAATGATGCCTATATTGCGAATTTTAATAGTCATGAGAAAACCTGCAAGGTCGGGAACGTCAGCTAGTGCCAACAACCCAGTCCCGGATCGGATCCGGGGCCAGCCTCGCGATACACCTCAGCGCCTGCGCCGCGTGCGGCGCAATCGACTGGTGCTGCGTTGGACTGGTATCTGTTTCACGTTAACAACCTAAAAACTTTGGTGGAGACGATGGGAGTTGAACCCACGACCTCCTGAATGCCATTCAGGCGCTCTCCCAGCTGAGCTACGTCCCCACATGGGGGAATCAACGGGCCTCATGCTACCTGCGTTGGCCCGAATTGTCAAACGCGCCGTATGAACAACGACGGAAGTGCTCCACGCTTTACTGCAGTTCTGTGCTCTGCCATCGTTTCACCAGCTTGTGATCGATACCAAGGTGATCGAGCACGCGCGCAACGATCGTGTCCACCAATTGTGCGATCGTTTTCGGCTTGCTGTAGAACGAAGGACTGGCAGGGATGATGATCGCGCCCGCCTCGGTCAGCGTCGCCATGTTACGTAGGTGAATCAAGTTGAACGGCGACTCGCGTGGCACGAGAATCAGTTTACGCCGCTCCTTGAGAAACACGTCGGCAGCACGGGCAATCGTGGTATCGGAAACGCCGTTGGCGATACGACCGACCGTCCCCATCGAAGCCGGAATGATAACCATCGCGTCGAACTTCGCCGAGCCACTGACAAACGGCACAAACATCGAATCGTCTTCGCGGTACTGTTTCACTGCGCGATTCACCACCAGCTTGCCATTCGGCAATTCAAGCTGTGCCACTTCGCGCGCGTGTTTCGTGGCGAGAAAATGAATCTCATGCCGCTTCGGGTTGAGGTTATCCAGCAACCGCTGCGTATAAATCGCGCCGCTCGCGCCAGTCATTGCCACGACGATTCTCATAACAACTTCACCGCTTCCCTAGCAGCCTGTAACGTTTGCTCAATGTCATACTCGGTATGCGCCAGAGACATAAAGCCGACTTCAAACTGCGACGGGGCAGTATACATGCCGCGTTCAAGCATTGCGTGAAAGAATTTGGCGTATCGTTTTGTGTCACTGGTCTTGGCTGTCGCGTAATCCACCACTTCGCGGTCGGCGAAAAAGGTGCAAAACAACGATCCGACCCGCACGTGTTGACCTTTGACCAGCCGTTTCATCTCATCACAAAGAGCCGCGCTGGATTGCTCCAGCTTTTGATAAGTGCCAGGGCGGAACAATTCCTCAAGCGACGCGATGCCGGCTGCCATTGCAAGCGGATTCCCGGAGAGTGTGCCCGCTTGATAAACTGGGCCGTTCGGTGCGAGCATGTCCATAATATCTGCGCGCCCGCCAAACGCGCCGACAGGCAGTCCGCCGCCGATAATCTTGCCGAGCGTCGTGAGATCGGCCTGAATCCCGTACAACTCCTGCGCGCCGCCTCTCGCGACACGAAAACCGCTGATGACCTCGTCAAAGATCAATAATGCCACATTCTCCTGTGTGACCTTACGCAGCTTCTCGAGGAACCCGCGCTTGAGCGGAATCAATCCCATGTTGGCGGGAATCGGTTCAATGATGGCACATGCAATTTCCTTCCACGGAACATGATCAAGCGCGTCGAAATCGTTGAGTGGCAACGTAAGCGTGTTACGCGCGAAATCTGCAGGCACACCGGCGCTGTCGGGCAGACCGAATGTCGCGACGCCGGAGCCGGCCTTCACCAGCAACGAATCAACGTGGCCATGGTAACAACCTTCAAACTTGACGATCTTGTCCCGTTTCGTGAACCCACGGGCTAGTCGAATCGCCGACATTGTGGCTTCCGTACCGGAATTGACGAACCGGACCTTTTGAATTGACGGGAAACTTTCGCAGACAAGCTGAGCCAACCTAATCTCGCGCGTGTTTGGCGTGCCGAAACTGGTGCCGTCGCGCGCCGCTTCCTGCACCGCACGCACGACTTTCGGATGCGCGTGCCCAAGAATCATTGGGCCCCATGAGCAGACGTAATCAATGTACTTATTGCCGTCCACGTCCCAGAGCCGCGACCCTTTGGCGCGCTGTGTGAAGAATGGCGTGCCACCGACGCCGCCAAACGCGCGCACGGGCGAGTTCACGCCGCCGGGAAACAGTTGCAGCGCCTCCTGCCAGAGTTTCTCGGAGTATTCGCGTTGACGATTCACGGGTGTCCGCAATCTACCAAGTTATTCAGGGATTGCGAACTGAAACCAGGTCGCAGATGACCATGCGGTGGTCGGAATGTACGGCACGGCGCGCCACCACGGAAGTAGCGCGGAAGTGGTCGCTAACCCAAATCTGATCGATCCGGATAAACGGGAATTCGTTGATGAGGGTGTCACCCCAACCAATCCCTCCCTCGCGAAATGCGTCGTGAAGTCGTGGATGCAAACTGCGAAACAGCGCGTCGCGCCCGCCCGCGTTGAAGTCCCCGCCGACAATCACCGGGACATCCTTGGGAATCGAGTCGAGTTGACGAACGAGCCACTCCATCTGTTCTCGCTGTTGGCGGCGTACGGCAAGTTGCTCGCGCCAACAGGCCGGCGACCACAGGTCGACGGTAGGATCGTAGGGCGATAATCGGGTACAGATAACCTCGATAACGGGCTGTTCGCCAATCTGAATGCGCGCCCGGGTAAAGTAGTAGCTCCACCCCGCCGGCACTGGGACTGGAGTCACTCGTCCGCGAGCGATAATCGAGGTGTTAAGACTGGGTTTGGCACCCACGATCACATCCGATTCCTTACCGGAAATGAGCCGTGCCAATGGTTTGATTTCATGTTGCATGGGTGTTTCTTGCAGCAACACGATGTCCGGACGATACCGGGCAACCTCCTCGGCGGCTTCTTTGGTGCCACCTGCGCAGTTGAGCGATACGACGCGGAGCACGGTGTTGTTCGGTCGGACTGTCTGCCATTCCGCCGACGGCCAACGTCGCCAACGAGTGAGGCCGGCAATTTCATCGACAAAAACGGCGGCATACAAAAACCAGAGAATCCCCACGGCGACCACGAATCGCATGCCGCCACGCCTCCAACCGCAGACAGCAAAAAACAGTCCGGGCACCAGCCACAACCAACGCGGAAGGACCGTTAGCGCAGCCCACGAGTCGAGTTGGACCATGTAAGCGATGGATACGACCAAGCAGAGTATCACCGAGATTCCCAAAGACGCGATCGATCGCCAGCGGTGCATGCGGCGAGTGTAGTCACATAGCACTAGTGGTGCAAGATGAGGCTTGAGACGCAGGCGACCTCTGGCCACAGTTTCGCCGGGCATCTCTTGTTTCATGTTCCAGATTCACCGCACGGCGATTGCTACAGGGTCTTATCGACTCGCGAGACAAGCCCGGCGTTCCGCGCCCGCTGCGCCTCTCCTTTCAACCGCTTTTCCATCCGCCACTATGTTGCGATTCATAGGAACGACCGTTCCTTCAAATCGCAACATTATCATTGCTGATAGGAATGACTTCTGGTACAGACGGACAAATGCAACGGGTTGATTATGCGGAACTGCTTGAGCTGTTCATGTGGGGAATGGACAAGCTGACGCGGCCGACATTCTGCAATTTGCTGGCGGGTTACGAGGAATATGCAAATCGCGCACACCAGAAGCATCTATTGACGCGGCTGGAACATCAGCGGCTAATCGAACGCGCGGGACGAGGTTCGCAGGCCGTCTACTGGATTACACCGGCTGGCCGAGAGCGCGTCTCGGCGATGCAGCTGCAACCACTCTGGGACGAACCTTGGGACGGCCTCTGGCGAGTCGTGACGTTCGACGTGCCAGAATCGCGCCGCAACGACCGAAAGCGGCTGTGGCAGGCATTGCGAGCCCGCAAACTCGGGCTTTTGCAGCGCAGTGTCTGGGTCTGGCCACGCAATGTGGAGTCCATCTTGAACGAAATCATTCACGCGCAAGGAATCCCGGAATGCTTTTGCGGATTCGAGGCACGGCGGTTGTTTCTCTGCACCGACGCCGAGGTGGTAGCGGCCGCTTGGGATTTCGAGGAGATCACGCGCCGTCACAAAGCATACTTGGATCATCCCGTTCTTACCCACCGAGCCGTCAAAAACAGCCGGGATCTGACCAGACTGGCGGCGTTGGCGCGGGCCGAACGAACCGCGTACGAGTATGCCTTCGTCTTCGATCCGCTGCTGCCGCGGCTGTTGCTGCCCAAGGCCTACCGTGGCATGGATGTCCAGCAACGACACGAGGAGTTCCGTCAACTCATGCGCCAGCGTCTGACAGCTCTGGCCAGTGGCTGAATGTTGCGTTCCAAAGGAACGACCGTTCTTTTAAAGCGCAACAGTTTTAGCTGGCGTTTGGCCATGCAAACTGGGTGATGCGGCAGTGGCAGAATACGCTGGTTCATACTTTTATGACGCCCTCGCCTTGAAGAAAAGTTATGGTATTGTGAATCTGATCATGACGGAAGCGATTGTTCAGGTTGAGCATCTGCGGAAGGAGTTCGACGGCACGGTGGCGGTGGCCGACGCGTCGTTCGAGGTCCGGCGCGGCGAGATTGTCGGCATGCTTGGGCCAAACGGCGCGGGCAAGACGACGACAATTCAGGTACTGCTCGGGCTGACGACGCCAACGTCGGGAACGGTGCGCGTCTTCGGACAGGATTTGGAGAAGCATCGAATAGAAATCCTTCAGCGCTGCAATTTCTCGTCGGCCTATACCGGGTTACCTTCCAACCTGAAGGTGTGGGAGAACCTGCTGGTGTTTTCCATGATCTATGGGGTCAAGGGACACCGTCAGAAGACTGACGAGTTGCTGGAGTTGCTTGAGATCAAGCATCTGCGCGGGAAGATTACCGGGCGCTTGTCGTCGGGCGAATCCACCCGCGTGAATCTGTGCAAGGCGTTGCTGAACGATCCAGAACTGCTGATGCTGGACGAACCCACGGCGAGTCTCGATCCGGACATTGCCGACAAGGTCCGCAAACTATTGCGGCAAGTCCAACGCGAGAAGGGAATCACGATAATTTACACCTCGCACAATATGCGCGACGTGGAGGAAGTCTGCGACCGAGTATTGTTCATGCACAAAGGACGGATAATTGCCGAAGGCACGCCGCAACAGGTCATCGAAAAGTTTCAGCAGAAATCTTTGGAGGAAGTGTTCATCCGCGTGGCGCGTAGCGGCGATTTGTTAGGGGAGGTGGCGGAATGAACTGGCGACATGTTGGTGCATTAATCCTGCGTTACACGTTCCTGTACACGCGCAGCATGCCGCGGATACTTGAGATGTTTTTCTGGCCGGTAATGGACCTGCTGGTATGGGGATTCGTCACCATGTACCTGCTTAAGGCCGGGAAAGCTGTGCCCAGCTACATCACATTCCTCATCGGCTCGATGATTTTCTGGGACATCCTTTATCGTGCCCAGCAGGGAGTGACGATCTCGTTTCTGGAAGACGTTTGGGCGCGCAACCTGTTGAACCTGTTCGTGGCGCCAATCCGCGTTAGCGAATTCATCGTAGCGACGTACATAGTTGGTTTCGTTAAGATCATAATGATCGTGGCGCTGCTGACTGTGATGGCTTCCAGCCTCTATTCGTTCAACCTCTTCGCCATGGGCATCAGCCTGATCCCGCTTTTCGTCAATTTGCTGCTGATGGGTTGGGCTGTCGGCATGATCGCAACGGCCATGATCGTGCGTTTGGGACAATCCGCCGAAGCGTTGGCGTGGGGTATACCTTTTATGATCCAACCGCTGTGCGCGGTCTTCTATCCGCTCAGCATCCTGCCGAAATGGCTCCAGCCCATATCGCTGGCCATCCCTGCCACCCACGTCTTCGAGGGCATGCGACAGGTACTGGAGAACAAAGGCATGCCAGTAGGACATCTGTGGGCAGCGTTCGGATTGAATCTCGTCTATCTGGCGGTGGCGGCGCTGATATTCAATCGCATGTTCAACGTGGCGCGGCGGAAAGGTCTGCTGGCGAAACTCGGCACGCAGTGATTTCTGTGGCCGTCCCGAAATCATTGCGCGCAAAACCGAAGTGGAACGAATGCGCGGCTTTAGCTTGTTGTTGGCAATCCGAGCAACTGCACGATCCTTCTGCCAAGTTCTTCGAGTTCTTTGGGAGTCAGCGCACCGAGCTTCCGCTCCAACTTGGGCAGCGAGACGGGCTGAATCTGTTGCAGATGAAAGGCGCCTGACTTGAGGAACGGCTTGGAGATGGGGAATTCCCAGCGATTGTTGCGAATGGCAGTAGTGTGTGGGACTACGACGACCAGAGCCAGTTCGTCGTCGCTCGGATAATCGCTCAGGACAAGGCAAGGACGGACTTTGGCAGTGAATCCCAAGTCAACGAGCCAGACTTCACCGCGACTTGGCTTTGCCATGTTTAGCTTCCAAGTCGTCGAGCATCAAGAACCTCTCGTTGGCGCGCCGGTCGCTGTCCGCCAGAATCCTCTGGTCGTCCTCGATTTCGAAGATGAGGCGGGCGATTTCGCGGCGCTCGCGCTGGCTGAGCTTGGGCAGTTGCTTGATGATTTCAGTTTTGCTCACAAGCGAACTTTACTTCTCGTTGAAGGCTTCCGCAAGCGCCATTTCCAAATGCAACAGAGCTGGCAGTGGCGGCGCTGATATTCAATCGCATGTTCAACGTGGCGCGACGGAAAGGTCTGCTGGCGAAACTCGGCACGCAGTGATTTTCTTCACAGCGGCTGGTGTGCCGTTGGTTCACCGGTCCGCACAGGTGTAACCACGCAATGTCTGCAACTGCTTTTCAATCGTCGGCATGAGGTCGCCCATGGCTTGCTTCAACGATTCTTGTCCGAGAAACTCTTCAAGATACTTGCGATGCCGCGTTTCGGACAGTTCCTGGAACTCCAGGGCGCCGGTGGCGGAGGGTTTCGTATGAATGTCCACGAACTGCACCGGTCGACTACAAGAGAAGTCGAAGACCTTGAGGTCGACCATGCGTTGTTGAGGATTGGTCCGAGTACGATAATGGATCTGGCGGCCGGAGACGTCGTAGACGATCTGCCAAACCGTTGCTTTCCCCTGGCGAACCTGTTCCAACGTTTCAAACACGTACTCCCGATCCTGCTCGGGAGCGACCGACCGAAATCGGGTTACGCGAGTTGCCGCACACGAAAAACGCGACAGGGACTGGGGGTCTTTCAACCCTTCGGAAATTCCCTCGGGCGCGGGGTGAGCGCGCACAAAAGCGACCGACTGTTCATAGGTGTCGTTGGCCAGGACCCGGTAAGGAAGGTTCTGGCCTTGACGACAAACCATTTTACCGCCCAGAAACTCGATGGTGGCGCAGTCCCCACGAGCGTCACACACCAGATAGTGGATCCGTGCCGGGACGGTTGGTTGTTCCAAGCGGATCTTCGCATCGGTAGCGATGACGTCCGCAACGGTCCGGCAGTTATCTAGTTGATACTGAATCCACTGCAACATGTCGATTTCGGGACGTAAGTCTGCGGGCGGATACTGCGACTCGAAGAGCATCATCTGTTCAACCACCAAACCCACTTCGTTCATACCCCCGAAGGGCTTGTCCCGTCCGAACTGGTTAAATGTCACGCTGCCGTATTTTGATGTCCATTTCGCGGGCGAGTGCCCCGGCGCCACGATAGCGCTCTTGTTGACATTGCGTGGGTTGACGATAACAAGGCCATTCTCCCAATCCCAATCCAGATTCCGTCCGAAGTAGATTCGCCCGCCGCCCTGCAACACGAAGGTGGTGCAAGGGAAAGCGGTCGTTGCCCAAAGCAAACCACTGAGCACGAGCACCAAAGTCCCAACTATTCGCGCCATTGAACGCATTCCCGCTGTCATATCATCCTCCACCGTTTCGAGCTCCTGATCTTATGCCTACCGCTCGACGTACCGTTGTGCAATCGGCACTCGTCTTCCAATCCCAAATGCCTTTGTCGTCACGCGGAGGCACGGCGGCGCTTGTTTGCGCTTGTACTCATTAAGATCAATCTTGCGGACGATGTCGCGCACAAGTGTTTCGTCTAATTTTGTCTCTGCAACGATCTCGGCAGCGGACTTAGATTCCTCAATGTAGAGTTTCAAGATCGCGTCGAGGACTTCGTACGGAGGAAGCGTGTCCTGATCGGTCTGGTTCGGGCGCAATTCGGCCGACGGCGGTTTGGTGAGCGACGTTTCAGGGATGACTGTTTTTCGGCGGTTCATTACGCCCGGGGCGTGATTAATGTGACGCGCCAGTTCGTAGATGGTCGTCTTGGGCACGTCGGCTATCACCGCTAGGCCGCCCGCCATATCTCCGTAGAGCGTGCAGTAGCCGACGGCGAGTTCAGATTTGTTGCCGGTGGTCAGCAGCATGTGGCCGAACTTGTTGGATAGCGCCATCAAGATCGTTCCGCGAATGCGCGCTTGAATGTTTTCTTCGGTGGTATCTTCGGGCAACCCCTTGAACGTTTCCTTGAACGCCGCCTTGTACACCTGGAACGCCTCCTGAATGGGAATTACTTCCCAGCGTATGCCGAGGTTTTTGGCGAGTTCGCGCGCGTCGTCGATGCTGCCTTTTGAGGAGAACCGCGATGGCATCGAAACTCCCACCACGTTCTCCGGTCCAAGCGCGGCAACGGCGAGACAGGCCGTGACTGCAGAATCAATCCCACCGCTCAAACCGAGCACAGCGGATTTGAATCCGCATTTAACGGTGTAGTCGCGCAGGCCGAGCACCAGCGCATCGTGCAGGCTGGCGATTGGTGATTGGTGCTTGGCGATCGGTAGCAGCTTACCGGAAGCCGGAGTATCGAGGTCCACAATCAGCAGGTCTTCGCGAAACGCCGCGGCTTGTCCGATGAGGTGGCCATCCGCATCAAAGACCATGCTGTTGCCGTCAAAAATCAACTCGTCGTTTCCGCCGACGAGGTTGCAGTACGCGAGCGGCACCCGGCATTTCTTCGCCTCAGCCTGTAGCATCCGTAAACGGGCATTCTCCTTGCCGAGATGGTACGGAGACGCGGAAATGTTGCAGATGATTTGCGCTCCCCCGCCCTTCCATCGCAGGAGTTCATCCACAGGGTTGCGTTGATAGAGCCGGGTAGACAGGTAATCCTGCGTCCAAATATCTTCGCAGATGGTCAGGCCGATTCTCCGTCCGTCGAGAGCGACCGGTTCGTTGGATTCGGCGGGCTGGAAATAGCGGTCTTCATCAAATACGTCATAGGTCGGCAACAAGGTCTTGAAACGTTTGGCCACGATCTTGCCGTCGCGAATCAAGGCGACCGCATTAAAGCACTCCTTGCCGGGTCGTTTCGGATTGAGATCGACATAGCCGACCAGCATGGCCGTATTCCCGACTTGTTTGGCCAGTTCTTCAAGCGTCTGCAGGTTGTCCGAGACAAAACGCCGTTTAGCCAGCAGATCGCGTGGCGGATAACCCGTGATCGCCATTTCGGGGGTCAGAACCAACGTCGCGCCGGCCGCCATGCCGCGGCGATAGAAATCCAGCAGTTTTGCGTAATTGCCACGCAGGTCGCCGACCGTGGTATTGATCTGGGCAAGGGCCAGTTTCATCGCGAAGCAAACTCTAAGCCCCGCTGACAGGCGGAGCAACCCAAAACCCGCGTAGGCAGCGCGCCGCGTGGGTTTGCCATAGAGGACAGGTTGGCTTGCGTTTTGGGGCACGCGGGCGTATTGTAAACAAATCGTGGACGGGACCATGGGAACATTATCAGGCTCAACGATGCATCACGCGGTCGCGTATCTTGGTTTACCGGCGACCCACGGGGCATGGACGCCAAACACGGACGTGTACGAGACAGCGGATCGGCTGGCGGTGCGGCTGGAAGTCGCGGGCGTGCAGTGGAACGACATTGAGATCAGCCTGAACGAGCGCTTGCTGCTGGTGCGCGGGCATCGGCGCGATCCGTGTCGCACGAGCCGGTGTCAATTCCGCCAGATGGAGATCGACTACGGGTTTTTCGAGCGGCGGATCGTGATTCCCTGTTCTGTGGATGGGAATCGGGCGCGCGCGGTATTCGACAACGGTTTTTTACAGATCGATTTACCGAAGGCCGCGCAGACCGTAAGCGCGACCGTGACCGTGGTCATCGAACAGGCGGACTAGCCTGGATATTACCACACCTGCCAGAAGACAGTTGTGGTAATATCCACCTCGGGACCGGCGCGCATGGAGGCGCGGCGGTCCCGAGGCCGATACACTCTGTGTGTCGGGGCTGCCCCGACAATGCGGTAGCATTCGCCGAATTGTCGGCCCTTCGGGCGCATATTTCACACGGGCATGTGAAATATGCAGGGCTAGGACGCAAGCGCGGATCACCGCGCGACGAGGAGGGCTGGCCCCAAATTCTTTTCGGGGCTAGCGGTCGAAAGAAGCGGCGTCGTAAAGCTGGACCAACCAAACATGGCAGAGGCCAATAAGGCAATAGAAGCAGAGCTGAATCCGATGGCGGGTGACATGGCGCACCCGGCCACGCCGGAGATTCCGTCGCGTTTGCCGGTCCTGCCAATGAGCGACGTGGTCGTGTTCCCGCACATGACGGTGCCGTTACTGGTCACGAGCGGTTCATCTACGAAACTGATCGACGACGTGGTGGCCGGCAGCCGGCTGCTGGTCGTGACGTTGCAGAAGGACCCCGAAGCGGAACATCCGCGCGCCGACCAACTCCACGAGTTTGGGTGCATCGCGCGCATCGTGCGGATGTTGAAGTTCCCCGACGAAAGCGTACGCGTGCTGATCCAGGGCCAGAAACGTGCGAAGATTCTCCGGATCGAATCCCAAGAGCCGTACATGATCGGGCACATCGCGCCGATGGAAGAAGAGATCGACGACAGCATCGAACTGGCCGCACTGGCCCGAAACGCGGGCAACCAGTTTCAGGAAATTGTCAGTCTCTCGCCCTCGCTGCCCGATGAATTGAAGGTGGCCGCCAGCAACACGGAGGACCCGGCGCGGCTTGCAGACCTGATCGGGAGCGTCCTGAACATCCCTCTCCCCGAGAAACAGCGGCTGCTGGAAACTGTAAACGTCAAGAAACGGTTGGAGATGCTGGTGACTGCCACCAATCGCGAACGCGCGGTGCTGGCCCTTGGCAGTGAAATCCAGGACAAGGTGGGCAAGGCGCTGGGCAAGACGCAGCGTGATTTCTTCCTGCGCGAACAACTCAGGGCGATTCAGAAGGAACTCGGCGATAACGCTGAGGGCGGTACGGAAATTGCCGAGTTGCGCGAGAAGATCGAGACGGCACAGATGCCGCCCGAGCCGAAGAAGGTCGCCACGAAAGAGCTCGACCGTCTGGCTACAATTCCGGCGGCATCGGCGGAGTACACGGTGGCTCGCACCTACCTCGATTGGTTGATTACGGTGCCGTGGAGCAAGTCCACCGAAGATAAAATGGACATCAAGCGCGCGCGGCGCATCCTCAACGAAGACCACTACGATCTCGAACAGGTCAAGAAACGCATCCTGGAATACCTGAGCGTTCTCAAACTCAGGAGCAATGCCAACGGTGCCGCCGCAGTCGGCAAAGCGCCAATCCTCTGTTTCGTCGGTCCGCCCGGTGTCGGCAAAACGTCTCTCGGCATGAGCATCGCGCGCGCGCTCGGCCGCAAGTTTTACCGCATCTCGCTTGGCGGCGTGCGCGATGAGGCGGAGATCCGCGGTCACCGACGCACCTACATCGGCGCATTGCCGGGACGGATTCTTCAGGGGCTGCGCCGGGTCGAAAGCAATAATCCCGTGTATATGCTCGACGAGATTGACAAGGTCGGCGCGGATTTCCGTGGTGACCCGAGCGCGGCGTTGCTGGAGGTGCTCGATCCGCAGCAGAATAACAGTTTCTCCGACCATTACCTGGAACTGCCATTCGATTTGTCGCGCGTGATGTTCATCACCACGGCAAACCTGCTCGATCCGGTTCCGCCCGCATTGCGCGACCGCATGGAGGTCATCGAATTACCGGGCTACACGGACCAGGAAAAATTGCACATCGCGCGGAAATATCTCGTGCCGCGTCAGCTCGTCGAGCACGGGCTGACCGGGAAACAGTTGACGGTGCATGACAACGCCTTGACGGGCGTTATTCGGCATTACACGCGCGAGGCTGGTGTCCGCAACCTCGAACGAGGTATCGCCACAATCTGCCGGCGCACGGCACGGCGTATCGTCGAAGGCCGCGCGCAGTGCGTGACCGTGACCGCCAAGAACCTGAAAGACTTTCTCGGTCCTCAAGAATTCATTCAGGACATGGCGGAGCGGACGACGGACCCGGGCGTGGCGCTCGGGCTGGCTTGGACGAGCGCCGGCGGCGACATCCTGTTCATCGAAGCGACGGCGATGCCGGGCAAAGGGAATCTGGTGCTCACCGGTTCCCTCGGCGATGTGATGCGCGAGAGCGCCATGGCCGCGATGAGTTACGTCCGCTCACATGCCCAGCAACTCGGCGTGGAATCGAAGGCGTTTGGCCGAAACGACATTCATATCCACGTGCCCGCGGGTGCCATCCCGAAGGACGGGCCGTCGGCGGGCGTGACGATTGCCGTGGCATTGACGTCGCTGGTCACGCGCCGGCCTATTCGTCCCGCGGTGGCGATGACGGGCGAGATCACGCTGCGCGGGAAGGTGCTGCCAGTCGGCGGCATCAAGGAAAAGGTGCTCGCTGCGGCGCGGTCTGGCGTGAAAACCGTGATATTGCCAGAACAGAACCGCAAAGACCTCATCGGCGTGCCAACCGAGGTTCGGCGCAAGTTGAAGTTCAGGTTTGTGCGAACCATAGCCGATGCGCTCAACTTCGCCATCCAAGGCACGATCAAACCAAAACCGAGAACGCCTAATAAAACCAGTAGCCGCAGGCTTTAAGCCTGCGTCCGAAGTTTTATCCGCCTCAGGCGGCCAAGCCCATGAAGGGTACGGCTACAAGGTCTGAAGGTTTAGTTGGCGGTTCCAAGTCGCTGACACCACAGATAAACTGAGTGGCCATGGGACTCGAACGGAAATCAGCTGACGCGGCATCGAAGAAGCAGTTGCCGACCGGACTGGTGTACTCACCCGCCTACAAGCAACACGACACGGGTGCGGGGCATCCCGAATCGCCAGAACGTTGCGACGCAATCATGTCGGCGTTGGCGGCAAAAGAATTCGAGGGGAAACTGCAGCGCATCGAGCCGCGGATGGCGACCGAGGACGAGATTCGACTCTGTCATTCCGCGCTATATGTAGAAACGGCCAAGCGTGACATCTCCTCGGGTCGGCATGTATTGAGCACGGGTGACACGACAGTGTGCGAGAAGTCATTCGATATAGCGCTGCTTGCGGCCGGCGGCGTGTGCAGCGCAGTGGACGAAGTGCTGGCTGGCAATGTGAAAAATGCGTTCTGCGTGGTGCGTCCGCCGGGACATCACGCGATGCCGAGTATCGGCATGGGGTTTTGCGTATTCAACAATGTCGCCATAGCCGCGCGGTATGCCCAGCACCGGCATCAGATCGGCAAGGTGTTGATCGTGGACTGGGACGTTCATCACGGCAACGGGACCCAAACGATTTTCTATGAGGACGGTTCGGTGTTTTTCTTCAGCACACACCTGTTCCCGTGGTATCCGGGCACTGGATCAGAGGACGAGACAGGCCGCGGTAAAGGACTTGGTTGCATCCTGAACTGCCCGTTCCCTCCGGGTGCAGACCGCGATGAGATCGTGGGCGCGTTCACGGACAAGCTGGTGCCCGCGGCGGACCGATTCAAACCGGACTTGGTTATGATATCGGCGGGGTTCGATTCTTGCGAAGGCGATCCGCTTGGCCGGTTCCGGCTGACCGACGATGATTTCGCAGAGTTGACACGGATCGTTCTGGCAATTGCCCGCGAACATGCCGGTGGGCGCGTGATCTCAGTCCTTGAAGGCGGTTACGATTTATACGGGCTGGCCACCGCGTCTGTGGCGCACGTTCGGGCGCTGCGTGCTGATTGACCTTCGACAGCCGTTATCGGGGTTTAATCTGTCGGCCGGCCTGCCCGCCGTAGCTCATCGGGCGAAGGCGGACTTTTTTGCACGGTCTTGGCAAGGCGGTTCATGGCTTCTTCCTCGCTGAGCGTAAGAACATCGTCGTAGTACTGCACCATCTGGACCTCTGTGGCATTATCCACGACGAACCGTCCCGTGTCGGCAACGAGCTGTCTGATTTGGTTGCGGCGTGCCGTCATCTGTTCGACCCGCGCTGTAGCCGCTTCGGTATTTGTGGATACGGCGGTTCGCGCGGTCAACAGCGCCTTTTCCAAACTCTGGCCAACGAGCTCGGTGATCAGGAAAGTCCCATGTTGCATGGATTCGGCGGCACCTGCCAGCAAGTGGGCCGGTTCGGTTATGTTGGCGCGCACCAGCTCGTGCACCATGCTCAATACGGGCATTTCAGCTACGAAGCCTATGCGGCGAGCCGCGTATGCGGAATAACCTGCCGCTTCAAGCGCATGAGTCCGCGCACGGACCGCTTCCGTGGCGCAGTCATTGAACCGGGTTGCTGTCGTGGGAGACTGGAACTTGCCGATCGTGCCCTCCTTCTGGAGCAACCACAGATCGGCCAGCCACGGCACCGCGTTGGTCGAATCAACGTTCTGACAATGCCGCAGCCATGTCCGTGCGAGGTCAAACTGCCCTGCCCTGGCCGCCGCGCAGCCGAACCGTAGTGCAATGAGGACATTTGTGCCGCTCACAGCCAACGCTGTTTCAAACTGCGTCTGTTTCTGTGTCCAATCAGTAAGTAATTCAGCCGCGCCCCATTGGATTTGCGGATTATCGCGGTGTTGCTCGGCTGTGCGGAGAATCAGAGCGGCATCGACGTGCATGAGGTCGAGCGACCCGGCGGTCTGCAACTGGCCTGACACCCGCCGCTCGTGATCCATGCGACGGAAATTGTCGAAGGTTGGAAGCGGGGAGGCGAAGGCGGAAGGATGAAGGATAAAGAATGAAATAACGGCGAGGACAGGAAATGAAATAATTCGTCTCATGTTGGCTACTGTATGACTAGCGAGCGATGGCTGTCAAAACTCATCTAAAGGGCAGGAGACAGAATATGAAAAACGACGAGAAGTTCTTTTCTCATTCTGACTTCTGTGTTCCCGTGAAGATCAGCGGACAGGATGACTCAGCGGCGTTCCGTAAATGGCGATATTCGTTTGCATGGCGGGGCTCAAGTGCTTGACCAGCTCCGCATTATACGAATGCGACGTCGTATCGGCCCAAGTGTTGGTGCCGCCGCTTATCCGATAGGCGCCGATTGCATACCCGCGCGAATGCGCCGCAGGCGACCCGGTCTTGACCTTGGGATCGACATCGGTCGTCATGATGGAAATGGTATTATCGCTATTGCGGAGGATCTCCCAAGTGCGAAACTGCTGAGGGAAGTCCCGTAGTGAGGAAGTTTCGACCTCCCAGAAGCCGTATTCAGGATGGGCCGGGTCAGGTGACGGTTGCGGTGTCACCGTGTTTAAGTGACGATGCCCCGCCATCAACAGGATTAGATTCGAATAGTTATGGAGTGTGGCGATCAAGTTTGTCTCG
>Ga0182017_10000929_pt1 | contig 22978 bp, 19 predicted proteins | sample 712E3DmetaG_FD_120492 | JGI IMG/M metagenome (GOLD analysis project Ga0182017, IMG submission 120492) | Permafrost microbial communities from Stordalen Mire, Sweden - 712E3D metaG | ecosystem: Environmental > Terrestrial > Soil > Wetlands > Permafrost | place: Sweden: Stordalen | collected... | reverse complement strand
TCCCCCGGCGAGGGCACCAAGTTGGCCGCCGGCCCCGCGCAAGCGGCCACCAGCACCAAGGCCAGCGCGGCTGCATGGTGCCGGAGTGGGAGGATGACGGGAACGCTGCGCATGTCTGATCGGAAGTTTGGCTCGCATCTTCAGGATCGGCGAGGCGCCACTTCCGCACCCGTGAGACTAAGGTGAAAGTCCGTCGACCAGACCTTCCTGATCTTGTGTCGTTCGAGCAGGCAAAGGCTGGAAGCGTCCACGTACGAAACCTTCGCACCGCGAAGGCGATCGAGCATTCTGCCCACTTGTCGGTGATGTTCGGCCGTCACGTCGTGGATCTTGAGACCGTCGAGTTTGTCCACGAAGGCCCGGAAGGATCGAGCTGCTTCCTCGCCATACCGATGCAAGAACCAGGAGTAGGCCTCGCCAATAACCAGATACGACGTGCTCCAGCGTGGCCGCGCCAGGCTAAACAGAGCTACGGCCTGCGTATGCCACTGGTCGTGGCGGTTCAGGAACGCAATGAAGATTCCCGAATCCAGAAAAACCGCTTCAGTCACGGCTCCGCTCGCCCGTAGACAATCTCGTCCACGGTGCTGCTGTCTTCGGGACGGCCTTCGATACTACCCGCATACGCCATCCACGGCTTCGATGTGGGCTGTCGCGCAATCGTCTCCTCCAAGCCGCGCCTAACCAGCTCTGCCACGGAAATACCCATGCGACGAGCTACCCGCTTGGCCCTGGCGTACACATCGACATCCAGTGAGATCTGCGTCCGGATCATGTTATCACCATATCACATCGTGATAACAGATGCGACCTGCCGGCTTCTGAATGTCAGCCTTTGTATTCTTCTCGCCACGCACTATGCGCCCGGGGACGATTTCACCAGCTGGTCAGGTGTCTTCACCTGTATGTCGATAGCCAAACCCGACGGAGTCTGGAAACGAACATCTACGTCACCCCCGGCGTTGACGGCTCCCAGTCCATGAGGCGCGCCACCCCAGCCCCGAAAAGTAGTGCGCGACCATGGCAGGAGCGAGCTCCTGCGCAAGGATCCCATGTGCCATTCGGGCCTGTGACGGAGAGGTTTGAGGCTTCATGTCAGGCTCGATTGGTTCGGCCCAACAATTGATCGAGAAAGCCGTGGTCGCGGGCGAGGAGAAGCCAGTTGCCAACTTCGCACTTCCACTCGGCTTGGAAATCCGAAGAGAGTCGAAATGCAATGAGCGAGGGCGGCCAGCTTTCGGGAAAGCCCAAGACCGAGTCCACAAATGCCAAAGCCTCGCGTTCCGAATAGCGTCGGAGATTTCGTGCGTCGATGCTGACTTCCATTCCGAGCGTCTAACGGTTTGACGTTCACCGGTGTGGGCGCCGCCAAGCCGGCCGCACCATTCTACACGATGTCACTGCGGTGACCACATCCACTGCAACGGCTTGTTATGGGTACTATTGACCACCGAAAGTAAGATATGGGTTTTCACTGATCTCTTTGAGAAATTCCCTAGTCTTCTTGATTGCCTCCACCATGCCATTCCTTTCTGGAGAGCGCTCCGGATCCTCGTCGAGGGACGCTAAGTCTGCGAGTTTATCGAATTTCCTTAGAAGGCCAGCAAGGGAGTTCTGGCCGTCCTTGTCCTCTAGACTCTTAAGATCTATCAGGAGAGACCGAAACGTTCTGCTTTGAAATTCAGGGTATATGGAGAAATCTCTGGGGTTTGACCTGTCAACACGGAAGAAGTTGTCCAGATATGAGACAATCTCGTTGTAAATCCATCTCGAGGCAATGAGATGGTTTTGGACGACCCTTAGGTCGTCTAAACCCAGCGCTTCAATGGCTTCGTCGACCCTTCCTGCAACTTCTGTGGTTATCTTTCGTCGAAGCTCTGCCTTCAGAGCGACGCCGACTAAGCTGCCTTGGCCCTCGCGACCAAAGTCACTCAACCATTTCCCGCCTGCAGCGAGGCCAGATACTTCGGCACTTGCTTCTTCGATTTGCGCATCAGCGTGCTCAGCACAGCGACGGGCGGTGCGGCCAGGCCGGTGTGCTCGATGAAACGCGCGTGCAATTCTTTCCAGATGGCGACTGTGTGGTTCACGTCGGCCAGCGAGCGGTGGAATTGCCGCGCGCTTGATGGGCGCACTTGCAAGGCGTCCACCAGGGTGTCGAGTCGATAGCTGGGCAGTCCGGGCGCCAGTCGGCGTGCCAGTCGCATGGTGCACAGGAATTCGCTCTCGGGCTGAAGACCGGCGCGCGCCAACTCGGCGTGCAGGAAGGCGCGATCGAAGGAAGCGTTGTGCGCCACGATGGGAAGGCCGCGCACGAATCTGTGCAACGCGGGCATGACATCCTCCGGCCGCGGCTGGCCGCGCAGCATCTGGTCGGTGATCCCGGTCAGCGACGTGATGAATGACGGCAGGGCGAACCCCGGGTGCATCAGCCGACAGAAGGTATCGACCGGCTGGTGATCGACGAGAAGTGTGGCCGCCACCTCGATGGTGCGATCGCGCGCCGGCATGAGGCCCGTGGTTTCGAAATCCAGGACCACCAGCTCGCGCGTTGTGGGCTCAGTCATCCGGCGCCGACCTCGCGCAAACGCGTTTCTGATTCCAGGGATGCCATGGCCCGCACGCTACCCAGGCCCACGCGCGCTGTCTACAGCGCAGGCCGCCGCGAGAGCAATTTGCTTCGCACTCGGACATTCACATAGTGTGTCCGGTACGGATCATGGACTTCATTCGCGTGTCACGTCCGGTGTCGCTGGCCCTGCTTGGCGGGCGGGGACACTATGAAGCCGTGGTGCAGGCGGTGATGAATGCCGAGCACAGCGTGTGGATTGCCACCGCGAACCTGAAGGAGCTGATGGTCGAGGACGCGCGGGTGCGGCCAGGACGGCGCCGCACCGCCCGCAACGGCGAGTATCGGTCCGTGTTGCAGGTCTTCGACGAGCTGGTGGTCGCAGGCGTGGAGATTCGCATCCTGCACGCAGCGCCACCCTCGCTGCCGTTTCGCCAGGAGTTGCGCCGCTGCGCCCACCTGAAAGCCAGCCGCGGTCAGCGCGGATCGTTCGATCTGCGCCTGTGCCCGCGCGTGCACTGCAAGATCGTTGTTGTCGACGGCACCATAGTGTATCTGGGCAGCGCCAACTGGACCGGAGCCGGCCTGGGCGCCAAGGGCGAGGGCCGGCGAAATTTCGAGCTGGGGCTGCTCAGCCGCGACGACCTGCTGCTGGACGATGTGCAGGCCTTTTTCGATGCCATCTGGCGGGGCCAGCCCTGCGCCGACTGCAAGCGACGCGACCTGTGCCCTCAACCGCTCGGCCATAGGTGCTAACCACAATTTTCCGCAGGTTTGCTCCAGATTTCACCACAGAGAGCACAGAGTTCACAGAGACAGCTCGGAAGGAAAGAAGGGTTCGGATCCGGATCCGAAACCCTTTCTTTCCGGCCTCTGTGGCCTCTGTGCCCTCTGTGGTGAGACTCCGGATCGCGCGGGCCGCCGTCAAAGTCCAGAGAGCACCTATGAGCCGCTCGGCTAGCGGCGCGAGCCCCTTTACCGGCCGATTATTGCTTCGCCGCAGTTGGTGAAAGCCAGCGTGGTCTGAATCTCGAAATTCGACTGGTTGGTGTGGCGCTCCGCATGGAAGACCGCAAGGTCGTAGACATTGCCCTTGGTCAGCCCGAGCGAATCGATGGCGACTGACTTAGTCTCCTGGGCGTGTCGCCCTCCCATATCAATGACCAGTTTCTTGTTGATGAAGACCCACACGTCGTCATCGCCACTGAATGAGAAGTTCTCACCCCCACTGTATTGGAAGGCGGTGTGAATCTCTGTGGTGAAAGAGAAGTTGTGGTTTTGGCCCTCGTTGCCAAACCCAGCACCGTCTAGCGGAAAGAAAGAGGTGGGCTGGGTCGCTTGAAAAGAGGCTACTCCGCCGACGTTCTCGAGTTGCAACGCCAACACATACGGCATGTTGACCCCGGAAACACTGTTGTACCACTGGTTGAAGTTGTCCGGGCCTGTGGTGGACCCCGTCGGTTGCCGCAATGTCGCCGCATAAACCGGCTTGTTGTCTGCGCCCAGGGTGCTGGCCACGATCCCCGGTTCGTCTCCGGTCGGCGCCGTCTCGAAATCCGGGTGCCCGCCGGTTTGATTCCCCATCTTGAAATCGCGTACCACGCCGAGGAAAGCCACGCAGTTGCTGGCTGCAGTCCCATTAATGTCTCCGGTCGTGGGGTCGACCGTGGACGCTGTGATTTCTGGACCCAGCGCATAGCGACCAACAGCCACAGGTGTGTCGTTGGTGTAGCCCGCGGGAGGCCACTGGGCAGTCGCCCCCCCGCTCCCCGGGTTGGTCGAGGTACCCGGGTTCGTGTTGAGCCCCAAGTCGGTGTGGGTGCCCTGGCTCCCACCGGAGCCGATCAGGCTGCTGCTGCCCGCGATCGGCACAGGGCCCCCGCATGCCACCAAGGCGACGATGGCCAGGAGGGCGGCCCCCCCAAGAGCCCCCATGGTTCGGCTGAGCATCTGGAACCTGGTCATATTGACCTCCTTGAAAACACGTATGACGAATCGGATCTCCCCCCACTGATTCAGCCGCCCTGAAGACTGCTGCGCGGGCACGAAATCAACTGGCGCGATAACCATACAAGTTTAGTTCATCCTGGAGGCGGCGGCCTTCAAAAAGAGCCCACCCATCCGCGAGGAAAGGCGTCTTTTCAAAATGGTGTGACGCGTACTGTGATGCACATATCATCCCGAGAAGCAGTTTGTTGGGTCGCGCCTTGTCTTATTGCGGCGCCTTCGACCGGTTGCAGGGAAACTGTCAAGCGGTCCGGGCAGGGCCTATGCTGCCTGAGTTGACTCCCTTCCTGCCAATGCGGCGCCCCTGCCGTCTGGACCTGCCTTGAGTTTCGGCCGAAGACAGCCTCATTTCTGGGTGGTCGCGTTGCCGCTGGCAGCCTGCTGCGTACTGGCGCTGTTCTGGCGGGCGATCTTCGTGGGCGAGACCTTCTTCGACGTTGACCTGGCTTCCTACTACCGCCCCACCCGATCGCTGATCGTGCCGCTGGCCCGGGCCTCGGGCGGCCTTCCTTTGTGGAATCCCTTCTTCGCCTCGGGACAGCCATTCGCCGGCAATCCCGCGTACGAGGTATTTCACCCGCTCACCACGCTGTTCTTCTTGCTGCCGTTCGAGTGGGCGTTCCGGCTGCAGGTCATCGTACCCCTGCTGGTCGCGGCCGTGGGCATGTACTGGTTCCTACGCACCTTGCGCCGCAGCCGCCCGGCCTCGCTGCTGGGCTCGTTGTCGTGGAGTTGCGGCGGCTACCTTCTCTCGACCACCTGCCAGCTGGCCTTCCTGCACGCGGCCTCGGTCATTCCCCTGGCCCTGGGCTTCGCGGTGCGCCTGGCAAGGAAGCCTGGAAGCACGAATGCGGTGGGACTGGCCTTGGTCGTCGGGACGCAATGCCTGACTGGCGAGCCCTCCACGCTGCTGATGATGCCGCTGCTGGTCCTTGCCGCCATTCTGGCTGAGCGCAGGCACGTCGCTGGCCGCGCCCTTCCGTCGCTGGTGGCCAGCCTTCTGCTCGGCCTAGCGCTCGGGGCGGTGACCCTGATTCCTGGCTTGCACCACGTGGGCAAGACGGTTCGAGCTTTGGGCCTGCCCGAAGCCATGGCCGACGTTTGGTCCATGCCGGCGTGGCGGGCCTTCGAGCTGTTCGCTCCCTACCCGCTCGGTCACGTGGTTCCCGGCCAGCCGGAGCTGTTCTGGGGCGGCTTCTTGTACAGCCCGCGCGTGCTCCCCTTCTACCACTCGCTCTATCCGGGTCTCGCGATCACGCTGCTGGCGATCCTCGCGCTGGTGGTGCGCGGACGTTTCTTGTGGCCGTGGCTCGCGCTCGCGCTGCTCGGCTTCGTGACGGCCCTGGGCCACAACTTTCCGGTCTGGCACCTGGTGCGCAGACTGCCTCTTGTCGCGCAGATTCGTTTTCCCGAGAAGTTCTCGCTGCTGTTCTGCTTTTCCCTGGTCACGCTGGCAGCGTATGGATTCGACTACGCGGTGTTGGGCCCGGCACGCGCACGCCTGTGGATGAAACGCGCGCTGCTGAAATTCGTCGTGTTGGGTCTGATCGCGGCCTGTGCCGTGTGGCTTGCGCGTAGACACTTGCCCGCCCATTTCCCCGAGGGGCAGACCCTGCGCGATTGTTTGCGCGTGTCGCTGGTGGCGCTGGCTTCGCTGCTGCCGCTGTGGCTGGCACGCCGCCTGGGGCGCCTGCGGCGCGCGCTTGCCCTGTGTGCGGTGCTTGCGGTCGACCTGATCGCTGTGGGCCGTGGCTTGCTGCTGACCACACCTGTGGCATCGGTGACAACGCCGCCGGCTTTTCTCACGCCGTTGGTCCAGCGCAAAGAGGACGACGTCATCTTTCACATGGCGGCTTGGGCTCCTGGCTTCGATGTCTCGCTCGGGCTCGCCCGACCTCCCATCCCGGTCGAGTGGGGGCTGGCCATGACCTACGAGCGGGACTTCGATCTCACCCAACTGCGCTGGACCACCGAAGCCACGGCCGCGTTCTGGAGGGCATTCGAGGCCGATCCCCGCCTGGCCGCTCCCGTGCTCGCTCGACGCGGAGTGACGGCCGTGGTCCAGTTCCGCCCGGGGGCCTCCCCGGAGGAAGCGAACATCAAGTCGCCGTCCGGCGCCTACACGCTCGACGCAAAAATCACCCGCAATCCCCAGCCCCTGGTTTTTCCGATCCGCCGCACTCGCGTGGTCGACGGGCCAGATGGCTGGCTGCAGGCGGTGCGTGAGCTGGATTCCCAGATCCCGGAGGTGGCCCTGGTCGATGGCGGCCAGTCGCTGGCCTTGCCCGAACAGCCGTCGCCCGCTCGCGTGCGCCTGGTCGCGCGCACGCCCGTGCAATTCGCGCTGGAGGTCGAGGCTGCGGGGCCGGCGGCTTCTTTCATTGCGGTGAACCAGACCTGGGACCAGGGCTGGCGTGCCCGCGTGGACGGAATCTTGGCGCCAGTCGTGCGCACCGACATCTCGCTGTCTGGCGTGCTGGTGCCCCCGGGCCAGCATCGCGTGGAATTCGAGTACTTCGACGATGCGCTGGCTGCCGGGCTGGCGGTGTCCGTGGTGGCGGCGCTGGCTTGCCTGGCAATGGTACTGCTGGATCGACGGCGCAGATCTAGAGTTGCGGAAGACAAGTTTGCCAGTTAGGACAGTCATGAAGGCTCTCGATGCACAACAACCCCTTGCCGAGAATTGACGAGCAACCGGAGGTGCGGGCGAAACTGCTTCCGCTTTGTCGCCTCAAGCCTGGAGGCATGTGGACCGATTCAGTATCCGGACACCGAGTGGCATGCATTGATGCAGCCGACGCTTCAGCGGTGTCTTCCCTCATGGACCGCAAGCTTGCCAGCCTGGCGATCCAAGATCCGCCCTACAACCTCGTGGCGTTCGAGACACGGAGCGTCCGCGACTACATCGCGTGGGCTCGCTGCTGGGTTACGAACACGCTGGGAGCCCTTGCGCCGGACAGTTCGCTCTACGTTTGGCTCGGAGCGGACCAGCGAGACCACTTCCAGCCCCTCCCAGAGTTCATGATCCTGATGCGTGAATTTCCGATCCAGGCGCGAAGCTTCATCACCGTGCGGAACCAAAGGGGATATGGAACCCAGAAGAACTGGATGGCCGTACGCCAGGAATTGCTCTACTACGTCCGTGGCAACCCAGCATTCAACATTGAAGCTGAGTACACAGACATCCCTAAAACGCTTCGTGGATACTACAAGGACGTTGGAGGTGAGCGCACCGAGAATCTGGAACGTGGCAAGCGCGACACGATCCGCGCTGGCAATGTCTGGGTTGATATTCAGCAAGTCTTCTATCGACTCCAAGAGAACGTGTCCGGTTGCTACGCTCAGAAACCGCTGAAGAGCGTCGACCGCATTATCCGCGCAAGTTCGCGCCCTGCGGATCTTGTCGTCGACTTCTTCTCCCATTCCGGCACCACTCTCTTGGCGGCTGAGATCGCCGGTCGCCGTTGCTATACGGCCGACGTCGACCCGGTCTACTGCGAGATTGCTATTCGCCGTCTCGAACATTTTCGCACGTCCGGCAAGACTGGCTGGCAGAACGGCCACGCGTTTGAAAAGGAGCTTCCTGCCAGTATGCTACCGCATCCTTCCGATACGGCGGCGGATCGGTCAACCCAGCCAACGCTATTCTGAGAAGATGCAGACGCTACGGAAACAGCTCGACGAATTGGTGGCCAAGCTGCCCGATGGCAAGGCCGTTCGGGCAAGGATTGATGAGATCTATTCAGTCTATCCATTCAATGAGTTCGAGTATCTCATCTCGACACTACTTGGCCGCGACGTGCTGTCGCTCGATCAGTACTACGAGCTGCGCGACAGCTACATGGAACGGAATGCGTTTCTCTACATCTTCGAGATCAGTGCACCTCGGACCTTCGGTGAAGCGTGGGCGCAGGGGCACCTGAAAGAACTGGTTCCGGACCTGTCCAAGCCGTCCAAGAAATTCGACCCCAACTACTCTGGGCAATACGACTTCCTACTCGACGGACGAATTCGAATCGAGGTGAAGGCCTCGCGCGCAGTTGACACCAGCAGCGATGAACCTCTCTATGTCAAAGCGCTATCGTCGGAGTCCACTCAACCGTTTTGGATGAACTTTCAGCAGGTGAAACCAGCCTGCTGTGACGTCTTCGTGTGGATTGCCGTTTGGCGCGACAGGATTCGCTATTGGATTCTGTCCTCGCATGAGCTCAAGACTCACCGCGCCTACTCAAAAGGCCAGCATCGCGGAAACACCGGCGAAGGCCAGCTCCATCTGCGTCAGGAGAATATTCGCGACTTTGACAAGTACGAAGTCGTGTCGAGCAGACTTGGCAAGGCGATTCGGGACGCCTACAAACGCCAACTGCGAGTGAGGAATCACTGAATGCCTACGGCCAGATTCCGCCCATGGTCCCGGTCGTCCCGCCTCCTCTCGCGCCTCCGAAGCGAGTAGATTCATCCTCGTCGTGATCCTCGCGAATGCCCGCGTCAGCTTTCTCGCCCGCGTCGCCCTTTGCCTCGCGTTCACCCTGGCTTGCACGCACAAGTTCGCTCCGCCGCCGCTGCTCGATCGTCCCGCGCGCAAGCTCGATCCTCCGCGCCCCGAGCTGATGCCCGGCGTGCTAGCCCCGCGTTTCTTGCCCGCGGCGCAAAACGCCTCGGTGCGCCAGCAAGCCATCGAGAGCATCGGCACCTATGAATGGCAAGACTGGACCGCGCCCGGCCCGCCCATGGTCAACACCAACGGCCACTATTGGTCGCGCCTGGCGGATCTGGCCTGGAATCGCGATATCGAAATCCACCTCGACAACGTGCCGGTTGATCTCGATCAAGACGGAACCATCGACACCCATGTCACGCGCCACATCTCGCTGAAGGGTGGAATCTTCGCCAACCCCGAGGTGTTCGGCCTGGCCGCTGACCCAGACCAACCGGCAGGCGCGCTCGGCTATACTTCGGCGAGCACGGGATTCTCGGGCCTGCGCGATGCACTGGATCTGGAAACCGGCAAGCCCACCGGCGACATCGGCATGACCTGCTGGCTGTGCCACAGTGGCCGCAATCCCGTTGACGGCAAGACCATCCTGGGCCTGCCCAGCGCGCGGCTGGACTACGGCCTGCTGCTGGCCACCTCTTCGTTCTTCGATCCCAAACACGTCATCGACCTCGACAAGGACGGCCAGCCTGACAGCGAGGAAGAGATCCGGCGCCGCACGCGCTTGCCTGATTCGCTGGCGCTCGATCTCAACCACGATGGCCGCGTGACCGTGGCCGAGTATCGCAAGGCCCTCAAGCTGCCCGACGCGCAGCAGACTCTGGCCACACTGCTCTTGGCTGGACCAGGCCGCGCTGATCTGACCAATGAATTCGGCCTGGACATGACTGTGCCGGGATTGCACTCGCGCCGCTACAGTGACGCCGGCACCATGCGCACCGGCGCCGAAGGCGTGTTCAATCCCAAGAGCATTCCCACGGCACTGGGCGTGCGTTCACTTTCAGTCATCAATTGGGCCTCGACCTATCCGACGCGCGCGCCTGACCTATTGGGCCGCTACGTCGCACGCACAGAAATGAGCCGCAGTCAGGCCATGGCCGAGTTGGGCATCGAGGTGCCCGCCGGTTTCGAGGGCGACTTCGATCTAATCAACCGCGCCATGGTGCTCGATATCCGCTCCATGGGCGCCATTGGGCTGCAAGCCGATTCCTTTATCGGCATCATGCTGGTGCGCGTTCTGCGCCACGATTCGCCTGCGCCGCCTGAGCTGGTGCGCAGCCTGCGCCTGGCCTACGAGGCCACGGCCATCCGCAAGTTACTCTACGACACGCCCTTGGCCAGTGTGACAAAGCCAGTGCTGGATGCGGCCGCTGTGGAACGAGGCCGCCGCTTGTTCTTCGACGCCAACGCGGGCAGCATCATCAACCAGCAGATTCTCGTCGACGTACCGCGCGCCTATCAGGACAGCGGGGTTGAGGCGCCCTTGTTCGCGCCCATCGACGAGATGCGGCCGCTGACCGCGCGCATCCCGGTTCGCTGCGTGACCTGCCACTCGGCGACCACAGTGAGCACGATGAAGCCCATTCCGACTGAGGGCCTGGCCATCCCCCGCTGCACCGACTGTCACTATTCGCACCGGCCCAAAGACTTCTGGGCCAAGCTGGGTCTGCGCAAGGGCGCAGGTCCGGGCGGCTTCACCTCGATCTTCGACGAGTTCGGCATTTCGCGCAGCAACGGTTTGGCGAAGGATGAGCCCTGCCGTGGCTGCCACGACCGGCACCCGGCCCTGGCTGAACCCGTAACCTACACCAGTTGTCTCATTCTGCCCTTTGATGCCGATGGCGACGGCCGCGCCCAGGGCGACGAGCGCGACGACCTGGCGGCAGGTGGAATTGGTACCGACAGCCTGTTCGGCTTCGAGGTCGACCGGCGCAAGCTGGCCGACAAGAACGTGCGCATGCCCATCACGTGCATCACGGCGCTAAGCAGTCGCGGGCCGGGCAAGGCGGTTGAGATCGCCGGCCCCTGGGTGCGCACCCCGCCGCTGATTGCCTTGTTGGCCTCGGCGCCCTACCTGCACAACGGCTCAGTGCCGACCCTGGAGGCGCTGTTGCAGCCGTCTGATGAACGACCCGCCAGCTTCGTGCTGGGCCAGGGTCAGGGGGCCTTCACCTTTGATACCCGCCTGCCTGGCAACCGCAACCTGGGCCATGAGTTCGGCACGCACTGGACCGCGCAGGAAAAGCGCGATCTCTTGCAGTTTCTCAAGAGCTTGTAGCAATCGTCGTCGATCCTCGCCTGGTTCAAGACCGAGGCAGCCCGCCATAGCTTTGAAGTCTTGTCAGCCTGAGACCACGGCTGTCAGCTCGCCAGCACGGCCACCCCACCCACGGCCAACACGGCGCCGACGATTTCGAGCCATGACGTACGCTCGCGAAAGGCCAGGGCCGAGACAGGAATGAGCAGCACAGGGACGATGGACATCAAAGTGGCAGCCGTGCCTGCGGGCAGAAGCTGGGTTGAAAGCAGGCCCAGCGAAACCCCGAGAAACGGTCCAAGCAAGGCGCCCACGCACAGGACAAGCAAGGCCCGCCGCAGAGAACGCCTTTGCGCGAGATCTGCGGCAGTCCCGCTAGGTGCGACTGCTTCGCGAAACTGATCGCGCAAGGCGCGCACTCGCCCGGCGGCTACCAGCACCACAAGAAAACCCACCAGGCCGGCCAGTACGCGGATCTGCGTCGCCGCAAAACTGTCCAGTCCCATGGCGCCGCGCTTGCCGAGCAGCAGGCCCGCCGCCTGTCCCGCGGCTCCGGCAAAGGCCATCAGGATACCAGTTGTGCGACGAGAACGGGCCTCAGTGCCTGTCCTGTCTGTCCCTGGTTTGGCGCCGACAGCAATGGCGATTCCAGCTACAGTGATGGCCATGCCAGCCAAAGCACGGCCTCTCATGCTCTCGCCGAGAAACAGAAACCCGCACAGAGCGGTCATGAGCGGCACTGAGGCGTAAATCAGCATCGACAGACGTGCGCCAATCAGCGCGAAGGCTTGGAAGAGGGGCACGTCGCCCAGCACGAACCCGACGAGTCCGGAAAGGCCCAGGTAGAACCACGCCTCCTGGGACAGGGCCACGGACAAGAAATGGTGCGTGCGCAGCAGTGAAAGCGCGCTGAACAGGACAGCCGCCACTGCCAGGCGCAACACATTGACCGACAGGCTTCCCAGGCGGCGACTGGACGCCTCGAAACACACAGCGGTGGCTGTCCACAGCACCGCCGTGGACAGCCCGGCCATCACGCCCAAGCCGCTGGTGGAAAGGCCTGCGAAGTTCAACCGGGCATTCATACCAAGTTCATGCTCGTCGCGACAACACTTCGGCGAACAGCAAGCGCCCGCGGCCCAAGACCGCGAGCCGGCGCAACCCCGCCGGCCCGAGCAAGAGCGCTGAGGCCGCCACCAGAACGCCTGCCAAGATGAAGACCAGCTCGAGCCAATGTGACGTCGAGCAAATGGTCGAGCGCGCGAGATTCCTATTGCGTCGCCGAGTTGTCCGGTCCTCTGCCGGCGCAGGACCTGCTAGCGAGACGCGCTTGACGATGTCGCCCCAACCCGCCACCGGCACACAGCCAGGCCAAATTGGCAAGATGTTGAGCACCGGGAAGAAATTCAGAAGGTCACATCCATCAGTGGTCTCGACGCCAAGCGAAAAGACATCGGGCCGTAAGGAACCGGGGGCCTCACGACACTAAGCAAGTCGTGTCCAATTCTTTGACCTGCGCCGCGCGCCAGCCGACTCTAAGTCCTCGGAGGTTTCCATGAGCCGCGCACCCGAGCGCCGTGCCGACCCTCAGAACGCACAGCCGCCCCGAGAACTGAAGTGCCAAGTCCTGGTCCTGCCCCTAGAACAGCTTCCTCACTTCGACACCGTCGAAACCAGTTTCTTTCAAGCGGGGGAGGATTTGGCGGCTGCGCCAGTCGCCGGCGACAGCTTTGATGAGCCATCTGCCGCCGGGAAAACGCGCCCCTGGCTGCGCAGACGCGCATACTGGGCGCTGCTCGGCTTATCTGCCGTGGTCGCCGCGTGTGCCACGTTGGCTGTTTCGCGCACGGACCACGCGCCGCGGTCGCTACCCCAACCGACCGCGTCCCGGCAAGAAACGACGCCGACGCCCGCATTAATCCCCGCAGCAGCCCCGGCCGCGGATCTTCCCGTCCCTCCTCCTCCTCCTCCTGTACCTGCCGCTGCCGGGGCGGTTGCGGCCCTCACCGATTCCCCTGCTCCTGCACCAACCGCGGCCAAGGCTGCTGCGGCCCCGGCTGACGACGCTGCCCTCGACGCGTGCCAGAAGGCCTACGAGCAACATCGGGCAAAGGACGTGGTATCCGCGTGTGCACAAGCGTTCGCCAGTGGCCCGCCATCCGCGGATGTCGCCGTCATGCTGGCCAAGACCGAGTTCGAGCGCGGACGCCCCGGTCCCGCCTCCAATTGGGCGACCAAGGCCATCGCACTCGACGCCAACCGAGCCGATGCCTATGTCTTTCTCGGCAGCGCCGAACAAACCTTCGGCCACAGGGCAGCCGCCAAGGCCGCCTACCAGCGCTACCTGCGGCTTTCGCCGCACGGCCGATACGCTGCCGAGTTGCGCGCCGTTCTTGGATCGCTGTAGTGGCCACGGGGCGAAAAGGCCCCACTCTTCGCGGCGGCAGCCGTCCGGCTATTGGTACAGCTCGGCGCTCGCGAGGTCCTGGTTGGTCATGCCGAATCCGCCGGCCATGAGGACCGCCCCATTCGTCAGCAAGGTCGCGGTGTGGGCTTCCCTTTCGTCGATCATGCCGCTGATGGCCGTGAATGTTCCAGAGGTTGGGTCGTATAACCTGGCGCTTCCGAGCGCCGAGCCGTTGTATCCACCAGCGACCAGAACGACCCCGCTGGGCAACAATGTGGCGGTGTGGCTGTCCCGCGCCCCGGTAATGCTGCCAGTTGCCGTGAACGATGCGTCCGTTGGATCGTAGATTTCGGCGCTCGCAAGTTGCGCATCATTGGGGTCGTCTCCGCCGACCATGAGCACCGTCCCGCCCGGCAACAGCGTCGCCGTCTGCGCGTACCTTGCCACCTTTAGGGAACCGGTCGGCGTAAATGTCGCATTCGCCGGGTCGTACAGCTCAGCACTGGCGACAGCACCCTTGGTGCTCATTCCGCCGGCGATGAGCACCTTTCCGTTGGTCAACAATGTCGCAGTCTGGGATACCCTGACCGCCTTCATGGAGCCGGCCGTCGTAAATTTTCCCGTCGCTGGGTCGTAGAGCTCCGCGCTCGCGAGACGGTTGCCACCGAATCCGCCGGCGATGAAGACCTTTCCATTCTGCAACCGCGTCGCCGTGTGGAAATTTCTTGCTGCCGCCATGTCCCCGGTGGCCGAGAATTTCGCGGTCGCCGGGTCGTACAGCTCCGCACTCGCTAGGTACTCCTCGCCACTGAATCCGCCGGTCACGAGAACCCTTCCGTCTTGCAGCAGGGTCGCTGTGGCGGCGTACCTTGCCGCGACCATCTTGCCGGTCCCCGAAAAGGTCGCCGTGGCGGGATCGTACAGCTCTGCGGTCGCGAGAGGTGTGTCGAAATTGCTTCCGCCGGCGATGAGCACCTTCCCGTTGAGCAACAACGTGGCTGTGTGATTGTCCCTCCCCGTGATCATGCTGCCGGTTGCCTTGAAGGCTCCTGCGGTTGCGCCACCGGTGCCCAGCACGTCGGCGCCACCCGCTTCGCTGTCGGCCAGACTCGCGTCGCCATCGGAGTCTATGGAAGAGGGAACATCCAGCCCCACGTCAGCTGCGCCATCGTGTGTAGCGGCGGCATCACTTCCGACCGTGCCGCCACTGCCAGCGGCGGCATCATTTCTGACCGTGCCGCCACTGCCAGCGGCGGCATCACTTCTGACCGTGCCGCCACTGCCGGCAGCGGCATCGCTTCCGACCATGCCACCCGTGCCGGCGGCGCCAGCGCCGCCAGTCGTGCCGGCGGATGGGCCGCCATCAGGACCTGTACCCGTGAGGTAGCAGAAGTTGTTCGTGCACACGTAGCCGTTCGGGCAATGCGAGGTGCATGGCAGGGCGCCACTTTCGGGGTGCGGGTCGTAACCACAGGCCGCGATGGCGGCAATCACAAATACGCCTACAATGGCAACTAGATTTCGCATCAGAATGTTCCTTGCGCTGAAATTCCCGCCAGGCCAGGTCCCACTATCGGCACGGCCACCGTGCGGCCGGACTCTTTGGGCGGCCAGCCGAGCAAATAGAGTACGGTGCCGGTGGCCAACGCCCCGGCCCCGATGCCGTAGAACACCCACTGCATGGTCTGAGCATCCCGGCCCGCTTGATCGTCAGAGGCCTTGGGGGTTTGCGAGTTGGTCACGCTGTCGGACAGCGATCTGGCCCGCGTGTAGTAGTAGATTCCGATCCCCACGGAAGCCAGGCCGGCCGCCCCGCAGGCAATCCCCGCAATGCGCAGGCCGCGCCCGCTCCCCGCGGGCGTTGCACTGGCCGGCACAGCCTGTTCGACCGAAGCCGCTGGGGCGGTGGGCGCAGCGGCGACCGCTGCCGTCGCAGGTGTCGGCGCAGGCGGAACAACCTCGGGCGCTGGTGCCGGCGCGGGCGTGGCAGCGGCCGCAGCCTGTGCCTCCTCGGCCTTGAGCTTGGCCTCGGCCTCAATGTCTCGTACGCGGGCCTCGACCTGGCTGCGGTTGGGATCGTCGGGGGAGGCTTTCTTCAAGTATTTTTGGAAGAAATTGAGCGCCTGCTGGTTCTGGCCGAGCTTTCGATAGCACTGGCCGATGTTGAACAGAAAGGCCGGATCGGGCTGAGCAAGATAGGCGGATTTGAACTCGACCAGCGCTTTGTCATATTCGCGAATGTCGTACAGGCGCGTAGCGGTTTCGTAGTGCACCTTGGCCGTCGCCCGGCGGTCGCCGGCCTCCGCCGTCGGGCCGAAAACCCGGAGGGACACCGCAACCAGCACGGCCGCCACAAAGAACCGCCCTTGAGGAGGGCGAGAGAACACCGACTTGCGCATGGCGCGCATGATACTACAGCCGCGCCCGCGCGGGTGACTGGCCTGGCGCAAGCTTCTGGCCAGCGCGGCGTCGCGGTACCCGTCCAGGCTACTGATAGAGTTCAGCTGGCCCGAAGTCTATGGTCTGATCGAATCCGCCGGCGATCAGCACCTGCCCGTTGGGCAGCAAGGTCGCCGTGTGGCCCTGCCTTGGCACGGACATGCCGCCGGTGGCCGCGAAGGTCGCTGTCGCCGGATCGTATACCTTCGCGCTGGCGAGCGTCGAAGTGAAGTTCTCGCCCCCGGCAATGAGCACCATCCCGTTCTGCAGCAAGGTCGCCGTGTGCGAATCCCTTGGCAAGGTCATGCTGGCGATTGCCGTGAATGTTCCCGCGCTGGGGTCGTACAGTTCCGCGCTTGCGAGACTCTCTGGGCCATTTTGGCCGCCCACGATGAGAACCTGCCCGTTTCCCAGCAAGGTCGCGGTGTGCGTCTCCCTGGCCGCGTGCATGGTACCGGTGGACAGAAATCCTGCGCTCTTGGGATCGTACAGTTCTGCGCTCGCCAGATCGTCGGCGCCGTCGTATCCCCCTGCGACCAGAACCTGCCCGCTGGGCAGCACCGTCGCGCTCGGGATCTGCCTGATCGCCTCCATACCGCCGGTGGGAGCAAACTTGCCGGTCTTGGGGTCGTATAGCTCCGCGCTGGTGAGGCCGGTGAGCCCGTCCCATCCGCCAGCGATAAGGACCAGACCATTCTGCAACAAGGCAGCCACGTGACTCGACCTTGGCACGGTCATGCTGCCAGCGGTGGAGGAGAATGTCCCGGTATTGGGATCGTAGAGTTCCGCACTTGCGAGATCGCTGGAGCCATCGAACCCGCCTGTGATCAGAACTTTTCCGCCCGGCAACAAGGTCATGGTGTGATACTGCCTCTCGACAGTCATGTTCCCAGTGGCCGCGAAGGTGCCCGTGTTGGGGTCGTAGATCTCCGCGCTGGCGATGGGCTGGTTGAAGGCTACCCCGCCGACGATGAGAACCCTTCCGTCTTGCAGCGATATCGCTGTGTGGCTATCTCTCGGCGTGACCATCTTGCCCGTTACGGTGAAAATTCCGTTCAGCACCGTGACCGTCACACTCGCGGACACGGAATCATTCAGCGTCAGGGTGTAGGTCGTGGTCTGGTTGGGCGTGACTTGTTGGGAGTTTCGGCCCATGACCGAGCCAATGCCCTGATCGATCGACAAGCTCGTCGCGCCAGTCACGCTCCAACTGAGGGTACTGCTTTGGCCCGTCAGAATCGATTCGGGCTCGGCAGTGAAATTGCTGATGGTAGGCGCCAGTGCATCGCTGTAACTCGCGTCGCCCGCGTCCATCCCTGCGGTACCACCTGTGCCAGCCGCGCCACCGCCTCCGGTCGTGCCGGAGGATGGGCCGCCATCAGGACCTGTACCCGTGAGGTAGCAGAAGTTGTTCGTGCACACATAGCCGTTCGGGCAATGCGAGGTGCATGGCAATTTGCCACTAATCGGATGCGGGTCGTAGCCACAGGCCACGATGTGGACCATCACGAAAATGCCGACAATGGCAACCAGGTTTCGCATCAGAATGTCCCTTGCGCTGAAATTCCCACCAGGCCAGGTCCGACTATCGGCGTGGCCACCGTGCGGCCGGCTGGGTTGGGCGGCCAGCCGAGCAAATAGAGCACGGTGCCGGTGGCCAACGCCCCGGCCCCGATGCCGTAGAACACCCACTGCATGGTCTGAGCATCCCGGCCCGCTTGATCGTCAGAGGCCTTGGGAGTTTGCGACTTGGTCACGCTGTCGGAAAGCGATCTGGCTCGGGTGTAGTAGTAGATTGCGATTCCTACCGAAGCCAGGCCAGCCGCGCCGCAGGCAATTCCCGCAATGCGCAGGCCGCGCTCGTTCCCCCCGGGCGTTGTGCTGACCGGGACAGCCTGTTCGACCGAGGCCGCTGCGCTGGTGGGCGCGACGACCGCTGCCGGCGCAGTCTGGACAACCGGCGCAGGTTGAACAACCTCTGCTGCCGGCACAGGCGCGGCAGCCGCCTGGGCCGTCTCGGCCTGGAGCTTGGCCTCGGCTTCGATGTCTCGCACACGGGCCTCGACCTGACTGCGGTTGGGATCGTCCGGGGGCGCTTTCTTCAAGTATTCCTGGAAGAAATTGAGCGCCTGCTGGTTCTGGCCGAGTTTTCGATAGCACTGGCCGACGTTGAACAGAAAGGCCGGATCGGGCTGAGCAAGATAGGCGGATTTGAACTCGACCAGCGCTTTGTCATATTCGCGAATGTCGTACAGGCGCGTGGCGGTTTCATAGTGCGCCTTGGCCGTCGCACGGCTGGCGTCGCCGGCCTCCGCCGCCGGGCCCCAAGCCCCAAGAGCAACCGCGACAAGCACTGCCGCCAGGAAGGACCGCTCTCGACGAGCGTGAGCAAACACCGACTTGCGCATGGCGCGCATGATACTACAGCCGCGCCCGCGCGGGTGCAGCCCGTCCTTGCGAGCAGGGTGGCCAGTGGAGCTGCCCGTTTCCCAGGATTTCAGCTATCATCTCGCGCGGATGCGTTCGGTAGCCACCACGGATTTCTATGCTGACTACCGGAGGGCCGCGTAGTCAATGAAGTTCTCGACGGACCAACACGGTAGCCACCACGAGGCTGCTATAGGACATTTTGACGCACGCGGGAATTAGCACTTGTCCGACCCATGGTCCGCAGGAGGGCACCTGCGACGGCAAACAAGCACTCCGACGCGTGCCTGGTCGGCCTATTCTCCCGCCACCACCTCGCGTCTTGTTTTTCGCCGACCGTTGTCCTACAAGAACGGGTGCAAGGCCATTGCGGAAACTTGGAGGAATCTAGATGCAATCCATGCGTTCTGTCAGCACGATCGTCTTGGTTGGCATGTGGCTTAGCGGATTCTCCGCGTGCTCCTCGGTCCTGATGAACACCCCGGTGTCCAAGACCGCGGATGGGTGGACGATTACCCTTGGCGAAGTCAGGGACGCTCCCGACGAATACGTGGGCGAAGGGGGCGTCTTGGTGGCCCCCGGAGACTACCAGAAACTCATCTGGGCGCTGGTGACCGTCCGAAGCAATCTCGGTCAGGAAGAGACGTTTTCGTGGGAGACGTGCGTTCTGGTCGGGAAAGGCGAGGCTCGCCAACCTTCAGTCGTCGATCGCCACACGGAGGTGAATTCGGCCGCCGACAGATCCGAGTCCTTCGATCCAGGGCAGGAGCGCACCCGACAGTTGGTCTACACGTTCGCCAAGAATCAGCGGCCAACCGCGGTGAAATGCGGCACCATCGTGCTTCCGATCCCGCGTGCGCGGTAACTGCGACAGTTCGATCTTTCGCACTGCTGTTCGATCCAGGCGGCAAGGCCGGCCAGCTGATACTCGCCCGCGGCGCCCGCAACCGCCAGTGCGATCGACAAGAAATACACCGGGGTAGCGGTTGCGGCCACTCGATGGGCGGCCAATACTCACCGTGTGGAAAGCTCGAAACGCGTTGCCGCAGTCATCGTGGTTCTGGCTCTTTTCCTAGGGTCGCGGGCCACTATCGCGCTCGTCCCCAGGCACGGTATCAGCGATACGCTAGTCTATTCTCTCTATGCCTTCGTAATAAGGAAGTTCTGGGCGGAGCTGATGCGCCCGACTTCCAGTCCGAATGCGACCTACCTTCTGCCTACCCTGCGGGTTACATTGCTGGTGTTGGGGCGAAACTTGGTGTGGATTGGCTTTTGTGTCCTAGCCGTGCTGCACATGCGACGGAGTTGGTGGCAATCTTGTCTGGCAAAGGAGGCTGATCCATCACTCAAGACGAAAAGCCCGATTCCAGTATGACCCAGCTGCGCGCGAAGGCGGTGCCGGTCTGGTGTTGGGCGGCGATGGCTTGCCTCTTCGGGGTTGCGGTGCTGGTTCTCCTGCAGCCCATCTGGGACATCGACGAATTCTGGCACGTGAAGATTGGTGAGCTCATCGCGACCACGCGTGCGATTCCCAGGATTGATCCCTTCACCTGGACGCGAGCTGGCGTGCCCTGGACCACACACGAGTGGCTCTCCGAAGTGGCCTTCTACCTCGCTTTTCGCTGCGCGGGCTGGGACGGCGTGCGCGCGCTGGGTGGCGCGGCGGTGCTCTTGGGGCTCGGGCTTCTCGTGCGGCTGGCGTGGCTGCGCAGTCGGAACGCGCCGGCCGTTTTCCTGATCTTTGCACTCGTGCTGCTTCTCTACATCGATCGGATGCGGCCGCGCCCTCATGTCCTGGCATTCCCCTGCGAGATTGCCTTCGTCGCCCTGCTGTTTGCTCCCCCTGACCGACGGCGAATACTGGTTGCCTCGGGAGTTGCCGTACTGTGGGCCAACCTTCACGGCGGAGCGGTGCTGGCCCCGGTCCTTGCCGTCGCGGCCGCGCTGGCCCGACGCAACCGAACCGCGGCGGTTCTTGCCGCATGTACGATACTGGCCGTGGCCTGCAATCCGGCAGGTCTGGGCATCTACCGGGAAGCTCTCGCCACACGGGCCGTCACCCAGGCTGCCAATGTTCCCGAATGGGCGCCCGTATGGCGTTATCTGCAGGCGCCTGATGGCACGCTCCACAAGGTGGTGGCCGCATTCGCGCCGTTCGCGGCGTTGGCGGCATTGCTCGTGCGGGCCTTCCTCCGTCCCAGGCTGGAAGCGGGCACCGTCGCAGTGGCGTTGGTCGCTGCTGCGGTCTCTGCGTCCGCCGGGCGCCATGTGTACTTGGTCTTTCCAGCGACATTGCTTCTCCTGGCCGGGGCGCCGAAGTCGCGAGTCTCCGCGGTTTCGCCTGGCGTTTCACGCCTACCAAAGAGGGCCACTGTGATGGTCATTGCGGCGCTCATCCTGGGCGTGTCTAGCTATGCCTACGGCGTGGGGTCGCTACAGGGAGGTCTGCGCAACGCACTGACCAACGCGCGTCGGCCGATTCGCGCAGGCGAATTTCCTGAACGCATGGCGGATTTTCTCGCCCGGGCCGCGCTGGGCGGGCGCATGTGGAACAGCGTGGATTGGGGCGGCTACCTCATATTCCGCCTTTGGCCCGCGCAGCAAGTATTCATGGACGGTCGCACCACGCTGTTTCCTCCGCAACTGCACGACCTGGGCCACCGTGCCTTTGCCGCTGGCGCCGCTCCTTCCTTCCTCCCGGCGGTGGAGGCTGACTTCGACCGCCTGGGTGTGACGATAATCGCATCCAAACGCCCCTTCTTTCCCGAGGGAATCTGGGACCGTCGTCGCTGGATTGCCATCTATCGCGACGAGCGAGCTGAAGTCTTCCTTCGCCGGGGACCGGGCGATGAAGCCGCCTTGCTGCGTGCCTTCCGCGCCGCCGGGCTAGGCCCGCAACCCGCCCAACCCGAACGAGAACTTCTGGCGGCCTCGGGAACCGCCGCCTTTCGCGCCCTGGCACGCCCTCCTCCTTCGCAGAACGATGCCAGTGCCCTGCTGCGCGCTGGGCTCCTCGATGTGGAGTTCGGGCGCCCCGAGCAGGGAGAGCCGTTGCTTCGGCGCGCTGAAGCCCTGGGCAGTCGAGAGCCCGCTCTGGGCTACGCGCTCGCGAAGTGCCTGTTCCGTCTGGACCGCACGCCGGAGGCCGTCGCGCTCGCGACCAGTTGGGCACAGCGGGACAGGCGGCTGGATCGGCTGGCCGCACGTCTTCTCGAGGTCAGCGGAGATCGATAGACCGGTGCAGTCCAGTGGTGGCTAGCTACGAGGCTCGCTGGACTCCGCGTCGACTATCTCAAGTACTTAGCCAGACCGATGCTCTGATCTTTGATCGCCTTGGCCAACAGGCCAGCGAGCTTGTCAGCGCCCAGGAGGTTGGTGTGCGTGGCGCCGCCTTGGTGGTACATCGTCTGCGCAGCCGACGCGCTCATGCCAAGCGAATTGTACCAGGCCGTCGAAAGGGCGGTGAGATCAATGTAGGGGCAATTCTTTGCAGTAGCAGCGGCCTTGGCTGCCGCTGCGTGAAGGCTGGATTGGTCACCGACTGGGATGCTGCTCAGGCGCGCGGGAGGAGATACCAGGATCGGGTTTACGCCTGCGGTTTGTGCGTCGGACACCATCTTCTCGAGATTCGCCTGGACGGTGGCGTCCGAATCGTTCTTGTCATTGTGACCAAATTGGATCATCACCCAATCGCCCGCGCTCCATTTCGCCTTGATCATGCTCCAATAGCTGCCGAATGACCCGGAGGCGGCTCCACTGTTTGCGTAATTGGCAAACCCAACGGGAGGTCCGAAATACTGAGGAATCATTTGACCCCAACCCCCAAAGGCATTCCCGGTCTGGTCGCACACCGTCGAGTCGCCTGCGATGTAGACCATGACCGGCTTTGTGCTCGCCCCAGCCAGGGCATATCCGATCCCCGTGACTTTGAGTCCGGCGGGGCCGGAGAAGAACAGATCGAGGCCTGCGTATCCCACCGGACCGCCGGCGTGGTTGGGTTGTCCCTCCATCGGCCGCACATCGACGACAAACGCGTACTCTTGTGAGGCCGTTCCCGAAGCCAAGAGACCCCGACTCGACTCCGCACTGACGAAGACCGGGCCCACGCTGCCAAGCTGAACCGTCACCACGTAGTCCCCAGCCAATGAAGTTGCATCCGCTGGCGCGGGCGGTGATTCGGACGTGTTGTAGGTGGTGCTGCCGAACAGGCACTGCAAACAGGTGGGACCCTTGCCACCGCCCGGACAGAAGCCGCCGGTCATTGCTGCCGTGGTGCACTTGGCGGCATTGTCCGCGGTGGGCGCGGGATATCCCGCCGGGATCCCTGTGCTTGGTGGAGGGGCACCGCCTGCTCCGGCAGCGCCTGTAGTGCCGCCG
>Ga0182017_10000927_pt1 | contig 22987 bp, 18 predicted proteins | sample 712E3DmetaG_FD_120492 | JGI IMG/M metagenome (GOLD analysis project Ga0182017, IMG submission 120492) | Permafrost microbial communities from Stordalen Mire, Sweden - 712E3D metaG | ecosystem: Environmental > Terrestrial > Soil > Wetlands > Permafrost | place: Sweden: Stordalen | collected... | reverse complement strand
GGAAACGACGAAAACGTCTTCAACATCCGGAGAGCAGCAGAAGAGGCTTGAACTGATGAAGTCCCGGGGCCCCGAAGGATCGCTCACGGTCATTCCCGTCATGCTTATGGGGAAGCCATTCGACCGGGTATCTGAAGTTGTCGGAGCTCTTCTTGAACAGAGTGGATTGAAGAACATAGAGCTGGGCGCGACGCCGTTCACGCCCGCGAGCGATACCGCGATAGAGAGGCTTGCCGCCGCAGTGTGTGATTTCGTGAAAAAGAACCCGGTCACGACGGAATACGCTATGTTCGCTGAATACAATGGCAACCCTCAGATCGGGATCATCGAACTCCGCGCGGTCGTTGTCGACAAATCGGGCCGTGTGGTGTGGATGGACTGTCAGGGAGCGCAGGATGAGGCGATGCAGCGGCTGGAATCAAAGGAACCGATGACATTCTCTGTTCTTCTGGCCGAGCAGCTAAGTCCGGCGCTTGGCCTTAACGAGGAGACGGCAAAGAACGCAAAGCCCGGTAAAATGGCCCGACTGATGGAGGAGAGAAGCGGACTCCCCCCCGAGAGTGAGAGGGCCCTGCTGCCGGAGCGGCAGAAGCTGCTGAAGGGGTCCAGGCAAACGGTGACGCTGGCGATATTCCCGGTTCGCATCGGGGGCACGGTCAACGCGGCCAGCTCAAACGAACTCGCAGCGATGATCAGCAGTGCGGGGCTCTGCAAGTCAGTCCCCGCAGTCCAGTCCCCGTTGCTCAAAGCGTCTCAGGCCGGACCCAACGAGCTGAAGATACTCTGGGACCTTGCGCGTGAATTCAGAGAATACTGCAAGAAGAATCCTGCCGGAGCCGATTACGCTCTCTACGCGGATTACGGTTTCAACCCGGAGCAGTGGGAGCAGGGGTTTGTGCACTTCGTCGTGTGTGATCGGAGCGGGGAGTGGGTGATCGTGGATTTGCAGAATTCACACCACCCCGACTATCAGAGCGTGAAACCAAAGTCGAGGGAAGACTGCAACAGGCTGCTTGTGCAGCGCCTGAAAGGATATTTGCAATAGCGGGGCAGCACGCAAAAACGAGGAGGGGTGGCCATGGATACGGCTTCAGCGGTACCGGAGAAACGGAGTTATCGCACAACGGCCTACGTGCTCCTTGCCGCAGGCTGCATTTTGCTCGCTCTTGCATTTCTCATCGGCATATCCGACAACCCTCCGGGGATCTTCTCGATGCTTGCCGGGTTCTTCGCCGTCGCACTTGGCATAATCTATGGCGTCTCTAAACCGGGGGGACGCAAACCCGCGCAACAGTTGTTATACTGGGCGCCGAGAGCACTCTGCATCGTGTTCGCTCTGTTCATCAGCATGTTTGCTCTCGATGTGTTTACCGAAGGAAAGGGTTTCTGGAATACACTTCTTGCGCTCATGATGCATCTCACCCCGACATTTCTCCTCATTATCGTGCTTGCAGTCTCCTGGCGGAGGGAGTGGATTGGCGGGATTCTCTTCCCCCTGCTGGGAGTATTGTACATTGTCTGGGCATGGCACAAGCCATTCGGCGTCTTGTCTACGTTTCTGCTGATAGCCGGGCCACTTGTGTTGACCGGAGCACTCTTCCTGCTCAATTGGCACTACAGGGGTGAGCTCAGGGGGAACTCCTGAAGGGACTTCTCCCGCGGCGCCCGGGTTGACGGAGTTCGGCAGACGGTCAGCGGAGGACTGCCTTCCTCGATTACGAACCGGACACCGGCGATTTCAACCGAAACTCTGTCCGCCGGGGCCGCGAGTCCACCTCGATTCCACCGCCGTGTAATCCTCTCTCCGGCGCTTCCTGTCAGGGTGGTCCGCCCGGCTCACGTCCACCCGTGCACCTGGAACCACCCGGCGCGGTCAAGAACATCCGCGGAGTAATCCCGCCCTGCTGTATAGAAATCAATATCGTAGCCCGCGCTCAGGGCTTTCACCGCATTCTGCGGCCCGGCGTTGTACCCGGCCAGAGCGGCCCGGAGGAGCGTGCGCCCCTCCAGGCTCGTCCGTTGTTGTATGAAGTCCCTGCTGTCGCTGAGCACCCGGCAGCCGTACAAGATGTTCTCTTTCGGATCCCGCCAGAGCTCTGATCGTGCAAATGCATGCGCATCATAATCGATCTGCATGAGTCCGCGTCCAAATCCCCCGCCGTCGGGGGGAAGGGAACCCGTTCTGAAAGGAGTACGGTTGTTCCTCTTCTGGAAATCCCCGGTTCCCCTCGGGCCCAACGGTTTCAGCGCCAATCCCCACGCCGATTCGCGAGACCCAATTCCCGCGATGATGTAGACCGGAATCCCGTATTTTCTCCCGGCAGATACGATGATTTGTTGATATTGCTGTGTCTGAAGCTGTTGCTTCAACAATGAAGGGTCGTCACCCGCATACGTCGTAGGTATCACGCCCAGGAGATCCGGAGATTCGGTATCCAGAAGGGCAGCCCATGTGAGCGGGCCGACAACCCCATCGTCGTCCAGACCATGGTCTGTCTGAAACCGCTTCACTGATCTTTCTGTCTCCCCGTCAAAGAGCCCGGAATCCTGGACAGTATATCCGTGGGTGGCAAGTGTCTCCTGCAGTTCACTGACCTCTTCTCTGAGCTGAGGGGAGGTATTCTCGAAGCCGTCATAGAGACGGAGCATGGGGTGGCTCATCGGCGCCTCCTGGAATAAGTTGCACTAGTCCGGTTGACTCGCGATTGTGATCTGATCTTTCTTCACCACCCCTCTCGCGACGATCCTCTCCCCTGTTTTGGCGAGGATTTCGTGCCAGTTCCTCCTTCGGCCGCTCGCCATTTTGATGACAATGACTTCCGCACCCTCCGCCAGTGTGGCAATAAGCGCACCACCGGGGCTTTTTCGCAGCTCCGCACCGGTGTTCGCTTTGCCCACCGGATAAACAAATGCCGCCAGCTCAACCGCAGACAGGGAAGCCGGACAGACGGACCACAGACGCTTAAAGTACTCGGCATCAAGCCCGGTGTAGATGGGATCCGGTTCGGCAGGCCCGCCAGGAAAACCGCCACCCCTCATGGCGGTACGAACGATTGTGTACATCGTGTCATAAGTGATCCTGTTATAGTCTTTGTGATAAATATCGATCACCTTGTGATGATCAAGCTTGTCGGTGACCGTCTTGGGGCCGTGTCCACCGGATGCATGTATCAACTCCTGCATTATGTCTACATCGCCATAGTACGGCCGGCCGTCTACGATCACAAGCTCGACGTCATCTTCGGTAGAGCGAATGAGCGACATGTACGGATCGTTGTCTTTCTTTTCGACCAGCACGAGATCCGCGTACATCCCTTCTTTGACATTCCCCACCTTGTCTTCCCATTTGAGTGTCTTTGCCGGATTGGTGGTGACCATCTGCACAATCTCTGCCGGGGTAAAGAGATGGCCAAGCTGGTTCTTATTCCAAAGATAGGCAACCTTGAGCTCCCAGAGAACGTTTTTACTCCCCGACGGACTCCAATCAGAGCCGAGCGAGATCAATATCTCATTCTCCTTTGCGGAATGAAGGTCGGCAGTGACACCGTAGAGAATCAGGTTGCTGAGGGGGGACCAGACCATCGACATGTGGTTGGCCTTCATGAATTGGAAATCCTCCTTGCCGAGTGCAGTACAGTGTATGCCTACCACTGGATCGAGATTCAGACCGTTGTCCCGGAGATCGTACAGTTCCCGGCGCATCGCCGTGTCGCTCCCCTCGGCCAGATGATAGAACCACGCATCCAGCTTTGACGCAAGGTCATTCCGCAATTTGTCCATGTCGTCCAGACCGCCCAGTTTCATGACATGGTCCGAGATCCTGTCCATGCTGAAATTCGTCAGCTCGGCGTTGCGCACCAGGTACTTGCCATAGACATTGCTTGCGGTCAGTCCCTGAATCGTAGTGGTCCCTCCCGCGATCGCTTTTGCCTCAGCATACAGACCGAGGAGGCTCTTGTAATTCTTCTTAGACCAGAGATAATTGTAGGGATCGCGCACCGCCTTCCTGTATGAAGGATCATCCCCCCAGGCATAACGCGTCCTGTATGTCTTCGTCAATTGCCACAGCGGAAGAATGTTGTACGACGGATGATTGTGGATGTCCATCAAGCCGGGGAATATGTACCCGTCGGTCTTGATGACCACAGCGTCCTTGTGCGCTGCCGGAATCGCTTCGTTCCCCTCCAATACGGCAACGATCTTGTTGCCGACGATGAGCACCTGTCCGTCTTTCTTCACATCAAGTTTGTCGTTCATCGTGCAGATTGTGCCCCGAAGAACTATGCCTTTTTCCCACTGGCCATACCCGTGCCCGCAGGAGAGCATCAGGGCAAGGGTACCCGCCGCAGAGGCCATGAATCGAAAAGATAGGTGTGTTTTCATGGGATTCACCTCGTTGAAAGTTCGTGATATGTTTCGCGTCTTCACGACAGATAGTTCTTGGGAACAACGATCCTGAGTGTCGCCCGCTTGAGAACGGCAGTCGCACCCACCCTTGCAACCCATTCCCCCCGCTGCCTCATCCAGGCCGGGATCCCCGGTGGCACGTCTTCTTCGGGGATCTCCGCGATCTCGTCGTTCCGGAAGGATGAGCCGTAGAGCACAAGCGCGCCTGGAGTGCCGGGAATGCCGGCATTCTTCTGCACCTGCTGCAAAGCCTGGTTCCAGTTCTCCAGCATTTGCTTCGTCGCAGCAGTGAGTTTCGATTTTTTTCCCTTGGAAGAGCTTTCCGGTTGAGTCGGATGGGTGATGTGGACGAAGCAGGCGTTAGAAGGAACTGCCCCGGGACTGGCCCTGTAGACGTCCCAGGACCTGGCAGCCAGTGTTCCCAGTGCTATGACAACCTGAATCCTATTCTCCCTAAGGAGCGCATTCAGCCATTTGTTACGGTAGCCGGCAATTTCCGGATCCGAGACGTCATTCAAATCGGGTGTGCCGTATACGCTGTAGAGAAATGTGTTGATCATTGTGTACCCGCGGCCGATCCCGAGTTTTGCAAGGAATCCCTGGACCCGGCCCCCCGCTTCGCCCACGAGTATCCGGCGGACAATCCCTTCATGCTGAGCCGGGTCCTGTCCTATCACCAGCACACGCGCTGAGCCGTCCAGCCTTCCGCGATAGAAGACCGGCCCCCATTCAGTGCGGAATTTCTTCACCCTGTAGGGCGGGTCACCGGGGTAGTCCTCAAACAGTGGCGACAAAGTGGGGGATGTGGATCCAGGATCAAATGAATGTCCCATCGGATGCCCTCCTTTTGTTCGTGTCGTGTCATCACCGATCAATGTGACCGTCGTTCAGAAGTATCGCCGCCGCAAAGAGCTGGAAGACGCCGAAGAACTTTTCTTCAGCCTTCTCAATGCGCTCATGGTCACCACGCCCGAAAGAACCTCTTTCGCTTTGACATGGGCGGTCCCTCAGGAATAGACTTCAAACCTTCATCCGAAAGGACCACGACATCTGCCCAGTGGTACCCGAGAGCATCGAATGTAGCCTGATCCGGGATCTCTCTCCGCTTTCCTGATTCGAGAACGTACGCGACCGCAGCCCGTCCACGAACAAGCGGGCCGGAGAGTGCGGGATAGTCGCTTCCGCGCCCGATCTCCTGAATCGAGCTTTCAGAAACCTCACGCACTGCATTCGAATTCAGACCCAGCGCCCTCACGGTGGACATATCGGGAACGCGCTTCAGGTGTCCATCAACGACAACGAAGATTTCAGATCCACCCACGCGAAGGACACTCCCCTCCTGCAGGGTCCCCTGCATCGCCACCGCCAATGGCTGCAGATTGATCGGGGCGAAGAGCAATTGTCCGCTCACGGGTCCCCTGTTGGAGAGGGTGGCTTCATCCGTCAACTTGTTTGCACCCATCGCCGCGGCGAAAATCACAAGGCTGTTGATGACGCAGTACAGGACCTTCTCAATCCTCGACAGCGTTTCGTGCGAGACCGTCAGGACGCCGAGGAGGACGCTCAACGTCAGGGCAATGTATCTCGCGGGCAGGTCGAATTCATAGTTCAAGACATTGGTGATGAGAAGGACCGCCGCCGCCGCCGCGCCGGGTGTGGCCATGGATTTGGGGTTGAGGAATTCCGTGGGATTTGCCATTGGTGACTCCTTTCTAGTGAGCAAATTCTAATCAACGATTTTGGTATAGAAGTCAATCAAAGGTATATCGACACACAACGAAACACTCCATCGCGAATAGGCATTGGTGAAACTCCCCCTCGATGAATCGATCTTTCTCAGGAGGGGCCCGACCTGATACCCGATGTTGAGTGACAACGGGGTCCTGTCGAAGCCGAATGACACAAACACACCAGGCGAGAATATATCTTTGAGCTGCACCGAAGGGATGCTTTCGGTGCTATCGTTAGTAATGCGGTATGCGGTAATCGCACCAAGATCGATAATTGAGAAGAAGAGGGAGGTCGAGACAAATGACTCAGAGCAAGGGATAAACAGGATTGAATGTCCTTTGCTAATCGCAATGCCTATGACCGCTGTCGCCCCGAAGCTGTTTACGGGGGGATTGTTGTCAGCCCTGTCGACAATCTCTCTCCCCGCAAATACTCCAACATACGAGTTCAGGGAAATATTCAGCACGCTCTCTCTCTTGATGCGCGAGGAGCCGGCCGGCAATGCGACCGATTCAATCGCCCTCTTTACCTCATCGGCATTCTGCGCCTGTGCCACCAGCGCCATGAGCGTACCGTACCGCATGATGAATTTCTTGACGGGATCTACGGATGCTTTCACCTTCTCGACGTCCGGGTCGTTCGATTCAAGTTGAAAGACATTCCCATAGAGCTGGAAGACATTGATGATCGCAGAGCTAAAGTTCTTGCGCGTAATATCCAGAGCGATGTTCCCGCCGGTACGAAGCGACGCAATACCACTTTTCACTCTCCCGTCACTGCATTGCAGCGAGCCGAGGAGCGGCAATGTGCGTATCATTGACGCATACTCGAACAGGTCAAGCGCTGCATTGTAGTACCCATAATAATCTGCAAACGTCAGTTTGGCGGCGTCTTTGCCCTCAAGAGCCTTGATCCTGTCAGTCACAATGACCGCTTGTCTCACAAATCCCGTGACATAGTTGAGCACGGAATCGATACTGCTTTCAGTATCCGCCAGCTTCGCAAGGAGAGCTCTCAATGAATCCTTTCCGGCGAATCCAATGTCTCCGGATTGCTGATAGACCAGTCCAAGGTACATCGTGCGCGCAAGGCGATCATCAAAAAGCATTTTCAGCGAATCAGAGCTTACCCAGTAGTGATCCGTGCACACCGATCTAACCGATTCGGAAAAAAGCTTCAGCGTCTGAACTGCTCCCTTTATCGAAACAAGCTTTTCATCGTCCAGCCATTTGAGTTCATATTCGGAGATGATCCGTCCGGGATGTCTCTTCTGCAGCAGCCCGTTTCCGATATAGAGGGCGCTATGACAAACGGCATTAAGCTCCGGATGCTTGCCGAAGAAGTCATTGTGAAGATCCATCACTTTAGGGAGGTTCGTCAGAAGTCCGTTTAAATCCGCCTCGAACGCCTCACGCAAAGCACTCATGTATGCCGAATAGTTATAGATCTGATCCCCGATCGCATTGAGCGTCTCAAAAGTCCGGGGAAACAAGACCCGGGCGTCTCTGTACTCATCACTATTTATCAGCTCTTTCAGCTTCTGGAAAAAGGCCATGTCCAATTCCTGCTTCGTACGTTCAACCAGGAACCGTGCAAATGCGTCGGCGAGAGTGGTGACATCAAGACTTCCCACTTGACCGACAAGACCGGCGGCGGATGCCTGCGCCGCGGTATCGCCCTTGAGCGTCTGAAGACCGTCCCATTTGTAACTCTTCAGGAACGGATTTCTCGCAAGAGCAGCATCCATCCTCGCCTGAAAATCCTTCGAGGAATTCGAGAGCCCCGAAGTATCTACTGCAAGATACATCGCCAGCAGACAGCCCACTCTCTTTTCGAATACATGGCCGGTAGTGTTCTTCTCCAGTGTCATGGCGTCGTAGTAGGGTATCTGCGAAAGGACCACGGGATGGCACAACACGATCAACGCGAGAATCATGCTCTTTGTCATAGCGATCATCCTTTCATGATAAGGGCCGGGTTGTCCGGATGTCCCAAGGTTCACCGAACACCTCCGCTCCAAAACCAGGACCCTTCAGCCGTCTTGTACCAGCATCCGTTCTTCTTCACGGGCTCACCCAACCTGGTAAGGCCTACATACTTCAGTTGCGTACCTGCACTTACTGTTCGTATCAGGGGTGAAGCCGTCGATGGAGCATTGCCTCGCAGGTTCAGATTTGTCGTGCTCGTGACGGTTCCTTGTTTATTCACAAAATCAGAAGGGGCAACAATACCCGCCTTCTGTCTGCTGATATCAACGAGCTTTGCCAAATCGACCTTCAAGCCCGGGCAGGTCTTCAGCGAGTAGATTTCGCGGTGCCCGATGATGTGTGCACGGTCAAGAGGGATATTCCATCGTCCGCATACCGCGGCAATCACGTCGCTGCTTCCCTCATACATGGCATCAGTCCATTTGCTCTTTTCGTTTCCCTCGTGTTCGATGCCGATAGTGTAGTAATTCGGGTTTACGTACTGGTTGTTGCCTGCCGGTTTTATCAGACTCCACGACGGTCCATGGACCCGTCCGGTATGCCATGCGGTGTCCGCTTCCTGGACGTACTGGTGCACTTCACCGGTGGCTCCGATTCCATAGTGGGCAGAGACACCCGAAAGTGGATTCTTGAACCAGCTGTCCGTACCGCCAAGCGTGCCCTCCATGATGTGTATGACAACGGCTTCGGGTTGATATCCCTTCCTGCCCGCCGAGAAATTCGGGCTTGGAACACCCATTATGCACATACTCTTACCCCTGGCCTTTCGCGTCTTTGCCAATGGCTTCGTCCGCCACGAGCTCAGCCTGTTCCTGAATGCGCAATTGTTTTTGCGATGATCTGTTTTCCGTTGTCTTCAAGACTGCGTACGTGCCTGAACTTAATCCGAGAAGGATGAGGTTGTTCGAGTCGATCGATGGAATGACACCGTTGGGGTCACTCGAGATAGGAAGATAATGTGCCACCTGGCAGATGAACCAGATGCCGAAGGTGACATTGAATGCGAGCGCCTGAGATCGCTGGATATTCACCCCGTTTGCATCAGACAACAGGTCGATAAAGAAGCTTTCACCTTTTTGATCCTGGCTTCTCACCAAACCCCGTGAGATATCAGAAGCATCTCCGACGCGTGCCGCCGCAGTCGTCGCAGAGCTGATCCCGAGGAGGATCAACGTCGATTGGTCCAACGAGGGAATTCCTTTCGAGAAGATAATACTGATGAAGGCGGCAAGAATTATGACCGACCACCAGGCCAGCTGCACGCGTGCGTAACTGTACGGTTTAGGATCCGCACTGCTGAGATCTTTCAACAAGCCGTGCTTCAGATCGAGGTAGACTACGGCGATGACGAGAACAAGGAGAGTGCACCAGAAGAGTATCTGCGGGTTCATGGAGGCTCCTTTCACGGTAGGTGATTGTTGGCCGAACGACGCTCTCTTTTGACTGATCCCGACCTGCCGGGGTAATGATGCCGGTCAAGAAGCTTCCTGAATGTGCTGAACCGCCGACTCCGTCGTCTCGATCAAATGCATCGCGGACTGAAGTCCGAGCGGGGCGACTGCATCCGCAGCCCGACTCAGGCAGCCCAAAAGTGTCTCGCGCATCTCATCAAATCCTCTTCCGTGCACTTCCAGACGCCAGTTCCTTGCCAGGAGAGGGAGGTCGGCTGCATGTGCCATCCTCCGGCCGAGAAGGATCCGCGCCGGATAGTTCAGCCTGCCGTCCGAGAGGTCCTCCTCAATGTCCTCGACGTCGTCCAGGGTCAGGAGGACTTTCCCCATCTCGCTCACAAATTCATCGACACGGGGGATCGTGTCAGGCATCCCCATGCGCTCGCAGACCGCGCAGGAAGCCGCCGAGAAGACTGCGTCCACATCCCCGTAGACCTGCAGCATCTCATCGGCGCGCGCCGTACGGTCCCGCTGCATTGCCGCGACCCGGACGATTCCCGTCACCGTAGTCTCAAGCGCCAGCCGGTAGTGCTTCCAGAATCCGGCGTTCGAGTCGATGACCGATGAGTACGCCCGATCCGCCTCCGCCAGGAAGAGAAGCGGCGCAAGCGCAAGCGGAGAGCGGGAGAACTGTCCGTCCAGCATGTCGTCCTGGAGACGGACGGCATAAAACAGGGAAGTTTGCCCCCAGAGGACAGTGTTCAGGAACTCCGTGGAGACTGCACCCGGCCATTCTCCTTTCCGCTCTGCGAGCCAGAGCGGAAGCTCCTTCCAGTACGGTTCGAGTCCTGTCTGGCCCCAGGAACATGCGGGTCGCCGTGATTTGGTCCGCAGAAGACGGTCATACCGGAAGAACTCCCGCGCGAGGGTAGGTTCCCATGTTCCCGCGAATCGTTCAAGCCGCCCGGCAATCGACACTGCACTCGTGGCACGGTTTACGGGTTCCATTCCTGGGGCGGAGATGTCCTTTTCATGATTCTTGGCTTGGGCTCGAGATTATCATAATATTCGACCAGCGTTTTGGCCGTCATCGTTATCTCACCCCTGGTGAGGCTCGTCCAGAATATTTGAATGTGCGGCTCCGTGAGAGTGAGATCCGGATCATACGCGGTGAGAATTGCGTACGCTGCCTCCGGGGTCTTCGCCCTGACAAGAAATCGCAAGAGGTGAATATCAGAGAGTGCTTTCTGAATTGCCTTTGAGACCGGATCGGGATGAGCCATGAGGACCTCCTTCAGGAATGGTGACAGGTGCTGTCCGGGGGTCATGCCTCGAACAGAGGGACAATGTTCTCGTTCCGGAAATGTGTGCAGTGCGCCGCACTGACTCCGACGGAGAACCCGTCGGGCATGCTATTGCCGCGCATCCGTTGCGCGAGACCCGAGCGCCGATTCCATCGCGCCGAGTCTTCGTTGGAAGTCGCGGGCAGTGACCGTCACCGAATCCATTTTCAGGTATTCCCGGAAATGAGCGCGTGCCAGATCAAGGGATCCGCGCCGCAGGCAGAGCTGTCCCAGGGTCGCGTGTGCCTCAGCGGAGGAATTGTCCAGCGCCAGGGCCGTCTCGGCCTCACGCTCTCCGCCGGCCACGTCACCCGACAGGACGAGCCCACGCGAGAGCGCAGACCGGGGCGAGGGGGCACCGGGTTTTTCAACAACGGCGTCACGCAGAAACCTCACGGCGAGCACGGGCTCACCCATGTCGATCAGAATTCTCCCCATTGATTCGCACACATCCCCCCAGGCCCCATTCCTGTTCGTCATGTCCTCCAGGAATCTCAGCTCATACGATCTGGCCTTCAGAGAGTCTCCGTCCTTCCAGGCGAAGGCAGCCAGGAGGCTGTAGGCATCCGGGGCGACCGGACGCATGGCAATCGCTCTGTCAAGCACCGATCGGGCCTCGTCGAACCGTTTCATCTTGATCAATACGCGGGCATATTCGGGATAGGCCGGCGGATAGGGCATTCCAGACCGCACGACCGGTCCGTACGATTCAATTGCCTGATCGAAATTCTCGAGCCGATCGTACGCGCTGCCAAGGTTCTCGAGGACGATCCTGTTTCCGGGGGCAAACCTCAATCCCATTTCCAGAGCCGTCACCCGACACTGAAGATTGCCGTGCAGGTAGCACCCCGCGAGATCGATCATGGCCAGCTCAAAGGGAGTCACTCCGGGTTTCAGGGACTGAAGAACACGATAGTGTCTCTCCGCTTCGATGCGGGACGCCTCGTTGTTCCGTCCCACAAGCGCAGGGATCAGCCAGACGCGGGGGGCAACAAACGTTGAATCCAGTCTCAGGGCCTCGTAAAGAAAAACCCGACCGCCCGGCTCGCCGGTGAGGATGTACGTCATCGCTTTGAGAAACGCGACCGTCGTGCTGTCGGAGAGCATACGCGGCATCCAGGGCTCCAGGTCCCGGTTCAACACCCGGATCTGGAGGAACCAGAGAATATTGCGGGTGACGACCGAGGCGGCATTTTCCAGCTCCTCGGGCCGTTTGAGCGAAGCGGTCGCAACGTACCGCAGTCTTCCGGTTTCAGGTTCCTGAAGTCTGAGCTGAAGGACATATGCCGATTCCGCCTGTACAATGTCACCGCTGATATCAAAATTGACATCACCGTCCGGGGATCCTTCACGAAGCACAACGACATCCGGCTTGTCCGCCAGTTGATTGGGAAGGTACGTTTGCTGCACCAGTTGAGCCCATTCATCCACCCGGGGCTGGCGGCTCTCGTTGCGGACCGTCTGAAGTCTGAGTGTCACCTGGTTTTTTGCCGGATTCTGGATTGACCGGGGACCCCAGAGCAGCCAGATCCCGCCCGCGGCGACGACCAGCGCAGCCGCCCCGGCACCGATAGCCCGCCATAGATGTCGCACCGATGTTGCGAAAGTGCCCGCGGCAAGATGCGCGGTCCCTGAGCCCGCCGAGCGTCCCGAGGTCTGGCGAAGGTCCCCGACCATTTCCACAATGCTGTGGTATCGCGAACCCGGGTCTTTCGCGAGTGCCTTCCGAAGAATGCCGTCGAGACGGGGGGGGACCTCCGGGCGCAGGGAGGAAAGGAGCGGTGGATCAGCATTGAGAATGGAATATACAAGCGCCTGCTCGTAGCAACTGTCGAAAGGAAGGCGCCCGGCGATCATTTCGTACAGGAGCACGCCAAGCGACCAAATATCGGTCCGGTGATCAACCGGGTCTCCCCTTGCCTGCTCCGGCGACATATGAGTGACGGTGCCAACCCTGCGACCATCCGAGGTCGCTCTGGTCGCACCTGTGAGAAGAGCCACTCCAAAGTCCACAATCTTTGCCTTCCCCTGCGCTGTCAGCATGATATTGGCGGGCTTGATGTCACGGTGCACGATCCCGTGGCGGTGCGCTTCCGCCAGCCCCTCTCCCACCTGGACCGCGATGTCGATGGCCTGGTCAACCGGGAGCCGCCCGCGGGCAATCGCCTTCTTGATCGTCCCTCCGTCGTAATACTCCAGAACGATGTATGTCTGGTCGTCGGCCGTTTGATCAATGTCATGAATAACGCAGATGCTCTCGTGCTGGAGGGCGGACGCCGCCTGGGCCTCGTGGACAAACCGGAGTCTGGCTTCGGGATCACGGGTCATGTCGGAGGGAAGGAACTTGAGGGCTACGTGACGGTCGAGCTTGAGGTCCCGGGCCTTGTAGACCACACCCATTCCTCCGCCACCGAGGCGCTCGAGTATCGTGTAGTGAGAGACGTTCTGACCGACGAGGGAAGCCACCGCAGTTCCTCCTCGACAGGAAACGATGGGTGGGCGATTCAGGCCAGCGGGGCGTCGAAGTGGGCTCTGCCGAAGAATTACGGTGAAGGGTCCAGAGCAGCGGCTCGATGGCTACGAGGACAGGCGACGGGCTCTCAACCCTTTGAAATTAATCTGAGGACGCAGCGTGAGGCGCGCAGATGTGGGAGTGCAAACTACAGAAACAGGACAACTTGCGCTCTCAGGTCTGTCCCGGAAGCCACAGCCGCTCAACAGGAGGGTTACGTCCGCCGTTTGACGACCTATGTGCACCGCGGCAAATCTAACTCGCCGCATTGACTCTATCAATAGTCTCCCCTCAAGAACTACGAAGATCTGAAAAAAAAGTTGGACGATCGCGCCTGACATGACTAGGCATTCAGAAGAATCAGGAGAAAAATCTTATAATCGCCCCACATCGGAAGCGTCCAAACATCTGCCCCCCGGCCGCCGGGTCAGGTAGTAAACAAAAGAGCTTTCACGGTTTGGGACCGCTCATGGGAATTAGAAGTCGGTTCAAAGGGACAAAAATGGTGGAAAAAAGCGTAAAATGACCATCTGACCAGGTACATCCAATTCCATGCCATGGCGATTTTCCCCTTAAAGTTTATCTCAGAATTATCAAGATTTCCCGCAGTAGTGATGCTGGCTTTTCCTGTTCTTTGGTGCGCCTTACCGGCGTTCAACTGAGAAGTACCGGGCTGTCACTGACACTCCGACGGAGTAATGGCCTCTCAGGTTGAAACACTTTCATAGACACCGATGAACCGGCGCAATCCCGTCTCAAGACTCCCCCGGCATGCCGTCACGACGGTGCTCTCCCACCCCCTTCGTGTCTTCCGCCAATTCCGAACACCCCGCATTCGCAGGTCATCAATTGTCTCACTCCCGGGACGACCTCCCGCGGGCGGTACCCGCCAAACGTGGAAGAACATCGTCGGGAATCAGGTGGCGCAGCCACTTCAGGTCTTCCATCCGACGACTCTCCATGAACTGACGCAGATCATAGTTGAAGCAAAGAGATGCAATGCCACGTCAGGGCGGTCGGTTCCGGACATTCTTTCAGCGACGTCGCACTCACGACCGACTACCTCATTGACCCTCACTGCCTCAAGCGTGTGCTTGATCTCGACACCAGCGTGCTCCGTGACGATTTCAACTCCGGAGGAGAGCATTTTGTCCACGTCGAAAACGGGATCACTCTGCACGAACTCAACAGCAGGCTCGACGCCATGGAGCTCGGGCTCTGCAACATGGGAAGTTATACCGCCCAGACGATCATCGGGGCCATATCCACATCCACTCACGGGTCCGGGATTTCTCTGGGCGCGCTTCCGGACGCTGTCGTCTCAATTGAAATCGTCAACGACAAGGGGTTTCTCGTCAGGATAGAACCGAATGGCGGCATTACAGATCACCTAAAATTCCAGCGAGTTCAGCCCTTCGTCTCGCTGGTTCAGAGCGACGAAGTCTTTTATTCGAGCGTCGTCGCGATGAGGTGCGTGGGGATCGTCTATTCAGTGATTCTCAGGGTCACTGACCGGTATTTCCTGAGAGAGAAGCGTGAAAACAGCACCTGGGCAAAGGTCAGGCAGCAGATATCCCTTCAGAGCAGCCTCCTGAGTGAAAACCGCCACGTCGATCTCTATCTCAACCCGCATCCGCTCGACGGCGAACACCGCTGTATCATCGGGAAGCGGAACAAGGTGCCGGTCAAGTCGAAAGTCACCAGCAGATCGCTCTCCTCCATCCTGGTCCCGGAAATTCCTGGCATCAGCTGGTTCTTTGTCTGGCTGTTCAATACGTTCGACGAGCTCACGCCCGAGATCCTCGATGCTTCCATGCATACACTCCTGGAGAGAGCCTACACCAATGTGAGCTACAAGGTGCTGGACCTCGGCCCCGCCAACTTCATTTCGGCCTACTCTTCCGAGATCGCCTTTCCCATGGAGGAGGACAAGCACATCCGCGGCATAGACGCAATCCTTGACGTCATACGCGAATGCCGGATCGAGGGGGACCTCTATCTTTCGGTCCCGTCTCAGGATGGGGGTTTCTTGTCTTTACGTTTTTCTTCTGGAGCGCGTACGGCTATTTGTTCGTGGTAGGAACCTACAGCAAATCTGAAACGGACGATCTTATTCTGACTGGCGGATATCCGCCCGACGACGGGATCGGCGGACGCTCACGAGAATTCTGGATTCCGGTCGAATCGCATGCCGGCGGCAGGGTGCTCCTCCAGGGATTCAGACTGGCGAATCCAGGGAAGAGGCCTCTGATTCTCTTCCCGGAGTTTTTCCAGAACGGGTTTGTATATGAGCTCAAGGAAAATGGAAGCCTTGCGGAGTATCTTGCGACTCATGGATTTGACGTGTGGGTGGTTCATTCGCGCGGCACGGCCCATTCGGAAAGAGGGAGGATCCCCGCATCGCTTGATGACTATGCAGCGGATGACATCCCCGCCATCATCAGGTTTGTCCGAAAAAGAACGGGGAAAAAGCCGATCTTCCTTGGACACAGCCAGGGAGGCATCTCGGCGATTCTGAGCCTGATGGGTCCGGTGAGAAACGAAGATGGATCGCTCGTGTTATCGGGAAGGGCACAACGGTCGCGGCAGAGTTGGCTCGAAGGACTAGTCACAATCGGAAGCTTTCCGGACTTCCAATTCTCAAAGGAATCCTGGTTGCAGAATTTTGTCAAGAACGGAATCCGCCTCATCAGCGGGAGGATAACCGTGTTTCGTCCCGAGTGGGCGTTGAGCCTCCTGGATCTTTTCAAATTCGTTCCCATGCCGATCAGCTTCGATTTCCGGGTCTCCCTCCTCCTGGACCGCACGCTCAGGACTATTGCATTCCCCGTTGTCTGGCTGCTCAATTTCGTCTCCGGTCTTTCCGTCTGGGAATTCCTCTATCATCGGCCGGACGTTTCGAAAGCTTCGAGGAAGATGCTCCTCTACAGGACGGTAGACGGTACATTCCCGGGAATTCTTCGCCAGTTTACCTCGGCAATAGCCGGGAGCGCGATGAAGTCCCTGGACGGGACTGTCAAATACTCCGAGGGGTATCACCTCCTGCGACTTCCGTGCTCAATCGTGGGGATGGAACGCGATGCTCTTGCCGATCCCGTGATGATAAAGCGGAACATGTTCTCGAAGATCGGGAGCCGCCGGAAACACTTCACGGAATGGAAGGGTCTGGGACATGAGGATCTTTTCATGAATCCTAAGTACTTCCCACTGGTTTTGAAGGCGGTACGTAAGCTCTCAGGGGGCGGAACGCGCAGGCGCACCTCGAGATGAGTCCTCTTTCGAATACGGCAGGTTTTCCGGCACAGCGCTCAGTGAACGCACCTTATCAAGAAACTCCCCGGAGAGATTCGGCGGGTTGTAGTTCATGTCCCGAATTCTCAGGAGTGTCGAATTGTGGATGAGCGCGCCGTCATTGATGACCCGATGTCGCCCCAGGTTCATATGCGGCAAGCGAAATGACCTGCCGGGCCGCCACACCAGCTTCGGGAATAATTCGGCGGGCCACCAGGATGGAGTTAACGATTCGTGTTGCCGATCTTTCCATGGAGGCGGAGGCTGGGAGGGCACGGGCACAACCGTCTGCATTCGCTCCGGATTCACCAGCAATCCAGCCTTCTTTGCCTCGATGATGACCCATTCGAACGGCAGGCGCCATAACCGGCCCTCTTCGATGGTGTCGGGATACCCCCCTCCGACGTCGCAGTGCACCCCGGGAAACCAGACCTCTTGAAAATCCTGCTCCCCGTCCGGCTCCATCAGATTCTGGCGGAAAAATGCTCGCCGCTCGTCCACCGACACGGCATGGCGTATGACATCCACGCTCGGATTGTGCCTGGTAAAGGGGTAGCTGGTAGGATCCCACGCCCACCCGACCGAAGAAACTGTATCCCACAACCCCAGAAAATGGACCTGGAACCGGCGTTCGTCCTTGCTGCCGGGCACCTGACGGGAGAATGTCCGACGGAATTCGCCGCAGAGTTTCCAGTACCGTGAATCCTCTTTGCCTGTTCGCGTTCCTTTGAACAACCGTATGACGTAGGGGACCAGGTTCTGATTGCCCCTGGGCAAGAGACCAACCTGATGAAGCAACCCTGCCAGCACCCGCGCGGTGTACGCACCCCTGCTGAACCCGAAGAGGAAGACACGATCACCAGGCTCCCAAGAGTTCATAAGATAGGTGTACGCTTCTCCGACCTTCCACGCAAGCCCCGCACCAAAAGCGAGCCCGTAGAGCTTTGAGACCATCTTGCTCAGGGATGTCCACGTGCCCGGCTCCGGCAACGTGCCAAGCCCGGGGTCATAATAGAGACGTTGAACGATTGGATCCCGATCAAGCGCCTGTATCAGACGAACCACGTTGGTGTTCCGCGGACCGAATTCGTTGTTCGTCCCGTCGCAGCAAAGCACCAGGTTTCTGGCCATCGTTGGATCCAGTCCTTTCTTTGACGAGAGTGTCCCGCTCTTATGTCCCCGATCCCTTTACCTCGGCGTACACCGCAGCAACGCATTTTGCGATAGCACCCGTATCTCTGGAAATGACCCCACCCGCCAGACCGACTGCCGCGGTCGCAATCTCAATGACCGTTTGAATCGTCTTGAGAGTCTGGATGGCGCCCTTCGCCTTGTCCGTCGAATCCTGGAGTCGCCGGTAGGCTCTTTCCGAGTCGTCAAGAGCGAGGCCCACCGCTGCCGTGATCATGTCAGAAGATGCGTTCAGCAACAACCACTCCGAGCTTTCAATAGAATGACGCTGGGCAGGAGAGAGCGCGCTCCAATGTGAAAAACGGAAGTCTCCCAACGTGACCGATAGCCTGCAAAATCGTTGAGAAAGATCGGGGGCCTGATCCGACGTCAGTTGCATGCTGAATCTCCCCCCCTATCGACTCTTGCATGAATTGACCAATTTGCGAAGCTCGTTCGCGTATTGCCTGAGCTGTCGAACCAGTTCCCGGCTCCCCAGGCCGTCTCTTTTCTCGTAGAGCTGTTGATGCCCCGAAGCTATCCTGGTCAACACCTGAGCATAACAGGAGTCTGATTGGGCCCTGGCGACGGCTTCCGCGAGCCGCGTTTCTTACTACTCCTCCAGTGCGGCGATACCGGCTTTGTCACTCGACGAGTGAATCAAGGTCTCGTAGTAATTCGTCATCGCACGTTTCTCGTTTTCAATGTCACGCGAGAAGTCCTGCTGGACGATAAATAGGTGGAACTGAGCAAGATCCACAGGCCAATGAGAGTCAGGAGTATTTCGAATTCATACTTTACCATTATGGTCTTCAATGATTGTTCTTGAAGATTTATTGGCGTATTAGGGCTTGAGAAACGAAGCGGGGGCGACTCTTTGCCATTTGTTTGCACGCAGAGGATTATGGAGCAGCCTGGATGAAGTTCGTCGATGGTATACGAGGCACTTTAGCTCGTGTTACTCCACATCCGTGCGCCCAGGGGAATTCTCACAGGCGGCACGATCTTCACGCTTGCGCCAATGATGCTGTCCCTGGTTGACTGGTCGAAATTGACCAGGACCGAAATATTCCGGAAGAGCACATCAAGGCTGATGTTTCTCAGAGTGTATTCATGAAGGTTTCCGAATGACGTGACGTGGTTTTAGTCGTAAATTCAATGGTTGGCGTTTTTTCCGCGCGGTCAACTATGTGCACTACAGCCCATCCGATGAGCGCGAAGAGGACTGTAAAAAGTTATGGCATCTTCTCAAGCAGAAGAAGATTCCTGGAACCCGACGTTTTGTTTTTTCCCATTGATGATATCCCCACTCGGTCTTCGCGCTGCGTAAGTGGCGTTTCATCTCACGAGAGTCGTCGGATGCGACCGGCGTGAGATCTCGTCCCTCACCTCATCCAGTGAAACAACGGCAACCCGTGTTCGATCTCGATCTCCCGGCTCGCGAATCGCCCCGCTTTGCACGAAGACCAGGGGTCGCTCATCCGGGCGTGATCAGCCCGTCGAACTGAAGTCCGCACGAGACCAGCGTACTCGTTCCAGAAGGTAGTGAATTCCTGACTTTCGGCTTCCGGGAGGTTGCCTTCGAAGCGGAGTGTGAGATAATATCGGGCGGGGGGACCTGAGTCCCGGGGAGGGTCTTTCGGGGGAATTGTCTGGCGCGACTGCAGGAACCCGCTATAGATTCGCCGGGGCGAATAGTCCTGCTTCTCCAGGGGGTCAGACATGTTCCACCCTCCGATCTGAGAACATTCAGGTCATGGTAAGAGCGGGCTCCTCCCGGCGCATCAACCACGAAATCCGCTAAACCTTCACCGTGACGCTTAGCCGAGAGGAGAACTAAGACTGCTTGTGTGAGGCTGCTTCAATTCCAGCGAAACCAGGCGAACGGCGTAGCGATGCCGGCCTTCGGGGAATGATACTATCAGCAGGTTCTAAAGTCAAGAAAAATCGCCAAAGTTGACGATTTTAGAGCTCTCGCTTCTACGCCCAACTGTTCCTTATGCGCGCGCTCATAATTCGCCATATCGAGATCGGCCGTTGATATGAAGCTGGAATTCCGTCCTTGAGCTGAACGATCATTTTTCGTTCAATTCGTCCAGAATGAGATGTTACCCGCGCTGCATGCAATTGTGGATTCTGGCTGTGCGATTGCGTAAATAAAGAGTGAGGAGGAAGCCGCTAATGGATATGCATCGAACCCCGGAAATGTGGATGAAGGCCTGCGCACTGGCGCTCGCCGAACTCTCACGCGGAATATCCGGGAGCCGTGCGGCAACGATCGCGCTTGTGCGCGAAACGCTGATCGACGGGACAGGGAGTGCCCCCGTGACAGATGCCTCGATTGTGATCGAGAACGGACCCATCACGGCCGCGAGGCCCCGCTCTAGCGTCAGGGTCCCCGCGACAGCCATGATCGTGGACACTGTGTGAGTGAAATCCAAGCCTATCTCATCAAGGAAACCGGGGAGATCTGGTACGTATGCCCGGATTGGTGCGACAACGACGTGATCAGGGGATGGGAAGGGACTTCATGGAACAGATCGCCCTCAACTTGACTGTCTAGACCCACACGAGTACATTGCCCTATCCTCCTCCCCAAGCACACTTCCTGAGGTAACATATGGTAGACCGAAGGTCTGTCCGCGTCTCGGCGTAATTCCTCGGGGAGACCCCTATGTCGTTACCCGTAATTGATCGAATACGGGTTGAACAGACGCTCAACGCATATTGCCGTGAGAAGGATATGCAGCGTGCAGCAGTGGGAATTAAGCATCGTTTTCGAATTCGGGGAGACTCCGTAACGTTAATAAGGACTGAACCGGGATTACCAGGGTTTCCCGGACCGGTGGATATTCCCTACGGTCAACTCCGATACAGCAGGTCTGCAAGGCGGTGGATGCTGTACAGTTCTGACCGGAACGGAAAGTGGCACTTCTACATTCTTTCTGAACCCGCCCTGGACTTCAAGAATTTGATCCGAGACCTCGATGAGGACCCGATTGGCGTTTTCGGGAGCCGGGGTTGAGCAGGCCTCCGGGTTTCTGGAGAACGGAGCAAGCCTGCTAAAACAAGAGTCTTCGTTTAGGGTGCAGACTATGCCGCCCTATGCACACCAACCATGCATTATCCCAGTCTTGAGGAAAGATGACTAAACTTTCATGGACGGCGCGATGGTCACTGATTGCCGCAATCGGGGTCTTCCTTGCCGGTTTCGACTCCGAGGCAGCCATAGCGGGAACTCATCAGAAGGGCACATTCCCCGACAGTATCACGTATACAGTCCAACCTTTTTACAGATACCGCTCTGACGGCAAGCCAGGCAGGGATGTTCTCGTGAGATTCAGAGGCTCTCATTTATACGGCGCGGCGAAGCTTGACATTATAGCCGGCAAGAAGTCAGAAACCATTCCACTGACGGCAAATGCCGCCGGCCTGGATTCCTCTTCGATTCTACTCCCGCCTGACGTCGGCGTGAAGGAGGAGTCGCAGGTCAGGCTGATACTGCGACAGGGAAAGGACTCGATCGATAAGATAATCCCCATCCCTCCCATGCGGCACTGGACAGTCTACGTCTATCCCCATTCGCATGTCGACATCGGCTACTCCAATACACAGGCGAACGTCGAATTCATACACAAACGGAACATCGATCAGGGGATAAAACTGGCCGAGGCCACACGCGATTATCCTGATGGCGCACGCTACGTCTGGAATACTGAGGTGATGTGGCCTTTTGAGCGCTATTTTTCATCCGCCGTACCCGATCAAAAGAAACGTCTCATTAGAGCTGTCCAGCGGGGTGATCTGTGTCTTGATGCCGCGTACGTAAACCAACTTACAACCGCCTGCAGTGATGAAGAGATGGTTCAAAGCTTGAGAGCCGGCAGAGAAGCAGCTCGACTGACAGGCAAGCCGATAGATACGTACGTGCAGGTGGATGTTCCGGGGATGGCGTGGGGAATGGTGCCGGTTATGGCGCATGAAGGGATCCGCTACGTTATGATGATGCCAAACGGCACGCGCGGAAATGACAGCATGGTTGCCGCATTTCGCTACAGACCTTTCTGGTGGGTTGGAGAGGACGGCAAATCGAGGGTGCTCTTTTTAAATGCAGGCACATACGGTGCCGGGATGGAAAAGGGACTGAAAACCGGTCGCCCCTGGTTTGGCCAGCGGGACCGCTCAAAGATCCCCGAAATCATCAAGACGGACAATCCGCGGGCCGACTTTTTGGATCATCATCTGTTCCGCGAACTGCCGGAATTGGAAAGGTCACACTATCCCTACGATATGTTCGTCGTCACCTGGGCAATGTGGGACAACGCACTGCTGGATGCCGACCTGCCGGATGCCGTTAGGTCATGGAACAAAGAGTACGCCTATCCGCACCTGGTGATCTCCAGTGCACACAATATCATGCAGACCATCGAGAGGCGGTACGGCGACAGGCTCCCGGTCGTCAGGGGTGATTTCAGTGAATACTGGACCGACGGGCTCGGCACCGCAGCCAGGCAAACCCGCATGTGCCTGAATGCAAGGGAGCGACTGGTACAGGCGGAAACGGTGTGGCCCATGCTGCGCCCCGGGAAGCCCGCACCGCGGGCTGATTTCGACGAGGCATGGCGAAACATTGTGATGTGTACGGAGCACACATTCGCGACCGAGAACCCCAACGAACCGTACTTCCAGGATGCGATCTGGAAGGCAAAGCAGCGCTATTTCCAGGAGGCGGAATTCCGCAGCCAGTCGCTGCTCGATGACGCGCTCGCGCCGGCTTCCGACAAGTCCAACGGCGGCCTGGGGCCGGCTGAGGGTCCATCAGACGGAGGTGTCGCGGTAATTAATTCGAACTCGTGGCAGCACGGAGGTGTGGTAACGCTGACTCCGGCAGAAAGCCAGACCGGCGACCGTGTGGTTGATGACAAGGGGCACGAGGTGATTTCGCAACGGCTCTCGACCGGGGAACTTGTCTTTCTTTCCCCGGATGTCCCAGCATTTGGGTCGCGACACTGCCGTGTGGTGGCGGGGAAATGTTCCTTTGGTGGCAGTTGCAGGCTCGCCGATACATCGCTGGACAAAGGAACTCTCCAGGTTCTGCTTGACCGGAAGACTGGCAATATCGTACGCCTGGCGGATAAAGCTTCAGGCTGGGAT
>Ga0182017_10000926_pt1 | contig 23001 bp, 18 predicted proteins | sample 712E3DmetaG_FD_120492 | JGI IMG/M metagenome (GOLD analysis project Ga0182017, IMG submission 120492) | Permafrost microbial communities from Stordalen Mire, Sweden - 712E3D metaG | ecosystem: Environmental > Terrestrial > Soil > Wetlands > Permafrost | place: Sweden: Stordalen | collected... | reverse complement strand
CATATTAGCTTGTCTTGTCGGTCTTTTCTGTTTTAACTTCTTCTTTAGCTGGCTCTTCTTGGGAGGAGGCAGGCGTTTGGCTATTCTCGGACGAATCGATAGTCGGCTCTACACTTACCTTTTGCTTTTCTTCTACTATTGGCGCCGCACTATCGTTTAGCGAAGCCGGCTCCGCAGTTTCAGTTTTAGCTTCAACGGGCTGAGCGTCGTCCGAAATGGGCAAATGACTGGCTCCTGATTCCTCTGATTTAACTTCTTCCACAACAGGCGCAGCTTCTTCGGCTACAACTGGTTCTATTTTTTCTTCCTGAATTTTTTCTGCCGGTTCTATTTTTTCTTTTTGAACTTCTTCCGGCGGAAGTTTGGAAAGTTCATCTTTTCCTTCAATTTCAATTCTGTATCCGGTTAATTTCGAAGCCAACCGCACATTTTGTCCGTCTCTACCAATTGCCAGTGAGAGTTCTTCCGGTGCCACAAAAACTTTGGCGGTTTTTTCTTTTTCGTCAATTTCAACTTGCAGTTCTTTGGCCGGAGACAACGCCTGGGTCACATAATTCTTTGGGTCCTCCTGCCATTGGATAATGTCGATTTTTTCAATCCCATTGAACTCTTGAATTATAGCTTGTACCCGAACGCCTTTTTGTCCGACGCAGCTGCCAACCGGATCAATTCCCGACTGGTTTGAAGCCACTGCAATTTTGCTTCTATTTCCCGGTTCTCTTTCAATTGCCTTAATTTCTACCGCGCCCTGCGCAACTTCCGGTACTTCCCGCTTGAACAAACCTTCTAGCAGTCCATTGTTGGCCCTGGAAACTACCACTTCTTCACCTTTTAATCCCTCTTTGATTTCCAAAACATAAACTACTAATCTTTGGTTAAGATGATATTTCTCGTTTGGAATTTGTTCTTCCGGCGGCATAAGCGCTTCAGCTTTGCCGATATCAATGATGACATTTGGTCCGGCAAATCTTAAAACCATACCGTTAACAATGGTCCCGATTTTTAACCTAAAGTCAGAGATTACCGCTTCTTTTTCTTTTTCTCTGATTTTTTGCAAAATGACCTGCTTGGCGGTTTGGGCGGCAATTCTGCCAAAACCCGGAGGTGTTACGTCCTTTTTGTCGAGGAAAATTTTTGCTTCTCCGGTATTGGCATCAAGCGTTGCGGTGTATTCTTCGATTTCCGTTCCAGGATGATCTTTTCGGTAAGCAGCTAAAATAGCGTTTTTGACAGTATCCAAAACAATAGCCGGATCAAGGCCTCTTTCGTTTGAGACCTGATTTAAAGCTAGTGCGAATTCGCTTCTCTGTATCGCTGGCATAATGTGCTCTAGTATACCATTATTTGAGCTCACCTTCAACCGTTGATTAAAGTTCAATTTGCATAATATCCTAATAACTTGCCGGTTCGTACACTAAATGCATGAAAACTTGAGTGAGCTTACAAAATTTTCGCTGTAAATTCGTCCGTCCGCTGCAGACTGCGTGAAAGACTTCGCGAATGCGTCAGGGGAATTCCTCGCAAACTTGTCGAGGAAGGGGTGAAATTACCCGACAAATGAACGAAGTCTTGAAAGCTGGAAGCGAGGCAGGACGAGAGTTTTGGGCGTCTTTTGCGGAAAAAGACGCAAAGAGCTGGTGAGCGTCACTGAAAAGCGCAGTTACCGACCAATGACAGGACCCCGAAAAAATACAACTAAACTTTACTCAAAGAAATATTGCCTGTGGAATCCACGGAAACCTGAATTTTGTCGCCGCGTTTTATTTGGTCTTTGAGAATTTCTTGGGCAATTATATCTTCGATTTTATTCTGAATAAACCGGCGCAGCGGTCTTGCACCAAAGTCTTTGTCAAACCCCTCGTTGACAATCTTGGCAATAATTTTTTCGTCAAAATAAATTGTGATATCTTTGGTGGCCAGTTCTTTGGCAACGCCAATGAGCATTAATTTTACTATCTGGATTATTTCCGCTTGTCCCAAGGGTTTAAAAGTAATAATGTCGTCGAAACGGTTTAAAAGTTCCGGTTTGAAAATTCCTTTTGTCTCCAAATAATTGACGAGGTCTTGCTGAAATTGTTTGTTAACTTGAGTGCCTTTGGCAACTTCTTCTCTAATGAATTCCGAGGCGGCGTTACTCGTTGCAATAATAATGCAATTGGCAAAAGAAACGGTTTTACCTTTATCATCAGTCAGTCTGCCATCATCTAATACTTGCAAAAATAGATTGAGGATTGTTTGGTCGGCTTTTTCAAACTCATCTAAAAGAATTAGCGAATTGGGGTTGTCATAAACCATTTCTAATTCTCCTTTTTCGCTTCCCTCTCCCGGAGCGGAACCCAAAAGTTTTTTTATTCCCTCCTCGCCGACAAACTCACTCATGTCTAAACGGATTAATCTTGCGCTGTCTCCAAAATAAACTTCTGCCAAAGCTTTGGCAGTTTCGGTTTTTCCCACACCGGTTGGACCTAAAAATAAGAATGAAATCGGCTTCTCGGCGACGTTAAGTCCGGTTCTAAGTCTTCGAATCGCTTCGGAAATCGCAAACACCGCTTCTTGCTGATCGACTACTCTTTTATGAATTTCATTTTCCAAATTAAGGAGGAGCGTTTTTTCTGCCATTTTTGGTTCTCCAACGGGCACTTTGATTTTCCTTTCAATTTGCGTTACAACATCTTGTTCTTCAACGATGCGGTTACCGGACACTTTATCCGCATTAGCTGTATCTTCCAAAAGAGTAACCGCGCTCCCCGGCAAAACTTTTTCCCTGGCGTAACGATCGGCAAAATTACGCGCCGCCAATACCGCTTTATAAGTTATGCCAACATTGTCTTTTGCTTCTATCGTTGCCGCTTTCTTAAATAACATTTGTAAAATCTCTTCTTTTGAGGCTTCGGAAAAATTGATGACGGTGAAGTTATCCAGAAGTGTGCGCATCGGCTCAAGAAAAGTTTTATAAGCACCCGGCGTAACCGAAGCAATAATCCGGATTTCTTTTTTCTGCAGATACGGAATTAAAGCTCCGGAAATATCCAAGTGAAAAGTTGAACTGCCCAGGGTATTTTGAAACTCCGGAATATAGATGATTACGTCTCCCGAGTGGGCAATTTCCGCTATTAAAGCATTTATTCTTAGCTCAATTTCACCCTGATTTCCTGCTCCTGCCATAAACGCATCAACCATCAATTGGAAAATTTTCTGATGATAAAGATTATCTTTTAACCTTCCCATGAAACTTTCAATCGCCAATTCTTTAACCGTCGATTCTTTGCCGCTACCTGCGTCTCCAACCAAAATTACGCTGTCGCCTTTGTAAAGCGCTTCCCTCAATTGCTGATACTCATTAGCTCTTTTCACCGGTTCAACTCTGCCGCTTAAAAATTCGTGACTTAAATCGAGCATGTATTTTTTGGTTTCCAAAGTCCAACCATAAACCCATTCTTCGGCAATACCCTCTCCGGCGAAATTGATAATAGTTTGCTTCGAAGATTCCTCCGTCTGATAAACCTGCTTTGCCCAAACTAAAATATTTTTGAGGTCTTCAACTGTTAGTTTATGGTTGAACAAGATCTTTGCTGACGGCTCAATTGATAATAAATAGGCGGTGAAAAAATCCATGGTTGTGACGTATTTTCCTTTCATTTCTTTGGCAAGATTGAATGCGGTTTGAACGAGCATTTGCTTGTCGCCATCAATCAGAACAATTTCCTCGGTTTTTAAATCGGCTTTTGCAATTATGAATTGGGTTTGTGGAACTTCGATTAATTTCTTGATGATTTGTGAAAGAGTTGTTTGCGTCTCCAAAATTCCCAACAACTCTAAGGAAAATGAATCAAGCGGATCAGCGGAATTTTGTGAGACTACAATTTTGGGATTGGTTTTGGCAATTTTATATTTAAAGAAAATCTCAAACAGCAGCAGTAACGAGAGGAATAGCAAAAACAGGTTGGGAGTAAACCGATTAATAAGTAGAAACGCTGCGCCGAGCGCAAGAATTGTGAACAACAAAAGCCTGGCCAAAATTAGCGCCGAACCAGTGTACCAAGTATAAAATTTTGCGAATCCTTTCATAGTTTAATAAACGGCAAAACAAAAGCCGCCACCGGCAGAATCAGGAAAATTAGGAACATACTAATTTCAACCAGCACTAAACCGATGAGCAAGAGTAAGTCGGCAAAAATAAACAGGCTTTTTATCACGATGCCCATAAAAATTGAGAATCCGACTAGGCCTTCCCGATATTCGTTTTTCCAGGGCTTGAAGAAAGTTTTAAGCATCAAGGGAAGCGAAAAAACACCCAAAAAAGCTTTATTTAAAGAGGCAAAAAACCTTAAGATATTTAGAGGCGCTTCTAAATACCAAAACTTTAAAAAAATTAGAGGAAACTTAATTAAATTCATGGACAGTTTACCCTTCCGAAGCTTCACGCGAAGGAGGGTACTTTTAGTTTAGGCTATTGAGGTTACTTTTGCAATTAGAACCAGGCGTGTTTTTTGGAGTCGTCAAATTCTTTTAACAATTCTTTTTGATGAGATGAGAGATTTTTGGGAATCGTGATCTTGATACGGACGTAATGGTCACCGTGTCCTGAACCTCTTAACATTCTTACACCTTTACCCCTAAGTCTGATTAAAGTTTCGGGTTGGGTTCCAGCGGGAATTTTTATTTTGACGCTGTCTTCGACGGTTTGAACTTCAATCGTATCGCCTAAAGCGGCTTGCGGGAAGGTGATTTCCTGCTCCGAAATAATATCGTATCCTTGGCGTTTGAATTTTCTATCCGGCGTAACGTCGATTACCACATCATAATCACCAAATCTAATGCGCGAACCGCCGTCAACTCCGGCGGGAATTTTGATGGTTTGCGTTTTTCCCTCCAATTGAACTCTTTTGGTGACACCTTTAACTGCCTCCATAAAAGAAATGGTTAATGAGTAAGTTAAACGGCGTCTTTGTGCCCTGCCAAAAGGATTTCCGCCGCCGAAGAATTGTTCAAAGATTTCAAACGGGTCGGAAAAGCCTCCGCCAAAATCAAAACCCTGTGGATTTCCGCCGTTGGTTGAATAGGTGTACGTGAATGGTCCTTGTTGTCCACCAAATCCACCGAATGGTCCACCTGCGCCAAATGGTCCTTGTCCACTTGGACCGCCTTGTTCAAAAGCGGCTGCGCCAAACTGGTCGTAAGTCTGTCTTTTTTGCGCATCCGACAAAACCTCGTAGGCTTGGTTAACTTCTTTAAATTTTTCTTCCGCTTCCTTGCCTTTATTGCGGTCCGGATGATACTGCAGCGCTAATTTTCGGTAAGCTTTTTTTATTTCCGCTTCCGATGCGGTTTTGGAAACTCCTAAAATTTGATAATAATCGTTATTTGCCATAGTTTATTTTACCACTATTTAACCGTTACTGACTTTGCCAAATTTCTCGGTTTATCCGGATCCTTAATCCCTTTTTCCAAAGCCAGATAATAAGCGAGTAATTGCGCTATGACAACTTGTGGAATAATTGTCGCCTCCTGGCAATCCTTGGTTGGTAAATATTCGTCAAATACCGGATTATCTTTCGGGCCGATTCCCAAAATATACGCGCCGCGAGCCTTGACCTCTTGGGCGTTTGAGATAATATCAGCATAAGTTTCATCATTTGGCGCCATAATAATACACGGCGTCCCTTTCTCAATTAATGCGATTACTCCGTGCTTTAATTCTCCGCCGGCAAATCCTTCGGCATGAACATAGCTTGTCTCTTTGAGTTTGAGTGTTGCTTCCAGAGCAGTCGCATAAGATAACCCTCTGCCTAAAACGTAAACATGCTCTTTGTTTCTAAGTTTCCTGCCAACCTTTTTTATTTTGGCAATAAAACCTTCTTTAAGAATTTCCGAAATATTATCGGCGGCCTGAAGTAAAACTTCCTGACCTTTATCCTGTTTTTTGGCATTTGTGTAAGCGGTTAAAAGTAGAACTGCCACCATGGCCGTAAAACTTTTTGTCCCGACCACCGCTTTCTCCACACCCGCATTAAGAAGAATTTTATAATCGGATTGCCTATAAATCGTAGAACCTAAAACATTGGTAATGGCCGCAATCGTTGCCCCTCTTTTTTTCACTTTACTAACCGGCTCGACAACATCAATGGTTTCTCCACTTTGCGAGATGGGAATAACCAAGCTTTTTGCGGTAATATATTCCTCCAGGTAATTGAACTCGGATCCGACGACAAAGTTAACATGTTTTTTGGCAATCATTGAAAAAAGATAAGTTCCGGATAGAGCGGCGTACGAAGCAGATCCACAACCTAGCATAAATGTCCCGAAGGCTTTCGAGATTAACCCCGACAGTTTTTTTGTCGTTTCGTTGTAGTTAATAGCGATGTTTTCTAAGACATGCGGTTGCTCGTAAATTTCCTTTAGTAAAAAATGTTTAAATTTCCCTTTTTGTGCTTCTTCAAATTTCCAATTTAAGTTTTGTATTTTGGGTTTGATTTTTTTACCGTCAGGCAAATGGAGCAATTGTAATTTCTTGCCAAGAATTATCATCTGGTTATCTTCAAGGAAAATGGCTTTACGCGTGCGTTTGACAATTCCTACCGCGTCTGAAGAAATGTAAAATTCCTTTTTGCCAATACCAACAACCAACGGCGAACCGGTTTTAGCGGCAATTATTTCGCCCGATAAAGAATTCATAGCGACAATTGCGTTGAGTCCCTGAATTTTATTGAAAGCGTTTCTGACGGCAGTGGCAAAGCCTTCCTTTTTGAGAAACTCTTCGACCAGGTGGGCAAAAACTTCGGTATCGGTTTCGGAGATAAACTTGTGGCCTTTCTTGTTTAAATCTTTCTTAAGCTCCTGGTAGTTTTCGATGATGCCGTTATGGACAACAGCAATAGTTTTCTGGCAATCCAAGTGAGGGTGAGCATTGGCAACAGTTACTCCACCATGAGTTGCCCAACGGGTATGACCAATACCAATGTTACTGTCTGGAAGAGATATTTTTGCGTTACCGATTTTACCGGTACTTTTTTCGACGGAAATTTGATTTTTGAGTTTTACAGCAACGCCCCAAGAATCATAGCCCCGGTATTCCAACAGTTTTAATCCTTCCAGAATTTCGTCTGCCTGATGTTTGTTTTGAGAAACAAAACCGTATATTCCGCACATAAGATAGCTATTATAGTACAAAAGCGCGTAAAACGCGCTTCAATTTTCAATTCTTAATTTTCAATTTCCAATTAGTTAACCACTTCGCCCTCAACCGGCTCGTCTGTTTTTGTTTCTTCCGGTTTTGCTTCTCCGTTAGCCTCTGATGCTTGACCTTCTGTGGGTTGTTCGCCCGTTGGCTGTTGGTACATATTTGCACCGATTTTCTGGAGTGATTCGGAAAGTTCTTTGGTTTTTACTTCCAAATCTTCCTTTAAACCGGAATCAAGAACGCCTTTGAGTGCGGAAATTTTCTCTTCCACTTCTTTTTTAACATCTTCCGAGACTTTATCCCCAGCATCTTTAAGTGATTTCTCGGCGGTGAAAATTAATGAATCGGCTTGATTTCTGGCTTCCACTTTTTCTTTCTTTTCGGCATCTTCAGTGGCATGCGCTTCCGCTTCTTTAGTCATTCGCTCGACTTCTTCTTTGGTCAATCCCGTTGAACCGGTAATCTTAATGCTTTGCTCTTTGCCGGTAGCTTTATCAACCGCTTTAACATTTAAAATTCCGTTGGCGTCAATATCAAAAGTGACTTCGATTTGTGGGACACCACGAGGCGCCGGCGGAATTCCGTCCAGCACAAATCTGCCTAAAGATTTATTGTCCGCGGCCATTGGTCTTTCGCCTTGAAGAACATTAATTTCGACTTGAGTTTGATTATCGGCTGCTGTTGAAAAGACTTGTGATTTGCTCGTTGGGATTGTTGAATTTTTAGAAATTAACGGAGTTGATACGCTGCCTAAAGTTTCCAATCCCAAAGTTAACGGCGTCACATCCAACAGCAAAACGTCTTTAACTTCTCCGCCCAAAACTCCACCCTGAATAGCTGCACCGACTGCGACGACTTCGTCCGGATTAACCGATTTGTTTGCTTCTTTGCCGAAGAATTTCGTAACGACTTCAACCACTTTTGGCATTCTGGTCATTCCACCTACCAAAACGATTTCATCTATATCTTTTACAGTGTCTTTTGCGTCTTTTAAGGCCTGCTCAACCGGTTTAATGGTTTTTTGAATCAGCGGATCAACGATTTTTTCAAGCTGCGCCCGGGTAATTGTCATGGTTAAATGTAACGGACCATTGGCGCCTTGTGTAATAAACGGTTGATTAATTTGCGCTTCCTGTGCGGTGGATAATTCGATTTTGGCTTTTTCGGCCGCCTCCCTTAATCTTTGTAAAGCCTGCGGATCTTTTCTAAGGTCTACGTTATTTTCTTTCTTGAACTCATCGGCCAGATAATTTAAGATTTCCTGATCAAAATCATCTCCGCCCAAATGCGTATCGCCGTTGGTGGATTTTACTTCGTAAACTCCTTCACCAAGCTCCAGAATTGAAATATCAAAAGTACCGCCTCCCAAATCATAAACTGCAATGGTGTGAGCGTTTTTCTTATCTAAACCGTAAGCGAGAGCCGCCGCGGTTGGTTCGTTAATAATTCGCATGACTTCCAAACCGGCAATCTCTCCGGCTTGCTTGGTGGCTTGTCTTTGGGAATCGTCAAAATAAGCCGGTACTGTAATAACCGCTTGCGTTACTTTTCCGCCCAAATAACTTTCCGCATCGGCTTTAATTTTTTGCAAAATCATCGCCGAGATCTCCTGAGGAGTATAGGTTTTTCCGCTGACTTCAACGTCAGCCATGCCATCCCTACCGGATTTAACCGCGTAGGGAAGCCATTTCATATCATTTTGCACCGAAGTGTCCGTGTATTTTCGCCCCATTAATCTTTTGATAGAGAAAATTGTTTCTTTCGGCTTTAAAACAATTTGCCTTTTGGCCACATCTCCCACAACATGAGTAACCGGGTCAACGACAGACGGAATTACATTTCGTCCTTCTGCCGAGTGGATAACTTTTGGTGATCCACCTTCCATTACGGCGACACATGAGTTGGTTGTTCCTAAATCAATTCCAATAATCTTACCCATAATTCTTCCTAGCTTTTAGTTAGCTAGCAACTAGCGTCTAGTTTATTTTAAACTAAATACTAAATGCTAATCAACTAGTTGCTGATTTTCCGACAATTACCTGTGCCGGCCTAAGCACTGAATCATAGAGCATGTATCCCGCTCGGACTTCCTCCAAGATTTTTCCTTCTTCACCTTCCTGTGTTGTGATTGCTTCCATTAAATTTGGGTCAAAAGTCCTCCCGACGGTCTCAATTTTCTTAACTCCTTCTGCTTCCAAACTATCAATAAAATGTTTGATTGAAAGCTTTACGCCTTCATCCTGAGTATGTTTCTCAGCTAAGAGTAAACTATCAAGGCCTGGTAAAAGTCTTAAAAGCAAATTCTTGTTTGATGCCAAAATCCAACTGGATTTTTCGCTCGCTATCCTTTTTTCCAAATTTTGATAGTCAGCGAGCGCTCTTTTTAACTGATTTTCAAGGTTCGAAAGTTCTGTATTTTCCTCTGGTTCAACTTTTTCTTCAATTGGTTTTTCATTTTTCTTAGTCATTTTTATTTTAATTACCAACCTTTGGCGACTTCGCCAATTAAATCCCCAAAATATCGTACCGTCGGAACCACAAAAGTGTAATTTAATCTTGACGGTCCTAAAACTCCGATCTCACCGGTTAATTCCATTGGTGTATGAAACTTAGTATAAACAAATCCATATGGACCGATTAATTTTGGCCCCAATTCTTCACCCAAAAGAATATGAATCTCATCATCATCTATTTGCCCAGAACACAATCCTTCTACATATCCAGCTTCTTCAATTACCGATAATAAATTTCTGGTTAAATCGATATCGAAAAACTCCGGCATGTCTAAAATGTTAGCGTAACCTGAAACTAATAAATCTCCTTCATTAGTTGTGGCAATTGCCAAAGCTTTAGTTCTATCAGCTAGCGCCCTAGTCATTTCCTTTAAGAATTCTCTTTCTTTCTCCCGCAAATCCCAAACTTTTTCCTTTAGGGAAACTTCGTCTGCCGTTGACAGCTCTTTTTCCTTCATTAACTGTTTAACGTAGAACTTCATTCCCGTTGGAGTTGGAATTCTGCCGGCCGAAACGTGCGGTTTTTTCAAATAACCTAAGTCTGTCAGGCGAACCATTTCATTTCGAATGGTGGCTGGACTGGCGCTTAAGTTGTGTTTTTTCTCAAGCGTTTCCGAACCAACTGGTTCAGCGGTTTCAATGTACTCTTCAATTAAGCTTTTTAGAATTTCAACTTGTCTGGCTGTTAAATCATGCATAAATTTTTGAGTTAGCAGTAATATAACACGACTGCCAAACCTTGTCAAGGGTCATTTTTTGAACCGCGATACTGGGCGCGTTATAATCCTGAGCAAAGTCGAAGAAAAGCACAGTAATGTATCAAAGGGTTGTTTTATGATTAAAGATTAAGATTTCTGTGCCGAAGCAGCCTGCGGTTTTTCCAAAGGAACTCTAACTATTAAATGCGGTGCGCCGGAAAGATTGGGAGAGGAACTCCATAAAACAAATGGATCCCCCAATTCAGTTCCAACTGGCTCGAAAATCTCTACTCCTGTAACAACTCCCGATGAAGGGGTTACGGTTATTTTAACAACGTCTGTTCTTTTCCAGTTCCATATTAAACCAATTTCAAACTCTCCTTCCTTATTGCGAGCTACTAAAGATTGATCGCCAAACCGCGTTGGTCTTACAAAAAATGCAACAGAGTCTGTTTCACTTTTTGACACTGTTAATGCAGCATTTAATTCATCTATATCTGGTCTACCAGCTTCTTTTTTCATTATTGCTTGAATAATAACATACTACAATTTCAAAATCAACTATAAGATATTCTGCCCGGCTAAACGAAGGCTCATTCTCTTTGTGCTAAACTTGAACTATGCACAGGAAGCAAAGACCAATCTGGCTAATAGCTATTAGCTTATTGCTTATAGCTACGCTTGGTTATCTTATTTTTAACTTTTCGCCAAACGACCAATTTTCCATAAGCCATACGCCATTCCCCATTTTGCCTATATTCTTACTGCTTTCTTTTCTTTTGCTTTTTTCTCTGACAACTTTTATTTTGAACAATTCCCGCCGGGGATTTTTATTGGGACTTTTAGTAATTTCTTATTTACTTTTGCGGTTGAACGGGCTTACTTCTCCATTCTTCGCGATTTTGCTACTGATACTTTTTGCCGGAATCGAATTATTTTTCGTCAAACGGAAGTAATTCTGCTATAATTCTGAGGCTATGAGTAAATTTTATATTACCACCGCCATTGACTACGTAAACGATACTATTCATATCGGTCATGCTTTTCAAAAAATCGCCGCCGATGTGTTAGCCCGCTATTATCGGATTCAACTTGGCAAAGAAAATGTTTTCTTCTTAACGGGAACCGACGAATACGGACAAAAGGCAGAAAAAGCTGCCAAGGAAGCAAAAGTTTCAACCAAAGAGTTTGTTGATAAAATCGCAAAATCCGACCGGGAACAACAGGATTCTCTAGAAATTTCCTATGACAGATTTATTAGAACCACGGACCCTGACCATACAAAAGTCGCGCAGGAAATTTGGAACAGAGTTAATAAGAATGGCGACATTTATTTAGATGAATATACGGGACTGTATTGCGAAGGCTGCGAAGCGTACTATACGGAAAATGATTTAGTCGATGGCCACTGTTCTTTCCATACAAATTTAGAGATTAAAAAAGTAACGGAAGAAAATTATTTCTTTAAATGGTCTAAATATAAAGATTTTTTAATCGACCATATAAAAACTCATCCCGACTTTATTTTTCCAAAACATCGGGCCAACGAAATGTTAGAGTTTGCAAAAGATATAAAAGATATTCCTGTTTCAAGAACTAATTTTACTTGGGGAATTCCGGTTCCAAACGACCACAAACAAGTTCTCTATGTTTGGTTTGACGCTTTAATAAACTATATTACCGGTGTTGGATTTTTAGAGGATAAACAGTTATTCAAAAAGTTCTGGCCGGCAGATGTTCACATTTTGGGCAAAGATAATCTTAGGTGGCATGCGCTTTTGTGGCCGGCGATGCTAAAATCCGCAGGAATTGAACTTCCTAAAACAATTCTTGTTAATGGCTTCCTAAATTTAAATGGACAAAAAATCAGCAAATCTTTAGGTAATATTATTCGGCCCACCGATTGGGTTAAAAAATATGGAGCGGATGCAGTCAGATATTATCTTTTGCGCTATACAGTAGTAACGGAAGATAGCGACATTTCCGAAGAAAAATTAATTCAAGCATATAATTCCGACCTGGCTAACGGCTTGGGGAATTTAATTTCCAGAGTGGCCAAACTTTGCGAAACTGCCAATTTTAAACAAAGCCCTTCGGAAAATAATCACCATGTAATTACTGATTTTGAAGAGTATCAAAAGCTACTGAGCGAGTATCGCTTTAACGAAGCTTTGAGTTTGGTTTGGGAAAAAATTACTAAAGTTGATAGATACATTAATGAAGAAAAACCCTGGGAACTGTTAAAAACTCCGGCGGGAAACTTAAAGCATCCAATCAACGCCATTTTGGAACACGCGGTTGACGAAATCGAAGAAATCGGAGAACTTTTGGAACCGTTTTTACCGGAAACTGCCGCAAAAATAAAAGCGCAATTTACAACCGCGGAAATTAAATCTTCCACTCCCCTTTTCCCAAGAATCACTTGATAATATCCTGTAGTTACTGTAAAATACGCTCTTATGACAGAAGGTCCGCCAACAACACCAAGGCTCGATAGAACGATAGCATCTCTTCCCAGAGTTGAAATTGAAGATGCGATTCGTGCTGAAAATTGTACTTATAATGTAACTGTTAATCCACAAAAATTTCTTGATTTATTAATTGCTTTTAATGTCCCCCCTACTTTTGCAAAAAGCTACTCTTTACACATTCAACGCAAATCTCCGCCCAACAGAGAAAAACTTAGAGGATTCTACCGTCCCCTTCATCGAGAAATACATCTTTGCCTAGACAATGCTGGGCTTGCCCATTATCAAAACAATTGTCTTAATGCCGCCGCAATTCTTAATGGAAAACCGCCAATAACACCTTTTGCGGGCTTAGTAACTAAAGAACTTCCCTCATATTTAAAAAAGAAAAAAACTCCCGTTGAAAGAAAAATTGTATTTGCAGAAAAATTATTTACTACTTCTGCGCAAAGACAAGTCAAACGTACACTTATACATGAAGTGGGACATGCGGTTTATGAGTTAAACTATATCGCAAGTATAATTACAGCTAATCCAGGAAAATATTTAGAAGAATATATCTCAAGAAAAAATCTTTTGAGTTTTGTGGAAGAATACCGAAATATTGACCGAGAAGAATCCGAGCAGTCAGCGCAAGATGCTGTAACCAAAGCGCTCGAGTTCGATCCAAGATTTGACGATATTGTAACAATTATTCCTAAAGGATCATGGATTACAATATTTCGTGGTGTATTACGAAGAGATGAAAAAGAACTAGACAGAAAATATCCTCCAACCCCAATCCCAAGAATCGCTTGACAAGAAAACTTATTTCCTGTTTAATAGACCAGTCATCAAGAGAGCTAGTGAAAACTAGACGGCAACCGAAAGATAAACGGTGCCAACTCCTAAGAGGAAGATGAGGTCGCCTAGGCGACAAAATCAAAGCCTCTCTTGATGAGAGGCTTTGCTGTATTATGAACGATTTTATTTTTACATCCGAATCGGTCTGCGCCGGACATCCGGACAAAATTTGCGACTCGATTAGCGATGCGATTTTGGATGAGGTGTTACGCCAAGACCCGACCGGCAGAGTGGCAGTTGAAACTTTAGTTGCTTTTAATAAAGTTACAATTGTCGGAGAAGTAACTACTACGGCCAATGTTGACTACGAAAAAGTCGCCAGAAAGAGAATTAAAGACTTGGGTTACACAAATCCTCTGTTTGGCTTTACAAATTCATCTCCTATTGACGTTGACATTCATGAACAATCGCCTGAAATTTCCAAAGGCGTAAAAGTCAAAGGCGCCGGCGACCAGGGAATGATGTTTGGTTTTGCCTGCCGGGAAACAAAAAATTTAATGCCGCTTCCGATTACCATTGCGCACCGGCTGGCGCAAAAACTAGACCAAGTCAAAAAAATTACTCTGCCATTCCTTCGCCCCGACGGGAAAACCCAAGTAACTATTCAGTATAAAAACGGTCTGCCTTATAAAGTTTTACAAGTGGTGATTGCCGTTCCCCACGATGAAAAAAAGACATTGCCACAGGTTAAAAAAGCGCTCTACAAAGAAGTGGTCAAAAAAGTTTTAGACGAATTTGGTTTTAAAATAAATGAGAAGGATTTGATTGTTAACGGCACCGGAGTTTGGCATATGCCCGGACCCGCTAGCGATGCCGGACTGACGGGGCGGAAAATTATTGTTGATACTTATGGCGGCTATGCCAGAGTCGGCGGCGGGGCGTTTTCCGGCAAAGACCCGACTAAAGTTGACCGAAGCGGCGCTTATGCCACAAGATACTTGGCAAAGCATGTTGTTAAGGAAAAACTAGCCGACAAAGCCGAAGTTCGGCTGGCCTATTTTATCGGCGCCAAGAAACCGGTGATGCTTGACATTGAAACTTTTGGGACAGAAAAAGCACCAGTTGAATTAATTAAGAAATTTATGACGGAAATTCTAGATACTTCCGTTGCCGGAATTATTGAAGCCCTCGATTTGCAAAAGCCGATTTACCTTGCAACTTCCACTTACGGGCATTTTGGCCGCCCCGAATTCTCTTGGGAAAAATAACTGTTGACACTCACAAAAAATCGTCCTATACTCACTTTAATGAAAAATATTGGAATCATCATCGCTGCTGTTATTTTACTTCTGATCGTAGCCGTCGGCGGAGTTTTCTTTCTAAAATCTTCTAAAGCTCCTACTCAAACTCAATCTGTAAATACACAAAGCGCAAAGCCTGCTGCTAATCCCACCTCAGATTCTATCCTAAGCCTTATTTCCGGTGGGAAAAATGTTAATTGCGCGATTACTTATCCTGACAATAAAGGCACCGGTTCAATTTTTGTTTCTGATAAAAAATTTGCCGGAGATTTTACAACAAAAGATGCTGATGGAAAGCAAACTTCAGGACATATGGTTTCAGACGGAACTTTTATGTATATCTGGTCCGCGGCTATGCCAACAGGCATAAAAATAAATCTTGCCAGCGCCAAAAATATGGCACAGAATTCAGCTATTAGTCAGAGTTTTAATGTTAATCAGAAAGTTGATATGAAATGTTCACCTTGGTTGCCGGATAATTCCAAATTTACGGTTCCAACCAACATTAAATTCCAGGATATGTCAGAACTTTTAAAACAATTTCAACCAGCAGTAACAACTGCACCTTCAACCGGAGTAGGAGCTGGAACTTCTCCTTGCGACCAAATTCCTGCCGGACCGGCAAGGACGGCTTGCCTTAATGCGATGCAATCCTCAGGTCAATAATTTCTCTTCATTTAGGGGAAGGGTCTTTTCTCTACCGTATACATAATGGCACTTCCAATTTGTTTATACTTCTTTATTGTTCCTGTTTTTTCCATATTATTTAACGCTTTAATAAAATCAGGTCTATTGGCTAAGAGCTGAAGAATATTCCATTCCGATGAAGTGTCGACCACGAGATACTGTGGATTTCCAGCCCACTTAAACCATGCGCATTGGGGCTTTCCGCAAGGAGAATTATCTTTAAAACCTTTAACATCTGCAAATAAAGTGAAGTCATTGTCTCGGTTTGAGATATGAGGCGTTATGTTATTTTGTGAAACAACAGACGCATTTGCAGGAAGATAGGATAACATCTTATTAATATTTTTTACGGACGGACTTTCTACCCAGAACCATTGCTTTGTCAGATAAGTAAAAGGGGTATGAAGAATATAAGTAAATAATGCTGCCCAGAATAATATATAAAAAGCTAAGTATTTATTATTTAGTTTTTTAAATTTTTCAATTCCAAGAATAGTCGGCCAGATTAAAAATATAGCCAGGGTAACTCGGTAATGATAGAAAAAATCCTGAGCCGTATTGACACCTATCCCTAATACGAAGTAATGAAAAAGATCTCCAAAAAAGGGTATTAAATATACGGGGAATAATAATGGCAGGAATCCAAACCAACCCAAACTATATACAATTACTTCTCTTTTTTGAATTGTATTTATAAAATTATTAGGGTTAATATTTACGAGAACTCCGCCCTTCTCTCCAAATCTATAACCTGGAGTAAAGTGAGGATAAAAAATATTAAATAGCGCAAATAAATATATAACAGAAATGAAAATCAATGCTAGATCTAGTTTTCTTCTTGCTCTAAAGAAGTGCGCAGTTAAAATTAATGTCGTTAAAAAAGCAATATCTTCTTTACATGTAATTGCTAAAACGAAAAATAAAATTGTTAACCATTTCTTGCCTGCATCGAGAAAATAGACAAAAAAAGCGAGAAATACAGCAGCGAAAACAAGACTATGAACGTCATACCATATTGCATTTTGTATCCCGTAAAAAGACAAATAAGAAATTAAAAGAGCAAATGATAAAATACTATTTATCTTATGCCCTCTTGCAAGTAAAAATATCGGAATCCCCGAAATTCCTACAAAAATAGCTTGGAGAATTATTAAAGTTCTTGCATCAGAAAATATCCAATAGAAAGGGGATAAAAATACATAGATAAATTCTATGTGATCATAAAAAGAAGGCGTAAAAGCGTATGCACCAACCGTTGAAATAGGAATTTTAAAATGTGAATATCCATAAACGAACTGGTTGACAAAAGCTAGATCGTAACCAGATAAAAAATGATTATGCCTAACTAATGAAAGTGTCAAGTAAACTGCAGTAAAAATAAGGCAGATAAATAGCACTGTCCAAATTTCCTTGCTGAATACACGTTTCATTTAAACCTATTATACAAAATCCTTGTATAATAGGTTTATGGTTGACGCGCATTGTCATTTAAATTTTCAGGCCTTTGACAAAGATTATGACGCCGCAATAAAAAGGGCGCTTGATGCGGGCGTTGAAATTATAATTAATACCGGCACTTCCATTGAGTCAAGTCAGAAAGCCGTCGAGCTGGCGCAAAAATATAAAAATCTTTATGCAATTGTTGGAATTCATCCGCACCACGCCGATAAAGTTACAAAGGGTTGGGAAAAGCAAATTGAGGCTTTGGCAAAAATGCCAAAAGTGGTTGGCATTGGCGAAGTTGGGATGGATTATTACAGTTATAAATCAAATGGCATTACCGACCCAAAACTACAGCGGGAAATTTTTTCAAGACAAATTGAAATTTCGATTACCAATAAACTTCCCCTACAAATTCATGGACGGCATGCAGGAAAGGACATCCTGGAGATTATTAAAAATTATGAAAGTGAACTTTTGGAAATTCCGGGAATGTTTCATTGTTTTGCCGGGAATATGGATTATCTAGAAAAGGTTTTGGCGATGGGTTTTTATGTTGGTTTTGACGGCAATATAACCTATAAAGGATTAGCTCCGGGAGAAGATACTGCTTTGTCTGATCTGGTCGCAAAAACACCACTGGAAAGGATTATTACCGAAACCGATGCTCCATATTTGCCCCCAATTCCCTACCGTGGTAGCCGAAACGAACCTAGCTATGTTATAATTGTGGGTAATTCCATAGCAAAAATTAAAAACACTTCTTTTGATGTAGTTAATAAAACTACATCCGATAATGCCAAAAGAGTTTTTAGATTATGACAAGTTTTTTTAATACCGTTTTCACCCGCTATCCAATAAAAACCAGGCGAACACTTGAGATATTGCCAGGTTTTGTTTCCTGGTTTTTGATTTTGTTTCCTGTCTGGGGATCCTTCTTAATCCCTCTGGCGGTTGCTTATTTCATCTTATTTTTTGATGTTTATTGGTTTTATAAATCTTTTTCCTTAGCAATTACCGCCTTTATTGCTTCCAGAAAAATTAAAGAAGCGGAAAAACAGGATTGGCTGAAGTTAGCCAAACCGCTTGAAAATTTTGAAAAGATGTCCCATGTTGTTATTATTCCTAACTATAAGGAAAATCTGGAAAAATTAAGGAAAACACTGGAAAGTTTAAGCAATCAAACTTTCCCCAGTAAAAAAATCTACGTCGTTTGGCCATGGAAAAAAGAGAAACAGAAGCAAATGAGCGGGCGGAAAAATTAATCGCGGAGTTTAGTAAAAAATTCGGGGCAATGTTTGCTAGTTTCCATCCGGATATTGAAGGCGAAGTGAAAGGTAAATCTTCAAATGAGGCTTTTGGAGGTAAATTGGCCTACAAACAGTTGATTAAAACAGGTATTGTTGACATGGATTATGCGACTATTTCTTCCGTTGATGCCGACTCTATCTTCGACCCCCAATATTTTGCTTACCTGGCTGCCAGTTTTCTAAAAGACGCTAATAAATATGCTAAATTCTGGCAATCCGCCAATGTTAATTACAACAATTTCTGGAACGTCCCGGCGGCAATTCGCATAATTTCCTTTTTTGGCAGCCTTTGGCGAACAGGCCTTTTGGTACAAAAAGATAGACTAGTCTCCAACTCAACCTATTCTTTATCATTTAAACTCTTGCATGAAATTGGCTATTGGGATACCGATGTTATTCCGGAAGATTACCGGATTTTCTTTAAAGCCTTTTTCAGAAAACAAGGACAAATTTACATGGAACCGATATTTCTAAAAACATCTATGGACGCTCCCCTTTCTTCTTCTTATATAAAATCCTTAAAGAATAAATACCAACAGGAAAGACGTTGGAGTTGGGGCGCATCCGATGACGCACTATTTATAAAGTGGTGGTTTACGGTCCCCGGAGTTCCATTTGTCAGAAAAACCATGATGCTTTTTAATGTTTTGCTTGACCACTTCCTCTGGCCGGTTAACTGGTTCATAATCACTATAGCTGCCAATATTATGCCCTTTGTTAATCCGGTCTTTTCCAGAACTACACTTGGCTATAATTTACCAAAACTGGCGGGATTTATTTTAACCCTTTGCCTAGTTGCAACTGCAATGATGTTTATTATCGACTATCGACAAAGGCCAAAACATACTACGAAACACTCAAAAGCCCGACAACTGTTGTTTCCTTTAGAGTTTCTGCTCCTTCCACTGGTAGGGTTTTTCCTTTCTGCGCTACCGGCTTTAATTTCACATACTCAACTAATGCTTGGTAAAAGGTTAGAATATAAAGTGACCGAAAAACTTTAATATGAAGATTTTGGCAAAATTGGAAAGGAGCCGAGAAATATGGTTTTTAATTGTGGCTTCTTTAGTCTTCTTTTTATTAAGATTCCCGTCATTATTTGAACCTGACTGGTACGGCGACGAGGGAATTTATCAAACATTGGGAATTGCAATCAGAGCAGGTAGGCTTTTGTACCGCGACATTTTTGACAACAAACCGCCGCTTCTCTACCTTCTTTACAGTTTTGTTGATTCGGATCAATTTATGATAAGACTGTTGTCTTTAATTTTCGGGCTGTTATCGGTTATCGTATTTTTCTATCTTTGCAAAAGATTGCTTGAGAATGCTAAAGCAAGTTACATTGCAACGCTTATATTCGCCATTCTTTTCGGTCTTCCCCTAATTGAAGGTAATATCGCCAACGCGGAAAACTTCATGTTATTATTGAATATTTCCGCCGGTTATTTAATTCTGAAATCTTTGGATACCAATTCTGAAATCAGAAATCATAAATCTATAATCTTGATTTCTGCCGGTCTGGTTTTAGGGCTGTCTTTTCTGTTTAAAATTGTGGCTGTTTTTGATTTTGCCGCTTTTGCCGGCTTTTTATTCTTTGCCAATTATTCCAAAAAAATCCTTGATATTTTTAAGATTGAGAATCTGGTAACAGAAATTAAAAATCTAGCCCCATTTATAATCGGGTTATTGATGCCCATCATATTAACAGCCATTTACTTTATCTTTACTCATGCGTTTAAAGAATTTTTAACCGCCACTTTATTCTCCAACGTTGGCTATGTCGGCTCCGGTAATAAATTGATTATTCCTCAAGGTTTTCTGATTTTTAAATTACTACTTTTAGGCAGTTTCTCTTTATTTATCTTCTGGAAAAGAAAAGCTTACGGGCTTTCTTTTGCCTTTATTTCCCTATGGCTGGGATTTTCAGTTTTTAACGCTTACTTTTCGCAAAGGCCTTATACGCATTATGTTTTAGTTCTACTCCCCGCTCTTTGCCTAACCATAGGACTTTTTATCTTGAATAGAAACTTCTCGAAACTGGCGGGCGTTTTAATGCTTTCCACTTTTATTGCCGTTCTTTTGAGCTTTAATTTTTATACCAAAACTATTTTCTACTATCAAAATTTTGCTGCTTTTATGCTAGGACAAAAGAGTGTTATGGCGTATGAAGGATTCTTTGACGGGAGTACCCCACGCGATTATGAAATCGCTAACTTTATTAATCTCTATGCCAAAACTTCCGATAACCTATTTCTTTGGGGGAATAATGCCCAAGTTTATAAAATGACCAATAAGCTTCCTCCGGGAAAATATGCGGCCGCGTATCATATTACCAGTTATAAAGATGGGTTAAGCAATACTAAAACCGGACTAGAAATTAATAAGCCTAAATTTATCATAGTGATGCCAAATGTTGCTGCCTATCCTTTTTCTCTTGCCGGATATGACCGCAAGATAAATATTGAGGGAGTAGATATTTATGAAAAACTTTATTAATAATATCGTTTCCGATAAGTTAGCACTGCGCGGGTTTTTTATCAGCTTTTTATTAATGCTTGTTACCGTTTTGTATATCTTAGTTAATTACTTAAGTCTTCCTCCGTTTATTCCAATTTTTAATCAACTTCCATGGGGAAACGACCGGCTTACCTCAACTTTGGGAATTTTTATCCCGACAATTATTTTCGGTTTTGTTTTTCTTTTCAATATTATTTTCACTTCAATCGTTTACAGCAAAAGCCCCTTAATTGCCAGAATTGTGGCCGCTGTCACGCTAATTTTAGCATTTATGAATTTTCTCTTTGTGATTAAGATTATAATGCAAATAACCTAAATGCCTAATTTAAATATTACAATTTTCCCTTTGCTATTTTCTTTTCTGGTAACACTTATCGCTACGCCTTTAAGTCTTGTTGTCCTTAAGAAACTGAACATCGTTGATGATCCTAAAAAACATCAGCATCCCGCCATAATTCACAAAAAACCAATTCCCAGAGGTGGTGGAATTCCACTATTTATTGGCGTACTTGCGGCAAGTATCTTTTTTTTACCAATGGCAAAAGTGATTGTCGCAACGCTAATTGCAGCTTTCTTTTCGCTTGTAATTGGCGTTATCGATGACAAATATGATCTTTCTCCTTATTTAAGATTTGCGATTAACATCTTATGCGCTGTCTTTGTGGTTTTTATGGGCGCCAACATTCCGTTTATTACCAATCCCTTAGGAGGAATTTTGAACTTCAGCCATTTACAGATTCCTTTTCTGGCTGGAACTGTGATTAGCTTCTTAGGTGATTTGATTGCTATCCTTTGGATTGTTTGGGTAATGAACATGTTGAATTGGAGCAAAGGCGTTGACGGCCAAATGCCGGGAATTGTGGCAATCTCGGCAATTGTAATCGGCGTTTTAAGTCTTCGTTTTTCTCACTTAGATCAGACTAGCGCTACAGCAGCGACATTATCATTTATTGTCGCCGGTTCATCTTTGGGCTTTTTGGTTTTTAATTTTTATCCGGCAAAAATTTTCCCCGGTTATGGAGCCACCGCCATTTATCTAATATTGGCTGTGGCTTCAATTCTTTCCGGCGCAAAACTGGCTACGGCAATTTTGGTGATGGGAGTGCCGATGACCGATGGTTTAGTTACCATCGCCAGAAGAATTCTATCGGGAAAATCTCCATTTTGGCACGATAAAAAACACCTCCATCATTTGCTATTAAGCTTAGGGTTTGGGCAAAGACGGATTGCGTTGTTTTATTGGACTATTTCTGCAATACTAGGGGCACTTTCCCTGGTTTTGTCCAGCAAAGGGAAATTATTTGCAATTATCATGCTGGTAATTTTAGCCGGAGGTGCTATACTTTTTTTACAATTTTTGTTAAGACGCGCCGATGATAAAACTAGCATATAACATACTCAGGCTCTTAAGGCCAAGACAATGGATTAAAAACTTGGCCATTTTCGCCGCGATAACTTTTACAGGAGAACTGTTTGATCCGCCTGTTTTATCTAAAGTAATTTTAGGTTTTTTTGTCTTCTGCGGGTTAGCGTCAGCCACTTACATTATCAACGACATTTTTGACGTTAAAAAAGACAGACTGCATCCGTTTAAAAGGTTTAGACCGATCGCCCACGGTGATATCCCAATTCTTCTGGCCACAATCATTGCGGCGTTTTTACTGGGAATCTCTCTTTCCGCCGCAACGCTTATTACTCCCGCGTTTTTCCTGCTGGTCTTAGTTTATCTTGGGATGCAATTTTTATATTCCTCATTTTTAAAAAGTGTGGCGGTTGTCGATATTCTCATAATTGCCGCCGGGTATATTTTGCGGGTTTATGCGGGAGAATTTGCCAGTGGATTTCATATTTCGGTTTGGCTTTTGTTAACGACCATCTCGATTTCGCTTTTCTTGGCAATTGGTAAAAGAAGGAGCGAATTAACGCTTTTATCGGGAACTAAAAATTTTGATGCTACCAAAACCCGTGAGTCATTGTCACATTACTCCGAAAGGCTGTTGGATGTCTATGCGTCTATTTTTGCCACCTCCACTTTTATCTCTTACGCCCTGTTTACTTTCTTGGAAAACCCAGGCGGATTTAAACTTTCAATCGGCGTTTTAAT